>Ga0181357_1000117_pt1 | contig 25402 bp, 48 predicted proteins | sample Fa13VDMM110DN_FD_130094 | JGI IMG/M metagenome (GOLD analysis project Ga0181357, IMG submission 130094) | Freshwater viral communities from Lake Michigan, USA - Fa13.VD.MM110.D.N | ecosystem: Environmental > Aquatic > Freshwater > Lake | place: USA: Michigan | collected 2013-09-24 | reverse complement strand
ATAAAATCTTACACATTATAATAATGTTCACAATGGGTGCTATTGCTGGATTATTACTCTCACCAATAGTGTATCCTAAAGATCCTTGTGAGTATCAAATGATATGCACAGATCAAGGATATATTATATCTGATAATAATAGACCCGTTGGAGTTATTCCATTAGGGGACACAGCATTAGATAGCCTTATCATTGATGACAATCAGTAAATTAATCATATAACTAACCACTAAAAAACAATAACAATATGGCATACTTATCAACTAAATCAACTATTGCTGAATATTCTGAAATGACCGCTAATAATGTAGATTCAGATAATCAACTTTTTTTCTCTACGTTCAGAGACTTTTGTCTTTATTTATGTGGTGGTGATTTCACAGCTTTTGATGATTATAACACATTAGCTAATGAAATGATGAATGATGATTTAAAGAAAGGAATATCTATATGTTAATTACTAACTCTTACTAACCCAACAAATAACATGAATACAATTCAAAAAACACTACTCTATCCAACAGTAGCAACAGGTATTATAATATTAGTAACTTGTTTAAATTGGTTATTAACTGCCTTTTTTTCTTTTGTTTTTGATACCACACTAAATGATGTAGCTTGTAGTCCAATGGTATTTGTTTATATAGTATCATCCTTGGGTACAATGTACATGATCGTGAACTGCTTCCAATACATTGATGAGAAATTATAAAAACCTTATAGACATATGAAAAAAATGACACCAAAGTCCCTAGTGGCAGCCATTGTAGTGTTAACACAGCAAGGTAAACATGTAACCAGTATCCAGTTTGAAGATGGATCAGGCTATTGCTTTAATTATACTGATGGAGCAAAAACAAGTGAGTTTCTTGACATGAGAAAAGACGATATGACTGAGATGGTATTTGAAGCTGTCAGAGATCAACGTGAGAAAACTGATATGACCACTGAAGAATTAGAGCTGGAAATAATAAAGCTCAAGTTAAAACTTATGCAAACAAGAGTTCTTGCAGAAAACATTGTCAAAGATGAGTACGAATAGAAACAGCACCTTAGAAGTAATAGTAGTCACCCAAGAGAACATCGTAGAGAAGTTTAAAGACTTCTCTTTCGATCAAGACTTGAATGGAAGCAATGGCAAGGAGTATCTTAGCGAAAAAGCTAAAGAAAATGGATTTCTGTCTGAACTTGATTACATCCTCGATAAAGCAAGCAAGCAATTGGAAGGTGTAAATCAAGTTCAGAAATTCTGTAACATGGTATTGTTAGAATTACCTGATCACTATTATGGTAGTGATATCATTATCACTGAGGTACAAGAGGATTATGTAATATCATTCATGCAACTAATGGAATATTAAATTATGGGACTAGATATGTATTTGTCTAAAAAGACATATGTAAAACAATGGGAACACATACCCAAAGAAGAACAGTTTGAAGTTACTGTTAAAAGAAATGGAAAAGTATTTGATCAAATTAAAGTAGACAGAATATCATATGTTGAAGAACAAATGATGTATTGGAGAAAAGCTAATCATATCCATAATTGGTTTGTTCAAAATTGTCAAAGTAGTGTTGATGATTGTAGGTTAACTTATGTTTCAGCAGAAGACTTAAAGAATCTATATGATGCTTGTAAAAAAGTAATGGAGTTTGATGCTGCCAGTGCTCCTAATGATATACTACCAACTACATCAGGTTTCTTTTTTGGAAGTACTGACTATGATGAATATTATTATCAAGATACTAAAGATACTATTGAATTCTTAGAAAAAGAAATGGATTCAGATGGTAAGTTTAGTGGTGATTATTACTATCACGCATCATGGTAAATATCAAACCAATCCCTCTTTTAATAATACTTGTTGTTTTATTATTCTTTTATGCTCAGAAGCAAAAGATAAAAGAGATGCATTCAACCAGAGTTAAAGAATTAAAAGATTCTATAGCTCTCTATCAAACAGATATTTTTAAGTTAGATAGCATCTTGAAACATACAATTATCATCAACAAACAAAGGTAGCACCAAAAAAATCTATATCCCTTAAACAAATTGTACAATTAACAAAGTTAAGTTACAAAATAATTTTGACATAATTGACATAATAACCATGTATCTTATCAACAAAAGATCATGTTTTTTTAGTTTAAAGCTAATAGCTTGACTACTAATACCCAAATCTTCTAGTGTAAACCTCAAAATCATTTAAAATGAGCATCAAAAAACTATCTGCAAGAAAAATCATCGAGTTTAAAAAGACGGTGTTAGAACTAATGAAAACTGGAGTAAATCAAAAAGTGGCTCTTGCTAGCGTAGCAGAAACATTAAATATTACTTACAATCAAGCTTATTATCGTTACTTTAAAGCTGGTACTAGACCTAGTCAAAAGTCATACGAAAAAGACAGAACAAGCATGCCTGTTGGTAATATGTCCAATAGTACGCTACGATTCAGTATGAATTTGATTGAAAATGTGTCTGTTAGTGATAATGAACTTGTAATAAACTTTAAAGTAAAATAACAAGTAAGCAATTGGTTGGTCAAGTGTATCTTTACAAAAGTAGATGTACAATATGGATAAATCCCGCGGGACATTACGCGGCAAATAAGTTAGTTCGATTCTAACCTTGACCTCTAATTGAATACAAAAAATCAAAAAACAAAGTCTATGAAACAAAAAATTATGGAAGTAATCTTGAGTGCAAATAATTCACTCACTCAAGAAGAAGTTAGTTGGGCTATTCGTAATATACCTAACCAAGAAAACAGTGATACAACAGATCGTACATCAAGTCGTACGTTTGACCACGATGCAAATGATGTGTTCTCAGCATGTGGCTTTACAAAAGGTTATGAAACTACATTAAATAACGAACTTAAACTAATTGTTGATCAAACACCTGGTTCAACTAAGTCTGCTTTTATTGAAAATATATTAAACAATGCTAGTGCGGATTTGCGGGATTATTTAATTGTTAGAGGATTAATTGAGATATGTGTAACTCAAGATCCTTTAGATAAATTACGCGATATACTTAAAAAGTTATAAATTAGTTAGTGTTCATAGGGTAGTAACTGTGGGGCTGGGTGTATAACCTAGTCCCCTTTTACTTTAATGCAAAATATATATGAAAATTAAGCGATTACTTGTAAATCTTAAATTATGTTCTCTAAAACGCTTATTTAAAAAGCAATTAAGAGGGTCAACAACCATTGAAATGCAGTATATACTGCGTATTGAAGATCTTATTACCCGTCGAGTCAAATACAAAATATACACATCAATGGATGAAATAGTAAAATACGTCTACTTTGATGTACCATTAACAGTACCTAACTATACTAGTAAAAACTATACTCTAGTGCATAAGAATCTATCTACAGGTAAAGAGCATACGATACAGCTCAAATCAGGTTCACTTACGCAGTTCGAGTATCCAAAATACAAGACATGAGCAAAATAAAAGAATTTTATCACGAAGAAATTAATGCAGCGTATCGCGAAGTCCCTGAACCATACATTTTTAAGTTTATTGCCCATTTTAATTATATGGGTAAATCTGTCACATTAATGGCTGATTCACTTGATAAACTAGAGGAACTAGCATGTACTGTAACTAAACAATCTGTTCTGATCAATCATGGCACCATGAATGGAGAATATGTATTAATGTTTGAAAATTGGGACCTCCCTATTATACTTTTCTCTGTTGAAAACGCCTATTACTGATATTATAACATTAAAAAACACTAACTGATATGAATAAAACAATCACAGCTACTAAAACTGGCATCGCAATTAATTACGCTAATGGTAAATCTAGTTTCATTCCTTATGAGCAGGATGAACAAATTAGCATTAATGTTCAACGTAAGTACTTTACAATGAACACAATTCAAAAATCAATGTACCGTCGTTTAATGTATGGTATGGATGCATTTCAAGAAGAACAAACCCAATCCATGACTCAACAAGTTATTTTTAGGATTAAGAATGATCATCTTCGTGCTATCAATGCACTTAACCAATTTAAGTATGAGCGTGTGTATGGTGATTCTAACAAGCTACTTGGTGTTATTTTCCCGCATATCAAGCTTAGTTATTTTAAAGATGGTAAGTACAGCAATCTACCCACATTGAAAGAATGTAAAATTACCACACTTGATATCATTGATCTTTGGATTAATCATAAATTACTATCTTTAAATTTTTATAATTTAAATGAAGAAACAATTGACCTATGATTAAATCATTAGACAACACTGAAATATCGTGTGTCTACTATCAGTTCAAAACGCACCTCGAGGATTTAGACAACCGTTTAGATTCTCGAGTGCGTACTGAACGCTTGGATATGAGTGATTACACTGAATTTACTATTCAACCTGTTGTTTTTATTCCAATTGGTGATCAAGAAATTGAACAGATTCGTGAAAGCACCTATTACAAAACAATAAACAGCATTGTAGACAAACTCTCTCATATAGTTGAGATGATAGAAGAAGCAGAACCAAATATTAAACAATCTTTAGAATCATGAAACTTATATTAGAAGAAATTTTTGAACATATTGATAAAGTCATTAAAGACTCAAAAAACTCTTTAGTATTACTTGCTATTGAGTTTAATCCCGAAGGATATCCTGTAACTCAGACAATTAAAGTAACAGGTAGTCCAGCCGCTTCAATCGCTGGTTTAACTATGCTACGTAGTATGATTGATAGCAATTTAAAAACTATTGATGATAATCTAAAATCAGCCATTGATGCTAATGCAATAATGGATGAAATTAATAATATTTTTGGTGATACTGATATTGAAGCTGAACGTCTTAAAGATTTCATTAATAATACAACAGAAGGTGAGAAACTCAAAGACCTACTTAACAAACTTAAAAAAGACTTTGGTAAGTAATGGGCATGGATATCTACGGTTTAAACCCTATGATTAAGGGTGTAAAACCAGAAATAGAATGGGATAATAGCACTAGAGTGCAAAAGAATGATTATAGGACAAGCATGGCAGAGTTTGAGCAAGAAAACCTTGGTTATTACTTTAGAGCTAACGTATGGAGTTGGCGTCCTATTGCACAGGTAATCTTGGAATCTGCTACTATGTATAATTTATCCTTACCAGTAGATTTTATTGATAATATTCAAGTAAATTCTGGAGCTGGGTTGAAGACTCAACAAGAATGTACAATACTTGCTAATTTTATTGATGATTATATTGCTGTAAAGTTTGAAGGATGGAATAGTATTGGTTTGAATGTAGGATGGTATACACAACAAACAATAACAGAATCAGGTAGTCTGTCTAATGTTAGTGTAGAACCTGTACTATCAAATAAATTAGAGCTATTTTTATATCCCGAAATATTTGTTAAAGATGGTGTATTTGAAGTGGATGGTTTTATGTATAACACATCCCACTGTTGTGGATTGACTTGTTTACAAGATTTTGTTAATTTCTTACGCGAATGTGGAGGATTTGAAATACGATGAAAATTACACAACTAGACCTTGAAAAATTAGGTTTTACAAAAATAGTGGTGTCTCCAGAAGAATCAGGGGATACCACTGGTTATTATTATTATGAGTATGAACTATCTGATAGCAATACAGATTTCTGTCTTATTAGCATAGAGTCAGATAAGGCTATAGATGATCATTGGAAAGTACAGTTGTTCGATGTCCCTGACTATGAGTTTTCAGATAGGTTTAAACTCCGTGAATTTGTTGAATTTATTATTAACTATAAAAAAGAAGTAAAACCATGAAAGTATTACAATCTATCTTACTAACAATTATGCTAGCGTTCTGTATATTCATATACCTAGAATATAGCGATGTTGTAAATTATCAAAAACAATTAATTAATCAGGCTGAATTTCAATCTGCTACCATTGAGTCACTTAATGAAAAGATGAGCGGCATGATCCAAGAAAAAGACCAACTTATTAACCACGTTGTTGAGATTGAGTCTGAAAACAAAAAACTTAAATTAACACCTATAAAAATTATCACTAAAACCATTAATAAAAATGAAAAAATCACTCCTATTTCTAATTACTCTTCTCAGTATTACAACCGCATTCTCACAAAGCGGTACGAAAACAAATAAAGATTCTTTGGTATACACTCCAAAGTATCTAATGAAATATATGTTAGAGGATCTTCAGGAGTGTGATTCAATCCGCATTGAAGTTATCACCCTACGTGCTGACTTAAAGAACCAATCTGAAATGTTGGTTGCTAAAGATAGAAACACTACATACATGCAAAGTGAACTTCTAAAGGAGCGTAACTACAACGATAGTATGTCTAGTGAAAATCTTTACCAACAAGTAGCAGCAGCTAAAAAGCATGCCTCTGTACGCAAAAGTAGAAATTGGTGGGTAGCAACTGCTATCGCAGGAGTATTGTCTGCATTTGCAGTACACGTACATTGGAAATATTCAGAAGGGTCTGATAAATAAAAACAAATAGCAGTTTATGACTGATACAAAATCTTTCAATAAGGAAGACTTTAACAGGCTCGAGAATGAGTATGATAAAGCATTAGCTCAAGAAAAAGAGCAATTTGTGTTTGACAAACAAGTGTTGCTAGTCAGCTACGCTAAGTATCTTATTGAGTATCTTAAACCAAAATTTAAAAAGTAAGTATGTATCTTATTCAAACAATCCTTAAGGGAACACAGTTTACTATTGAATTCGTTAAGAATCAAGCTAACAATCCTGTTGCTGTAGATTTAGCTACTACTACATTTGTGGGTGATTCTAAAGTTTTGACAAAATTCCCCATTGGGACAATATTTGCAGTGAGTGATATTAGCTGGGGTGACTTAGTATGTAAAATAATGGGTACACCTCGTGCTGTGATGCACGAAGACAATTTGTATGGTAGTATTAAAGGCGATGCTTGTCCAACTAATGAAGATGTAAATTATGCATTTGAATGGATGATTGCATCCAACATAGTTAAGCGTGATATAGCCATTGAATATGCTACTAAATGGATAGAGATGGGTTATCAGATCGATATTGAAGCTAAATGCAAAGCGTTTGTTGAAAACGAAAGTGGTACACTGCGTGATCGCATTATGCGTATGTATCCTTGTCCTAGCGAACAAGATACTGGATTTTATATTGACGCTGATATGTGGTATCTTTTAATTCGTAATGTTATACGAGGTGAAAATAGTTTGCTTATAGGACCTACTGGATCAGGTAAAACAGAGCTTGTAAGTCACATTGCACGCGCTATGGAAAAACCTTTGAGTATACAGGATATGGGTACTGTGCAAGATGCTCAGTCTGCATTGTTAGGTGTACACAGGTTAAACAAAGAAGGTCACTCAGACTTTGATTATGCTCCATTTGTGGGTCACATACAACGTGAAGGTATTGTCCTTCTTGATGAATTAAATCGTGCTCCACTAAGTGCTACTAATATATTGTTTCCTTGTCTTGATAAACGCAGGTATCTTCCTGTAGATATTGCTGGTAATGATGCAGTACGTAATATTACTATTAATGAGAAGTGTGTGTTTTTTGCTACCGCCAACTTAGGTGCAGAATACAGTGGTACCACTCAAATTGATCGTGCGTTATTAGATCGCTTCTTTCCTGTGGAATTAAGCTATCCATCTGAGATGTCAGAAACAAACATTTTGATGGTGCGTACTGGTGTTAGCGAAAAGATAGCAAAAGCTATTGTTAAAGTATCTAAGACAATTCGTGATCAATTCAAAGAGCAAGAGCTTAGCAATGTAGTGTCAGTGCGTCATACACTGCTTGTAGCTAATCTTATCAAAGATGGTTTTGATACTGTAGGTGCATTAATGCAAGTTATTATGCCTTTATTTGATGATGCTTCTGGTGTGTCAGAACGCACTAAAGTTAAATCTATTATAGCAGCTAACTAATCAAAGTAAATTGTAGACGTGAAGTAGCAGTTGATTTAGGTCAGCTGCTACTTTTTTTATGTGAAATAGTTAGAAGCTAATCTTATTATAAAAATTAAATAGAGAAAAAACGATGGCAGAACTTCATGAAACATTGATGGGAAGAAAACTTATTGAGCACGTATTTCCAGACATTGCTGAAAATCTTGGTAAGATTGCAATAGCAATACAACAACAAACATCTTTATCAAAACAAAACACTATTGAAGTATCTATTTGTTATTATAAAGATGAAACTGACAAAAAAGTATATGACATTGAGCATATGCAAAACGAATTTAATCAAAAGTTAAAAGAACTACAATCATGACTTATTTTAGAGATTGGTTTGGTAGAGATGCTGATTATGGCTATACTCACTATAACCCTGATAAAAGAGCTTATAGCTGGGATAAAGGTTATACAAACTACAGTGACTTCTTTTTTGGTCATAGTAAGAGATTGAATATGGAAGAGGCTGCTAGTTTACTTACTACAATGTCTAAAGTAGTGGGTATTGACGCTTCTAAGTTTACTGGTAAAAATTCTACTAATCGTGCATATATTCCCGCTGAGATGTTAGCAAATGGTATTAGCACAGATATATTTATAGGTGCTGCATTGCAGAATATTGCTAAAGTTATGCACGAAGATGTAGAAGAACATAAGAAAATGTTGCTTGTATCTCGTAAACATAAACCTACATTAAAGGATTTTATACTTAAAGTGCTTAACGAAGAGCGTATTAATTCACGCATGGCGGTTGATACTCCAGGTTATTTAAAGTTCATTAAAAAATATAAAGATCATAAGTACACAGATCGTCCTATACCAGATAATGACTATGAGCACTTGCTTGAATTGTTTGATCGTATCATTAGATATCCTGATCAGATTACTGAAGAAGAATTGCTAAAGTTTAAAGATCCTATAGACAAGATTAAATCAATATTGTCTAAAGAAGGTGGCATTCCTGATGGTTTAGACAGCTGCATGAAAGTAAGTAAAAAGATTGCAGATGTTATTACTCAATATGTCAAACCACCTGAACATGAAACACCAGATGATAAAGATGAAGATGGTAAAGGCATAAGTGGTGACGGTGAAAGTGGAGCAGATGAAAGTGATAGCAGCACTGACTCCAGCAAGACAACACCTGCCGAATTCATGAAAAACATGATGAATTCAATGCAGGAAGAATACAAGTCTGAAGAGTCTGTTGAATCCTTTACTAAATTCATGCAAGCAATCAAAACAGCAGAAGAAATAAGTAAAAAGGGTGCATCTAAGGTTGACTATCTATCTGTACTTGATACAGATGAAAGTAGAAACAGATATGCAGATATTATCAAAGAGATTGATCTTACTAAAGCTAATGTAATTGGTACACTACTTCGTCGTAAGAGCAGAGACTATCAGTTTTCACTTAAATCTATGCGCAGTGGTAGATTAGATACCAATAAGCTAGCGGAAGCTTCCCAACATGTATCTACAATCTATGAACGAGTTGGTCAGGTTAAAACTAATAAACTGTGTGTTACTATACTAGTTGATGAATCAGGTAGCATGGGTGGTAACAAGATAGATCAAGCGCGTAAAGCTGCAATATTTCTCAATGAATGTCTCAAAGATGTTACAGATGTAGAATTGTTCATGTATGGTCATACAGCTGATTGGGATGGTGATGGTCTTTACTCTTGCAGTGGTACTGGTACTACTCAGTTATTGGTATACAAAGAGCCAGGTAGTCCTCAAAAGACAGCACTCGGATCAATGACTGCTAAATACGAGAATCGAGATGGTTCTGCTATTATAGCTACTGCCAAACGTGTACGCAGCAAAACACTAAACAATGGTATACTTATCGTTATCAGTGATGGTGCACCTTGTGCTCATAACTATCGTGGTGAACCCGCTACTACTCACACTCGTAAAATGGTTAACGAAGTAGAGAAAATGGGATTTCAAGTTATACAAGTTGCTATTGATGGTTATGAGAGTAAGAACATGTTTAAGAATATTATTCATATGAAAAATATGAGTACGTTTCCTGCTGATTTTGTAGGATTCCTTCGTAGTAAGATTGATGTTTTAATTAAAGAAAAAATAGTGTTATAAACATAAGCCCCTAGGAAACTAGGGGTTTTTAAATTTAGTCAAATGAAAAAGTTGTTATTTATTTTAATTGTTATTGCCAATAATGCAATAGCTCAAGGAGAAAGATTAGACAGCATTACAGCTAGTAATAATGTCACTTATAAAATAAAAGAAGATATAGTATTAGGTCTTGGCTCTGGTATAAATGGTAGTTATGTATACGTATACACTGCTCCTGGATTTACAGAATCTATCAAATTACCTTCTGGTTGGTCTGATTACAAAATGAGAATCAAATCAATTAAACAAATGGGTACAAAAAAACGTGGATACAAAACAATATTGGTATTGGGTGGTGGTAACATTATTAATTATTGGATGGAATTAGAAGCTGCTATTAAAACTGGTGAATTACAAACAATTAAATTAATTGAATAATGCTTACAAGAACCTTAACTATTAAATTTCAAAATGGATTTGAGACAACAATAATACTACCTTACTCAGATGATGGAGAACTAAGTTCTGCACAAGAGTTTGTCAATGAATTAATACGATATCAATCTGCATTTCAAAAGTTTAGAGCGCGTGCTCCTATTCTTTCTATGGGTGTTAAGACTAAACATTATCACGATTTAGGTAGTGTGTTTAATGCTATTGTGAATGCGCGTAAGTTTATAGACATACCCGCAATTCATTTACCATTGAAGTTTGATCAACACTTCAGCATTGATATGATTACAGGAACATTTACTTTGTATAAAGTAGACAATAAAGACGAACATCCAGAAGAACGCGGTACTATGCCACTTGATATGGTATACAGCAATTGGATAGAGTTGTTTTATCCTGATTGTGATGAACTAGAAACAGCAGATGTAAAAACAACAGAAGAAAAGTTAGTTAAACCAATATACCTTAACTGCTATACAGAACAAATGAAAGAGCAGTTAGATTCTTACCAGTTTAATTTATGGGAATACTTCTTTGAACAACCTAATGAACTATTTAGCATAGAACATGTCAAGGATGTTACTATTGAATATAGTGGTTCTGGTGATTCTGGTTGCACTGATAATGTGCATTTACATATGGATAGTCATGCTGATTTTAATTTTGATCATTCACAAATAGATTCTGTAGATCGTCTTATTTGGGAGCTTATTGAATCACAAGCATCTGGGTTTTACAACAATGATGGTGGTCGCGGTTCTATAATGCTTAGTCCAAAGAGCTTTCAGTGGGATCATTTTGATTATGTTCAAGAAGAAAATCAGAGTGTAGATATAGGTGTTAAGCTAGATGAAGATGATGATCATGTATTTACTGAACCAGAAGATGAAGATGAAGATGATGATGATTATAAATGGAAGGAAGTAGAAGAAGCAGGTTCTGATGAAAAAGATGATGAAGAATGTGAAGAACATGATGAAGATGAAGAAGATTTTGATGAGATTGGGGCTGATGATCGTAGACACTATCCAAAAGTTTAATTATGGCTACGCCTATGCATCATGCCATGTCAAGTGCTAAGAAGCACGGAGGTACATGGGAAGAGTATATACATATTCATAATTGGTTTGATCAAACAAAAGCTTGGGTACCTGATGTAAGACATCGGGTATTCAGGCATCATGCTGAGGGTATCTTTGAGTGTGAACAGAAATTTGGAGTGAGTATAAAAATCACTCTTACTGGAGGTGTTACCAAAGAAATACCTGTTCGAGTATTAGGCGAACAGCACGTCAAAGAAGATTGTGGGTTTATCCCAAATGCAAAAGATTATGTCAAGGGAATGAAAATAGAAGCTTGGCAAGCTAAAGTAGGTACAAAAATAGATGTAAATCTTAATGGCGATTTAGTGATAAGAGATATTAATTTATAGTGTTATAATCCCATATTTTTTGTAAATTTGAAAAGTTTAAGATCAAATATTGGTAGTTTGGTAGTCATATTGTTTTATCCTATAACATAATGATTATCAACCTACCAAATGGAAAATCTATAGAGGTTTCTTTGGAAGTGTATCTTAGAATGAATGATGATGATTTTCAATATCTTATGTCTATGAATTATGGCGATGAATTTAGTAATCCATTCGTCGGGAGTGTATTAATTTATGGAGAAATAAGATTAGATGAAGATCAAGATGAAGAAACTCTTGATGAGTCAGACTCAGATACACTTTCAGACCTCGACGCTGAAAACTATGACGAATGATTAGTAAACCAAAACAATGCAGTGGGTGTGGAGAGTCCAAGATTATATGGAAAAACCACAAAGGTGAAAAGTTTTGCAAAAATTGCTGGTATAAAAAAACACCAGTAAAATTTCCTAAACAAAAGATGCCACTCAAAGGTAAGTCAGACAAACGCGCTGTATTAGATCAACTTTATTCTGTATCAAGACAACAATTTCTATCTCGCAACCCATTCTGTAAAGCTAGATTAGATGGATGTACCGCCCACGCTACTGATATACATCATAAAGCAGGGAGGAGTAAAAAGTATTTGGATGTATTAACTTGGTTAGCTGTATGTAGAACCTGTCACCAGTGGATAGAACTGCACCCTAAAGAGGCCAAGGAGTTAGGTTATTCAATATCAAGAATTCAAAATGAAGATGCTGACTGAAGCAGAAAAGATGTTCTGCATGTATAAATTAGGACTTGAGGGTAGTGGAATGACTGCCCTTATTAATGCAATACTCGCTCTAGATCCTCATAATAGAGCGAAAATAGCACTGGGATTCCCAGAATTAGTGCGAGTAATTGAACGATTTAAGAATGAAGATGATTACTGGCAAAACTTAGTCAATTGCTGGAATGAAGATGCTTATTTAAAGTTAGAGGTATGAAAACACCCGATTCTATTAAACTAAAATACTTTGATGACGTATATAAAGCGTTAATCGATATTACAAACAACGCTGATGAGGATTGTCCATCAGAATTTAGGTCAAAACACTTTCGTCGTGCGTTAGAAGATGCGTACAATATTATTGGTAAAATAGATGAAGAAGTATTAAATGAAGATATAGGAAATCATGAACCCACTTGAATTAAATACTAAACGAGAGCAGATACAACAAGAAGCTTTAGAACTTATTAAAGTTAATAAGCGCATAGGTTGTGCAATTTCAATGGGTGTGGGTAAGACATACATAGGTCTTAAACATATGGATTGGTATCTCAAAGAGCAAAACAGCGACGCTAGATTTTTAGTAGTAGCACCCAAAAAAAGCATATTCACCAGTTGGTTTGAAGACATGGATAAGTTTGGATTGAGCTACTTAAAAGATAGAGTGGTAGTGACCACCTACTTGAGTTTGCATAAACAGTCTTTCAACTATGATGTAGTATATCTAGATGAGTGCCATAGTTTATTGAATAGTCATGAATTGTGGCTTACTGCATACAATAGTAGAATTATTGGACTCACAGGTACTCCACCTAGAGAACATCGCAGTATAAAAGGTATGATGGTGAACAAGTTTTGTCCTATCAAATTTAATTATTTTACAGACGAAGCTGTTGAGGATAGCATATTAAATGATTACAGGATAACTGTACACTCAGTCAATTTATGCAGATTGAACACTCATCAAGTAAAGGTCAAAGGTAATTCATGGAATACTAGCGAGTATGACAATTATCAATACTGGGTCAAGAGAGTTAATGAAAGTAGTAACCCAAGTCAAGAGCAATTCAACAGGATAGGGAGAATGCGTACTCTGATGGATTACAGAAGCAAAGAAGAATACGCCAAGAAATTGTTAAAGACAATTCAAGGTAAATGCATTATCTTTTGCAATACTCAAGATCAAGCAGATAGATTGTGTAACTATGTATATTACAGTGGTCATCCATTGTCAGAACAGAACTTACAAATGTTTAAAGAGGGTAAAATTAATGTGTTATCATGTGTCTTGCAGTTAAATGAGGGTGTGAATATTCCTGACTTACAACATGCTATTATTCTTCACTCCTATGGTAATGAACGTAAGGCAGCTCAACGTATAGGACGATTGCTTAGGCTTAATCCTGATGAGGTAGCTTCAGTTCATATATTAATGTTTCATGAGACTGTGGATGCTAATTGGGTAAGGAGTGCGCTACAAGACTTTGACAGAACTAAAATAACGTATAAGTAATGTATACCATCATTGACTATGTAGTAGATGAGAAGGGCGTGATGAGTCCTAGTTCTCCTAAAGAAGAACAGAAGTTTTATCGTATGCTACACGCACTCAAACCTGGTAATAGGGTGAGTGCTATGTATGAATTAATCAAAGACAATCACAGTTTGATACAACTAGCAAAAGTGCATGCTCTTATCAGAGAGCTTGCACATTGCACAGGTAATGATTTTGAAGATGTAAAGTTAGAAGTAAAAAGAAAAGCTGGACTTACAATTAAATCCAAGGATAACACTGGTAAAGCAATTGAAATAGTAAAGAGCTTTGCTGATTGTAGTAAAGACCAGCTCAGCATGGGTATTGAAGCTTGTATTGAAATAGGTAATGATGTTGGATGTATCCTTTATTGAGGTTCAATATTGGTCTCCATCTTCTTCTTGTAAGTGTCTAGATCAATTATTTCTGTTAAATTGTTCTGTTGAGCATACTCTTCAGATCCCTTAACAAGATACAGCATTGTTTCATAATGAAATACCCATTCATCTTTGATGTTTTTGTTTTCGATTTGTTGACCTGCTTCTTGTAGTTCATCTTCAGTTTTCTCTTTGTAAGTACTTTGAAGAAGTAATACTAGACGTTGATAAAAATCACGATTAAACTTGATGTTTATTACAGCATCTTCTTTAAATATTTCAATCTTGTCTGATGTCAAGTTCATTAGAAAGAGATTTCTTTAGATTCAGTTAGATTTTGGTCTTTGGCGCACTGATCAACCTTAGTACACAAGTCCTCGATTGTATTCCAGGATTTGTCATCAAGAGTGATTTTGTGTTCAAGATGTTTGAGCAAGATTGTTTGTAGAGCTGTGACGTCAGCTAAGGTAAAAGATACGTTAATTACTACGTTTTTCTTTATTACGTCAACATAAGTGTTAGGCATAGTTTAAACTTATTAAATTTATGAGCGAAGTTAGAGAGAAATTGACTCCAGAACAAATTAAAATTAAATTAATTGACAAACTGCGACCAAGTGGTTGGGCTAATCTACTAAAAGGACATCTTCAGTCTGATGATTTTCAAAAAATAATAGAGTTTCTTATAAATGAGAATGCTCAAGGCAAGCGGTTTACCCCGTCGTTAAAGCAAATGTTTACAGCTTTTGAGTTATGTCCTTTAGATAAAACCAGGGTTATTATTCTAGGTCAAGATCCTTATCCACAACCCACAGTAGCTGATGGCATTGCATTTAGTTGTGGAAACACAAAGAAACCAGAGACATCCTTGAGATACATACTAGGAGCTATTGAAAAAGATGTACCTTATGAAGATCAAGATATAACCAATGTTGATACAAGATATGATTTGAGTAGATGGTCTAGTCAAGGAATTTTATGTATAAACACTGCGTTGAGTACTGAGCTAACCAAGGTGGGTAAACATACTAATATATGGGAACCATTTATGCTGTATCTCATAGACATGCTTAACTTTAATCAGTCAGGTCTTATATGGATGCTTATGGGCAAACAAGCTCAAGAATACGCAACACTCATTGGTGATCAACATAAGGTGTTTACTAGTACTCATCCTGCATTTGCAGCGTATCTCAAAGCTAAAGATTGGGATTGTAATGACATATTTAACAAGGTTAATCAGTATCTAGTTGAATACAAGAAAGAAAAAATAAGATGGTAAATTTTTAAAGTTTAAATTTTATTATTATATTAGCCCTATGACAAAATCTCTAAAAGAGTTAGGTTTTATTCACGTTTCAGAGGCATACTCTCAAGCTATTGAATATGTAAAGAAGCGTAGATCAGGAGAAATTAAAAGTGTCAAGACACCTTGGACAAAGTTCAATGACATCAGCATGGATGGTTTAGAATGGAATAGCTTAACAGTTATTGCAGGTAGACCTGGTAGTGGTAAGACGCTCATTGGTAGTATGATTGCAAGGGAAGCATTTAGATTAAATCCAGAACAAGATTTCTGTGTACTAGATTTTCAGTTTGAAATGCTTGCCCGAAGTATTGCATTAAGAGAGATTAGTGGTAACACTGGTATTAATGTGCGTAAATTATCCTCTATTGGAGGACCAGTTGATATGACAGATATTGATGCAGCTATTCGGTATTGCGATGCCAATAAAATGCGTGATGTTTTCACATATGAACGTCCTGTTACAGTAGATAAAATGAAGGATAAAATCTTTGAGTTTATAGAAACAAAGAAAAAACCCACTATTATCACCATTGACCATAGTCTTTTATTAAAGAAGAGTGCAAGTGAAAAAGACAGGATTGAAACCTTGTATAATTTAGGCAACATGCTTGCTGAAACACGCAGGCAATTACCAGTAATCTTTATAGTGCTTAGTCAACTCAATAGAGAAATCGAATCTACTGAGCGATTAAAGCCAGGGAGTATTGGAAACTTCGTCAAAGACAGCGATGTATTTGGTGCAGATGCATTATTACAATTTACTGATATTCTCATTGGTATAAATAGACCTGCTAAGTATGGATTATCATTTTATGGACCAGATAAGATACCTGTGGAATTAGATACATTGGCAATCCATTTTTTAAAAGTTCGTAATGGAGATCCTTGCTTAACATTATTTAAAACAGATTTTGCTAAAAGTAAAATTCATCAAATATTCTAATTATGACACAAAAAAAGAGCGCGTGGCAAACCGCAAAAGATCTGATTGTAGATTATGCAATCAATGATTTAGAAAAAACGTATGATGTAACAGTGGGACCAACACAAGTTGCTCCTAAAGCACATCGTGACTTACCCAACCATGTATTATTCTTTACAGACGAATTTAAGGGCAACCTTATTTATATAATGTATAAGAAGGATTACAAAACATTCTGTGATGGACAAGGTAATATCGTAGACAAACCAATTTATTATCGTCTTAACAAAGATAAAGTAGCTGGATTTAACTACGAGAAAGTAAATCATGTATCAGATAAAAGTTGGTCTGTACCCATTGAGCATTTAGAAAGACTTGTTCCTACTATTACAGAGATTGTAGAGAAGGAAGAAGGTAAAGAAGAGTATCAAATGGGTTTAGACTTGGAACTCGATGACGACAAAGACGAGAATATTTCTACAATGACGTTGAGAGACTTTTATGCTATAGTACAGAACAAACCTGTAAGTAATAAATTTTGGTTAAACAACCTTATTAAGAAAGAAAAATGAGTGAAATTCCTGTTATACAATTGCCTTTAACTCCTGTGAAGGCTAGTATTAAATCACCCAAGGAGCTTATTGTATTTAGCAAACCCAAAGTAGGTAAGACTACATTGCTTGCTGGACTAGAAAATTGTTTAATTCTTGACTTTGAAGATGGGAGTGATTATGTAGATGCACTCAAGCTTAAAGTAAATAGTATAGAGGAACTCAAAGCAATAGGTACTGCTATCAAAGAAGCAAACTACCCTTACAAGTATATAGCAGTAGATACTGTTACAGCACTAGAGGAATTCTGTATTACCTATGCTGAACTGTTGTACTCTAAATCATCTATGGGTAAGAACTGGTTTACTGAGGGTAAGCCTAAGTATGGAACCATCATTAATATGCCACAGGGTGCAGGATATCAGTGGCTTAGAAGTGCGTACAACAAAAGTTTGGATTATATCCGCACACTAGCTCCTCGTATTATACTAGTAGGTCATGTAAAAGATACCATTTTGGAAAAACAAGGTAGTGATTTTAATTCCCTTGATTTAGACCTCACTGGTAAAATAAAACGTATTACCGCTAGTAATTCTGATGCCATTGGTTATCTTTATCGTAAGGGAAATCAAAACATCATTAGCTTTAATACAACTGACGAAGTATCTTGTGGTGCTCGTCCAGAACATCTACGCAACAAAGAGATTGTACTATCTCAAATTAATGAAACAGAGGATGGCAGTACAGTCATTACTCACTGGGATAAAATATACATAGATTAACAATTAAAACTAAAAATTATGTTTAGCAGTAAAGACGCAGATAAAAAGATGGGTTCAGGTATTCCCAAAGTAATTCAACCTGGTAATGTAATAGCTCGTGTGTTAGACATGAAACTTGAGGTACCACCCTATGATGCTAATGCATATGGGTTGATGCTCATGCTTGAAACTCAACCTATCGAAGATGGATTTGAAGGTTTAGCAATCAACAAAGACGTACCTGAAATGGGTAACTATGTAGGTCAAGTTGCTCGTGTGCAGACTCATCAATATTCCTATAGTGACTACACTAATAAGGAAGGTAAAACAACTAGTAAAGAAGATATGATCTTCCGCTGGATTTGGAATTTTGCTAAAGAGATTGGTGCTACTAAAGCACTTATCGATCATAATGTAGAAGGTAATAGTATTACTGAGTATGTAGAGAATGCTAAGAAGTATCTAATAGGTAATGATCGTTGGATTCACTGGTGTATTGGTGGTTCTGAATATGAGAACAAAGCTGGTTATACACAGCATCGCTTATTTATTGTAAAGCCAGAGAATTCTAAAATTGGTTATGCACTTCAAGTAGCAGATGTTTATCCTAGTAAGTTAATTGTTTTTAACGAAGCTGTACACATCAAGAAAAAGAAGGTTTCTGAGAGTTTAAGTTCATTTGAAGGCAAAGATGCTGGATCTGAATTATTGGATTTAGATTAAGTTTATATTGGTTATGTGATAAAGGGGGATGAATAGTCCCCCTTATTACTTTAAAATTTATTGGTATGTTTTCAAGTAGAAAAGCTGTATTTGACAGCATTGATATACCTACTGCATGGATATTCGAGTATTTTCTTAAACTTGATGTCAAACTTATTGGGCAAAGTCATAATTTTAAAAGCATATTCAATGTAAATGACTCTAATCCTAGTATGTATCTCTATGTAAAGAATGGTAAATATAGATTCAAATGTTTTAGTACAGGTTTGGGTGGTGATGGATACGATTTAATAATGATTTTACAGGGATGTAACTTTAGAAGCGCGTATGAAATTGTGCGTGATCAATATCTGCAAGTTGCTGATAAAAAAGTAGCATTTACTGATGTGATAGAATCAAAGTGGTCGGTTGTCAATTACAAGATACGCGATCATTGGACCAAAGATGATGCTAATTACTGGAGTGAATATAACATTGGCTCTAAAATACTATCTAGGTTTAATGTACATCCGTTAAGTGAATTTACAATGGCTAAGGGTGATGAATCATTTGTTAAAAAGAATTTTAGAACTTATGGTTATTTTACTCAAAGTAAAGAATTATACAAGATATATCAGCCAGAAACTGAGCACAGATTTATAAATGTAAAAAACTGTATACAGGGTTGGGATCAAACAAGTTCTGACATTGACAGATTATTTATATGTAGTTCACTAAAGGATGTGATGTCTTTGTATTCATTGGGTATTAGTGCTAATATCATTGCTCCACAAAGTGAAACGTCTAACATAAATACGATAACTGATTGGGTATCATTTCACAAAGAAAAATATACTATCTTTGATAATGACCCTGCTGGTATCAAAGCAATGCAATCGTATGATGATTGGTATGGCATACCATATCTTGTTTTACCTTTGAGCAAAGACATCAGTGATTCTGTAAAAGAATATGGTGCTAAAAAAGTCAAGGCAGTATTACTATCAATGATAAATCAATGAAATCAAAACTATTCTTCATACCAGGAGCTGTACCTTCAAGTAAGAACAGCAGAATAATGACTCGCAGTGGGTTCTTTATAGGAAGCAAAGCCACTCAAAAATATCGCAAGTTATCTAAAGTACACTGGGACAAATACAGAGATGAGTTTAAAAAATTTATCTCTGTTGAGTCCAAGCCTATCATTGTGGGAATGCACTTTGTAAGAGGTAGTAAACACAAGTGGGATTTTATTAATCCTGCTCAGACTATACAAGATGAGATGACTAAAAATGGATGGATAGAAGATGACAATGTGCATGAGTTACTACCTGTGCCATTACTAATTAATGGTCAGTATTGGAGTTATGACAAAATCAAAAGTGGGGTATATATTGCAGTACTGAGCTCCTTCTGTGAAGAATTTGAAAAATTAAACGTAGATGAAACAAATTAAAAGTAATGATTTAGATCTTGTAGAAAGATTAAAGTTAGAAGACGAGTTCTTCTCAAGAGAGTTTCTGATGTCTTATTCAGGATTAAGTAAATTGAACTATAGTCCAGGTGCATTCTATCTTCATTATGTTCTTAAACAGCGCGATGATGTAATGAATAAACCTATGATTGAAGGCAGTTTGATACATTGTATGTTGCTTACTCCTGAGAAATTTAATGAACAGTTTGTTGTGCTACCAGATGCATTTCCTAGCGACAATCCTAAGAAGGTAATAGATCGTTTGAGTAAGCATATACAGATAGTATATCCTGAAATAGTAGATACCAAAGAAAGCATATTACCCTATTTAGAGAACGTACAAAACGCAGTTATTGATATTCTTAAAGATGAAAATCTATACCAGAGTTTAAAGACTGATGCACAAAGATTAGATAAGATACTTACTGAAAAAAACATGGAGTACTTACAGTTTTTACTTCAGTGTAAAGATAAGATGGTAGTAGAGTATGATATGGTGGAGTTTGCTGAGAAAATCAGAGAACAAATAATGTCAAATGATACTATCAGAAATCTGATGGGATTCAATGACAAGAGTACTCAGAAGTCATATAATGAGTTAGAAGTAGTTGCATTTCCTGATGAGTATACGTTTGGTCTTAGAGGTATAATTGATAGCTTGGTCATTGACCATCAGGATAAGGTAATCAGAGTAAATGATCTCAAAAAGACTTCCAAAGCAGCAAGTGCATTTCAAGAGTCTATTGATTATTATCAATATTGGTTACAAGCTGCTATCTACAATATGATTATCAATAATATCAAACAATCATCATTCAATGTAGACTATCCTGTAGAGTTTAGGTTTATTGTAGTAGACCCTTATCTACATGTAGTACCATTTCTAGTGAGTGAAGTAACCATGAGTAGATTTACAGAAATGACAAAAGATTCATTGCATATTGCCAATCATCACTTTATTCACAAAGACTTTAGTGCGCCCTTTGGCGTAATGATAAGTACAAACAACGAAATTATAATATGAGTTTATTTCACTTCAAAACTCTGTATCGTAAGTATTTCCAAAAGTCAAAAGCATTTCTTGTTCCTCTTTTGGGGTTAAAGAAGGCTACTCCTTTTCCATTCATACAAAGTTACATTACATGGGAAAACGCGCATACACTAGAAGAATGCAAGCTTATTCTCAACTATGCTAAGTATGAAGGAGATGAGTTTAAAATATATTTACTCAAACGTCTTATGAGTAATAAGATGTTTGATGAGTATCATGAAATGGAAGATGGTACAATAGCTCTTACATTTGACCTTAACTGTGTCAAAGAAGATTACAAATGTGTTGTTTTAGGTAAATACAGTCAACTTAGCAATAATACAAAGTCTATGATTAGATCATATTATGGATACAACACTGCTGAGTGGGCTTACATGGAGTCATTTCTATACCCTAAGCAATATGTCAATCAATACGTAAAACTTCTTAATGTAGAAGAAATTCACTTCAACGTAAATGGTGAGTTGTGTGACAAACCAAATCTTAAACTAGAAACATTTAAACTTAAATATAATGAAAAACATGATGATGTTAATCCACTCGACGTGGAACAAGGGAAAGACTATCAAGCTAATTCCGACGCATATTGATTGTCCTTATAATGAAGCAATCTATGACCCAGACCAAAAAGTACTTGCTGTTATTAGTAAGGAGTGCAAAGAGACTTATCAAATGTTACCCAAGTTTACAGATAAGGGTGATGTAATGTATCTTAAAGGTGCTCGTGAAAATGGCAAATCTTATGCTGAAGAGCGTAGACTAGTGGATACATACTATGAATACTACTTGGAAAACAAAGCAGACATATTATTATTTATTGAAATGTTCGCAGGAGATGATGCAAAAATAAAAGCAGATGCTTTCATGAGTATTGTTGTTCCACAGATAGAAAACCCAATGATGTACGAAGGTGTAAAAACTTTATAATGACTAAGCATCACTGGGTGTATGATCTTGAGACAATTCAGAATTGTTTCATTGCTGTGTTTGAGTCTTACATAGAATCTACAAGAAAAGTATTTGTAGTCCACACACTCAAGAACGATTTACCTCAGCTCATTGAATTTCTACTAGAATGTAAAAAAGAAAAGTGCTGGTTTTTTGGTTACAACAACATAGCATTTGATGCACAAATTATCCAACACATACTCAAAAACAAAGATCGTTATATTACGATGAATGTTGATGAGTTCACTGCTGAGATATATGAGTATGCACAGCTTGTAATTGAAAAAAGTAATCGTGGTGAGTGGCAAGACTATCCAGAATGGAACCTAAGTATACCTCAATTGGATATATTCAAGTTAAATCACTGGGACAATGATGCAAAACGTACTAGTCTGAAATGGGTTCAATATGGGATTGATTGGCATAATGTAGAAGAAATGCCACATCCTCATTACAAACCAGTGGTTGGCATTGAAACCCTAAATGACATAGTAAAATATTGCATTAACGATGTGGGGAGTACCAAAGCTATCTTTTTGGATGAAAACATGAAGAAGCAAATCAATCTACGCAGTAAGCTCAGTAAGGTATATGATATCAATCTCCATTCAGCTAGTGAACCTAGAATAAGCAAGGAGATATTCGTGCACTTCTTGTCTAAAAAGCTGAAAGCTACTCCCAAGATGATTAAAGAACTCAGGACTATAAGACACAGCGTTCTTGTAGAGCCATTGATATTGGATTATGTAAAATTCTCCACTCCTGAGTTCAGTAACATGCTTGCTTGGTTCAAGAAACTTAACATCATTATAACAGATGGTAAGATTAAGGGACCACAACACATTATGAAGTACAAGGATATAGACACTGTATACGCACTGGGCGGTATACATGGTTGCATAAAGTCTGGAATATATGAATCTGAAAAAGACTGGGTTATTGTTACCGCAGACGTCACTTCGTTTTATCCCAACTTAGCAATTAGAAACAAATGGAGTCCTGAGCACATACCCAATGATGCATTCTGTGAGCTCTATGAGTGGTTCTTCTTAGAGCGTAAGAAATATGACAAGAAAGATCCGTTGAACTATCTATTCAAAATTATTCTTAATAGTACCTATGGTCTAAGCAAAAACAAACACAGTTTTTTATATGATCCAAAGCTAACTTTCACAATTACAGTGAATGGTCAGTTACTACTAAGTATGCTTTATGAGATGATAACCCTTCGTATACCAGAAGCTATACCACTTATGCAGAATACAGATGGTTTGGAGTTCAAGATGCCACGTTCTAAGGTGGAACTGTTTGATCAAGTATGCAAAGAATGGGAAATTACGACCAACTTACAATTAGAGACTTCTACTTACAAAAAGATGATCATCAGAGATGTAAACAATTACATTGCTGTATATGAATCTGGTGATGTGAAGTGCAAAGGTGCATTCGAGTGGAAAGACTTACCCTTACATAAAAACAAAAGTTTTTTGGTAATAGCCAAAGCACTTTATGAATACTTTGTACATGGAGTTAAACCAGAGGATTACTTAGAGACTAACAATAACATCTTTGATTACTGTGGAGGTGTTAAGATTAAGGGTGAGTGGTTTTTCACTGCTGAGTATATAAAAGATGGCAAATACTACAGGGATGTATTACAAAAACTAGTTAGATATTATATATCTGCAACTGGTTCTAAACTTGTAAAGTCTCACCGTGATGGTAGGAATATACAACTTGAGTCTGGTAGATGGTTACAAACAGTGTTTAATAAATATCAAGAACGTTCCTTTGATGCGTATGATATAGATAAACGTTATTATTTAGAGAAAATTTATCAGGAAATTGCTAATATTGAAGGTAGCAAAAAAGATTTATCACAAATATTATTATTCTAATGAAAGATACTATAATCGATGCTGTAGTTCGTCAAGTCAAAGAAGACTTACACTACAATGATACAGAAGCTTTGGAGGAAATGCTAAAGCTTCTGTATTCCAAAAACAATCATGAAATAATGAAAAACTACTTACCAGAAGAAACCTGGGAAGACTACAAAGACTATGAAGAACTTGACTGAATTAAGAGACAAAATCCATGATAATAGTCGCCAGAAAGGATTTTGGGATGAACCAAGAAACATTGGCGAAGCATTAATGTTAATTGTTACTGAATTATCTGAAGCTTTAGAGAGCCATCGTAAGACAGGTACGATTAAACATTTAGATGTAATGGTTAAAAAAGCAATGAATGAAATGGAGGAGGATGAATTCAAAGAACACTTTGCGATTATGGTCAAAGATTCATTTGAAGATGAAATGGCTGATTCAATTATTCGTATTCTTGATTTATGTGGTGGTCTTGATATTGATATTGATTGGCATATTGCAGCCAAAATGAAGTATAACGATTCAAGAACTAGACTGCATGGAAAAAAGTATTAAAAATGAAAAATTAATAAAAACTTTAAAAATAGAAGACTAATGAAGATTATTGGAATAATAGTATTGGTTATACTAGGAATCAGTTTATTACTGTTAACATGCATGGGTTTATATGCTCTTTGGTTTATGGCTTTACCTGACTGGATTAATAAAATAAAAACTAAAATTAAAGACTAATGGAAAATGAATAGACAAGATTAATATGAGCAAACAAACAGCAGTTGAATGGTTAATTGAAAATTTAGATATTATTTGGGAAGAAAAAATAATAGACTTAATTGAACAAGCCAAAGAAATGGAGAAGGAGCAGATAATGGATGCCTTTGTAGAATGCTGGAAAGAAAATATGCCTGAAGGATATGAATGTAAACAATCAGCAGAATATTATTATAACGAAACATACAAATGAAAAAACAAACAGCGGTTGAATGGTTGCAATCAGAAATTGATAACAAAGATATGGGAGAGATTCCTATGTGGATATATGATTTTATACAACAAGCCAAAGCAATGGAAAAGCAACAGATAATAGATGCTTGTAATTTACAAAGAAATGATTATAAAGGTATGCCTACATACAATAAAAGTGGAGAACAATATTACAACGAAACATACAAAGGAGAAGAACAATGAGTAAAGAATT
>Ga0181357_1000116_pt1 | contig 25520 bp, 25 predicted proteins | sample Fa13VDMM110DN_FD_130094 | JGI IMG/M metagenome (GOLD analysis project Ga0181357, IMG submission 130094) | Freshwater viral communities from Lake Michigan, USA - Fa13.VD.MM110.D.N | ecosystem: Environmental > Aquatic > Freshwater > Lake | place: USA: Michigan | collected 2013-09-24 | reverse complement strand
GAATGTGTTCTTTGAGTTACCGTCAGGTAAGAAGCGCAGGTTTGCACTTGATCCTTCGGGCATGTTCCAGTGTGGGTAAATTGCGTTGTCGCCGCCTTGGGATTGACCGCCTTTGTTCGACTCAGCGGCTGCGAGTCGTGCGCGGATTTCTGCTAATGAGGCCATAAAGTTTTCTCCTATAAATGCCTAAGTGTGCCTAATATGTCTTGCGACATGATGCCTATACACGTCAATAAAAAGCGCATACACATGGAGTATATGCGCTTTCTGCCTCTGTGTCAAATTTATTTATCTCAGATCTTGCCTATTAACTGTTTTAATCTTGCCAAATCCTCTCCGGATTCACGCAGGGAGGATTCATACATTCCACATTCTGCTAGACCATGCGTTGGACATTCTTCACCTTCGGCGGTCATATTGCATTCACCATCTTCAAAGGTTGCCAGATTATCGGCTTCAGAAGTGGGCTCAGGTTGTGGTGCTTGTGGTGCTTGTTGTGGTTGCTGGTCAGACCGTGTGAGCTGTGCCATGACTTTGGCCACACCTATGTCTGCCTTTAGTTCTTCTAGGCGTGCCAAGATAATGGGTTTGGCATCGGCTTCGGCATCTACATTGGCTAGATCATCTAATTGATCAAACAGTTCGTCGTCGCCTATGATATCATAGAGCTGTGCAGTTATGTCTTCGGCGTCGGCACCAACTGGCAGTGTGGGTTGATTTAATAAGTCAACTAGAGTTTGTTGTGCTTCGGGAGTGTCCGGCAATGCCCAAGTTCCTTCAATGACTTTTTGCATGTGGTCTGCAAATTCTTGTGTTTCTTTCATGGCATCTGTCCTTTGTAATCTTGCCAACATAGGCAAGGCCTGCTCAATTCTTGTATCCAGAGTCTGTTCAATAAACAACTGTTTGAGTTCTTCAACCAGAGTATCTTCTTCACGAAGATCCAAGGGCTGCCAAGATTCAAAGTATGAGTTGTAACCACGGTGTGTTGAGAGGCCTTTGATTGTTTTACGTAGACTTTCAAAGTAAGTGTTGCTGCGCTCAACTAAATCGTTGGCATGCCCTTCGAACACACGACCATGGTGTGCTTTTCTAAAACGATTTAACACAGCAAGTTCTTCCACAATTGAACTGATGTGTGTGCCACGTGGATCATAAGGGCGTCCGGCATTGCGAACATGCTCAAGCATGGCACGACCGCCTGCTAGATTACGGAACGGCAGTTTAAAACGTTCACCATCGGTGGTTTCAATATACAGGGATTCAACATAGCGGAATCTTGCATCACCTTCGGCAAGATCACGATTGTGTTTGATCATCAGTCTAGCTTCGGTAGGCGCACCTGCATAACTGACTTTGCGGTTACCATAGTAACTTTCTAGGATGCTTTCTTTCACTGCACTCATTGAGCGCAATGCATGCTTGAGTTTAGAGATGTTGCCTGGGGAAAAATTTAACCAATTTCTCGTGGCAAAGTTTTTCAATTGCTCCATGAACGCATACCACTCATCTTTGTCCTCGGGATCCATGCCACGCCCAAGATTATCGCCGTAGTATAAGTTAAGAGTGCCCTTGGCATCAATAAAGATTTCAGCAGTTCCGTAATTTTTGCCTGAGTTTGCGACCCAGTCAAAAACGAATAGATCGCCTTCGCCAATATTTGTTTCCCCGGTGTCAGAATCAACAGGAGGATTACCAGTTTTAGTGTCATACGTCTCTACTTCAAAATCTCTTGAAGCAAGTAAATCATATAGTCTGCTAGCGGGGGTTTCGGTGGACATAGTGTTGTATTTATCGACCCAAGGATATAAAGGGCATAGGTTCAATGATGGTATCGCCGTGATCGCGAATTTGAGCATCAAGCTCGGTGTGATAGCTCTGTAATTGCTGCAGCATGCGCACTGTGAGTATAGTGGCCATGACTAAGTCATCAGTTTCTCCCATTTTGGCCTTGTAACTTGGGCCGTTGGCTACAAAGGTTTTTAATTCTGACACCAAATTCCGACTGTTGATTTTCATACGCCCAGATTCCACTAGATTCTTGAGTTTGGCGCAGGCTGCTAGTTTGGTTTTGTTTGAGGTATTGAACCCTTTGCGCATTTTACGAGATCCTGCACTGCTGTTATCACTCAAAAAGTATCCCTTGATACGCTCTTCTCCCCACTCAGCAATGCTGATCAATGCTGCCTCGCCAATGGCATTGTTCTCAACACTGTAGTAGATGCTTTGTTCGCTTTTGACTACATCGTGAATAATGTCAATTATGTCGGCCATGATACGTATCTGTGTTGGAATGTCTGTTTGATTGTGGCGCCACTCGGCAACTTGATCGGTGGTATTGGCTTCAAATACTTGGATAGCAGCAGGATCGCCCCCGGTACCTACACTGGGGTCTAAGGCCACAACGTAGATATTATTGGGGTTGATCTCTTTGTACCAACGCACTTGTCCAGTTTTACGCATGGGTTCACGCCCTTCTAGATCCAGCAATTTAATAGCAGAGATCAAGGTTTCATCATCAATGACGAATTCGCATTCCATCTCCCGGCGGAAGCGTTCTTCACCAAGTGCTGCACGTTGTTGTGAGGCCCACTTTTCATCTCTGTCAGGATGCTCTTGCCACTTTGCTCTAAATGCCTTGAATCCGTTGATGCCTATGTCAGTGGGGTTGCCATATTCATCTTCACACTTGTTGGCACCTTTCCACAGAAAGGCAAATTGATCTTCGTCTGAGTTGGGGGTTGATGTGATAATTGCTTTACCACCAGTGGCCAAGGTGGGGCTGATAGAAGTCCAGAACTCTTTGGCTATTGTGGGACGTACAAAAGCAAATTCGTCAGCGTACAGTAAGGATATACTCATACCACGACCAGTGTTTTCTGTTGTGGTCTGCGATGCAATACGAGATCCGTTGTCAAAATCAATAGATCCTTTGTTATAACTCACTACCCCGGCTCTGATATGATCTGGGCAAGACTCATATCCATAGCGAATACGCTGCATGATTTCCTGTGCGCCTAGATACTTGTGTGCTGCTACTAGAATAGTTGAATCAGGAATAAACATTGCATACCACAACAAATAACCCGCAGCCACGGTACTTTTACCAGTTTGTCTGGGCATCAGCGATATTGAAAAACGGTTATTGTGGTACGTGTCAATCAGTCTGAGTTGATACTCAAACGGGTGTAACAACATCCTACCACGAGTGGGATGCTGTATGTAAAAGAAGTTGTCTAGGAAGTAAGTTGGTCCAGTTACCGGATCAGCGCACCGCATGAATTCTTCAATCTGTTGCTCACTGAAGATTGTGGGCGTATGCGCTTTTTTGACCAGTGCTGATTCTAATGTGCTCATACCATTATTTACTAATGGGCAGTTCACCAGTTAGATAAGGCAAACTGAACCAGAGTTGAAACCATTCAGGGGTGCCGGGTTGAATATTGTGTTTGCGTTGTAATTCAGCTTTTTCAGTGCCAGTTATACTGATATTGGATCCTTCGGGCGTATATGCTGACATGCGAGCGTTGTTGGCAAATGATCTAACACCTGATAATTCAATCAGACGTTCTAGAGTCATTGGCACCAACTTGTTTTGGCTTCGCCGTAGTATTCTCTGGCATAGCCATTGGCAATCAACATGCCACGCAGGCTTTGTCCGTTGAGTATGACATCGCCCAGCACTCGGCCACCATATTTGTCCCAGTCCATGATCACAATTTGGCGCTGAGTGGCTTGTGCAACGGCTGCTTTGGTAAATGCTGACGCTGCTTCACCGCGTTGTGCTTCACTAGCACAGGCAGCACGATGTCCTTTTTCAGGAGTATCCACCCCAAACACTCTAATGCTGAGTTCTTTTTTTAGTGGATCTGGCAAGAACGGTGCGTGAAATGCCACGGTGTCGCCGTCTATAACTCTGGTGATCTGTGCGTCATAGATCACTCCGGGTTTTTGTTTGGGTTGGGCCATGGCCAGCACAGGCACGACGAGTAAGAGTAGGAAAAGTTTTTTCATTTGGTGTTTAATTATGCATGTGATGTTGTCGTATAGTGGAGGTGGGTTGGCCATTATCTTGGATATCCTTTAAACGCCCTGACAGGGCTTTGTGTCAACACCGATGCAGGTTCCAGACTGTTTGGCGAGCTGATTTGTACTTTTTTAGCAGGCAAGCCGGCCATTTTTAGAGCCTGATCAATCATTGGTTCAACCGTGGCATCAAATCCAGCAACCACTGCTTCTTCTCCAAACGCGGCACGTGCCGACCAGTCTGGCATGTGGGGGATTGGGTCATCGCCAGCGTCACTTCTAGCACGGGCTACGGCCACGCCCAACCGATATATCAGATATGGATCGCTGGATTGTACCCCAGGCAATACAAACACATGATTCATGGGGTCTGCTTGCTCAGGGGGCAAAGTTGCTTGTTCTGTGATAAATTCACGTGCTCTCATCTGGCGTAACCCCGGAACGCTTTGACAGGGCTTATTTTGTTTGTTGTTTCTAGTTCCATGCTGCGCAGATCACCTCGGTTGAGATCTTTGTAGGCTGCACCCACTGCTTGATAGGCTTTATTCAGAATGTCTTGTTCTTGTTGGGTGTAAGGATGTGCAGTTCGATCATTGCCGGCCCAACTTTGACTGTCAATGTCCGGAACAAATGTTCCATCAGTTGCGGCTGCAGCCATCATCACACGATTTAATGTGTAGTCGCTGTCAGTTCTTGTTCTATCCCAAAAAGTGTTTAATCCCCGGCTAGACTGTTTTTGTCTTGCAGTGGGACGTACATGGTTTTCGGCTATGAATTCATGCGCTCGCATCACAGTGCCTGTATGGAATTTGATCCTGAACTTGCTGTGCCTACTTCTGATGCGGTGGCATTGCCACTGATGATGGTAAGGAAGTTGCCCACACCAACAAATGCTGTGAACATGGTATTAGCCGGCACCACAACTGCGTTGCTGTAGATAGTGTTAGAGGTAATACCGCCATTGGCTAAATTTGCGATGTTGACTTGATAGGTCACTGAGTTAGTACCGGTATCAATTCTAACTTTGTCGGTGTACCATGCTACATTGGTTAAAGCACCTGAATAAACATTGGCTTGACTGGACATTCTTTTTCCTTTTTATATTACCAAGCTCGGCAACTCCAGTAGCGAGCACTTGTGCGCGGCCCTGGATTGGCACAATTGTGCCTTGCTCTAAAACTTTTGCGACGCTTGGGATTAGATTTTTTAATCTTCATGTTGGGATCGCCAAAGTTAACTTTAACCACATTGCCTTTTGCGTTCTTAACGTATACTTTTGATTTTTTTACGTCACCAGCCATGGGCTTACCAAGTGACACTTCTCGTCCTTGATATTTGGCTTCACCAACTTCTTCTTCAGTGTCATAGTCATACTGATTCATCTCAGTACCATCAATGTCAATCATCTTTTCGCCAAGCAGGCCATAGTTTTCTAATATGGCCATCATTTGATCGTCAGCGAACAATGTCACGCTGTCTGCATCTTCGGCTATGACATAAGTCTCCACCAATTGTTCTTCACGAATGTTGATGGCAAACGTATCACCTACCACAGGATTCTCTGCGGCATAGGCTGTTTCTGCTAGATAATCGCGGAAAGATTTCATATTAGCTCTTGTATGCACGCCACTGATTAGTCAAAGCAAAGATACTTTCTTCAACTTTCTTTTCTTCGTCCTTGTCTTTGACAGCTTTTTTCATTGGCTCTTCTTTGTCGCCATCTTTGTCCATATCAAGAAAGTCAGGTTTGGCAGCTTCTTTAAGACCAGCTATTTCACGGATACGAGTTAGTTCTTCGCTCTCTGGAGTGTGCTGACGACGTGCATCTCTGCCGATAACTGGTGCAGTGGTTTGCCCTGTTTCTTTGGGCTTGTTTAATCCACCTGCATATTGTAGCGCATCATTGTTGTACTCTTTGTTAGTGGGCCAGTCTGGTGCGTTTTCATCTACATGATCACATCCGCATGGTGATTGCCCACAGCTATCGCAACTGCCTCCTGCGTCGCCTGAACCAATGCCAGCCATCTTCAACAATGATGCCAGTTTCATTGCATCTTCGTCACTGGCTGTGACAGTGATAGTTTGACCGCCTTCAGTTGACGTACTCATGTTGATGCTCATGCTTTCAGCAATGATAGATTCAACTTTGCGGTCAATACTATCATAGATACCTTTGCCAAATGACATACCACCTTTGCTGTTACCTGAGCTGGATGCTGCAGCAACTGAACCTGATGTAGTGGTTTCTTCCACTGATTCTTCTTTTTTCTTCTTGGCTTTTTCTGGCAGGCCTTTGTGCTTGGTTTTAGCAAAATCTTCAACATCACCTTTTTTCATGGTCTTGGCAACTTTCTTTAGCTCTTTGCCAGCACCTGAAATCTTTTCACCTTTTTGCATAGCACGTGCCATGCCCATAAAACGCTGTTGTTTTTTACTCACAGCTTTTTCTGCCACTGGTTCTTGATCATCACTGTCGTGCTTTTCTTGATCCATGTAGTCACGTGAAGCGTTGATATAATCAACTGCCTTGGTAATCTTGCTTTGCACCCACTCAGGCAGATTGTCGTTGTCTTGCAGCATTGATGACAATGACTCAGCAGCCTGCACCAATGTATGCAATTGATCTTTGGCCATGTCGCCTTCTTGATCGTATTCACCTTGGTCAGCCATGTCAACGTTGTTTTCTTTGACTTTGTCTTTTTTAAATCCAGCTTGACCATGTGCAGTACGATCTGTTTTACGGCTCTTGGCAGTCACACGTTCTTGACGCGGAGCATCGTCAGAGTATTTTTTAGGACGTCCGGCGCTGCGCTTTTCACCTGAGGATGATTTATCATCATCGGCCTCAACGTCATGTTCATAGTCACGTGTGTGACGCAGGCCTGCGGCAGTTTTAGTAACCGTGCCTTTGGTTGTTTTACCTTCTTTGTCACGCAGACGCTTTTCAGCATCAGCGACTGTAGGGAAGTCTTCGTCAGTTGTTTGTTTGCGCTTGATGCCCAGGGCCTTGTCTGAAGGACCTTTCATACGGTCAACGGCATGACCTTTGTCTGGTGCTGATCCACCGTACACGTCTGCGCCTGCACTGTGTTTGGTAACGCCTTTGGCACCGGATACTTTGCCACCTTTGTGAGTGCTGATTGCTTTTTTAATTGCATCAGCAGCTACATCGCCCAGCATTTCATCAACTTCTTGTTTGGCACCAGCAATCTTGTCGGCAAAAGTAATTTTATCTTTGGGTGGTGCCAACGCTGCAAATTTTTGTGATCTAGCAGGCGACATTTTTTCTTTAAGTGGTAGTTCTTTACCACCCACACGGATCTTTTCACCTTTTTGCACGCCGTCTCGTTTGGCATCAACAACGGCTTTGCTAAATGCATTGCCTTCGTCGGTCATCATGCCTTCGTCATACTTGTCGTACTTGTTGCGAATGTTCTTCATGGTTTTGTCGCTGGCATGATCACGGCCGGCTTTTTGCAAGGCTTTCATACCTTCATCGCCATATTTCTTTTTACCAATTGCTGCTTGAAATGCACTTTCATCAAGACGAGTTTTTTCTGCGGCCCGGGCAGCAGCTTCATCAATTTTTGAAGGCATTGCTTGAACACGATTCAGGCGTTCAAAAATTTCATACATGTTGGCGTTGTCGTTATCATTCATAATATTATCTCGCAAAGGATTTTACAGTAGGCAATTTGTTTTTGCCACCAATTGGGCTGTCATCGCCCATGGGTAATTGATCAGAATATTTGGCTGGATCAGTCTTGCCACCAGCCACACTGAAGTCACTACGATAAGTGTTTTTCAACACATCGTGTTGATAAGGGTTACTGGAGTAATCCTTGCTCAAGGCTTTTTGTTCTTTGTCAGGTGCAGGGAAATCAGTGTCAGCCAAAAGATTTTTATTTTCAGCGTCAATGTCTTCGTACTCTTTGCCCATGCTGTCTGTATACTTTTGAGTATGCATGACAACGCGATTTGGATCCATCAACAGCAATTGTGCCAGTTGTTTGATCTGTGGCTCAATAGCTGGGTAGCGAAAGCTCACATCAACAAAATTCACACGCTCATTTTTAAAATTAGGAAAGTCAGTGGGCAATGGCAAGACTGGTGTAGTCTTGGCGTCACTCATTTTTTCTACATCAAATTGAGCTAGTTTGTCTCGGAGTTCTCTAAAGAACCCTGGTGGTACATCGCCACAAACTTTGATACGATAGTCGTATGTTCGTGTGCTTTCAGCCAGATATTCGCGTAGTTGTTTCATGTTAGTGTCCTATATGATATTTATTCTTTTTGTGAGTTTTGATTCTTGCCCAACACACGCTGCAGCAAATCATTACGGTTTAAGACCTGGCCAGTGGCCGTAGGCAGCGGTACCGTACCTGCGCCATCTCTGTCCATTTTTAATTTTTTGAGTTGTAAATCTATAATTTTGAGCTTCTTCATGACCTTGGCATTTTTTGCTGTGATAGCATGCCCCAACATTTGACTGGCCACTGAAAAAATTTCTGATGCAAATCTTGAATCTACTTGCATACCCAGATCCATGAGATCTTTGTAACTGTCTGTGGCTTTTTGAGCAAGATCATCCATTTCAATATCACTGGCTTCAAGTCCACGCACAGCCGGCAAGGCCGCTTCAATCTTGTCAATTTGATCCAGTGTTTCAGGCACAATGGCCATGTTATGTGATGGAGGAGTTAAAGGGTCATCTGGCTCGGGTGATCCGGAGGGTGGTAAATCAAAAAGGTCTTCAAGTTTGCGGGTCATGCCATATTTACCGCACATTGACGGGGGTGGGTTATTTGGAACCGTTCTTAAACATTTGATCTTCGGTGATCACACGAAATACCAAGCCTTGATGTTTGCACCATTTTGTCGCCGCATCCCATTTAGCATAGTTCACAACCACTGCCGCACGATCATGCTGACTTTGTTTGCTCTCAACCACACTTTGCTTTTTGGGTTTGATCTCAATGACTTCAGCGCAGACCTTGTTGTTCTTGGTGCGGTAAGTGATAAAGAAGTCAGGCACGTAGATAGTGTTCTTGCCAGTCAAAGGATTGCGATAGGGAATGTGTATGCTTTCACTGGCCCACTGCAGTATTGCATCATTGTTGTCACAGAACTGCATAAAAGCAAACTCCCAGCCTGAACGATAACGAGGAGTTGACTTACCAACATACTTGGCAGTATTCTTGGGTTGAAAATTTCCTTGTGCCCAGCGACTCATGGCAATACGTTACGAGCTGCGTAATAGTTGGGCAGTATCACGCTCTGTACGCCATACAATGTGGAGGAACTGCGAAGACCATTTAGATAATAAGCCAGCACTGCAGTGAGTTCTGGTTGGTCATAGCGTTGAATCTCTTGCAGCAAATTTAGCACACTGTCGCCACTTTCTTGTGCCACACGGAACAACGTCACTGTGAAGTTACCAGCAGCTTCGCTGCCATCAAATTGAGATTTCATATAACTGTACACTGCATCATATTCGGCCACAGGAACAACTTGATCAAACACATAAAATTCATCAAATATTCTTACTGTTTGATCTATGTTGTAATTGGGTAGATTAACCGAGGACATTAGGTGGGCCTTTTGGAGGAGTTGGGAAGAATGTGCTGTTACCTTTGTTTATCACTGCTCGAGTGGCACCGGGTAATTCTTGTTTAAGTATATCTTTGGACGCTGCCCTGGCTTCTTCGTTGACAATAGCTCGGAGGTTTTTGCCTTTGAATGTTCCGTATGCTCCTGCGGCTTTTTGTACTCCGCCTAAAATGCCAGCTAAATCACCACGCTGTAAATCATTAATAATACCAATACCAGTGTCCAACAATCCGCCCTGTCCCAGCACCGACGCAGTTGATCCTGGACGAGCAATTGGACTACGCACTGTGTCATAGCGTGATGGGTCTGCAAAATTCTTGACATTGGTGTCACTGTCCACTCGCTGCCCGAATGGGTTGGATGCGCCAGATCCAATTGCACCACTGTAATATTTCACAGTTTCGTACTTGATGGTCATCTTGTGTTCCATGGTTCCGTTGCTCTGTGCATAATCAAATTGGTCATGCTGCCATCCGGTGATAATTGGATTGATTAGAACATAACTTACAAACTTGTGTTGGTTCAATCCATAGATACGAATATCACGAAAGAACGGAGGCTTGCCAGAAGTGTCAGTACCATTGGCAGCAGCATAACCCGAAGTGTCATTGAAGCTTTCTCCAATATATCCCCAGTCATTGCCATTGCGGTTTTGCGCATAGATATCACGATTGTTGTAACTAAACCCGGCCTGCATGTTCACTGCATTGCCGTTGGTGCCTTGTGTAGATCCACCACCAGAGTAGCTTTGGCTAGGATCTTTGTAATGGTAACTGAAGTAATTGTACCACATGTTACGAATTAAATCACTACCGTCGTCGTGAAAATTAATCTGTACTGGTTGATAGTTTATTTTTGTTTGTACAAGACGCTTGCGATTGTATTGATTTAACTCTTTGACATCTATCTCATAGCTAGGCAGTTGCACATTCTTGACAACCAATCCCATGTTTGAAACATCAGTGTTGGAAAATGAACCAGTGGATCCGCCCATCTGTGGAATGTTTGTGGTGTTGATTGTAAAACTGACGTGGAAAAGATATTTGAACCTTGGGGATAATTCATATCCATTGGTTCTAAAAGTCTTGCTTGCATGTTGGAAATCCCGCAAGGAATCAATACCAGCGAATCCTTGCAGGAAGTCTTGACCAAATGACATTTATAGTTAGGCTGCCGGAGCGCCTGTTAATGCACCTGTGATTACGTCGCCTGCGATACGACCAATAGTTGCGCCAACGCCAGAACCAATTGGGGTTTGCAGTGCGTTATCAAATGACAGAGTCATTGTGATTGTAACTGCTTCACTGGTACCATAGTTCAAATCGTTATAGTTTACGCTTTTTAAGTAGCAACCATACAATTCCCAGGTTTCAAGAACCACTGGAGTAGAATTGCCGTTACCACCATCAAGGACTTCGCAACGTGTTGTAAATTTATAATCAATACCAGCTGCAGCTGAAGCCTGTTCCATGAAGTCCATTTGCTTCTGCAATTGTTCTCCCACACGCTTTTGTACATTGCCGCCGGCATCATCGCGCATTTCAACACTGAGGTCGCCCCAGCTATGCTTGCCAGCAAGTTTTAACGTACTGTTGTAGATGGGTACCATGATTTCCTCAAACGACACTTCTGGACGAGCGAAACTAATCACTTGTTTGGTAAGTTCAGTTCTTGGAGTTGAAATACCTAATCCTTCAAATACCACTCTAAAGCGGTACTTGAGTTTTGGCATCAACAGGCCCTGGGTCGACGAGCTTTGATCGCTGGCCAGTGGCACTGTCATTCTTGTTAGTGATGAAACGGCCATATGTTATCTCCTATATACAGTATTTATGGCACTTGGAACCATGCGATTCTGAGTCATTATGAATCCAATCATTTAAGCTGCTGCCTGCGCCGAAGCTACTGAACCAGCTGAGATTTCACCAGTATTCTTGATTCTCAATGGAATGTAGATGAATTCAACTGCTTTAACTGGTTCAATTGCAATGTCAACATACAACTCATTTCTGTCAATGGTTGCAGGTGTGTTATTTGACAAATCGCAAACAACCAAGTAATCATAGATACCACGTTTGGCAATCAAATCAATCATCAGGCTTTCGACCGAATTTGCAATCTCATCACGAGTGATCTGATCATTTGGCTCAAACAAGAACTGTTTACCAATCTGCTCAAGTCTGCTGCGCATGAATGCAATCAACCGTGCAACGTTGATACGATTCAATGCTGAGCTAATTGTTGTGAATGTTTTGTTACCAAAGTTAGTAATACCAACACCCGGCACAACTGTGATTGGATTAATATTATCGTTGTACAGCTCGTCACGTAGACCCTGACGTACACCAATCTGTTCAAATTCGCCAGTTGCTGCATCAATATAACCAATACGATCGGCGTTGTCAACCAATCCACGACGTATACCAGCTGGTGCCAACCATGGGAATGCCACTTCGTCATTGCGAATAAATGTACGCAACATCATGTGTGTGGCAGGCTGAACAATTGCTGATCCGCTCAAGTCTGTGGTCTGACAGCTTGGATAGAATGTTGCCATGTACTGATTGCCAATTGACAATCCATCGCCGGCCGGTATTCCTTCGCCATTGTTGTCGGTGCTCCAAGTGAGAATGTTGGTTCCTTCGGGACTCAGTCTCAGCGGTGTATCAACTAATACAAAGCCAGTATTATTGCGTTCGTTGTTGAGTGCCACCATGTTTGTTGCCAACTCAGGATACTGTGGGCAAGCAATTAACTGGAAGTCTATTTGTTCTTCACGAGCTTGTGTGCTTGTGTCAATACTACTCTTCAACGCAGCAACAATCAAGGCTCTCTGTGCCAGACGACCCATGTATGCCGATCCATCATTTCTGTTACCTGATGTAGTGACCCAAGCATTGGTCACATCGGGTAGTGTGTCGTCCGGATAGGTAGTGGCATTAAAATAGTTCACTGCAAATCGCTTGACATTGAATCCTGAGCGACGTGTGTTGAACAACAAAATACCAGTCGGATACAGTGTTGGATCTGGTGCATCTAAATCTAAATAGTTCGAAGTCAACAAACTTGTAATGGTGGGAATTGTGCCAGTGATTGGATCAGTACTACCGTTGGGTGCCCACCGTGCATCAGCAAACAACACACCGTTTTCAGTGGTTTGATCAGCATTGTTGACTTTGACCCACTGATCTTGCCCGTCTACTATTTCCCAACGATACAGCAATGGATAATTTTCTAAGTCTGATGTGTCAATCCATAGATCTCCATATACTAGCGGTGATTGCGCTGTGTCATTCTGTGTAGTAGGCGCTGTTGTAGAAAACTGTGGACCCTTGGCATTGGTCAAAGTTAAATTGTAACCACGCACGTCATTGTTGACGTTTTGATACCCTTGCCATCCACTGTTACCATTGATCATGATGTCAGCTTCGCTGGTAGTTGAATAATACCATAGACGATCATTGGCTGGGTCTTGATCTGGTGCTGAAACACTTGCAGTGTAGTCTAGTTGTACCCAATTGCTTAAAATGTATCCGCCCTGGGGTTCTTCTCTAGCATTCACTGCTTGGTCAAGACCAGCTGTTGTAATAGGACTACCAGTTTGATCTTCAACTACAATTACACCACCGGCGCTGTGGGTCATCACGATTTGACCGGTTGCGTTAAGTGAAGCACCAACATAAGGAACGTTTGCTCCACTCACGGCAGAGATAAAATCAGCCGGAGCAGTTCCTGCTAGAGTCACGGTCACGGATGTGGTCAATGCAGTGCTGTTTGGTGCACTGGCCTGAAGATTAAATGTAGTGTTGTTGATAAACACCGGATCAATTGTTTCACCAGTGGCATTCATTGCTCCACTTTCCATTCTTTCTAACAGTTGAAATGTAAAGGTGTTGTCACCGTTTACATCGTACTGAGCATAGGTAGTGCCAACTGGAATATTTTTACCGCCGCCGGTGGGGTCAAGCGTTTTGTTAGCAGTTTCGTCATTGGTATAAAGTGGGCAACTTTGAGTTACAAACACACCTAGTGTGCCGCTGAACTTTTGAACTACAAGACTGGCACCTTGGTTTACCGAAGTTATTTTATTCCAGATTGAACCAGTTGGCTTTGGCTCATCATCGCTTGTGCGCCAGCGCGGTACTTGATAATTTGGACTCTGCAAGAAACCTGGAGCATAGTATGATCCTTCAGTGATGCCTAATTGTGTTAAGGCAATACCGGTTACATTGAGAATAGTGACAATACCGCCATTGGCAGTAGAACCATCACTGGTGGCAGTGCTGTCAGCATAGATAGTCAACCGTCCATCTTCATTGACTGCGGTTACTCCAATAATGTTGGCACTGTTGATATTAGATACTACCACGCTGACTGTGTTGTTTGGTGATGCAGCCACTGTGATTGGAGTATTATTGACTGTAAACACACCGCCGGCTGTCAATGTAGTTGGTGCCACGGAGCCTTGGGCTGTTGCCCAGCTCAACTTCCATGCATCGCTGCCAATCAATACCCATTCATTTGATGAGTTTTTATAGTAAACTGGATTGTTTGCATTCAGTGCGTTGATTGCATAGTCGCCAATGGTACCCACACTTTGCAGTGGCAGAGTACTTGGAGATGTTTCAATTTGAGTAATGCTGGTCAGTACCAATGGTACTTGATTGGTAAAAACACCTGTGGTTTCATTCCACTCGAAAATACCATACAAAGAATCGTCAGTGTCAAACCAGTACGTACCAGCATCTGGTGACCCAGTTGGACGTACCAAAGTGGCAGTGAGTTCGGCCAAATCAATATCCACACGCTGAACGTATGCACGATTTGAAATTCCCAGGCATGAATAAGCTGCCATCAATCCATATTCGTTCAGCTCGTATCCATTAATTGGAGTACCAGCAGTTGTCTTGTAGAAGAAAGGTACACCAAATGTTGCAGCAAGATCTCGCTGACTGGTGATAGTATAAATTCTGTTGGCATTGACAGCCAGTGTACCTGCTGCTACGCCAGTGCCGGCGCCAGAAATTTTGTTCTGTGCAGTGGCAATAAGAATATAAGGTACAGTGTTAGTCGCTGCGGGAATATAGTTACTCTCGTCAATAACGGTAACTTGTACGCCAGGTGATGTAAGTGCCATTTGGATGGTTCCTTTTAAAGTTATGAATATTTATCGAATTCCTTTAAAACTAACAATCTACGCTGCCCTTGGCAAAGGTTCGCATTAAATAACACTATGAAACGTCCTATCTGCGCTGTGTGCAATCAAAGGTCTTGTGCGGTAAACTACCATCGTGACGAGGTGGTGCATTATCGAACACGCTGTGACAACTGTATTAGAAAAGATCGCAAGATGAAACCCCACGAGCCTCGGTGGAAAACTGGTGGTTACAAGAAAAAACCCACATGCGACTTATGTGGGTTTAAAGGCAGATATAATTCACAAACTCTGGTGTATCACCTTGATGGTGATCTCAACAATGTTGAATCTAGAAATTTAAGAACTATTTGTAGAAACTGTGTAGAAGTTGTCAAGCGGCAGGATCTATCTTGGCAACAAGGCGATCTTGCACCTGATTTTTGAGTTGATCAAACAAAGAATCAAACGTTCCGTTGTTGTCTAACTCGGCATCAAACTTGTGCCCAATCCAGGCCCATTCACTGGCATGAATTTTTAGCTTGGTGATCTGATCTTTGGCCAGAGCCCACCCTATGTGTCTGGGTCCTCGATTTATTGACAACGCATAGTCATACCAGTATGGCAACGGGCCTCGGTTAATTCTAAACACCTGCCCACCGGTATTTTGAATTGACTTGATCTCATTGGGGAAGCGAACATCACTGATCACAATGTTATCTTGTGTTTGACGTAGTTTGTTTTCTAAGCTAGCGATCCAAATATCATCGTGAAATCCCACGCGACAAACTTCAGTTCCCCAGTTCTGCAAAATCCACCGTGGGGTCAAGGCTGGCATATCTAATCGGTTGGCCCACCAATTATCCACTTGTTCGCGCCACTCTCTGCTTTGTCGAGTACGTCCTTCCAACATAGTACGATCCCACCCAAAAACTGCTGCCACTGCATCTTTGAGGCCGTTGGCAAAACTATCTCTGCGAAAGCCGTGAAAGTTAACCAAGTAGTCTGCAGCAGTGTCTTTGCCGCTGCCAATAAATCCCACTAGTCCTATGATCATATCACTGCCTTTATGTTTAGATGCCTTAGAGTTTGCTGCAAGAGATCAATCTGCCGACAACAATCATCTAACGCATGATGCGATGCCGGACGATTGTTGGTGAATGCCTGGGGAGTTGCCAGTGCTGCAGTATCCGGGCGTAACATGTATACTGTTCTAGCATCCCTTACTCGATAGTATTGCCAAGGCAACGGTTTTTTATAACTCTTGTAGGCGTGTTCAAGAATGGTCATGTCAAACGTTGGTCCATTTGCCCATATAGAATTGCTCTGCCAGATCAATTTTCCCAGTTCGTCCAGCACTTGATCTAAAGGTTTACGGTCAACTTCAGTAAATGCTTCTTCTCTGGCTTCGCTGTTCTGAGTTGACCACCATTGCAGGGTGCCATCCTCAATTTTGCGATCAAGTTGACTATCAAAATCAACCCTAGCATAGTATGATTGGTTGTAATAACCATCACCTACTGGGTCAAATGACTGTGCTGCTACGGTGAGGATCAGAGCATCCGGAGTGGTACCCAACGTTTCAATGTCAATCATTAAATGTGCCATTGAACTATTGTAACAGAGTTTTTATAATTTGTCTTGTGGAAGGTTAGCCAATCACCCAGGTCAATGGCTGTGATCCATCAATATAGTTGGCGAGTTCAAGAATCTTGGCATCCATTTGGGCTTGAGCTTCGGCTTTCATTGCTGTGCCATTTAACGTGCCGCCACCCTGTGGTCCGGCAATGGTACCAAACTTTTCACGAGCTTCACCGATGATCATCTTGCAGTTGGCCACCATGAAATCACGAATCCATTGAGAGATTTGAAAGTCTGATAACAAATGTGTTTCGGGTTTGAGATTGTAGGTCCAGAGTAAAACAACTTCGCCATCGCCTTTGGGTACACGGATTAGCTGAAGTTTTTTGGTTACTGGATTCCAGGTAAAGTTAATGAATCCGCCAAACATACGTGCTGCAAGCTCAACATATTGAGTGTAAAAATCGTAAGTTGCAAGTCCGCCACTTTGATTAAAATTCAGCAAATAAACCTGCATCTGAGCCTGGCTAAAAGGGTCAAATGACGAACTAAACGGCCCAGTGGCCAGGCCAAACGTTCTGCGAAAAATCTGTCGGACTTGTACAATTTCCTGGGGCAATGTGTAGATATTTACGTTGTTCATTAATTCCATGAAGGTGTAACTTTCTTCATAGGCCGCTTGCGCACGTTGTCGATACGTTCCAAGAGTTTTTTGATATGCTGCTTCGTAATGCTCGGCATCTAATTCAAGATCTATGATTTCTGCAGCCAGTTGCAGTTGCACATAGCTTATGAGATCTTGTTTTAAATTTTCTAAAAGCGGCTGATTTTCATTATGATTCATGTACTACTCCATTGTGGAGTATTTATCGTGCCTTCAACAGTATCAAGTTCTCAGTTCCGCGCCCGTTAAATTTAGTCTCAGTGGCTTTGATGTCTTTGAAGAGTTTGCGTGCCGCTGGTGCCCCTGCTGCTGACAGTGTTTTGAGTTGTTCGGCGGGCTTGCGCAGAGTCTTTTGTAAACTATCGTTGGTGCTGAATCCAATAATGGTGTTGTTTTTGACTGTAAAATTACCCACATGCTCGTCAGCCACCAGGTGTATGAGCTTGCGCTTTTTAGTGTCATATAACCAGGCTTCGCTTTTGTCAACCAACTGTGCAGCCGGCAAGGACTTGAGACTGAGTTCAGCAAATTCTGCCTGTAGTTTGAACTTGGCTGCACGTTTTTCTGGGGGAACTGCTTTGACTTTGCGCGGCTTGCGCTCAACTTTCTTGATCTGCACATAACTGCCGCAGTCGGCAATCACCAGCTCGGCAAATTTTACAACATTGCGCATCTGCATCTTTGAGAAGTTGCTGTATCCCTCAACCAGTTGTGCATCTTTGCCGGCCACTACTTGCTCGTATTCTTCAAGTCTGCGTTTCCACACATCAGCAACTGTATTCACCATCTGTGGGCTGATGTTCATGCCACGTATCATTGCAATGGGCTTGGTGTCAGCAGTGAGCTTTGCGCCCGCCACAACAAAGTCATCAAACATGCTGTCAATTTCTGCAGCACATTCTCTAGCACGTTCACGCAAATGATCCTGGATGTTGGGTTTTGCCACTGCTGCGTCATCAGTGACCACTGGAGATTTAACTGGACGGTGTGCATCCAACAATTGTTTGACGGCTGTAGTGAGCTGGGACTGTTCGTGTGTGGACAGAGTCAGTCCCATGGTGCTCATTCTAGCCAACCATCCAATTGTAGGACTGATTGCTTGCTCAGGTACATTTTTCCATGCACGGGCTTCGGCTCGCTGATCGCTGCGCTCTAGCCAATCCAACAGGAATGTTTTGGCATCAGGTTTGCTACAGTAATAATTATACCAGCCGAACGCCTGTGTCAGTGCGCTTTTGCGGTCTTCTGTGGGTTGTAGATCCCAAATGGGCTCGTCTCCAGTATATTTGGTGTCTGGACCACGTGGAATAATGCGTTTGGGTGCTTTTTGAGTTGCAATCATATTAAGTCCTTTTTACTGATATAGATAATTATAGCAATTTTATGCTTTTTGGTCAACAACTAAAATTCCCATACAATAAATAGCTAATAGGACCTTATCATGCCAAGACTTAGTTTATACCGCCCAAATCGTACCAAAGATTATCAGTTTTTTGACCGTACTATTTCGGAGATGTACACCGTGGGCGGGATAGATCTCTACCTCCACAAATACATGGGACCAGTGCCTACAGCCCCTGATGATTCATCGGCAGCAAACTCTGATGCCACTTTGCCAAATTACAGTCAAAGTAATCCCTTGTTTATTGAAGATTTACTGCTGTTAGAAAATAGAGATCGTGTGTATGATCCTGATGTATACATTATGCGTGGTGTGTATCGCACACAAGACATTGATTTTGACTTGACTCAATTTGGTTTGTTTCTAAACAACGACACACTGTTTATTACTTTTCACTACAACGACATGATTGATACGTTTGGTAGGAAGTTGATGAATGGCGATGTGTTGGAAATTCCCAACTTAAAAGACTATCATCCGTTGAGTCAAGCCATACCCAAGGCCTTGCCTAAATTTTATGTTATCCAGGATGCCAGTTTTGCCAGCGAAGGCTTTAGTCAGACTTGGTTGCCACACCTATGGAGAATCAAAGCCACTCCCATGGTCAATGCACAAGAATATCAGTCAATTCTACAGCAGCCATTTGAACCTGACAATATCTGGGACAACGGAAACTTTTATCCCACCGGCAGCATTGTCAACGCCGACAACAAATACTATGTGGCAATTAAAAATATTCCACCTGGAACACCAATCACTAATACATTTTATTGGATTGAGAAGACTGATCCAAATACCATTGCCGATAGTGCAAGTACAAGAAATAAAGATCTTGAAATCAATGATGCTATCTTGATACAAGCCGAAGCCGAAGTTCCACTGTCGGGCTACGACACTGTTAAGTTTTATATTTTACCAACAAACACCGACGGGTCACCGGCTGATCCAAGCACCTACACTTCTGATGACACCGCACCAGATGCAAGTCGCACTGTCACTAACGAGAATACCACTCCTCGTGCAGATGGTTATACCGCAGGATATCTAACTGGCGATGGTGTTGCGCCAAATGGATTGCCTGTGACTCCGGGGGTTGCTTTCCCGTTACAAGCTCAACTTGGCGAATACTGCCTACGATTGGATTATTTCCCAAATAGATTGTTCCGTTTCAATGGCGCACGTTGGATCAAGATCGAAGAAGTGGTTCGTACACAGCTTACTCCTGGCTCAGAAAATAATACTTTGCGCTCGTCGTTTGTCAACAATACATACACTACATCATCTGATGATCTTGGGAACATCCCTAGTCGTCAGAGTCTTAGTCGCGCACTTAAACCGCTGGCAGACAATGGCGATCAAGGTGGCGACAAACCAAGAAAGCCGTACCCGGATACACAACCTGGACAGAAATCAAGTTAAACTATGCAAAGTTTCTTTTATGATGGTCAAATCCGCAGATTCTTGCTGCAGTTCACAAGAGTCTTTTCAAACTTTCAAGTTGAGTTTGGACAGAACCAAGCTGGTGTGTCGCCACCTGACACCCTAGTACGTGTTCCGGTGCGATACGGCGATGCTAGTCGCAATGCGCAAATCATTATTCAACAGAACTCTAGCAACTCAATGCCCTCAACTCCGTTGATGACATTTTATATTGTGAACTTAGACTATGACCGTGGACGCATTCAAGAGCCAACATTTGTGGACAAGATCAATGTACGGCAACGTTATTTTGATCGAGACACTGATACTTACGAAGTCACACAGGCCAATGCATTTACCATTGAACGTCTGATGCCTGTGCCTTACAAGCTCACATTAAATCTTGATATTTGGACATCTAATACCAATCAAAAAATGCAGTTGCTTGAGCAGATTCTAACACTGTTCAATCCCAGTCTGGAAATACAAAGCACAGACAACTACATTGACTGGACCAGTCTAAGTGTGGTAGAACTTGAATCAGTAAACTGGAGTAGTCGTACTATTCCAAGTGGCACAGATGATCAAATTGATGTATGTACATTGCGCTTTGGATTGCCAATTTGGATTAGTGCTCCGGCTAAGATCAAGAAGTTAGGCGTGGTAGAACGTATTATTGCCAGCATTTACGACTCACAGGGCGATGCCAGCAATTCCATCATTGAAAGCGATTTATTACTAGGCACTCGCATTAAAGTTACACCTTATAATTATCAGGTATTGTTATTAAACGGGCAATTACAAATTTTGCAGCCGCAAGATGTCATCAGCGAACCCATAACAAGTCTCACACCACCGGATTCGCCAGTGCTAGATCAATTGGTATGGCCAAGTGTGATTGAACTGTATGGAGCATTGCGTCCAGGTATCAGTTATATCACGTTAGACAATCCCTGGGAACCTGACACACAGATTGTTGGTACAGTGGCTATTAATCCTGCTGATGATAGATTTCTGCTATTCAGTGTAGACACAAGCACTGTACCTGCCAATACACTAGCACCAGTTGATGCTGTGGTGAACCCGTTGTTGAGTGCGCCTGGCGATGGGTTAGACTCTAGTTTAACTGGTCAAAGATATTTGTTCACTGAGTCAACTGGCGATGTTAGTAATTCCGCGCAGGTATACAACCCTGAAGAAAGTGCATACTACACAGTTGATACGAACCCAACCGCCTGGCGCGGAGTCACCGGTCAGCCTCTTATTGCACATGCCAATGACATAGTGGAGTTTGATGGACAAAGATGGATAGTTGCATTCAACTCACAATCACAAGGCGATGACATACAGTACGTAACAAATGTCATAACAGGTATACAATACAAATGGATTCCTGTATTGGTAGATCAATCTGATATACCCAATGGTCAGTGGGTAAAAAGTTACGATGGATTGTATCTTGGAGGAGCATGGAATCTTATATTGTAAACGCAGTTGGTATTTGGTTTTTTAGTCGTACCTCGCGCAGATATCTTTACCTTCTTAGAAATGACACTCGGCATCCTGATTCCTGGGGCCTGCCTGGTGGTAAATGTGATCGCAATGAAAGCCTATTAGATGGAATACTGCGAGAGTGTCAGGAAGAACTTGGAATGAGTTTTGCGTCTAGTAGATTTTTACCCATAGAAAAATTCACCGGTGTTGAAGGAACATTTGTGTACAATACATTCTTCTGTGTAGTGGATCAAGAATTTCTTCCTATATTAAATAACGAGCATCAAGGCTATGCTTGGATTGACTCTGGGGTCTGGCCAAGACCCATGCATCCGGGTCTTTGGAATACTGTCAATTTAGATACAGTGCAACAGAAAATTCAATTGATTGAACAAGGATTATAGTCGTCCAACAACGATATTAATCACACCAGACTCGCCACTAAACTCTTCAAGCGATTTGCCAATTACCATTCCCACTGATGGAGTAGCGCAGGCCATAGCAATACCATTCCCAGCCGACACCATCATGTCACCTTTTTGAATGTTACCTGTGACTCGAGCTGGGACCTTGCCCGTCAATGCAATTGGTAAAACAAATTCACCTTGTTGCCCAGTATTCATCAAGTAGCTAGGAGCAGTACTGACAACTCCGGCCACTCTGATATCACATGGGATTTCAGCCATAGTAATCTCATTAGTTCCACCAAAGCTGACCACTGTGCCTGGCTGGTAAATGGCATCTGACACATACATTTCTGCCAAGTCAGCGTACTGTGCTGAAGTTGATTTGGCAAAGATTGTATTAAAGTATACAGTCGAGCTACCAATGTTGCCCACTGCATTAGATCCGCCATTTATAATAGCAGTAGCAGCATTGCCTGAATTAACAGTTAAACTACCAGCAGTAATTAAATTACCAGCTGTAACGGTGGCAGTGCTGGTGATAGCAGCAGTGATACTGATCACACCATTGCCGCTGATTGCGCAATTACCTAGAGTTTTATTGAGTAAAGTCTGTGTATTGGTCACGCCAACCATTGAAAATCCGCCTGCATTTGATCCATTGTGGACCCGCATAATGTTGAGGTCAGTGTCGACTGAGAGCTCACCGGCGGCGCCGGTAAAGGCGTCGTTTTGAGCTGTTGATCCTCGTCTAAATTGTACTTGAGTTGCCATGTTTTTTACCTATCTTTATCTATTTATTGGATTAGTATCTACCAACTAATATCCAAATTTCCCCAGTGTCACCATCAAAATCTTCAAGTGACTTACCAAATACGCATCCAACTTGATACAGTGCCGAATCTAACACCTGTGCATATCCTGGCATATCGCTACTTACCAACAGGTCGCCGCGTTTTACTGAATCTTTTATCAGACATCTAACTTTTCCGGTCAACGCCAACGGTTGCCCATCAACTCCAGTGTTCATTAGATAGGCTGGTTTATCACTTATCACACCCACTACTTTAGAATCATGTGACATTGTGCTTTGAGTCAGCTGTTTGATGCCGCCAATTATCATCACAGTGCCTGGTTGATACTCAACATCGGTATCATACACCTCAGCCAAGTCAGCGTACTGTGCTGAAGTTGATTTGGCAAATACTGTGTTAAAATACTTTGACGAACTACCAATGTTGCCCACTGCATTAGATCCGCCATTTATAATAGCAGTAGCAGCATTGCCTGAATTAACAGTTAAACTACCAGCAGTAATTAAATTACCACCTGTTATGTTGCCGGTGACAGCCTGGGTGCCGGTGACTGTGGCATTACCACCAACATATAGATTTGAGGTATTAGTATTCCAAGTGAAGTTTTCAGCCCCACCAAAATTTTGATTATTAACATTGAATTGGATGGTGCCATTACCCCCACCTGGACTGGTTTGAATAATTACTCCTAGGTCATATGCATCGACAACTCCTGCACTTACTAATCCATTGTCATAATTTGGTGCAGTAGTTCCGTCTGTAATAAGTCCACAATCGCCGCCTTTGCCAAATAGAGTTCCATCATTGGTACTTCCTGTAACTGTTATTGTCAGCACATTTGTTGTGGCATTGCCTGCCATTGTAATACCATTGCCGGCCCGTGGGGACAAGATACCAGAACTGTTTGATGCCGTCAGTGTTGCATTGCCAGCTGCATTACCAGTTGTATTTCCTTGTACCTCTAGTTGATAGTAAACTGAGGACAATGATGCAATACCAGATAGATAATATCCATTTCCAAGAATATTGCCACCTGAAACATTGCCAGTTGCACTTATTAATCCTGCAGTGATTATATTGCCACCTGAAACATTGCCAGTGGCAGTGATATTACCTGTGGCATTGACCGTAGTTGCTGCCAATGTGCCCACAACAAAGTTACCATAGCTGTTGACTGTGACTACTTCGCTGGTGATGCTGACGTCTATAGCAGCGATTAAGTTGCCAGCTGAATTATCATAGCCAATAAATGAAGACTTTTCACTGCCTGAATAATACCAAAGTTGTTCACCACGATCTTTGCTGTCATTTGTAACCAGTGGAGCATTGTTTGCGCCACGTCCAATACCTATAATTGGATCTTGTATGTTTAAATTAGTGACATTAACATAATTTGTATTACCGTTGACAGTTAAGTTGCCAGAAATTAATCCGTCGCCAGTTACAGCCAAAGTGCCAATATTGGCAATACCAGTTGTGGTTAAATTACCACCTGTGACATTGGCAGTTGCTGATAGTGTGCCAACATTGGCCGTACCAGTAGTGGTTAAGTTCCCACCTGTGATGTTACCAGTGGCTGTGATCAGTCCCGCGGTGGTGATATTACCACCAGTGATATTACCTGTGACATTTGCCAATCCAGCGGTTATTAAGTTACCACCAGTGATATTACCTGTGACATTTGCCAATCCAGCGGTTATTAAGTTACCACCGGTGACATTGGCAGTGGCTGTGATATTGCCTGTGGCTGTGATCAATCCTGCAGTGGTGATGTTACCACCGGTGATATTACCAGTAGAATCAAATGTGCCAGCAACGTTTGTACCAGTACCTGTTACTACTAGGACATTAGCGATGCCACCAACATTGGTATTGACATTGCCATTGGCAACTAGAATGCTGACACTTGATGTTCCGTTGGCAATACTATTACCAACAGCAGAAGCTATACCAGTAAGTTGTGATCCATTGCCAAGGAAATAACTTGCGCCAACGTTGCCAGCGACCCCAAGATTGCCAGTGACATTGCCACTGCCTGTAACAGACAGTGTGCCAACATTGGCCGTACCTATGGTGGTTAAGTTACCACCAGTGATATTACCTGTGACATTTGCCAATCCAGCGGTTATTAAGTTACCACCAGTGATATTACCTGTGATATTTGCCAATCCAGCGGTTATTAAGTTACCACCAGTGATATTGCCTGTGGCAGTCAATGAGCTCAATGTGCCAACCGAAGTAATATTAGGCTGCGCAGTATCAGTGACTGTGTTGGCAGTGGCAGCCAATCCACTGATACTAATAGAATAGGTACCAGTAAGTCTACCACTGGGCACTGTACCTGATGTCAGACTTGTTGCATTGGCATTGCCAAGAAAGTAGTTTGCACTGACATTGCTGCTGACATCAAGATTACCAGTGACGTTTGCTCCTGCAGAAGTAATGACAAACACATTGGCAGTGCCACCAACACTGGCACTGATGTTGCCATTGGCTACTGAGATGCTGATGTTCGAAGTGCCATTATTGATGTTAGCAACTGATGTGATAACACCTGTTAGGCAAGCACCATTGCCAAGAAAGTAGTTTGCACTGACGTTGCTGCTGACATCAAGATTACCAGTGACGTTTGCTCCTGTGGAAGCAATAACAAATATGTTGGAAGTGCCACCAACACTGGCACTGATGTTGCCATTGGCCACTGGGATGCTGACATTTGAAGTGCCATTATTGATGTTAGTAACTGATGTAATAACACCTGTTAGATAATATCCATTGCCAAGTATAAAGTTACCACTAACATTGCCAACTGCAGTGATGTTACCTGTGGCAGTGACCAATCCGCCAGTAACCAAATTGCCACCTGCTACGTTGGCAGAGGAAGTGATGTTACCTGTGGCAGTGACCAATCCGCCAGTAACCAAATTGCCACCTGCTACGTTGGCAGAGGAAGTGATGTTACCTGTGGCAG
>Ga0181357_1000115_pt1 | contig 25820 bp, 39 predicted proteins | sample Fa13VDMM110DN_FD_130094 | JGI IMG/M metagenome (GOLD analysis project Ga0181357, IMG submission 130094) | Freshwater viral communities from Lake Michigan, USA - Fa13.VD.MM110.D.N | ecosystem: Environmental > Aquatic > Freshwater > Lake | place: USA: Michigan | collected 2013-09-24 | reverse complement strand
TGTTACGGCCGTCGCCTGCAGTTTGGGATGCAAGTAAGGCGCGGCGTGAACAGCCGCTTGCATCGCCTCGGGGATATTGTTTGCCGCCCATGCTTTCCGCATCACCGTTATCATCACGTCGAGCGGTGAGATGCCATCGGCTGCGGCGCGGGCGTACATCTCCTGGCGATACATAGTCGCTTTGGTGATGCCGCCCTTCTTGCGTCCAGCGCCTTTTCTTGCCCCACCCTTTGCCATTTTGATTACTCTGATTTCTTTTGATTTTCAATGAAAGCGTTTCAGATAATCAAAGACACATTGTTGTACCTAGAACTTCCATACGTGAAACGCCTAGCCTGACTACAACCGGTTCCGAATATCGTGCCAAGCCCCAGCTTACAATGAGCTGTGCTCCAATCAGATCGTCAGGAATATCCGCCGGCGTCAAACCAAGACCATGACAATAGCTGACGTCGATGGGAACTACCGGTCTGGGGCCGTCCTGCATGGCCATTGAAGCCAGTTGTGTCCTGACCTTACAGACGAACTGTTCTACTCTCGCGCGCCGGTCTTCTTCTTTCGCGCGCCGGTCTTCTTCTTTCTTGCGCTCCAGCTGTTTAATCCTGCTGGTTATCTCGGCGAGCACGCTGCGGTTGGCGCGGTTTTCTTTCGCTATTTCGTATAACCTCTGGAACTTGGCGCTATCGGCTTCATAATACAGCTCCGACAATCTCATACGCCACACCATCGTGGCATGCTCTGATTTGATGGCGCCGAGGTTGACGGGATTTGACAGCCATTTATTCGTGAGCGCGTGCACTTTGGCTTTGGCGAGGCCGATCTCTTCGGCGATCGTTGCCCGGCTCTTCCCGTCGAACAGCCACTCAACCAGCATCGGATAGACGTCAGGCTGCTGCGGCAGGGGGACGTTGTGCCGTTTCAGTTGCGCGCGGAGGAGACCGACCTCGGATCTACCGCGCCCTATTTGAGCGCGCAGGAGACCGACCTCGGATCGCAGCCTAGTTATTTCGGCGGTGAGATTTGAAAGATCTTCATTGTTCATGTGCAGCCCTAACACTACTTTGTTGCACGTGAAACACCGTTAGGCCATGTCGATGGACCATGCAGGAAACGCTTTGGATAGCGGAGCACCCACCGGCCTGTCTTCGTCGTAATAAATATCTGACGGTGACTCGGCTAGTACTGCGTACCCGCTACGAGACACGTAGACGCCAACCTCGTCAATCCTATCCGCGCCGTCGTAATGGATATGCACTTCTAACTTCGGATCCAACGCTTGCAGCTTTTTGATCAATTCCGCTACCAACATCACGCAATCTTTCGTTGGGCCTGCTCTATTGCTTTAGCCCAGGATAGATCATCGACGACAGGTGTGGAAGGCTTGCGGAACTGAGGCCGCACGATTTCAGCAGAAGGTTGAGCGGCTGTTGTCGTGCCGTCTTCCGGGTCGAACGCTTGAGCCACGAGGTTTACAAGGCCGAGGCTGACAAAGTACAGCGCGAGAATGAGCGTGATGGCCATGTTCGTCTTGGCCTGATCGTCAGCGCCGGGGTTTGTGTTCCACGTCGCATAGGATGCGACCGCCTTGGTCTGAGCGAGAGCGACGCTGTGGCCGGCAGATGACGTGGCGCTAGTCCCGGCGAGCTGATCAATTTTAGCGGCTAGCGCCATGCGGTTCTGAGCGGTGGCGAGTTCGCCTTTCAAGACGTTGTATTTGTTGCAACTGTTGCCATACCCGCGCCCGCTTCCAGCAGGATTCGGGTTGGTGCAGCCTGACGTGTTGCTGAACCACTTGGCGCCCTCAATGCGAGCCATGTCGGCGCTGACTGCTGCCGGCGCACGGGTCGGTCTAATGGCCGCGAGATCGGCGCGAGCCTGATCGAGCTGATTGCGTGTGTCGGCGTATGCGTTGGTCTGCTCCGTCGCCCTGGCCATGTCGTGAGACCGGGCGGAAGCGTTGGCGCCGACGTGAGATAGCACCTCGACGATCACTGCAATTGCAAAGATCGCGACCGATGCGATGGTGACGCCGTACGGCATGTTGCGCTTGCGGCTTTCCCACGCAAAAACAAGCCCGTAGCCGACCATGAAACTGGCGAGCCCGAGTCCAACGGCATAGACGATGCTCGTAATAACATCTTCGCCTTGTAGCCAACCAAAGCGGGCGGTAACTGCGCTGGTGATGGCGGTAGCGACGAACCCGACTTGCTTGGCTCGCTTGGCCATGGTGTCGATATGCATAATGTCAGCCCTTTGCGGAGTCGCGTTGAACGCATACGGGCACGGGTACAACGGGCGATTTCAGCGGGAGAGCCAGAAGGCAACAGCGGCCCGGCAGTCATTTGTCGTCCCGATCAAACACGCCGCACGCATCGAGGCACGAACCGACCACGAGAAGAAAAACGGCTAGGCTGACAAGAAAAACGGTTACTGCCAGGATCACGTTGCGTCCTTGTTGTGCTTTGGGCGCATTTCCGGATTGTGTGGCTCAACGATTTTATCGGAGCCTGGGGCGGTACGCTGAAATCGGCCGCTCATCCGATTGCACAATGGCGCAGTGAGGCGACAATGTCAAATAGTGCAATATTATTTTTGTAGGTGGGTTGACCTACGGACGAGGATGGGGTAGGTTGTTTTATCAGCAACGGGCAACGCGCCCACCCGAAAGGATGAAGACAATGACCAAGATCAAGCTATTTGACATCAAGGCATTTACCGTCGCCGCCGATCTTTCAAAACAGCGTCTGGCCCTCGTTCGCCAGCAGGAGACCGCAAAGATCTCAACCCTCTACTTGGGCGGCAGCGGTGCCGCCCCAGAACATTTCAAAGCAAAGATTGACGAAATCAAAGCTCGACCCGATTCGCGACTGACAGCGGCAAACGCAACGGCCATCCAGACCGCGGTTGAAGAAGCAAATGGCAAGGCGTCAGCGCACACGTACGCAAGCCCCAGCGTCCTCGTCGCGATCGCGGCCTCCGTGGAAAATCAACTGATTGCCCATGGTGTCTCAATCAAAGACCGCGCCGGCGTCAAGGTGTCGGCAATCTCGGGAGTGCCCACGTCACGAGCTTACAATCGGCGGTCAAGCTCGGCCATTGCCACACAAGTGACTTTTGAGCGCGGCGGGTCGGCTTGGTACGTCACAGGGATCGAGCGGGTAACGCGGCACACCGGCCCCGGCGGCGAGGAAAAAATTATCACGACACTGACCGATGCCGCTCAGCAAGCGGTTATCAAAAACGCTTTGAGTGATTTTGCATGAGGCTCAATTGACCCCCGCACAAATGGAAAAGGCCCGGCGCGAGCTGGGCCTGACGCTTGATCAGATGGCGACTGTGCTCGGCTATCAGGGCGCCCACCGCAGGCAAATGCAGTATCACCTTGAGACCGGGCAAAGCGTCATCCGGGACCCTCAGCGCCGTCTTGTCGAGGCGTACCTGTCCGGGTATCGCCCCGCAGATTGGCCAGTCAGCCCGGTCTAAGCTGGGTGTAGTGGATAGATTGGCTATGCCTCTTTCCGCACATGTCGTACTCAATGCAGCAGAAACGGCCGCTGGTGCTAGTAACCGTTACGGCGGTCTCCCCCCGGAATGCAGGCTGGCCGGCGCGGTAGGCGTTTTGATCGGTATCAGCGCGGCGCTGGGGGCGGCCAATGTACAGATTGGCAAGTTCCGCCTTGCTGGCGCTGCCGATCGGTGACTTGACGTGCTTTGCAAAAGCGATGGTGCAGGCCCGATCCGAAAACACGTAGCCCGGCGCGGTGGCGCGCGGTTGGCGCGTAAATGGGTTACGCTTGGTTGACCTGTCGCGGGCCACGTAGGCGCGAGCGCCAGCCTCACGCAACTCAGCAGCCGCCTTGTGCTCGAGGTTCGGGGCGGTTCGGTAGACGACGACGGCTCGATTGGACATTGATGTTCCCTCATCAGAGACACGCACTAATTTTTGACTTTGTACGTCGTGGGTATTTCGGCTTGACCCATGACAGGATGGGGCGACACCAACACCACTCGCCCTTCTAGCAGTCGCCGAACGTGGCCCCGTCTCCAGTGCGGTCTAGGGCTAGCGTGAGTTCCCCCAAATGCGTGGTGTTCCTGTTTCTTAATCCTGATCGTTACCACATCGGAAATCGGCGGCTTTCCTTTTTTGATACGTGCCGCATTCAGTTTGGCCGGTGCGGGTTCGGTCGTCACCACCGCGGTTTTCAGCGACATCAAACCGATACAGGACATAAACTTGACGCCGATCCGCGTTGCGGCTTCGTCAACCTCCCCGTTCGTGTCGTCATCCCATATCTTGCTTGGCAATCGCACATCCCATGACATATTGCCCTCGTCACTGATCGACATCGAGACTAGGGGCGACACTGTAATTGCCATGTGGTCGGCATCCTGCTTCTCACATCCGATACCAACAACTATTATCGATCCTCCATGCGTCATTGCCAGTATACCTTGCCTCCGATCGGCCTCTGTTATTGCAAACAGCCTTCCGGTAAAAAAACAGATTGGGCCGGGCATCGGCAATAAAACGCCTTTCATCACACATTGCACCGCCCATTCATTTGCGGCTATTTCAGTCGGCCCGTGCTCGTCGACATCCATGAGAACCGTGATGCTTTGTTCCAACGCCGGACGAATGAATTGCGCCGTACCCGGACTCTTTGTCGCCGCTGGGTTGGCTGGCAACATTGCTAGAATGTCTTCTCGAAGCCCCACGACTACACCTCATCTAAAACGCGCACGCGGTAGGCGGTCAGTGGGCGTAAACCTAGGTTGTCGATCTCGCTCATTTCGCTGCCCTCACACCTGTCACCTTGTTTGCCTTCCTGCGCCTTCCAGCCCTTACGTGAGGAGGCGCGGTGTCTTTCTTGACGATGACCGTTTTCCCCGTGGCGGTCGTTTTGGCGATCACGTTGGCCACGCGTATGCCATTCGTTTTGACGCGGACTCGAGGCTTCAACGGCATGGCGTCAATCTTTGCTGCTAGAGCCTTGTCGATCTGCGCGAGGATGATTGCGTTCATGGGCCGTATCCGATCGTCGGAGGGCCTTCGTGCTTCCAGTCCCAGATGTACCAAGCATGATTGAATGATGGGCTGGCCTTCGGTTTTCCGTTCGCTTCGACAAACCAACAAATGCGCTTCATCAACACGATCTTTTTTAAGAACGCTGGGCAGTCACGAAAAAGATGCGTTCGGCTTTTAGCGTGGTCAAAGTCAGTGCGGAGCAGCATGGCAACAAACCCGTGCGTTGGTTCCATCAGCCTCAATGCGTGCTCGCAGAACTCGGCCGCCAGATCGTACGGTGGGTTTGTGACGATGCCGTCAGCGGCATAGTCGTTTCTCGGGTACAGTAGGAAATCCCTGCCGTCCGGCTCGATGTCTGTCGCGGCGACCTCGCCTTGCGTTGCGAGCACCGACACCATTTGACCGCCACCCGCTGCGGGCTCCCAGACGCGGACGAACTTCGAGAGGTGCGGGACAAGCGCCCACGTCACCCATTCTGGGGTTTCGTACAGGTCGCGCTTTTTGCGCTGATAACCGCTGTCGCGCTGGCTCATGCAGCCCCCCGTAGCTTTGCAGTGATTTCTGCACGTGCAATCCGCCTAAGCTCAGCAGCGCGACCATTGATTGGGTGCGATTGTTGCAGCGCCTTCAACGCGATCGTGAGCAATATAGCGTTGTCGATTTCGCTCGTGTCTCGGTTTTTGATGCCAAGCAGGAAATCCATGCCGTCTCTGTGGGGGTTCATGCCGCGATCCTTTGCGGTGCAATTGCCGTTCGGGCGATGGATAGCAGCAGGTCACGGAATGGCTCGGGCGTAGCCGCACGCTGGCGTTTGGACAGGCGTTGGACAACGCCTGTCTTGCTTGCTCGCCGGCCGTTGTGGCTGACGCCGGTGACCTGCTGAAACGTCCCCTTGGCAGGCCCCCAGGAAAGTGACGGCAGTTCGACACCGACAGCATACAGCCACGTCGCTTTGCGCCCCCGATGCCCATAGCTCCCTTGCTCGACACAGCACGTCCACCCCCCTTGCCAATCTGCTACCACCCAACCGCCACACCTCGGCGGCTCGATCATGTTGTGAGCTTTCCATGCCGCGGACCCTTCCGGGTGTTCTAGGACGCCTCCCCATTTTCGTACGGCCGCAAGAGCTGCTGCAAAGCACCCGTGGTCGTCGCCTTTCTTGAAGCGGCCCGGATAGGCGTGCGCAACGAAACCGGCTAGTTTGCACCATCGCGCGCACGGCGGGTGCGCCACGACAGGGTGCGGACCGTCGTACAGCCTAGCGTCTCGCTCTTCGTCCCACGGATCGACGCCAGCGAGACCGCAGTAGCAGCCATTTGTCTGCACGTAGAGACCCGCGACCATGCCGTCTTTGTGGGGGTTCATGCTGGCACCTCCGTAAATAGAGGGCAGTCGTTCGTCACACGCTTTCGGGCCATGGCCGCATAGGCCGGGTTGAGCAAGGCCATCGAGAACGTCGGCGTTGATGATGCGCACGCTCATTCTGCCGCCTCCCGAAGTTCACACGCTTCGATTTCAGCAAGGTACAGTTCCAAGTCCTGCTGGCCCGTGTCGTGTGCCGCCCGTTTCTTCGCATCCATGCGGGCAACACTAATCGCCTTGCGCATCGCGGTCGGGTTGAAGCCAACGCTCTTTGCCACGTCGAAGCTGTTGCGGATGTCCTCTGCTATTTCGTCTCGTTGATCCATGAGGCGCATGATGTGCTCGGCGCGGGAGCGGAGGTCGCTGTTTTTCATGGCGGGGTTTCCTCGTGCAGCCAGACAAGCACAACAGCATCGCCCTCGGTTCCCCAGATCGTCCAGCCCTTGGCGATGTAGTCCTCGGTCATGAAAGGGGGCACCCGCTTGTGCCAATGGCGTTCGTAAGTCATAGCTTGGCCCTCTTTTTTAGAGCGGTCTGTGCGAAAGCTAAACGCTCAGCGGTTTCACGGTTCAATCCCTCGCAATATTCGAGAAAAGCGGCGCGCTCTTCGTACCAATCGCGAAGATCGGCGTTGAACACGTCGGGGTTCATGCCGATCCCCCCGCTCGTGTCTTGAACTTGAAGGCCAGCGAGAAGAATTTCGAGCCCGTCTTGGCTTCCTTGACCCATCCTTTTACCCATCCGGTGGCAGGTGCGTTGCAATTTGGGCAAAGCGTTTTGAACTCGCCTTCATACTGAGGATGCTTATCTGATTTAATGTCCTCGTCCGAAATGCGAAACAAGTTCCCGCTGTTGTCTTTCTGCTCGTATTTTCCGCTCATGATGCGTTGTCCCCCATAATGTCGTAACCAACCCGGCCGACGTGGAATTGATTTAGCCGCTCGTCAAGGTGAAGCTCGGCCAGCGTCGGTTTGCCCATGCTTTCGTGATCTTTCAGCTTGTCGAGGTGCAAGATTGTCGGGCCGGCGAGGTTGCGCCACAGGCAGATGCCGATATCGGCCTTGTTGCCCCAATGGGCGGTATCAGCGCCGTCGTTCAGCGTAAGCAACCCGTTTTTCGCCAGCCGTTTCTCGACGCCATCCTTCGGCGGATGCGCGCAAACGATCATCAGCAGGTTGTAATCGTCTGCGAGTGCTTTCAGGGCCATAATAAATTTGCCCATGTAGTCGGTTTTGCTTTCGCCGCGCGGCACCTGATGATCGATCTCGTTGACCGGATCGATGCACACGACGCGAACGCCGTGGACCTTGACCGCAAACGCGATGCGATCAATCAGTCGATCCTGAGTGAGATCAGCTCCCCGCTTGCGACGGAGGAAGCACGAGCACCGATCAAGCTCCAGATCGGCTTCGGCCTTGTCCTTATCCGTCCAATACTGTTCTTGCTTGTTGATCAGGTTGCGTCGGAAATCACGCTGGTATCGCGGCTTGATCTTTTCTTCGAAGCTGGTGAGTAGGAATTTCCAGCCGTGCATGCGCCAAAGGTTTACGAGTAGCTGCCGCAGGAAAACGCTCTTGCCAGATCCGTAGGGGCCAATGACCGGCATGAACGCCGGCGTGACGATGCGCCAGCCGTGATCGTCGAGCGCTCCGAACCCCGTTTTGAATGTCTCGACGGGGCCTTGGTCGGGAACGTCCGACATAACGCAAATCTCGTCAGTCCACATCAGCCGCGCGGTGCCGATAGCGGTGGCGATCGTGTCGGGGTTCGCGTCGACCGGAAACCAGTTCCACCGGCAGCGAGTATCCCCGAGGATCATTGCGATTGCATCGCGGGTTTCTTCCATGCCCTCCGGGATCAGGATCGTGAACCCCTCCCAGCAATCGACGAATGGGTACACGTGGCCCTGGCTGTCGACGAGCTGGCTTTGGTGCGCTACGTCGCGGACTGACGGTGTGCCGCAATCCCTGACGATCTGAGCGGATTCCTCGCCAAGCACGAGCACGAGGTTGCCGGCAATGGTGTGCGTGTCGAGCATGTTAGCCCCACCGGCTGAGCTTGACGGGCTTCGGGGCGGCCTTGGCGGCGGCATTGCTGGCAACCGCGGCCTGATAGCGTTCGTCCCTGTCGATCTTCTCGGCAACCTTGCGGGCGAGACGCATCTCGACATCTGCGCAAAGGGGTTTACGGCTTCCGGTGTTGATCTCGCCGGCAATCTCGATCAGCGCCAGATCGAGGCGGGCGGGACTGCCGAACCTTTCGAGCCAGCGCAGGTGCGTGCCGTTGGAGAGTTGGATGCAGCCAGCTTCGGTGCGGATGACGCCAGATTGGTTTTCGTCAACTGGCGCGAAAGCTCGGTTCCAGTTGGCAACCGGTTTGACGTTGCTCGGCGTGTCGGCCGTCTGAGCCCCCCGTGGGGGTTTGGGGGTTTCTTTCTTTGGCTTTAGGCTATTGGCTTTAGGCTCTATAAGAGGCCCATTGAATTTATTGGCCGATTTGAAAAACACCCCATGGGTATCTGGGGGGGTATCTAGGGGGGTATCTAGGGGGGTATCCCCTATGGAATCCGAGCGGGTGTCCCGTTCTGGTGCCGAATGAGCTGATCCGTTGAGCGCCCCTTCCTGATCGGCGGCAGGGCTCGAACCGATGGCCGCCGCAAGCTCGCGCTCTGCTCTTGCAACGGTGTACCCGTCTGCGCATCTTGAGACCTTGCCAAGTTCGACAAGCTGGTCTCTAATTTTCCGATAGGCATTTGTGTGGGCCCCCATAAATTTCGCGGCGGCGCAGTCGTCGAGCGGTAAGCGGCGGTTTGTTTCGTATATGAACGCGCACACGCGGACGTACAGGCCCTCTTGTTCCAATGACAGCCCGAGACAGCCCGAGCGCCAGTCGGATGGGTAAAAGCGGACGAACCGCGCACCTTTAGCCTTGATTTTGCCGTCTATTTTCATTAGTTTATGCCTCGTTGTTGGTTTTTACCCCCGCGGCCCTGGCAGGCTTGGCGGGGGTCTTTTTTCAGTCGCGCAGGCATTTGAATTTCGGCATGCTTGGAACCGTCCGGCCACGGGCAAGCCAGTGATGTCGAGTAGCGTTGGCCGATATCTGCTCAGACCGCCTGGCTTTTGATTTGCGCATGCCGATCCGGCCTCCAAGCTGCTGTTTGGACTGGATTTCTGGAGGCTCGACGACGTAAGCCTCTAAATCATCTAGCTCGCTCATGACGGCCCCATCTGCTCGAACGCCGGCGACGAAAACAACGTGAACTCGTTGCCTCGCCGGACGTACCCGCACCCGTTGAGCGCCATCGACAGCACCTCCGCCAAAGTGCAGTCCTGGAGGCGATGACATCCAAGAATGATGTTGAATGTTTCGCGCTTGACAGTTGCCGGCTTGTCACGCGGCGCGTCGTTAGCTATAATGGAGTCCATGTTGGCCACCTCCATGGCGCGTACGACGTTGGAGCATGCTCCACGAGCTGTTCCTTGAGCGCCGGTGATGAGATGGGATCTCGTCATCGGCGCAATCGTTTCTGGCTTCCAATCGGGGCCGACCCAATAGATTCGGTCGGCCCCGTCTGGAGGGCACCAGAGCTCACGAGGAGCGGAGTGCGCACGCGTAAGCATGCGCACGCCGATCCAGGCGGGCAGCTACTCAACGCAACGATTACGGACGCTTTGACTGACGCCGGCCGGAGCCGGATTACTTTAAGCGACGACGCGATGCCCGCCGTTTGCCGCGCGGCATTTCAAAGGGCGTCGGGCAAAAACGTCCGGCCGGATCTTCTCCGCCGGAACGCCGGTCAGCTCGGCGATCACCATGACCCAGTGAGCCGGAACGCGCTCCCACTTTGCCACGGCCTGACGGCTCAAGCCAAAGCGGTTTGCGAGAGACCTCGGGCCGCCCGCTGTCAGAATCAGTGCTTTCGTGGCTTTTTTGTCCATGGCTGTGATTCGTAGCACACGCCGTTACGAGTTGCAACGGCGTGTTGCGTATTAAATAGTTATCAACAGTGTGCTCGGGATTGCAACTGGCTGTTGACAGCAACGAACCGTTGCATGTAGGTTAGGTTTATCACCGCCGCAGAAGGCCAATGAACGGCCGCCCAGACGCGGAACGCTTCGCCGGCGGAACGCACTGGGCGCGGCGGTGATGCTCAACAGGAGGGAGAGGCACAATGGCAAAAACAGACGAGATGACAGACACTCAAATTGCTAATGGCGTGGCCAGGCTTGGCGAATGCGAGAAATGCGACGGTAGGGGCGAATACGATACGCCTCATGCAATGTGGGGATCGCCATCGTGCCCAGAGGCCTACATCAACGTCCGATGCTCGGAGTGTGACGGATCAGGAGTTGTCGAGATCGAACTGGAGGACGCGGCATGAGTTACGTGTGCGACTGGAGTTTAGAACTGCCTGTAACCGTCGGTGGCCGTGTCGTCGCGTACTGCCCTGACGTGGATTGCATTCTGTCGCTCGACGAGCGCGGCGATTTATTCAAGGTCGGGTTTCGCGAATTCGCCCAGCCGACCGATGCCCTGATCTGGATGCACTCGGGAGCAGTGTTTTGCATCGCTCAATCGGCGCTGGAGAGCAACCGCGATCAAATTATGGACCTCTGCGAGATCGCAAGCGATGTGCGGTTTCCGCCACGCGAGCGGCCAGAATACTCCAGCAAAGAGTACAAGCCGGCGATGTCCATTTAGTTACCTCGCCTTTCCAACCAGGGCGGGGGAGGACCGGGCGCGCGAGTCAAATCGCGTATCGTTGCGGGGCGTTCAGCCCGGTCCACAATTTTAATTAGCGGGAACGTACGTAATGCAGCACGAAACCATGGACGACCAGACCGGTGAAATTCACACGCAAGCGCCAGTCGGTCAGCGCGCAGCTACGGCAGCTGCTCAAGCTCACGTTGTCATGAAAAACCAGCTGAACGGGTTGCACGCGTCGAGCCTGCACTTTGCGATTTGGCAATCTCTACAGCAAATGCCGGTCTGGATCACGACCGACAAGACCGGCGCGCACAAAATCAAATACGCCACGCTTAAAGCCATCCTTGAAGTGGTCCGTCCCGTGTTGCTGGCCAACGGCGTGCGGATCCGGCAAGGCGCAGAACGCACGTTTTCAAGCGACGACGGAAGCGGCACGAAGGGGCGGCTCGTCCCCGTTTACACCGACCTGATCCACATACCAACGGGCGATTTTGAGCGCACGATGATCGAGATCCCCCTCATGAAAATGGATGCGCAGGCGATGGGCAGCGCTATCACGTACGGCCGGCGTTACACGCTGATAGCCGCGCTGGGGCTGGCTACCGACGAGGCCGACGACGACGGCGAAGCCGCTAAGCCAAGGGACATCGGAGACCGTCAAGGCGACAGTATCGAGCTAGCTGCGTTGAAGGCTGATATCGCCAAAGCAAAGGATCTCGACGCACTAACCAAGTGGGCCAGCGATCCGAAAAACCGCGCCCGCCTGAACAAGCTCGATGAGACTGAGACCGAGCGCGTGCGGTCGCACTACGCTTCGGCGCGAGAGCAGCTGAGCAACGTGGAATAGCGCATGTTCCAGTGGGACAACTACACCAGGGAGTTAGTCCGTGGCTGGTCTCGTCTTGGCATGTCGGCTTGCGAAATCTCGCTGGCGTGGCCTTGGGATAAAGCGCCAACGGGGCAGGACGTGCTTAAGCTGCAACTGGAGATGTCGGTCTATGTCAACCATCAGCCAAAGAGCGAGAACGGGCGTCACGGATCATTGCCCGGGCTGCGGCCTCGACCTGTCGCAGACGAGGAGGGGTAAGCCTCGCTCGGTTCCGCAACACAAGCGGTTTTTCGCGATGATCCGAGCGGCTCATTCTCACTGGCCAGCAGGTCACCGGTTCAAGCCGATCAACGATGATCATCTCCGTAAATGGCTGCAAGCTAAGGCGGGCCATGCGATCGTGACTACCATTGACACCGTCGGCTTGGAAACAAACGCAGCAATCCTGCTAATCGCGGCCGGCCTGTCCGCTGCAAAGGATCACACGTTTCCGTTTGCCGCTGATGGAAAGTTTTACATCTTTCAATCGGAAAGCATCGCATTTGACACGCTGCCGCACCTATCCGCCTGCGCTCTATTCGATGCCGTGGCCGACACGATCGAGGCCGAGACCGGATTAAAAGTAACAGACATCATGCCGGCGATCCGAGAACGCAAGCCGGCCAAGGTAGAGACGTTCGAGAGCGTGCCGCTGTGAAGCATAATATGGGGAGGCAGGCCACGTGATAAAAAAGGCAGTGGGTTATAAGACGGAAGACGGCCGCATGTTTGCGAGTCTCAACGAGGCGGCGGGGCATTCGTTTGGGCAGCGCATCAAGGAAGCGCTTGGAAAGCGTGGCTCTGGCGTGTTTGGCGTCAATACGATCTTGGAAAACAGCCGCGAAATCGAAACGATTTTGCACGAGTACAATGAAGAATGGGACCGCTTGGAGCAGGACGGCCCCACATGAGCGGGCAGAGCTTCATTCACGATCGTCGCGGGAGCATGACAGCGCAAAGAGCGCTTCGGATCTTTCAGGCGTGCGGCGGTCGATGCCACATCTGCAAGCGCAAGCTCGGGCCGGCTGACGATTACGAAATCGAACACACGGTTGCGCTGGAAAATGGCGGGACCGATGACGATGCGAATTTAGCTCCCGCTTGCTCGTGGTGTCACCGTGAAAAAACATCAGACGACCATGCTCTTGCCAGCCACGGGCGGAAGATGGCGGCCAAAGCATTTGTCCCGAGGCGGTTCAAACAAAAGCGGGGGTTCCGATAGTCCCCACCCACCGCTTGCCGTCATCCACGAACCCAAGCGCCTCAGCCACGCGGGGCGAAACCGGGGATCGACCGAGCCGAACCATCGACAAAAACGCAGGGGATAAGCCAACGTGGCGAGCAAATGCCCTGAGCCCGCCAGCCTCAACAATTCGGCGCTCTAGCTCGCTGAGCACATCTGCGTCTGTAAAGCGCTCTGTCCTGTTCTTCATGCTCAAACTGTAAACAATTTAGTTGACACGGTCAAGCGGTGATGCTATCTATACACCATCAGACGGCGAGAGGCCCAGCGATAAGGAACCCATCAATGACTCGCTACATCACCACGTTAAATGACAATGGCGTTATCGCTGACGATCGCGAGGCCGCCAATCCTGAGTCCGCCGTCCGCGCCTATCTCGCGAGCATTCACGAGAGCGACGAGGTCGAGGAAATCGAACGCCACACGCTCCGCGGCACCACCGCGAGCGGACTGGTTGTGTGGACCGTGCCGGCGGACTTTCCGGGCGTCGAAGACGGCACCGATCAGTCACTAATTGACCGTCTCGATGATGACGGCTGTTTCGATACAGCCTTCCGCCAGATCTTTCAGGACTGAGTCGTCACAAGCACAAGGAGGGGGCATCAATGAAGAAAATCATCACCGGCAAGCGCTACGACACTGACACGGCGACGGAGGTTGCGAGCTGGGACGCGGGCTTCGGCTACAGCGATTTCAAAAACTGCAGTGAGAAGCTGTACCTGACGCCCAAAGGCAACTGGTTCACGGTGGGCTCCGGTGGTCCGATGAGCCACTACGCTCGGCCATCCGGAAACAACAGCACAACAGGCTCCAACGACGTGTTCGTGACGTTGACAGCGGACGAGGCTCGTGAGTGGCTGGAGAGGCACGGCGAGACTGAAGAACTTGAAGAGCATTTTGCCGGTTCGATCGAAGACGCATGACGCATGAAATAAGTTCAATCAATACAAAGCACGACGCCCGCCCATCGCTAGATGTGGCGGGCGTTCTAGTTTGGAACCCGGCTCGCGGGCGACTAATCGGCCATAGTAAATATAAACGCTATTCGAGCTAGGCCGATGCATAGCAGTGCCCACGCTGTGTAGCATGCAATGCTCATCACTTTGTTGACTTGAGCAAAGTGCCGACGAGTTCTGCCAGTTTGTCGGGCGCGAAATTCACCCCGGCCGCTGCCCCCCACAGAACTGCTAATAGGGCCGCGCGCTGCGCCCAGCTGGTCAGTTCCTTCAAACTCGATTGGACTTCGTCCAGGTGTTCCGCCTGGACCTTCTGCACTTCCTTGATTTCGCGCACGTCTTGAGCGATCTGCATAGTCACATATTGCTGCAGCGAGGTATCTGTCATCCATCATGACACCACCCGAGGGGTGCCCCCCTGCGGCTTATCCACGTCGCACGGGGCGCGGTAAACAGTGTCTTGACCGCTTTGCAGCGTCGTCAACACCGAATTGTGCTCGGCAACCGCCCTTTGCATATTGCACGGGGCGGCCTTTGAGTTTGGAATCGGCTTAAATGATCGAACGGCACCATCAATTGACGGTGTTAGGATCGCGCTTGGCCCCGCGCAGGCCGCCAGAGCTAGACTTAGCGCGCACGCGCTCAGAGGTTTTAATAGCCGCATCGTTAGCCTTCATGGTTTCGACGCGCACTGACTCAGCACCTCTACTCCCAGCGGCTTTGATGCGCCGCCAGTCCCACGTTCCAACCATCGCGAGCATACCAAAAACCGCCGCGAATTTCAGCCCGTTGCCCGCAAAAAGCGAGACAAGTGGTGCAAGAAATATCATCCCGGCTTCCCCTCCTGCGCCGCTTTCACGCGCCTAGAGACGACATAAACCGCAGCCCCGATCCCGAGGCCAAGCGTCATCGATTTGACGTTCCCGCCCATTGACGCGAACGCGGTTTGAACCGGAGCTAGCTCGGTTAGTTTGGCCGTCCATTCCAACATTGCGGCCAAGGTCTGCTCTAGGTAAGCCATAACGCCAGCCGTTGCGCCGGCCACTGTGCCCCACACCGTGCCGGACTTGGCGATCGGAGCGGCCGGCGCAACCGGCACGAAAATAGGCGCGGGAGTTTTCGTACCGTCCGCCTTGTACACCTTCCGATCCAGTTCGATGTGCGGCGTGTCGCAAAAGCTCTTCCAGTCGCCGCCCCACTCGATCGCTATTTCCAGTTCGGCTGCCGCACGCTTGAAGATCGCAGCACAAGCCGCCATGTCCTCGTGGTCGTAGGAGACGCCGCCACCGGGCTCGGCAACCACGAAATCGACGGCGTGGCCGGTCAAGTGCCGGGATTTCATAGTTCTCGACTTGCCGGCCGCCACGAGCCTGGTCTGTTCCTCGGCGGTGCGCAATCCGCACGTGATGTGGAACCGCGCGCCAAGCTCATCAGCACGCCGAACCACAGCAGCAATGTCAGGGTGCACGCCTTCTAGGCATTTGAGAGAGCGAGGGGCGAGGGTCATGCGTCACCGGGTCTATAGCGGGGAGACGCGGGACGCGATGGAACGTCAAGGCCGTACTCGGAAAGGCTTTCGGCAAGTGCTGGGTCTTGAATGTCAACGCCGCCCAAAGCAGCGCCAGTAGCAGCTCCAGGACGACCGCGGTTAGCGGACAATAGGTCAGCGCTGTCACGCTTGGCAGGGTCGAATGCGGCGTTTACAGATCTGAGCTGGGCCGGGTCTTTAACCACCAAAATAGTGTTCCCACCAACACCTCCAGGTGTGGTATAGTTTTTTAGAACAACTGTGTCATAACCGCCGTCAAATAACGTCCTCAAGTTCGACGCTACTTCTAGGTTTTTTTCGGAGCCGTCCAATGTCACCGACACAACTTTTCCAAGCCGCGCACGCAGCGGCATTACGGACGCGTTCCCTCCTGATTTGTCAGATGCGATTTGCGCAAATTCGTTTGCTGCGCCGGGTGTTGGGCTTACGCTTACTCCCTGCGACCCCGCTCGACTCCCAGACACTTGACCTCCTTTTGAAAGGTCAAAATACGGAAAGTCACCAACCGTCCCGTGATAAAACGTAGAAGGATGATGTTCAACTGCAGCTCTCTTCATTCTCGCTGCATGCGACATATCGAGCGCTGCAGCATCAGGAACCAAAGACCCACCTGCACTCCCGACTACGTTCCGAGGCTTAGGCGCTGCATACCCTCCCATCATGGCGTTGCCCGCCACGTTCAGCGCTTCTCCAGCGCCTTCTTCGGATAGAGGATCAAATTCGCCGCGGTATACGCGAGCTGGAGCGGTCAGCGCTTGCCCCATGCCGGCCACAGCATCAATCGGAAATTGCGCCGTGCTCATCATCGCATTGCCCCACGACTGCCGGCCGCGGGCTCCGTCCTGATCAAAGCCCGGGATCAATCCGAGCGCCTTCTGGATCACGCCCGGCTGGCCACGCTGAGCGGCGAACGCCAGTAGCTCGGGCGACAGCGGCGCACCGTTCCAATCGTAGCCTAGTGGAAGCTGGGGAGGGTTTTCCGCGTACTGCTCTGCCATCATGGCGTTACCCATGCGCCTGCGCCGTTCTGGCGTGACGTATGAAAGCATGGGGTTAGGGTCGGCCATGGCTATTGGCCTTGATAGTAGTTCAGCATGTCGTTCACGGGGCCGGCTGCTGCACCGGCTGCAACCGGGATCGGTAGGGTATACCTAGCGGAGAACTTGGCAAATTCCGCTTGGGTTGGGAATTTCCCGTTTTGCTGATAAAAAGCATCAATCACATTGTTTATATTTCTACCGTTGACTTCCGCTTGTACCATCGCTGTGTCTGGCGCGTTACGTAGACCCCTCGCACCCTCAACGGCCCGATTGCTGATCTTGCTGGCACCAACCCCGGCCAACCCAGCCATCGCAATACGCGTGGCAAGGTCAGGGACCGGTATATCGAATCCAGCCGCCTTAACATTAGTCACGCCCGTCATTGAACCCATTGCCTTCTGGTACAGCGGACTGCTGGGATCCCCGCCCGAGCGATAGTAGTCGCCAAATGTCGGCGCAAACGCGCCAAGCTCAAATCCGGCGACGGCCGGCATTACCGTTCCAGCAGAACTTGGCCCCTTCTTGATCATGTCGTTTAGACGTGCCGTCAGTGCGCTTGCCTCTGCGGTGCGACCGGCTGCATTCGCGCTCGTAAGCCCGGCTGACATATCGTCCATCGATGAATTGTATCTGCCGACGGCGCGGCCCTTCATAGCCATAGACGCGCCTAGTCCTCCAGCAGCTAGCAACGCCTGCGCTCCGATCGTCGCAGACGGGTAAAGGTCTTTGGTCGACATCTCCGCACTGCGTTTGCGGACCGCAGCCGGGCTGTTTTCGTCTTCGTAGGCCTTGATGCGCCCATCCATGGCCGTAATCTGGGCAGTGGTTTGCGCCAACTGTTGCCCGTTTGCCTGATCCCAGTCCGCAACGGCCTGCAGTTTGGCTTGATAGTTCCGCCCCTTTCCTGACTGCGATTCAATGTTTGCGGCCTCTTCCAGCGCGCGCCGGTTGTTTTGCAGCTTGTCCGCTGTTTGCCTCAGTGCCGCCTGTTGTTGGGTCATCGACAGCATCTGCTGATCGTATGGCGTCTCTTGTCCGGCTTCAGTTGGCGTTGCTACTGTGGCACCTGCAAGAGTGCCGCCCGTTAGCATTGGGTTTAAGCGCGCCGCATTGACGATCGCGCCAGCTCCCTTCGCAGCTATCGGCGTTGCCAGCCCCCCGACCATGGCGGCGTCTGGATCAGCGGATTGTATATCTTTCATCCACTGGCCCGCCGCGGGGCTAACCATTCCAACTGCATAAGACGGAATTCCCATCGGGTCAGCCGCCCCCATGGCCGCGGCAGGAATGCGGCGTGTGGCCGCTTCGTTCCAACGCTCGCCTAGGCGTCCCTCGCCGGCAGGGTCTTGCACGGGAATATTTCCCGCTTGGCGCATTCGCGCTCGATCGCTGGGACGAACAGATTGCGCCGTCGAAACGATGTCGTTGTTGAACGGCTGGAATTGTCCGCCCGGCGTCATAACGCCATCGGGTATTCCGTCACCGTCCAGATCGACAAGCGCTTGCTGGTATTTTGCCAACGCAGATTCCCAGGGGGATTGCGGGCCGTCCACGATCATTGTGCCGGGGAGTTGCGGATTAGCCATGGTTCATTCCTCCTGTGGGCACATATTTCGCCGCGCGGTTGTATTGATCTGCCATCATGTCGTTGCTCATTGGCCGGGAGGACGGTTGAACAGATCGTTTTGACCGGTCTGGTTTGGCCGGACAGGACCGACACGAAGTGGCCCGGTTTGCGGCTGGTTTACCTGTTGTGTCGCTACTGCTGTTGAGGTGGCAGACTGCCGTGCGACGCTGGCCTGGTAGCGATCTAGTATGTCCTGGAATTGAGCTGATTTGGTCGGCCCTATGCGGGCGTCGATCTCACGGATAATAACGTCGAGTTCTGCGCGATCCGCCGTGAACAGCTTTCTTGCCAACGCCATAGCGGCATCAGCTCTAAACCCGCCCAATCGTTCAAGAGCCCCTTTCACTAAATTGAACCCGGCATCCGTCAGGCTACGAGACGATTTGATGGCGTCCTTTGCCGTTTTAATTGCCTCAATTGTATCGCCCATCTGATTGAACGCCTCGTCATCGACGGCGCGCTGCTGAGTTTTAGAGTTCCCAAATACCTCGTTGTTAGTGCGCGTTATGGTATTTTCGGTCTGGATGTTTCGCCCGAACCTCATTGCCTCATCTTGCGGGCCAACTTCCATCAGCAGCTCTTGAACGCTCGGCTTTTGAAATGTCTGCGTAACGTCTGCCCCGCGCTTTTGAGCAGCCATCAAGCGGTCCAGCGGATCGGCAAGGCCAATACGAAACATCTGTTGCTCGCCGGCCGACATGGCGCGGTACGCATCTCCGGATACCTCCGAGCCGTCCTTCAGTGCGTTGCGACCCATCTGCAGGGCGTCGCGCAGTTCCGACGTTGAACTAAACACATCGCGAGCGCCTTTGTAGAGCGGGCCGGCTGGTCCGATGTTCGCTTCTTCATCAACCGCTGCAAGCAGTTCCTTCTTAAAATCGTTTAGAACGCCGCCGAGTTTCTTATTGCGTCCGACCGGAGATTCCATCAGCCCCGAAATCTCTTCGTCAAGCAGTTCCTTGCCATCCTGGAAGCGTTTTAGGTCTTCAACCGTCCCGGCCCTTGTCTTAAAAATGTTGACGGCTTTTTCAATCCTTTTCGCGATAGGTTTCAACTGGCGCGGGTCGTTCGCAAGAGCCGACCACTTGTCGAGCACGGTATCCAGCACTGGAGCGATGTTGACGGTGCTTGCTGCGTCATAGGCGGCTGAATAGTTGGCCTGAGCTTGCTGTTTACGAATGTCGAACAGGTCTTGATCGACGCGATACGCCGAACGCGGCGGCACCTGAAGGTACCCGCGGACGTTTTCTTGCATCCGCTCATACATGCCGGCCGGCGGATCTATGGGAGATTTTTGTTCCATGAACTGCCGCGTTGGGATGCCGCTGTTTTCTGGCATGCCGTCGAGCGGCGTTATTCCGGTTTGGCGTCCCGCCACAAACCGTTGGCCATAGTTCGAGGCTTCTAGGTTCTGTCGCACGAGGGATCCAGCTATGCGCTGGTAACTTGGGTCGAGCTCGACGAGACCAAAAGCCGACCGTCCGCCGATCGCATCAATGTCAGATTGTTCTAATCGTGCGCCGAGTTGTCCCGGCTTGACACCAGCGGCCGCCGCCTGGTTGGCCAGATACTGATAGGCGGCAGCATCCGCCCCCGTGACGGGCGGTGTAGGATCGCCAGCCGCCAGCATGGGGTTGACGGCGGCACCTGCGGATTGAGGCTGCGGTTCCATTCCAGCAGGTGCGCTCGTCCTGTATCGTGCCAGCATAGGGCTTTGTGCGGCCCTTGAATAGGCTGCAGCTGCACCAAACGGCGCTAGGCCACCGGCGACAGCGCCGAGCACTTGTCCGGTCGGCGACAACGTCGGCCCCAGATCGAGGTCTTTAGCCAATTGCAGACCAATGCCCGCACCCGTCGCAGAAATCGCGTCCGTCGCCACGGCGGCACCGGGATTCGTGCGGTAGGCGTTGACGATATTCTGCCCAATCGCGCCGATCGTCGTCTTCGCGGCCGGTACGGCCTGACGTGCTTTCATCGCAATGCCAGCACCGGGAATGATGTTCCCGCCGAGGGCTTGGCCAATTGAATCGGCATAGCGGCCAGCGTCGGTCTGCGGTGTCGAATTCGGGCTGCTCATGAACTCGGATACGGCGTTGTTAAATTTGAAACGATCGCCCTGCCCAGGTTCTACAGTTCCCGGTGCTATCATGTTGATGGCATCGCCTGCCATATTGACCGCGCCGCCGACCATCTCGCCAGGAAGCGACATTGCAGCATTGATGCCGCGGTTGATACCGCGCACGCCTTGATTTGCAACGTCGACGGCTTGATTTGCAACGCCGGCTAGAAAACTCGGCTCGTTGGCTGCGTTGGCAGATGCGGCCAGCTTCGGCTGAGCGAACGAACGCCCCGCCGTGTTCTGCTGCACGTAGGATAGAACCTGATCCTCCGTGGCATCGTCCGGCGCATTGACTTCGTAAACGCCGCCATCCGGCCCGCTGATACGGAACTTTGCCATTATTGCACCTTCTGGATAGACCAGCCGCCACCTGATGCAGCCCCGCCCCCGGCTTTCTTTCTGGCAATATCGACAAGCGCCTTGATTTCTTTGCGAACATCCTTGATCGCCGCCAGATATTGCGACGTACCGACAGCGGCCTCCTGCAGACGAGAAATTGCGGCCGTAGCCGGTTTACCCTCGCCTTCCGAAATCGCGCCAGCACCGCGCAGGCTGTCATAGGCTTGCAAGAATACTTTGCCTTGGACCTGATCGATCTTGCTTTGCACGTCGCGAGCTGTCCCGGTGACGTTTGGCAACCGTCCCGTGTAAGCTCCCGTCATGCGCGGGTTTGCTGTGACGCCAGCCTCTACCGCGTCCAAGGCTTCGTTCATGAGCTGTGCGCGCATCTCTACGCCTGGAAGGTCGACGATTGCTTTTCCCTGGGATTGACCCTTTTCTTTTTCGATTTCTGCGCCGGCGATATTTTTCGTTACGCTGTTGATAAGATTGCCGAACTTATCTCTAAACTGGACCACGTCTGGCAAATTGACCGTGCTGACCGGCGGCAAGGCCGTGCCGCCGCCTGGTATTTCTAAATCTCGCGTCTGGCCGCTTGTGCTCGGCACGTAATAACCGATGCTTCCGTCTAGTTTCTTATACGCAATCGGGTTTAACCCGTACCTGTTAGCGTTCGTTTCCTGGACCTTCCGCCAATCGTCATAGCTGCCGGCATACCCTGCGGCGTAGCCCGGAGTCCCGTCTGGGTTCTTGATCGGAATCGGGTTCAAGGCGAATAGGTACTCCCGTATACTGTCCGTTTTGCCGATGTTTTGAGCGTTGGCATTGGATGCGTTGGCGCTTGCCCGACTGGCCTCGATCTGCGCCCGTGACTGATCGCGATTCAATTGCAGTTGCTCACTTGACCGAGCGTCCGCCGCCTTGTTCCTCTCATATTCGAGCTGTTGTGCTGCCATTTTGGCTTCGCCAAGAATCAAAGTAGGGCCTTGAACCCGGTCATAGTAGTTTGGCGTCACCCCCGAGAATGACGGGTCGCGTGCACGCATCCTTTCTTCGTAACCCTTCACAATCCCTGTCCATTTTGACCCATCTAGATCTTTGGCGGGGTCATAAAGCCTCGCTAAATTGCCAAAGGTTTCGACCACGTTCTTTTTCTGATCGTCCGAAAACTTCGCTTTATCCATTCCCAAACGCTCGCGCTGGAACCCTAGCTGGTCTTCCGCACGCTTGTTTTCAACGTCGCGCTGCTGCTGCTGCTGAAACCCCGAGACCGCGTTGTTGATCGGGGAGAAATCGAGCATCGCGTTCTGGCGTGCAAATCCGACGTAATCCGGGGTTTCTGGGATGCGAAAAGGTTGGGTCGCCATGGTTTGTGTCCTTATTCTCTCGACTGGCCCATCGGAAGCTCACCCGACGCCACCTGGGGCCCAAACATTCTGCTTACACCGCCCGCTAGATTGCCAAATGCGCTAATGCCCCCTGCCCCAGGGATCATTGCGCCGGCGATCATCCCGCCAATCTTGATCATGTTGTTTAGGCCCTGCTGCTTTGCCGCGTCTTGGCCCATGATCATTTTCGCGAGGTTCTGTCCTTCCTCAAGCTTTAACTGCGCCTGCTGTGTCGTGTCCTTTTGGGCGATGTTCTGGTTATTGGTCGCGGCGCTTCCGTAGAGGGTGGCCGCGTCCTTGCCCTGATTGATCGCTAGCTGACCGGTTCCGACTTGGTTTTGCGTGTAGAGATTTTTGAGGCTCTCCGCGTGGCGCTGTTCGTTTGCCGAATTCTGCGCCGCTTCCTGGCCGTAGTAGCCGGCGATCTGCCCCGCGCCCTGCATCTGGAATTGACCGAGCTGGCCGGTTGCCTGCTGTCCCTGCTGAGACTGGCCGGCGAGGCGGTTGAGATAGCTCTGATAATCCGCCGACATGATTTCATTCTGCGCCCGTGAGTCCGCGAGTTGGGCCCGCCCCGATCCGATAAAGCCAGATTGGTTCTGTTGTGCTGCTATGCGCTTGGAAGCCTGTTCTTCCCTAAACGCTCGGCCGGGGTCATTGCCCGCGAAATTCGCCGCCGCCGCCTTCGCCGCATCGGGCCCGTTGTAGCCGAGAAAATTGCCATACAGCGATTGCGCTTGAGCGCCGGCCTGCAGATAGGGATCGTAATTTTCTGAAATCTGCTGCATCGCGTTCTCGGTCGCACCACGCGCGCTGTTGAACCCGCTCGAGATGTCTCTACGCGCGTTCGTGCCGCCGGCGTTGAGCGCTTGGTGCGCGATCTGGGTTCCACCCGTGATATCGCCGCGGCCCTGATTATACCCGCCTTCCGAAGCAAATAACGATTTGTCTAGCCCCTGCTGATTGTAGCCAAGCGCTTCCTGCTTGCCCGCGGTGAAAGTTTGCGCAGCCTTGGAAATGCCGGCGGCGTTGGCGTCCGCGGCTTTGGTAACCGCTTTTTTAGTAGAAGCGCCCGTTAAGGTATCAAAAACTCCCATGTGTCACCCGCTCACGTAAATGCATGCGATCTGTGCGGTGTCCGCGGAAGTTGCAAACGTGCAACCCTCGCGAGCCCGCGCTACGGTGTAGCTTCTCAAGAAATCATCCGACTGGCGCATACCCTTACCCCGCATCGACGACGTGACGATAAGATCGCCGGCCGTGATATCGCCGCCCTCGCCGCACACGTTGATGCACCCTTCGCCAATCGAGTTGATGACGCAGAAATCATGCGAGGCTTTGAGGACATCCCATTGCTCATCCGTAAGAACGCCACCACTGCCCGTGCCGCGCAGGCCGAGCGCTGGGGTCAGCGTGTCGCCGTCCATGGCGTATCGATGCGTATAGGCCCCGACTGCCGGCTGGTTTGGAGCGCTCGATCTGGTTGCGTAGCAGATCACGTCATCGATCGCCTTAGCGACCACCGCACCGTCAACGATGATATCGCCGACCTCCGGTGTCTCGCTTTTGCTGAGCAAACCCGGGTGCGAGCCCGTGAACGGCGACCACGTTCCAGAAATGGCCAAACCCGCGTAGCTGCCATTGCCAGAAGACGCGCCAAGCACGGCGTGACCGCCGGAACTGTTGCGATACGATCCGGCGTAATGCTGTCCCGCACTTGCTGTGGTCTGATCTGCCTGGACCGTATAGCCGCCGGTCGTTGCGCAGATCAGCGCGCCGCCAGCGGCTGATGTGTTGGTAAACTGCGCAGGGTACCATGCTGCACTCGGGCTAGTGCACGCGATGAATGCCCCGTTAGTTATGACGTTTGCACCGATCGAGGCAATAAGCGTCCCCCCGACATAGCAACGCAGCTCGTTTGAAGCGTTTGTGATTTGAACACGGGTCGTCGTGGTGTTGGTTTGCAGCGCCCCGAATGTGCCATCGAGCACATCGATGTTGGCCGCGTCGATCTTGTCCACCGTGATCGCATTGGCTGCTATAGCGTCCGCCGTAATCGCACCCGTAGCCAGCGTCCGCGATGTAATCGCGCCATCGACGAGCAGCTCGCCCCGAGCAATCCCGTTGACAAAATCCAGTATCTTGACGAGCCAAGGATACCAAACCGACGTGACGTTGCGGTAACGATCGACGAACGGATGGTGAGCGCCTGGGATGGCTTGCGTAAGTTCCGCCGTCATGTCGCGTCAACCCTCGTATCGACACCGATTTGCAGGATACCTTTCGGGGAGGCCGTCAACGATACGCCTGGGATGCAATCGACGTACAAAGTGTCCGAGGTCGTGCGGTTCGGCCATCCGTGCAAAGTCGGCGGGATGATCGACATTGCTACGCCGTTCGCTCCCTCGACGAGGGCGTTTGTGATGGTCAATTCCACTAGCATGCCGTCCTCGCCGGACTGGCCCAGCCAAGGGAATTTCTGCCGCGTCTTGCGCGCCGCACTGCCGCCAATCGCCTTGGTTCTAGCGCTGCTCCAGGTCGTGCCGTTGTCGCGGGATTTACGCAGCTCCAGTTCACTCGCTGATGCCGGGGTTTGCGAGGCTGATCGCTGATATATCAGGGCCGACGTGTAGTCCCCGAAAATCGTGGCGCCGTTGAACTCGCAGGCATCCACGATGCGCGAAAACGACAAGCCAGAGCCCTTGCGTTGGTGCCAAAACGACGTTTTGCAGTTGAACTCATAGGTGAACGTCGCCGCATCAGTGATGCAATAGAACGTCACGCCCTGAGTGGCGTAGCTGTAGGCTCGGAGATTGGCCTTGGTTGCAGCGCGGATCGCGGCGTCGATCTCGTGTGTGCTGATTTTCTTGGCGTCATAGCCGCCCATCAGCATCACGCCGATATATGACCCATCAGGCCCTGAAGCGGGCCAGATCACGGTGTCGCTAGTCACGCCATCAGTGACACCCACGAGCGGCACGACCGCGGGAGCGGCATAGGCACCGATCGCTGTCACGTGCACGCGCTGAAATGGAAAATCGATGTTGCCGACATTTTGCCAGAACTCGGTTGATTTCGGCCCCATCAGCACGAGATCACGGCCACGAACGACGCCGCGGGTTAATCCGTCCGCGTAGGTCGAGGCCTTGGCAAAATCGAGCTCGTCGATAGTGGTCGCATCGATGCCCGACGCGTAGAACTCGCCGTCCGACTTCGTGAACACGAAATGGCCGTCGAGCTGGCACACAGAGTTAAACAGCGCTTGATCCACACCACCCGCATAGGTTGGCGTGGTGACTGACGTGCCGCTGATGAGCCGCGTTAGCCCGTCGCTCGTCACCATTGCGATATCGGGCGTGGCGGCCCGGTTGCGTGCAAAATACGCATAGCCCGAGGTCGCCACCGCTGTTCGGTTTGTCGCGGTGCCGCCGGTGGTCACGCTGTACAAGTTGCCACCGCTCATCACCCAGAGCAGCGTATCGTCGAGGTTAATCATCCCGCGCGTTACGCCGCCGCTCGTCAGCGTCGAGAAGCTGGACCACCCATCGCACGCAAACACGGGGTACCTGACTTTGGCATCGACGCCGGCGTCG
>Ga0181357_1000114_pt1 | contig 25826 bp, 26 predicted proteins | sample Fa13VDMM110DN_FD_130094 | JGI IMG/M metagenome (GOLD analysis project Ga0181357, IMG submission 130094) | Freshwater viral communities from Lake Michigan, USA - Fa13.VD.MM110.D.N | ecosystem: Environmental > Aquatic > Freshwater > Lake | place: USA: Michigan | collected 2013-09-24 | reverse complement strand
GTTACTCTTAACGACGGTAGCAAACTCACCATACCCGGTACACACAACAAGAACTCACCGCTCGTAAAGAAAGCGGTGCGGAAATATAACGAGTCTAATGCCACGGAACCACGTGCACTTACGGACGAGGAACGCGCAGCGCGGGACGCGGCACAGGAGACGATGGTTGCCGGAACACCCACACCGCCAAAAGCCACTGCCGAAGCGCCGAAAACACCGGAAAACGTGACAACCCCGCGGGAGCAAGAGGTTCTAGACCGCATTGCCGCGCTCGACGCTGAAGCTGACGGCGAAGTCATTGAGCCTTTTGATGCGGTAAATCAGCCGGATGTTACCCCGACGGGTACTGCTGGCACCGCGCCGACAGGCACTGACGGCTGGAAACTACACCTTAACCCTGTACCCGGGTCTGAGCAGGCTATTTCGGATTACCTAACTGAGCAGGGTGTCCCCCACAAAGTTGGGCGGAGTGGCGAGCAAGTTGGTAAAGGCATGACGGTGTATGTCGGCGCTAAAGATGCCGCTGATGCTCTTGCAAAAGACTTAAACTCCCGGTTTGATAACGCGCTTAAAGATGCCGAAGGAGACGTCCTCAACGATGACACTCCACTGGCGGGTAAAGTATGGGGGCGGTTTGATATTAGTAGTGTTGACCCGCAGTTTCACCAGTACGGCAAAGCGGGCGTCCCGGTTCAAAACGACGACATGGCCAATATTGCTTTTAGCGGCCTTGGCGTCGGCACTCCAGAACGCGCAGCCGCATTTGAAGAAGCTCGCAACCGCGCAGATGCCATTCTTAAGCGGCGCTACGGCGCTTTTTACACAGGCACTCCTGTCGAGCAAGCCGTTGCCGAAACCACTGCGGGTAAAACTGTAGGGATTGCTCCATGGCTAGGGTTTAGCGCAGGTATCGCGAACAGGGCTCCAGTAGAAGTAGCAACTAAGAAAGCCCCTACTCCTACTCCTACTCCTACCCCGGTTAACCCCGCTGCTAAAGCGTACCAAGATGAGATTGACTCGCTTACGGCAACTGTGAATGAAGCTCGGGATAAATACTATGAACTTCGGCAGTCTGGTGCTTCTAAAGAAGTTATTTCCAAAGCCGCCAATGAATTACTAATACTTGAAAAAGACTACCGGGATAAAGTTTATGTTGTAGAACAGAACCTGGAAGCGCTTACCAACCCTGCTGAGCCAACTCCCACCGAACAGGCCGTTGCCGAAACCACTGCGCCTAAGCCCGCCGCGCAGCGCCCCGTTGCCGATAACCCCGAACTGCCGCGGGCTAAGCAACAAGTTGAGTATTCAGGGGTCGCGTCGGTGGCGCACCTTACCGACTACATGGGCTACGATGCAAAAACTGCTGAGGACCTGCTGTCACAGCTGGAAACCCAAGGCGTTGTATCCGCACCTGACGCAAACGGGAAACGCCAAGTTCTTACTAAAACCCCGACCGCGCAAGCCGCACCACGGACCGCTGAAGAAGAAGCCGATTTCCGTGCCGAAACCTATATACCGACTGAAGCGGAAGCGTTTCCAGCTGGACCAGAGGCGCAAGCGCTGCCGCGTAATGTAGTCCCCTTCACACTCATACCCCCATCGTTTTTTACGCCTATAGTGGAAACACAGGCCGCGCCAAAAGGTAAGGCCAAAGGCAAAACTAAGGCCAAGGCTAAGCTTAAGCCTATTAAACCGATGACTACTGCCGAGGCTACCGCGTTCTTTGATCAAGTGGTTATCGGGGCTGAAATTACCTCCGAGGAAGCGCTTGCATTTCCCGATAAGATGCTAGAAAACGAGCCCCAGCCTAAATTAATCCCGCTTAAGAAAGTAGACGAGGACGCCCCGGTCGCCGAACGCGTTGCTATGAAGCGCGCCAAGGAGGCAAACCGTGTCACCATGCAAAGCTGGCAGGCGCGCCAAGCAGCGCGCCGTAAGATTGCTGCCGTAAAGAAAACCGCACAAGTAGAGCGCCAAGCAGCAGAACGCCGCGCCGCGCGGGCACCGGAAACTCCGGGGTTTGAGCCTCCTATCGCCCAGACCAGTGCAGACGAAAACACCCTCACACGGGTAGACCCGCTTACTCTACAGCCTATCGCCGCGCCTCGTATAAGCCCCGACAGGTTCACTCTAGGTCGCCGCAACCGTCGCTTTACGGGCAAGCCTACTAAGGCATGGGTGGAGTTCTTGCAGGATAGCGAAGCGCGTAACCCGACAGGCGATAACCCTGCGCAGGGGCGTACCTACGCCGCCGCTATCAAAGACTTCTTTGAGACGCGTGCAGATGCAGCGTTCCGGAAGTATCGTGGCTACTATATTCAAGCTACTGGGGGAGTCGCCCTTGTTGACGACACTACGGTGCATACAGATAAAGAGGCTGTATTAAACCTGTTGAAGTTCCGCGGTGGCGTTACAAAAGGTAGTCAAGCTTCAGCGGCGCATCAGTTCTTCTCTCGCTTCCCCAACATCATGGAGGCGCTGCAAGAAATTGGCGCTGTATCTGTGTTCGACGTACCGGGCCAGCCTGTTTACACACCTAGCGTGGCCGCAAACTCTAAGACGCCGCAGGAAGACGCGCTTGATATCCGTGAAGGCAACGAACGGGCTAAGCTCACGGGCGCAGATAAGTTCTATGAGCGGATCAAACCAGCGGACGCTGCTAAGGCTCGCAAGTGGGTAACAAATAATCTGTCGCGTAAAGCGCAGATCGTGATGAACCAAGCGGCTAACTCAACCAAGACCGAAGTCGAAGCAGGAATGACGGCCAACGCGGTCATTAGCGCCGCGCATGAAATTATGACGAAAGAAGACGATGCCGCGCGTAAAGCGGCGGACCGTCAGATCAACGAGGCAGTGCGGGAAGTCAAAGTTGCTACCGCAACTAACCTGCCCCCTACTATGGCTAGTGGGAAACCCGCGAACATTAGCCGCATAACCTATCGTAAGGGAGAAACCCGCACCGACGCGATTATGAAGGCCCTAGGCTTTGACCCTAAAGGCTATGATGCACTGTCTCCAGCACAACAAGCCTTTGTAGATGATGCAATTCTTGCATATGAAGCTGAAGAACAGGCAGGGCGCGATTTTGTTTATGGCCCTACGCTAAAACTTCTGAGCAGCGCTGTCGATACGATGGCTCTGCCGCTGCAACCAAGTGTGGTGGGCGCTCTGCGGGCTGGAAACCTGCGCGATGCCCTTGTTAGTATCGGTCTAACGCATCCTAACCCGTTGGTCGCTCGCATCGCTATGAAGCTGTCCGAAGCGGTTGGCACAACCAAAACGCGTGTAGTTGATGACCTCCGTGCCGACGACGGCACCGCTGTGGCAGGTCTGTTTAACCCCGCGACCAACGAACTTCTGTTCGATTCAAAAACTGGTCTCAACGCCCACGTCGTGATGCACGAGATGGGCCATGCTGCGCTGTCGCACACATTGGCTGACGCTTCGCACCCCACGACGCAAGCTGTTCAGGAAGTCTATGATTCTGTTAAAGGACTTCTTAGCACGTATTACGGTTCGCAGTCACTGCAGGAGTTTGCGGCAGAGGCGCTAACCAATCGGGAGTTCCGTGGCGAGTTGGCCCGGCTGCATCCTAACGGTGATCCGATTTCGGCGTGGACCCGTTTCACTGATGCGGTGCGTAACTTCCTTCGGACTATGGTTGGCAAGCCGCGCAAGATGCGGGGCAGCGCGCTGTCCACGCTAGACAATGTCCTGACGGCGTCGATTGCGCCTGCTCCGGCTTATCGGGATGCGGGGGCGCTCTACATGGCTTCCAGTGCCGAAGGCGCTAGCGACACAATGCGCGTTATGGGGCGTATCAGCGAGAGCATTAAGAGCGTAACTCCCGGCTCCATGCGGGCCACTGCGGACCAACTGCTTGATGTGGTAGGGAACGACCCTCTAGGCACCGTAAGCGACGTTATCATGGGCTCGCGCAACCTGCCTATGTTGGTTGAAATGGCGCGCGCTGCGCAACTTCCCGCCGCGGTAAAGATCGAAACTCTCATTAACAAGATGACCGCTGAGCAGGTCTCCGCAGCGGCGCGACTGTCGGGTATGCAGAAAATCTTTGAGGAAACTCGGGATAGCGCCGACCCCGCTGAATACGAACGCTTCAAGCTGATGATGAACAAGGGCAACCTTGCCAGTGTACGTGCGTCGCGTCCGCGCGGTACTTACCCGGATCGTGACCAGAACACGACGCACCAAGAACTTAACGCGCTCTATCGTAGCCTCTCGCCCAAGCTTCGTGCAACGGCTGATGCGTTGTGGGACAACTATCCACGCCAGAACCAAGTCCTGATGGGCGCGATTACAGACAGCGTAAACCAAATGGAGTCGGTGGAAGGGAACAAAATTCCCGATAGTGTAAAGTCAAGCTTGTTGAAGTCTTTTCAAGCACGGCTTCTTGCAAGCTCAACCATGCTGGATGGCTATCAGCCCATGGTACGTGAAGGATCATACTGGCTACGCTACGCCGCGCGTGCTACGCCGAACTCGCCGCCGGAAACAATCTACCAGACTTTCGCTACAAACGCAGAGCGTAGTCGGGCTATTGCAGCGCTGGCCAACATGCCGGAAGTGGAGAAGGACGCTTCGGGTAAACCTGACTACGACGCGACTCCACGCCTAAGCATCTCGTCCTTCCGCCGCGCGCCAGATGGTTCTTTCGTCAGGGGCGTTTTGACACTGCTGGATCAGGCTAACGTAGATGATCCTACCAAAGAACGGTTTATGGCTATGGTCATTGAACTGATGCCGGAAAGCTCGTTTGCTAAATCGTTGCAGCGCCGTGAAGGTTTCCCCGGGTTTGAACAAGATCCTGTGGAAGCGTTCCGTATCAAGGCGTTTCAAACTGCTCGTCAGACTGAGCGCCTACGTTACAGCCGTCAAATCAATGAGGCTGTGCAGGAACTTACTGATGAGTGGAACCGTGGGGGCATTGCGGGGCAGCAAGGCGTAGCGCACAACCCGGGGACAAAAGCCCTTGTGGATGAGCTACTACAGCGTGCCGCATTTGCCGTTAACCCCCCAAGCGATCAGTTTGCCGAGAAAGTAACGCGGGCTACGTTTGCTATGACGCTAGGATGGAACATCTCGTCTGTGGTCGTGCAGACAGGCACACTGGGCGTGGTGGTAGCGCCGAACCTAGCCGCACGGTACAAAACTGCTCCTACGATGCGGGCTATATCCATGGCTACCAAGGCGTTTGCGCTTAGCGGGTTAAACCGCCTACAAGACATGCCGCAGGCTGTTGGTGGTACTAGCACAGTTAAAGTACGCGCCGCTCCGTCTATCGACAATCCATACGTCGTAGTAGATGGGGAATATACAGTGCGTACTGACCGTGGCTTTACGCCGGAGGAGACCGCTCAACTGCGGGCTCGCATCCCGCTGATTAAAGCCATGGCTGCGTCGGGGGAACTCTCGCGTTCGCTCTACTATGATAGCTTTGGGTTCGAGACCGCGGGCCGCAAGAAGACGATATTTAGCCGGGTTTCGACGCTAATGGGCGGAGCCTTCCAGCTTGCGGAACGCATGAACCGCCAAGTCACAGCGGTGGCTACCTACGACCTGCACTATGCTAAGTTGAAAGCCGCCAACCCGACTGCCTCAGACGCGTCACTGCGCGAAGAAGCGGCAAACGAAGCGGTGCGCCTGACCCGCAAACTCAACGGTGGCGCTACACTCAATGATGCCCCACGCTGGACGCAGCAGGGTATCGGGCGTATCGCGGGGATGTTCCGTAACTACGGGCTACACATGACCCATATGCAGTTGCGGTACATGAAAGAAGCCTCTGGCATGGAGGTCCGTGCGTTCCAAAACAAGCTGGCTTCTGGAGAACTACCATCGACGCCTGAGAACTTAAAACATCTGGAGCAGTTGAAAGCAGATGCCAAGATCGCTTTGAAGGCCACACTGGGCATGTGGGGGGCGTCGTTCCTACTGGCGGGTGTCGCTGGGGTACCGATGTTCAACGCTGTCGCTATGATGGTGAACGCACTGCTGCTGGACGATGACGAGGATGACTTCGAGACCCTCGTGCGTAAGCATATCGGGGAAGGCTGGTACAAGGGCTGGCTGACTGAAGCAACGGGGATGGATATTTCCGGTCGTATCGGCTTGTCGGGCCTCTTGCTGCGGGCTGACCGCTTTAACTCCAACCCGTCCGAAGCTGACACGTTTATGAACTACTTTGGAGGCCCTGCGTGGGCTACTGGGGTTCGGGTATCGCGCGGTATCAAGGAATTGCTTAGCGGGGGGGATGTGCAGCGCGGCGTCGAACAGATGCTACCTGCCGCCTTCTCTAGCTTCTCTAAGGCGCTCCGCTACGCCAACGAGGGCATGACAACGCGGCGCGGTGACCCTGTGGTAGACGATGTGACGACGGGCGACATTATCGGCCAGATGCTTGGCTTTGCGCCAACGGCTTACACAATGAACCAAGAGCGCAATCAAGTACTCAAGCGCATCGACACTTCTATCGGTAAAGAACGCACGAAGCTGATGAAGTCCGTGTACATGGCCTTGCGGAAAGGCGACTCCGAGGAGCGCGCTGCAGCCTTAAAGAAGATTGCGGAGTTTAACCGCCGTAATCCCCGCAACCCGATTGAGGGGGTAGATCTGATGCGGTCGATGAAGCAACACCAGCAGACAACCGAGGACATGTACAACGGGATTATGATCAACCCCGCAAACCGGGCTGCGCTTATGCAGAACGCGCGCGACTGGGATCAAGGCTGGAACATGTTCTAACAAAAAAAGACCCCCAGCTAGTTGCGGACTAACTGGGGGCCAGTACAAGGGAGAACCGACAGTCGAAGACCGTCGAAGACATCTATATCATGCTATGCGCCACACACGTAACCCCAATATGTTGTTTTCCACCCAAATGCAGTGCTGAATTTTCCACTGCTTGCGCTCCGCTATGCGCTCGACTTGCCGGATGCAGGTATCTAACTCAAGACATGGAACAAAAATAGAAGACCCCGGTTGAAACCGGGGCCAATCTACAACGACGCGAACGCCGTCAGGGTGTAGGTCATCAAGCCGTATTACTGCCATCAGCACCAGCTTCTATGGCCTTTATGTCGCATTCGACCATGATCACATCAGTAGCGGGCAGGTTCATGTGTGTGCCTTTCGCCAAACGGGCCTTCATCTTCTGGGCTCCCATCTTGCTAATCAGTTCCTGTACAAAGGCTGCATAGTTGATCTGCTGCTCGCCGCACCACTCCCTCAGAAACTTTGGCACAAGGTAGACCCGCTTCACATCAGTCTCATAACGCCCGACCAGCTTACCCCTTGGCTGCACTTCGGGGACAATAAGGCTGTCGATACCGTTGCTGTTACCGATCTTACCGCGCAGGTCTTCCGTCGATTTGATCCAGAGGAAGTTGCCCCAGTTCTCGTTGATGTAGTCGTTCAAAGTGTCTTCCACCGAAACCGACATGTCAAAGCTGCTGCGCTTATTCTCAGCAAGTAGTGTGGATATGATCCAGTCAAACAGGGTCTTTGTATTAAACTGCAACAGGTCCAGCTGAGCCGCAAGAATCGCACCTGTCAGGGTGCAGGCGGTATGGGCCGACCAGAAGCGGTTATCAGAGGTTAGGCCCGCGGCCTTGTCGATACGTGTTTGGACTTGGTGGAGAAGCTGCTTCACCGCCTCACGGTTACGCATAATGTGTTGCACAAAGATAGGGCCCGCCCAACCGCAGTTTACAAACACGTCTGCGGCAAACTGGTCCGTCTCTGACTTATCAGAAGGAGCAGAGAAGACGCGGTCAACCCGCACTTCTAACATGCGCTGGGCTTCTGCTTTTGGCATCGCCTTGATCATACTAACGCGCTCAATCACGCTAGTGTTCCCCGTTGTTACTGCGAGAAACTTCCATGGCTCACCACGGTGCCGAGCAGTGTTCGACCCTGATGTCATACGCCCCTTCTGCATACCGCCTGTCAACTCATAGACCAAGTCAGAGAGATCACCGCCCTTCATGTTGGTCACTTCGTCTAGCATAAAAGGTAAATTGTGGTACGTCTCCCCACGCATCATCTTAAAGTTATACGTATCGCGTTGGCCAATCACTAGCGGTTTAGGCTCCCCCCAGATGGAAAGCGCTGCGAGCATGGCTGTGGTTTTTCCGAGGCCGCTGTCCTTGGAGTAGAGGTGTAGCCCCGCGGCGTTTATGGGCAGGAAGTGCATCAAAACGGAGCCAAAACCTGCAGCAACAACATACTGATGAAGTTCAAAGCCGGGGCGGGCGTAAAACAGCATAGTATTTTTCCAACCGTCTAGCGTCCCCCTTGGCTTAAAGCAGGGTATCAGCTCTATCGTACTAGCAGAGGGGGGGTTAGCGCCTTCCCGATCAGAAAAGTATTCGCGGTCACCGAGTACGAAAGAGTCACAATCTTCGCCGACCCAGCCAAACTGGCGGCGGGCCTCATCCGCCTTAGACAGGGACTGTAGCTCGTTTACCCATTGCATCGTGTAAGACATAAGGTCCTCCATTCTTAGTACGCCCACGCCTTGCGCGGACATTTGTTTGCGGAACTCGTCGCGGGAACCCACGGCGGTCAGGGGGATAGTAAACTCCTTCACAGGGTCATGGGGCAGGTGCAGACGCATGACTATACCCTCACCACTTTCGGGGTCACGCACACGACGTATAACATAGAGGTCATTGTGATAGATGCACCGCTCCTCAACCTCATTATCCTCATCCACCTTGCGGATGTAGACCCCGCCGTTGGCCCCACGGAAATAGGGTTTAGGGAATTTAGGGATTATGTAGGTTACGGTTGACGGCGCGAACGCTGCTTGGGTAGAGGGGACTTTGACAATGTTGTCTTCATCGGTAGCTTCCCGCACCTGCTGCCCTAAGACGATAGGCGACTTGATCTTACCCCAGTTGGGGCACCCTGCGCAGACGCCGGGATTATACTCGTCAAAGCGGGTGCAGAGATATGGGCCTTTGATGCCCTCCACCTTGCGGTCGGTTAGGTCTGGATCGTATTCGGGGTGGCCCTTGGACAGGCGGTGCGCCGCCTTGTGGCCGTCCGAACAGAACTTAGCGATGGACAACCCCGCCCGCCACATCGGCTCCGACACCGTTTCCGGCTTAGCCAGAAGATGGCCGATTTGAGCGCAGCCTTTGCCCTCTGAGGTCTTAATGACAATCTTCTTGAACACGCTCTCGCGGTTGCCCAGCAGGGCGTCCATAACTGCATTGCGCTCCATAGGCACTGTAGAAGGCCGGAACATTGGGGCGGGGTCGGAACCAAGGAGCGCAGTAAAGGCGTCAAATTCGACGGGGTCAGACAGGGTGCCAAGCAGCACCACGGGCTTCTGTTCTCCCCGCTTATAGTTATGTGTGCCGGGAACTCGCAGTATGCGGGCTGCATCGGCTGTAACGTTGATATCCGCCTTGAAGTCTTTCTCTTTGCACAAGTTCTTTAGGCGTTGTGCGTAAGGGGCCCACTCGGCTAAACTCACAGGCTCTTTGAGATTCCAGTAGATGTGAACCCCGTTGCCAGAGTTTACCATGGTTGGACGAGGCAGACTAAGATCTTTACAGAAGCCCCGTAGTTCCTTGATCGCCGCCTCTTGGGTGGCAAACTCTTTCTCAGGGCCGCAGTCCAGATCAAGATAGAACGAGCGCATCTGGCGTACATTATCACGTACACGCGCCGTATCGTCTTGGAACGTCGCAAGTGCAAAATAGGTGTCGTAGCCTTCACTGTCGAAATTAGTCGCCGCGCTGACCACCGCATCTAGAGTTGGATAGAATTTCTGTAGCTTGCGTCCTTCACGTGCCGCAAACACGCAGTAGTAACCATCGTTCCCCAGAGTACGCGTCAGGAATTTCTTCGTTTCCATTGTACCGCCACTCTAAATAAAAATACCCCGACCCACACTATGCGGACCGGGGCAGTATGCCGTAGTTTTATTCGTCGTCCCAGTCCGATACAATAGACGCAAGCTCGCTATCTACGACTTCCGGTGCGGCCTTCTTGGTTGCGGTCTTCTTCGGCTCTTCGATGACTTCTCCATCATCCTCAACCGGAGCAGCCTTTTTAGCGGTGGCTTTGGGGCTGTCCTTAGCCCTTACACCGTCAGTCTGTGACACAGTCAGCGTGATTGCTTTAATAGCTTCGGGGCTATCTTTTGCAGCCACTGCCGCGTTTAGTTCTTCTCCGGTCAGCGGGCGCACAGGCTTGAAGAACAGCTTGGGCGTTTCGGCATTTACGTCAAAGTAGACTTGGGTCACGACCGCAATGATGGGCGTGTTGTGCGAGTTCAAGAACTTAGCATACGCTTGCATCGGCATCTTGCCGTCTTTTTGCTCCCCGAAGACCGAGGTCGCCGGAAGTTGCAGTTGGTAAACGTCGCTAGGCTTACCCTCCAGTGTAACCGCCAGACGCTGCGCGAAGCGGCAAGCGCGGCTTTCGCCTTGGCCTGAACCCTTAATGTTCATCTTGCAGGCAGCGCACGTGGGAGCCATGCGTTGTTCAACAGGAACATCTTTAGAAGGACCCTGCGTATCTGTGGACCAGCACTTTGGCGGCGTAGGGTTTTCAGGATCGTATGCACCCTCGTAGTAGGTACGAGAGATCGGCGCTGCGTTCACGATGACAAGGTTCAGCCAATCTTCTTTTGACACGTTGACTTGCTCGCCGCCGTTGTATTCACGAAAGCGCATCCCACGGACGCTAATACGCTTGCTAGACCCGCCAGCGCTGCCAGCGAGGGTCTTGTTCATATCTTGCAACGACTTAAAGAGGTCGCTGTTGGCAAGGGCGTTGCCCTTGAAGAGGGTCATATCAGTCACATCGTTCTCCATTCAGTTTTGTGGCCGCTGTGTCGTCGCAGCCTTCACGATCTTAAGCGGGTTGGGTTGTGTCATCCGCGGATTCCGAAGTTACAACAGTTGTGAGGTGTTCGACAACTGCCGCGAGGTGGAAACGATAAGTATTTCCAACCTTAATGTAGGTAGTTTTGGGGATGTAGCCTTGACGAAGCCAAGCGCGCACAGTCGATATCGACACAGAAAAGTACTTAGCGACATCTTCAATAGCAACGTAGGGCGATGGGGGGTTTTCAGTGCTCATTTCTTCCTCACAGAGATTGTGTACTTCGAGTCAGCATTCAGACCCGGAGGTACTTTTTCGGGGTTTTCCTCCAAGAAGGTTTTCATGGCGGATTGGTTAATGCGTTTCTCCAACAGGTCGGGAGCCTCGAGCTCCACAACAAACTTATGGAACGACTCCCAGTCGTTAGTCCAGTAGCGCGTTGCCACGGTGCGGTAGAACAGTCCGGCGTTTGTACGTACACTTTCAATACTGTTCTCTTTGCAGTAGTCCAGAAGCGCCGCCTTAACCTTGTTCTGGTCTTCGGCTAGGGTTTTTTCTTCCGCTTCATACTTTGCCTTCAACTCGGCCCGTGCATCACGAATTTTCAAGTAGGTACGGGTTAAGCCTTCGACAGAGACTGTGTTCTCGGCCATGTTGTTCTCCATTGCTGTATTGTTGTGTTTATTGCTGTTTGCTTTGTTAGTCAAGCAACTCTTTGTAAAGGTCTACAATCTTTGAGTGAACGTCAATTTTACTATCAAGAAGTTTGTACAGACGCTTCTCAACAGGGCTTCCCGCTAGCTGCACCACAGTACAACGGTGTTTCTGACCAGAACGGTGAACGCGGGCGTTAGCCTGTGCGTATGTTTCTAGCGAAGAAGTCGGGCCCCACCAAACCACAGTGTTTGCCGCAGTAAGGGTCACACCATGCGCTGCTGCCTGTGGCTGGATCACCAATACCCGTGGGTCTTTCTGCGTCTGGAACCGCTTAAAGATGTCGGTGCGCTGGTTTACAGGCACGGAGCCGTTGATGATTTCAGTCGGGATGCCGTCAGCCCGTAGTTTGTCTGCTAGGATAGTGATCGTGTGGCGGAACGGAACGAAGACCAGAACCTTCTGGCTGCTTTCGTCGATGACTTCGCGTAGCACTGAGTAGCGGTGGCTGATGTCAAACTCCAAGGCGGCACCCTCGTCGGTGTAGACCGCGCCACAAGATATTTGCAGTAGCTTGTTCATGTTAACCGCGGCGTTCACCGACGTAACCATCTCGCCGCTTGCTTCCATAACCATCATGGCCTTGAGGCGGTCGTAATATTTCTTCTGCATGGGGGTGAGCGCCACCTGCCGTTTGACGTACACCATAGCGGGCAAGTCGAGGCACTCTTCCTTGGTAAAGCGAATTGCGGGTTGCAACACACGATGTACAGTAGAGACCGCGGTCGGCTTTGGCTCCCACCGAAACTGCGACATCTTGATCATCACCATGTCACGGAACGACCCGAAGGCGCGGGGCACAGCCACAGGGTTTACCAATTTAGCCAGCCCGTAGGCGTCTACAGGGCTTTGCGCCGCTGGAGTACCCGTCATCATCCAAAGCCACGTGTCAGGCTTTACCAGCTTGTTCAGCACCTTCCAGCGCTTACTCTGCGCGTTCTTATAGTGTGTAGCTTCATCTACAATAAACAGGTCATAGCCCGCTGCAGCAATGTCTTCGGCCACAATCTCCACACCGTCGTAGTTTATGATAAGGAAGTCAGGCTGCATGGCGATGATCTTGCGGCGCTTTTCTGACGTGCCGTGTGCGATCCCTACTGTGCGGTGCATCGCCACGGAGAAGATGTCGGACTTCCACGCGCTGTCCATAATTGACAGAGGGCAGATCACCACGGCCCGCTTGACTACACCCTGCTTCATTAGGAAGTCTGCGGCCCAAATCGCGCTAGCTGTCTTACCTGTACCCTGCTCATTGAAGCAGAAGGACCGCGGGTTCATAGTCATAAAAGCTGCTGTGGTGCGTTGATGATCCATCGGCCTGTATTGGCCCGGCCAGTCGTACCGCCCGTTTATCGGCGCAGGGATTTTGATGTTCAACGACTTAAGTGTCAGAGATTCTGGCACCCCCCAGTTCACTAGCACCTCGGTAGGGCTGACTTCTTTGCTCTTGGGGATAACCGCGGTAACCTGTTTAGGACTGCGCAGCTTCAGAAGCAGCGCTTTGCCGTCGATGATCTTCATCGGATTCTCCAGTTATTTTTATTTTTTCTCGCCGGGTTTGTGCCCGTTACGGCTGCGGTTTTTCTTAGGGCTTTCAAGGATGTAACCATCTTTGTTGCTGCCGCCTTTGGCCAAGGCTTTCTTGTGGCTCACGTCTTTACCAGCGCGGTCCACGCCCTTCTTGTCTAGGGCCCGCCGCGCCTTCTGGCGCTCCATGCGGTCGGGGTGTTCGCCCCGCGCCTTTTGCATCTCATACTCGTGGCCGTAGGGGCGAGGCGATTTCGTGTAAGGCATGGTTAAGTCCTCCCGTTATGCGGACATTCTAACACAACACAGTGCCTTCGGCATAGGCCACTTGGGCTAGCGTTCCACACTCCAGTTTCATGGGCCTTCTCCAGTTTGGCATAATCGGCTAACCACTTGCGCCACAGACTAGGCACGTTTTCGACTGTGTACTTGGCAGGTATAAGTTGTTTGGGCACAACGAATAGCAACCCTGCGTTAACCCGCTTAATCTCGGGGTAGTGCGCGAACACTGCGAGGGCCATAAGTTCCAGCTGGCCCGTGTCGGCATACTTGGAGTTCTTGCCTGTCTTATAGTCTACAACATACGCTGTGCCTGTCTCATGGTTCAGGATCAATAAGTCCGCGATACCACGGAACCAACACTCCTCCTCGAAGAACCCACAAGGTTCAAGGTTTGCAGTTAGCGCAAACTTCTGCTCGCACAGCTTCTCGCCGGGCTTACGCAGTAACGCGTCTAGTGTATGTTGCATATAGCCGAAACGACCCGGAAGTGGCTTGCCGTCACGCACGTACTCTTCACAGGCCAGATGAAACTGAGTCCCGTAAAGCATGGCTTCGGATGTCGGCTCTGAATAATCTTTAACCACCTTGAGATGGTAGTATTTCTTAGCACAGCCCAGAAAGGACTTAAGGCCAGAGAAAGACCACGCGGGTAGTTTCTTCTCGGTGGTCATCCACAGTCCCCGTAATTTTTACCCACACCCGTTTCGCAGTCAATGGGCAGACCCTCAGCCCATGCGGGAGTCCAACGCATACAATCCTCGACGTAAGCACGGCAAGTTTCGGCTTCCTCATCAGGCACACAACACACGATACTGTCATGTACAGTCAAGACTACGCGGTATCTCTTAGAAATGCGAAGCATCTGCTCGCCTATGATAATACGTGCAAGCGCCTGTGTCACGTTCTCAATTACCTTACCTCCATAGATACGGCTAGGCCCTTTGCGGGTGTAGTAGGCATACTCGACACCCTTCTCCCCCTGCTGCGCTTGTAAGCCATCGTAACGAATATACAGGCCATTGGGAAGGCGTACACCGGGAACAGTGTGGTCAGGTACCAGCAAGTTGTTGCAGCCAAACGGCACCTCATCTCCCCGCGCAAGATACGCCAGCATGGTGCCCGCCCGCTTCCACAGGTCGGCGATGGCCCAGTTAGCTTCGCGATAGACCTCTATGATGCGCCTACACTCGGCCAACGGCAGGGTAACAGACGGGAAACCGTTCTTGAGGGCAGCTTGAAACTTCTCCCCACCCATGCCGTAGCCCGCGCCTAGCACTGTAGTTTTACCCACGTGGCGTTGGTCCTTAGTAACGTCGGTTTCGGCTATGCGGTAAATCTTTGCAGCCATCTTCTTATAGACATCACCCTTGGCCGCAAATGTCGCGACCACATCAGCCTGTCCTGCTAGCCATGCAAGGGTGCGGGCTTCTATCTGGGCGGAATCGGCTTCGACAATGGTAAAGCCTTCGGGCGCGACAATAGCGCGCTTCAACTTCTTAGCGTTGGGTCCGCGGCTTGGTAGGTTCTGGAGATTGATCTTATCGTCTCCGCCCCAGCGGCCCGTATGGGCAGCGTAATAACGCACGGGGACAGGCAAGAGACCACGGCTCGAGATATCTATGAAGCGTTGGGTACGTGTTTCTTCTAACGTAGACTTGTTGCCCAGCCGTGCGGCAACCAGCGTTTGCACCCGTGGGTCTTCGTGTTCGGCCAGCGCCTTAAAAGCCTCGTCGGACTTCGCCATTGCTAGCGTTTCCTTACCTGTGGTCAGGCTAACCTTTGTCGGTGGTGTAACGCCAAACCCCTTAAGCAACGTGGCAAACTTCTGATTGGACATGAGTTCGACTTTGTCTGCGATGCCCGCCTCTTGCATCAACGCAGCTTTCATTGCCACGGTATCTTCGAGGTGCTTCTCCAGAAGGAGGCGGTCCAACCCCAGCGTAGGCTGTAGAAACATCCGCAACGTCAGATCAATAAGCTTCAACTCGTTCTTAGGAAAGTCTTTCCCCATTATGTTAAAGAGCCTGTAGGTAAGGTCCACATCGTTGGCGCAGTAACTGCCATAAGCCGATAGCTCATCCATAGTGAACTCGGTGTAGCGCTTCCCCAAAGCGTTCAGCACCTCGGTGCCTTTCTCTCCAATGTCATACTGAATAGCCAATGCTTTGAGGCTACCGCCGCGTTCGGTGCCGTGAATTGCACGCGCCATGCACAGGGTATCAAGCCAAACTTTGGGGCGCACCCCATACTGCCATGACAGGATCGCCCCATCAAACATAGTGTTGTGACATAGAATAGCCGCGGCAGAGAAGTCGATCTCGCGCAAAACCGGACCGACCATGTGCTTGGGGTAGAAGTACGTTGGCCCATTGTTGCACTTGATGCCCAAGCCAATGACCTCGAACTCGGGGCTGCGGACATACTCTTCGGTCGTCATCTTTGACAGCGAAAACGTCTGACTATAATAGGTTTCGAAGTCTAGCGTGTAGACATCCATCTTGGTTCTCCGTACCGTGTTTTTATTTGTCGCGGTTGTCGTTCAACTTCCCGTTCTTCTCGGCATCCAGAAGAATGTTCATGCAAGCCATGACATGGGCAAGGTGCGATAGCCCGCTCTCGGGGTCGATAGTCTCTCCATCAAACCACGCCATCAGGTGGCGCTGGGCCGCATCGTAATAGACAGTAGAGGATACCGCATGTTCGCGCCAGTTGAACCGTCCGTACTTGTTCGCCCCGTTGCTATGCACCTGCCCCATAAGCTGAATACCAATGGTCGGCGTGTCACTCAGTTTCGGCTTTGCCTCGCCAAGGGCCGTCTTCGGGTTACCGTCGGGGTAATTACTTGCATACAGTATTTCTTCGTCTTCCCACTCTTGCTGTGCGTACCACCCCTCGGGCGTCACCACGCCACCTTCTACCCGCGCTTTGGGTGCGGGTTCATCGCACTGGCACACGCCATCTCTGCAAGTGGGACAAGACTCCACCATCGGCGCGTTCACTGATCCACCCATAACCATCATCTCACTCCACTTCGCCATCGTCTAACCTGTTTTTGTTGAACTCATCCAGTGCGTCTGCTGCGCGTCTTAGTAGTTCGGGGTTATCGCGGAACCCGCCCAACCCTCGGTTGCAGTGTGTGCACAAAATGAAGCGCACCTTTTTAGTTTTGTGGCAGTGATCCAACTGCCATCCGTTCTTGTGTCCTGAAATTTCGGATCTGCATATGGCGCATACACGCCCTTGGCTGTCAAACATATTTTCCCATTGCTTTTTAGTGAAGCCCATGCCGTTGGCGCGTTTCTTGAAGTTTAGCTCCTCGCGCCACTTCGGGTTATCCGCGTACTTTTTCTTCTTACGTTCTCGGTCTTTTGCAAGTATCTCGACGCGCTTCTTTTCGAAGTAACGCCTAGACGCCTCCCTCCACTTCTGCTTTTGGCGTTCGTCAGCCATCTACTTTTATGGAGAGGGGCGCAGCGTTCACTTCTTAACCTTTTTCTTAGAGGCGGTGTAAGCGAACTGCCCATCGGGCAGCTTGCGTTGGTATAAAAGACATAGCCCTGCTTCGTATGCTTTGAGCGCATCGGCTTTGTGCGGGCCCTTAGCGTATGCACCCACATGATAAACTATTGTGTCGCCTACGTCTATCTCGGCTAGGGTGCAGCCGAAAGCGCCGCCCTTCTCTTTGGTTATGTCATGGTTCATTTCCCCTCCAACACCTTCAAACGTTTTTCGTAATCCAGCAGGATCTGATGCATCCGCAGCCAGTTTTGGTGGCTATCGCCATGATCAAAACCCAGAAGGGTTTGGATACTCTTCTGCTCTTGGAACATCTCTTCCTGTTCGGGTGTCCGCTTATCGGTGATGTAGACGCGCAGGGTTTCTTCCTTGCTAAACAGTTTTTTCATTAGCCACTTCATTCCCCACCCTCCAGTTCAGCCAGCACGGCGCGGGCACGAGTGCCAAAAGGGTCTTTATAGAAGACGGCATAAAACCGCAGCGTCTCCAGCGCTTTAGCGAGACGGGCTTCTGCGACCACAGCCCTGTCCAGCACATCTGCGGCCTGTCCATGCACGGCAAGCAATTGCAGCGTCAGTTCTTTGTTACTCTCTTCCAACTGCTTGACGCGGTCGGCGGCTGGCCATGCGTCAACATCATCTAAGTCGAGCAGCCGCTTGATCAGATCGTCACTCATCACAAACCCTCCGGTCTTTTAGGTGGGCGCGGGGACACAATGATCTGGTCCGTGTAGATGCACTTCATGATTTCGTATTCCATGTGGTGCGCTCTTGATAGCGCGATGGCTTGGTCCATCACATCGCCGCAGAGCATATCTGGCGGGATTTTAAAGCCGGATTGCGAGCCGTCAATCCACGTGATCAACAGAATAGTTAGAAACTTCATTGGTTTTTCTCCTTACTTGTTTGTGTAAGCCATTTGCGGATGTCACCCTGCCAGTTCAAAAAGCTACGCCGATCTGACGACGTGTTGCTTACGATAAAGAACCTTCGGTTGTCCCCACGTGCGACCCGCATTTTTACGTGTGTCTTGCCAGTGAAGTTGACCCCGACGAGGTCAACCCCAAGTTTTTTTAGGTACTTTGCGTGTTCGGCAAAGCGGCGCGGGATCAATTCGACACCAGTTTCTTGCTGCGCTGTAGGCGCTGCACCTTCTTACGCAACTCAATCATGTCGCGGGGGTGCTTAAGGAACGGTTCCAACCCACGGCCCTTGGCCCTGCCGATACGATACAAGGCCAGCACGTGCTTAGGTTTCATGTCATTCAGCGGGATCATTAGTTGCCCCCACGATGTACTCGGTCATCACCCCTACGTTCTCTTCATTGACAACGATGGCAAAGCCACCCGCCTTGCGGATAGCCTCTATGTTCATGTCTTGCAGCATCGTTGTCTTGTTCCCATTGGCCTTACATTCGAAGCCAAAGAACCTGCCCTTGTAGCAACAGATCACGTCGGGCAAACCACCCATACCGTATCCGCCTGTCACGGGGTAAAAGTAGTAGGCCCCCAAGGCTTTAAGCTGCTTAGTAAGCTGTGTCTTAACTTTCTTCTCTGGCGTATCAGCCATTGTCGTTCTCCTTTTTTGTTAGCCAGTACGTGTTGGCGTTTATCCGTTGGCCCACACCTTCTACGGGGGTGGTTGGGGGGTGCAGTGACATCATAGTCAGCACAGACAGCTTCTCCTGCATCCATATTGGCAAGGTCGAGGTGTTAGTATACATACCGACTTCTGCTGTATCAAGACAATCTATGCCGAATGATGTTACTTCGACCTTTTGGGTTAGCGGGTCTATAGAAACGCGGTATATATTGTCTTCTTCTGGGTCCCAGTGCGCAAGTAACTTACCCTCAGACACACTATTATCCACAGTTAATAGAGCCAGCGTGGCGCGGGCTGCGGTGTATGTACGTAGGTGCTCTCTCCATAGGTACCCGCGTTGATCGTAGAGCAGACGGACGCTGTAGGGTGTTTTGTACCTATCCTCCCTAGCTAGCTTAGCTGCCTCACAGAAGCGCTCAAACCAAGCAGCGCCTTTAAAGTTGGACATAGAATGTGTCCTCCGTAAGTTTCATGCCGACCCCAGCAACGTAGCCATTTTCGCTCAGCATAGAGAGAACGCTGACCTTACCCAGAACGCCTTCGTTCACCTCGGCCACGGGCGTGTCCGTAGACGGGAAGTCCTTAGCAACCTGCATGTCCATGGAGTAAGAACCTTTAGTCGGCTCCAATGCCTGTACTTGAAAGACCTGCCCACGCCAGTCCTCGATTACACGGACAAAGAAGTGCCGTGTCTCTTGCATCTCCATCACGTGTAGGTGGTCGCTCACCTCGACGTAGGCCGCTGCCTGTGCGGCAAAATCGGCGTGGTCAAACTTATAGCCGCTACGGAGTAACTCCCGAAGCTCTGCCGCTAACGCTGTGTGATCCGATAGGATGCGGTGCGACTTGCTCCGCGAGTTCCGCAAATCACTGCCTTTCATGTTGTACGACAGACGCAGCCTCTCTATGTCCACAGCGGCCATCTCGGCCACGCTGTAAGGACGCAGGTGGGTAAGCGCGTTGCGGACCGCTACGTCGATGTTGATACTTCCTAACATGTTATAGGCTTGCCTGCTGCTAGTGAACTTGCGGTTCTCAATGGTCCGCGAGAAGACCGCGTACTTAACACCGCCGCTGTAATCGGCGTAGCCGATATACCCTAACGTGTAGGGACAGCTGTCCATGTAGACATACACTTCATGCTGCTGCCTGTAGAGAAACTTAACCCCTCGCATCTTGGCGGTGAGTGCATCCATGAAGTCTCGCAGGTGTTGCGGAGAACACACCATCTGTGTGCTGGCGCTTGTTACCTCCGCATAAGATACTTTAACCGAAGCTACGCTTACGTGTTTCATGTTATTTCCTTTCTTCGACGACCGTGGTGACAAAGCCCAAGGTCTTGTTGATCCAACGATTCATGCCCGCCTTCATATTGGCGAGGTCTTTGTCATTTTGTGGGAGGCGGCTCATTCGGTCGTACATAAGCGCGTAAGCAAAATGCAGATACATTGGGTGCTCAGGGTCGAGCATCGCTCGCGCTGTCTCGTTTGGGATGTGCCGCGCCATACCGCCCCAAATTGGCCACGATCTTGATTCGGTTGCTTGCCATGCTTCAACTTCAGTATTTAACTTGGTCTGCTGCTGCCAGCTTATCTGCATCATGGGCCGCATGATGAAGCAGTAGTTAATAAAGGCCGCGATCTTCTCTTTATAGGGAGCCTTCACGTCGGCCATAACACGAGGCAGTTCCACCGTGCGTGGACGACCACCAGCAACAAAACTCCAGATGCAACCAGACTCGCGCTTAAAGGTTACCGCCGCGCCGTCATCTACGTCCGTCATCCACTTCATATATTTGAGCTGATAGCCGTTGGGGTTTATAGCCGTGAGCTGTTTGAGGTCCTCTAGTATATAACTTGGCACCGTGGTGCTGATCGACAGGTAGTGTTTGTTGTCGTAGGACGCTGAGTCTGGTGCATAGTGGCCTCTGTTGGGGTGCAGTGCCCGTGCTACGTAGTGGTCCCCGCTACGGTTCATGCAGAAGAGTAAGCCGCGGGGCAGGAAATCTTGTAGAAAGCTATAGCGGGCGTTGTGTTGGCCCCACCCGCCCGTTGCGTTTCTAGCGGTCACAGTCTCACTGCCATCGGGGTGCCGCCGCCATACAATGGGCGCAAGGTTGGTCTGCTCCTCACGGGTAATAACTTTCTGCACACCGTTTTCTGGCTCCCAGTATGTGAAGATAGGGTCGCCGTAGTGTGCATCAGTCAGCAGGTAGGTGTTCTCGTCCATCTTGACGACGCGCTCCCACTTACGAGACCGCTTACCTATAGGCCGTAAGTCGTCGCCTCTGTGCTTACTACCCCGCAGGGGCTTCACGGCTGCGTAGTGCGCCGCAACTTCGTCAAACGTGTTGAGTGGTATTATGGGCATGGTTCTCTCCTTAGAAATCTATGGTTATGGACCGCTCCATGTAGGCGCGGTCGTAGATATCGCTCTGAAGGCTATCCTGAGAGCAATGGGCTTCTTCTTCGATGTCTTTCATCTCTTCACCGATACGCAGCTTGTACGCAGCGTAAGGGAAACCATCAGTGACTTCGGGCTTGTCCGCCCCGTCTTCTATCCACCCTATGTCGGTGCGCTCTTCGTGAAACGTCTTAGCAAGCGCGAGTAGATATTCCATACCCTGTACGTGTTCGTAGGCCTCGTACCACTTGATGGAGATGTTACGGTAGACAAGGAAGACAACGTCATCCCGCACGTATCGGTCCCAGTCACCGACCAGATCATGCTTCTGCACAGCGGGGTGCAGCGCATACACCGCCATCAACTCATCGGCCTGTGTCTTAGACCTTAGTGCCACGACAAGGCACACTTCGCTCATGTATCCCATTAGAAATCTCCTGTTTTGATGTGAACCACCTTGCCCACGCTGGGCTTGGCAGACTTGTTGTCGATCACGCACCACAACACGGGGCAGGACCACTGACCCCACGAGCCGCCCAGATAGCCGTCTGTCAGCACAATCGACGCTTGTGGTTTGATGTTGTGCTCAGTCATGTAGTCGATGGCGCACTCAATCATGGTGCCTCCGCCGCCTTTGGGCTGGGTTGAGTTGATCATGTTGGCTTGCTGGTCGCGGGTATACACCTCAGCGCCACACACCTTGGTATCCCAGTAGATGATGTGGACGCGCTGCGGCTTCACTGTGTCGCAGATGGACTTGGACTCGGACAGGAAGGACGGCAACACGCCCGGCGCATACGTGGACCCAGACGTGTCAATAAGTACGGCAATGTCGCCAACCTGTTCGCTGATGCCGCTTGGCATGTAGTAACCACCCGCCACGAACCGACGATTGGGACGCCGCCATGTAGAATAGTCGTTGCCAGCACAGGTGGAGTTGATGAACTCACGCAGTTCCTCGCGCCAGTTGACCTGCGGTTCAAGCAAATCGGCGAAGTCACGGTTGCCACCCAACCCCATCTTACCTGCAATCAACGCGCCTTGGCGGATAGCTTCGTCGATCTCACGTGCCAACTCGCGGGTTTCATCCGCGGTCATATCTTTTGCGGCGTCCCAGTCGTGCTCGTCGAAACCAGTGTCACCATCCTGCGGCTGGCTTTGGCCTTGTTGCGGCTTACCCTTACCGCCGTTGCCTTCCTTCTTCTCCTTCTTAAGAAGTTTGTAGACCTGCGCGGCGTCCATGCCACGGAAGCGAAAGTCGCAGAAGCCTTTGAGGAGTTCGCCTGTCATAACCGCGAAGCCATCTGCGTTGTCATCAGATAGTTTAATATTGATGACATGATCACAAGCTTGGTTGGCCAGCGGGCCATCCTCGTCATACATCCAGCGCCACGTTTCCAAGTGCCGATAGAGTTTGTGATAGTTCTCGTGCAGCACGAGGAAGCGTAACTCGGCATCGTTTAGCGCGTTGACAAAGTCTGGATGATAGAACTCGTTCTTACCATCCGTGCAAGCAGTCTTCATGCGACTTGTCATGTCTTCATCAATGCTGCGTTTGCCAATCATCAGGACACCTGCGAGGGCCACATATTTGCCGTTCGCCATGATATCCACGATAGCCTTAGACACCCGTTGTTCGGGCGTGAGTGATTTACCGATGGAAAGCATCGTTGTCTCCGTTGTTACTGGGGAAGTTGTTAGGGGGCCTTAGCCCCCGTAGTTAGCGCTTGTCAGCGGCGAACATGTAGTTGTTCTGCATGGCCCAAGCCGTGAACTTTGTGTTGGTCATCACCAACGCTTGCTTGGAATACTTCGGGCTGCGAACGCCATTGGCGAACAGGCCCTGCGCTTCTTTGTCGAGGCGGTTCATGTAGGTCATCCATGCGTCGATCCAGTCGCGGTCAATGGAGGACAGGGTGCGATACACAACCATGCACACAGCGGATGCGGAGGTCGGCACCTTAGCCGTCTCAGGGCTGTCTTTGATAGACTGCATAGTCGGAAGCTGGTCAGCCAACCGCACAAAAGCCATGAGGTCAGACGCGCCACGATCACCGATGGTGCCAATCAAACCAGCGGTAATGATCTTATCCGACAAGCGGGCCCGCTTGTGCAGCAGTTTCGACGCCGCCTCCAATGATCGTGGTGTCACGAAGGACCGACGCTGCGCGTTGGGGTGGAAGATGTAGGGGTTCTCGTCGGGGTTCTTAACCTCCTCGAAAGTCTGGAACAGTTGCGGGTTGTCCTTGACCCAGCCCAACAGGCTGTGGTCGATGTTGTTGTTGATACCCCATTCGATCCACTCCATATGGGCGGGCTTGCGAACACGTATACGCATCATGCGGTTCCACTGGTGGGCTTGGACACTGTCGCCCACACCCTCGGTCATCAGGTTGGTGGTAGCAAACACAATACTGTTAGGGTGCAATGTGTAGCTGCCCATCTTGCGCTCGTAGATCAAGCACAGCAACGCGTTACGCACAGATGGGTTGGCCTTACCGAACTCGTCGATCATCAGGATAGTCGGCTGGTCCCGCAAGTGTAGGCCCAACTCCTCGTTGGTTGCGAAGCGCACATAGTCGCTGCCGTCCAAGTCCTTCAGCTTGGGGATAGTGATGTCACCCAAGTCCTTGGTTGTGCAGTCGAAGTAGAGCGGGATGTGGGTCGGCATCATCTTGGCCAAAGTCTTGAGCATAGATGATTTACCCGTGCCCATGTGGCCTTCGGCCAACACCGTGGTCTCTGAGCCTACCTCACGGATCAGATCCACAATCTCGTCAATGCCAAGGTCATACATGGCAAGCGCTGCGTTAGACATGTTTAGTTCTCCGATGTTATGTTAGCGCTCTGGCTAACTTGTTTGTGGGTGGTATAGTAGACTAGTGTAGTACTAATCACGTAGTTACTAAGCGGAGACCGCTTAGTGTTTGGTTTCTTCGGCAGCGCGCTTGGCGGTGCAGTTATCACAGGTGCACTCGTCCTTGTGGCGTTGCAGTTCTTCTCTGTATTCGGCTACCTTGGCCGCAGCAAAGAGCAACACCTGCATGGCCTCCTCGACGGACATGTAGGACACGGCCACCCCCGCAACGAAATCGGCGATGTCCTCGCGGTCGTGTATGCTCTCAGGCAGCGCCTCGTATGCGGCCTTAAACTGTTCAAGTCCCATGGGCTCCTCCTTACAGGTCCAATGATGGTAGTGCTTTGATGGCTGCGTCCACTTCACGCTTAACAGCCAGACGATACTCACGGTCCTCGCGCAGCGCATCAGGCGTCACGCCGTCCATCAACTGCCGCAACCGTTTCTGCATGGTCTGCATTGTCTGGTCACCTGTCAAGTTGAACACTTCCAGTTTGTCGATGGCGTCCAGCATGTTCTCCACAAGGCTATCGCGGAACACTTTAGAACCGTTCTTATTTGCTTTCCCACCCGCGTCTGGATCGGCTAGGCGGTCTGACATTGCTGTAAGTGCTTCAGCTGCGACCGTCCACGTTGCAGTAACAGCCCGCTGAGTTTGCTCTGAGTAGAACTTCTCATAGTGTGCGGTTAACACATCAACCGCCTCGGCTTGCATATTCAAACGCCAGTCCCCTGCCTCGGGCATGGGGATATAGTTAACGCTGAACCGAAACTTCTCGCGTAGTTTCTCTACGGTCGGATACTCATCACGTGCAAACAAAGAACCAAGCTTGGCCTGTGCTTGCGCTGCTTCCCAATCATATGCGGCGAGGAACGTCTCGACCAGCTTCCACCAGTCAGCCTCTAGGGCGGTCATGGTCTTGGTGTAGTCAAAGTATTTAGCAGTAGGCAGCAAGCGCAGCCCGCTGTTGGACCACGGCATGGTCATCGCATAGTGGCTACCAGTTCTCACATTTGCTGTGAAATCCTGCACTGCTTTGAGTTCGGCGCAGTCGCCCAGCAGTTTCTTGGACACCTTGGCCACGCCCGTATCGGCACCGTTTTGTGCTTCTACATCTTGCGAGGCGCGCTTGTCCTTCTTGATACCTGTCCACACGCTGACAGACAGCTCGACCAGCATCGCTGCGGACGAGATAGACGGCACCGAAATCCTAGGTGCAGTCGCGAGGTTAAGTGCAGTGTTGTTCATCTTAGTTCTCCTTGGTTGATAGTTCTGGCACGAACAGACGCAGGTATGTGCTGAGTTGTTCGATGTTGTTGTTTACAAAGGCGGTGGGGGCGAGGCTCTCGTTCGGGTTAGCCACTATCCTCGGTATCAGCTTGTCGGTGTTCTCGTTCCACCAAACCCACGCCCAGTCGTTTACTTTAGGGCCTATCACCACGCGTATGGACGCCACCTTGTTCATTGCTTTGGCGAGGTCGCTATACGTCAGCCACAGGTCGGCCTCGGGTGTGCCGCCTACAAACCGCATATCTCTGCGCGTTAGCCAATCTAACTGCCAACGTGGCTCCATCATTCCCACACTTGTTTAGGGTTCATGTTGCGCAGGTATTGTGGGTCAGTGACCCGCGTGTATCCCTGCTTGTGTCCTGCTGGCGCTATAGTCCACGAGGTGCGCGCAGCGCGGGCCCCCTGCTCACCGCAGGTGAGGCACACGCGATAGCCCAAAGCAAAACGGCGAGGATGTATCTCCCCGCCGCAGTCGTCGCAGTCATAACTCATGTTAGCCCTCCGCTAACAACGCGCGCCAGCGGTAGATAGTGCTCTCGGCCACGTTGTATTTCTCTGCCGCCGCCCGCACGGTGGTCTCGGCTGCGTGGCGTAGTATTTCTGCGCGTGTTGTATCAGCCAGCCCGTAGGCAGGGTGCATGAGGGGCGCGGGCGAGAACGGAGAGCGGGTGGTTTGCAGGGGGTCTTTGGTTTCGGCGGGGCGCAGCTTAAAGATGTGGCTAAACATCTTGTGGTAATACTCGTGGACGTTCACGAGGTCGGCTTCTGTGAGTGT
>Ga0181357_1000113_pt1 | contig 25826 bp, 35 predicted proteins | sample Fa13VDMM110DN_FD_130094 | JGI IMG/M metagenome (GOLD analysis project Ga0181357, IMG submission 130094) | Freshwater viral communities from Lake Michigan, USA - Fa13.VD.MM110.D.N | ecosystem: Environmental > Aquatic > Freshwater > Lake | place: USA: Michigan | collected 2013-09-24 | reverse complement strand
CCCCCTGATCCAGTAAGTTTAGATCCTATGGTCATAGGTAAAATTATTACTGGGTTAGCCTTATTATTAGGAGGTAGAGCTGCTGTTAAATCTGCACTTGAACAAGCTGTACAAGGTGAAGGACCATTAAGTGGTTTTATCAGCCCTGAAACTGCTGAGAAAATTTTGAGCTTTTTTGAAGGATTTTCACGTGGTGGTGGAAGAGGATAAAAAATATACAGCTTAGGACCGCTGTAGTTATAAATCTTGTAGTACTCGCTATCCTATCAGATTATAAGGCACCGTTAAGGTGCCTTTTTTATTCATATAAAAGTCATATTAAAAATTTGTTTTTTTAAAAAATCATTCGTATCTTTATGTCATGAAAAATTAGAAATATCATGAAAAAATACATCCACCACCCCGCAATCACTATTTCTATGAGTGTGATTTTTATTATTATTGGTATGTATGGTATCCTAAATTTTAGAGGTTTATCTAGTGCATCAGGTATAGTGACTCTGTATTTTGGAATAGCCCACATTGGTTCATTTTTTGAAAAAAACTAAAACTAAACATATGACTTATCCACAAGAAGTACAAGATTATTCTGAAGAAATAGTATCTTTTTTTAAAAAATATTATGATCTAGATGAATTTTCTAATCCTGATGATTTTATTAATATTCTCACAGATATGATTTGTGAAAAATGTCTAAAATTATGGGTTGAAGATTCTACAGATTTCAGACTTGATGCCGAAGAACTTGAAAAAATAACTTCGACAGCTATAACTCAAACTCATTTAAATTCTTTACTATCAAAAGGACTTATTGATGGTGTAGAAAATGAACATGGTGAAATGGTTTATTTTGCAACTAAAGAAGGAAAAAAATTCAGCGCTGAATATGATGAAAAAAACTAATTATTGGTGGTTTTATAATATAGAACTTCCTTTGAAAAATTTTAAACAAGGGGTTATTAATCTTTATAAATGGTTTCCTATTATTTGGAGAGATAAAAATTGGGATTATAGTTCTATAACTAAAATCCAGTTATTTAAACTCAAGCAAATGTATGAGGCTCTTAACAGAAAACATACTGATATTGATTGGGATAAATCTGTAAAAGCTCTACGTATCTGTATTAATATTCTTGAGCGGAAACAAGATGATTGGTATTTTGATACATTTCGTTATTTAATTAAATCAGATCCGTTCGATAAAATGTTTGAACCAACAGAAAATCCTGATTTTTATCAAATGAAGGAAAATTGGACTATTTCAGATAATATGGAATTGTATAATAAAAAAGAAGAAGAGGCTTCAAAAGTAGAGAAACGAGATTGGGAACTTTATCATCATTTAATGTCTAAATACTATGAATTCTGGTGGAATTAATTTACAAGTACCAAGGAAAAAAACTAATTACCAATTAAAGAAATATCCTGGGGATTTATTCAGGGTGGTTACTATGGCTTTAAGTTTTGATTCGGTAGGTCAATCAATGGTTGTGTTTAAATCTGTTTCTAAAGGAAGTATATTCACTATCCCTCTAGTATCATGGAATGAGCACTTTGAAATGATTTCTTAATCTTTTCAATATTTATAACAAAAACACACTATGAAAACTCTAGCTAAAGTAGTGTTGCTAATAGCAATACTATCAATAGAGTTGTCTCCCAATCTTTATTCCCAATGTTTTAGCGAACAGTCATTACCCGTATTAAAACATTATCCTTTAATAGGAAATCCCAATTTTATTCAACTTTACAACAATGGATATTGTATTTCAGGTGAAATATCTGATACTACTTTATGGTTTGATTTTTATCCTAAGGGTAAGAATGGATTAATTTATTGGGGGTATTCTTCTCCTTTAGGATATGGAGTAACTGTAACCAACATTTCAGTGTATGATACTAGCTGTACTTTATTGAGTGTTGGAAATGAAATAGTGGATTTATCTGATGAAATGTATTATGTATCCTTTGGAATAAAAACATCGTACATTGACAATTTTTGTCCTTATTTTATAGAAATTAATCCTTTAGCTGTAGAGTTTGGACCTGTAGTGGCTCAACAAATAAATGAGTATCTTCATGTATTATGGACTACATACAGTGAAAAAAACTCTAATAACTTTGTAATTCAATATAACTATGATTTAAATAATTGGGTTGATGCGACATCAGTAAAAGCTCAAGGAAATAAATCAACTGCTACTACATATTCATCTGAATTAACTCCTGTATATCCTGGTATTGTGTATATAAGAATAATTGAGTATGATTATAATGGCGGTAGAACATATAGCGAAATTATAATGTCTAAATATTATTTAAATCAAGTAGTCGCCCCTCATTATGATTTGGCAGGAAGATTGCTTTATATAAGGTAAAAAACGTCATATAAAATTCATATTAAAGTTTGGCCTCGCAAGAGGCCATTCGTATCTTTATGTCAAGAAATTTAAAAACATATGACACAAAACATTAATTTCGAAGACGGGGTAAAAATGAATGTTACCTATAAAGGAAATCGAATGACTTCGGTTGAATTAGATTATCCTTCAGGTTACAAAACATTTGAAGAAGAACAAGAAGAATTACCTATCACTAAGCGTAAATATTTAAATGAAGAAACTGGTGATTGGGTAGGTTATGGAAGAGCTAAACAATTAGGAATCATTTAATAAAATGGTCGGTTCATCTAGGGGTTAGGATACAAGATTTTCATTCTTGTCACACGGGTTCGAATCCCGTACCGACTACTAATTTTTAAACAAATAGTTATGAACTCAAATCAATTTAATGAAAAGTATGCTTCTTTTTTAGGAGAGGGGCATTATGGTTTGGATATTGAAATTCCAAGTATTACTAATTATCTTGATGAAATTTTTCAAGAACTAACTCAAATACCTGGTTTTGAATACTCCCAAATCAAACTCAAATTTAGTGAGGGTCGATTCTATAATAATTTACATGGGATTTTAGGACCTAGACTTTCAAGAATAATTAATAATGAAATTGAAAGAAAAATAACTCTATTATCACAGGCTCATTACGAATATATTAAATATCTAGACTAATGAAAGTAACATACCAAAATCGTTATGGTGATAACATCGTTTTTGAAAAAGTAGATGATAACACTGTTAAAATGTCAGGATTTAAATCTGAATGGTGTAGATGGGGATGGGAAGATAATCCCAATGTTTATACTATGGTAGATCCCTCAGGAGGCCCATACATTTCAATTGGAGGAAATCTTAAACATTATTTTGAAACTAAAAAAGACATGATTGTAGAGTCAATATCTCTTGACCAATCAGGGGCTGTTTTTAAAATTAAATAGTTTTAAAAAGGATCTTTATCATATTTATAAACGATATGGTAAGGATCCTATTTTTCGCAATTTTGTTGGTTTTATTCAGCTGTAAAACAAAAAACATTTTATATGTTGATTATGTTTTGGTAGAGAAAACAGACGGCTCTAAAGATACTTTGACCCATAAATATTGGAACAAGTTTACTTGGGATGAATATAAAATGGAATGGTTTATTAAATATCATAATATTGATGTTAAACAGGTTTCTAATGTTAAATTACTTTATACAACTAAACAAACGTTTACTAACAAAGAATTGAATAAATGAAACATTTTTTAAGTGTGCTGGTGCTTTTAATTAGTACCGCATGTTACAGTCAAGGTGGTATTAGATTATTTTTTTCAAAACCAAATCAATTTTCTAAACAAACTATTATTGTATTTACTGATTCGACCACTGATCAAGCAGATAATTGTTGTGATGCTCCTCGCCTTGTAGGATCTGATGAAGGAGTTTGGACATATATAGGCACTGCTGAATATTCAATTAATGCATTTGGGTACCTAACGGAAGATAAATTAATTCCATTAGGTACTTCTGCTTTTCCTGATACAGGTACTTTTGTAATAGGTGTAGATTTGATTATAGGAGATACATTACCATTTATTTTATTAGATAATATAGTACCTGGTTATCATACTCTTCCTTATACATTTCAAGGTCCTGTTTCAAACAGATTTTCACTTTTATTTGAAAGGCCAATTCAAATAGAAACAGTAAATGGGTGTGATGAAGGGTATGTTGTAATTGATAATGATGAACCTTCAACACCATATTATCTAACTAATAGTTCAGGACAAACTCTATATCTTCCTACATATACTGATACTGTTTATAATTTATCTAGTGGTAATTATACACTATCTGTTTATGATAGTATCCCTGAAACTGTTTCGTTTTTAGTTGAAAATACTGTTATAGATGCTGTTTTAAATATTCCTTATACTACAATATATTTAGGAGATTCATATGTTACCCCAGTTCTAAATATTTATTCAGCATATGATTATATTGAGTGGGATTTTGGAGATGGTAATTTTGCTCAAAACGATATTAATCCAGTCCATTACTATTCTCAAGCAGGAATATATACATTAAAAGCTATTATTGAATTTGGAGAATGTTCAAAAATATTTGAAACTCAAATTACAGTTAATGATGCATTAGGAATAACTCCTAATTATAGAGATTTCCCTAAATACAGACCAGCTACTTTTTATTATGCAATTGATGGAAAACTTGTAAAACGCCAATAAAAATGAATAATGACATTGAACGTCTTGGATTTTGGAAAAATGAAACTCCTAAAGCTAAACTCAAACCAACTAAAAAAACTCAAACTAAAAAAACAACTAATAAACCCACTAAAAAATAATAAGTTATTATGAAAAAGTTATATTTACTAATATATTTTTTACTAATTATAGTTACTTTATTTTTTCCAGCCATAATTAGTTTTGCAACTTGGAATTTTTGGTATATGTTACTATTTTTTGTATCTTGGATTCCGTCTTTATTTATATTCTACATAGGGTTGTCTATTGGGATTTTAATGGGGGTTATGGATTAAAAGGGTCATATTAAAGTCATATAAAAACAGAGGCCTCGCAAGAGGCCTTTTGTATCTTTATGTCACAATTAAAAACGCACCTATGATCTACCAATCAGAACTAAACAGCCTAGTTGTTGAAATTTGTAAAATTCAATCAACTAAAGACTATCCTAACAAGGAAAAAGTAATTTTAGAAAAACGTATTCAGTTAGAAGAAGTTAGAGATAAAATTCGTAATTTATTTAAAGAAAACGAACAAAATGAAGTTGATATAATTAAAGGTATTACTGAACGCTCCGATGAAGATTGTAAATACATTTATGGAGTAGTTTTTACTGAGGATTTTTTCAAATGGAAATCCGATAAAATTAAAGCTCTAATTAAAGTAGGATTAAACCCAGGAGAAACATATCGAGTATGTTGTTTAAAGCCTGAACTTGATATCAGTCAGTCTTATATTGATCAGATTATCAAAAAGTCATAATTTCGTCATTTTGAAACCCGAAATTTTATTCGTATATTTACATAAACATAAAAACATAACGCCATGAAAAAATCAAATTCCCCAATCACCGCTCTTTGGAACCAATCAAAAGAATCCTTTAAAAATGGAGACATGGTTACGTTCCAAGAAAGTATTGAAAAAGCTCTAGTTTTAGTAGGTCAGGCTACTCTTAATGGTGCTACTGATAAAGACCTAATTGAAGGTGTAAAAAATGAAACCTGGAAAGAACGTTTGTGGATGGCTCTTGAAAATAGTGGATTTTTACCTGAGATTGATGAGAAAATCTAAAATTATCGCTCAATTAAGAGCTGACGATATAATTCAGGATGAATTTATCGTTATGAATGAGGATGGACATTTCTTTAGGGGGCTAGTTATGGGATTACCTGATTGGTCCCCCTTCATAGATCAATCCAAACCTCTTGACAATATCAGAAAATTTGAAACCCTATGCAGAATGTGTAGGGGTAAAGAACTAATCTACGAGCATGTCAGAAAAAAAAGGTAAACCAGCAAAATTAGTATATCCGTTTCCTACTCAAAGGTGTTTAGAAATAAAACACTATAATACAGGACAATGGTATAGAGTAACCCCTAGAGAATTTAGAAGCTATAAGGGTGAACGAAGGATTCTCCAATTTGATGAAACCAATACTCCTTATTATGAGGATTATTCAGGACCGGTTTATTATTTTGAAAGTAATATAGTTTATAAAGAGAATACTCCTGGTTTTATTTATTTACATAACATAGATCCTAGACCCTCAAGAAAAACTATTTACAGTAATAGATAAAACGTCATAGTTTCGTCATTTTGATTTGTAAATTTTCATTCGTATATTTATAACAAATTTAAACCCCGCAACCATGAAATCTACACCAAAAATTATGATTTGCTATTCTTTTAAAGATCAAGAAATGGCTTCTGAAATTGGATTCGATGTTTTGCAAAAATTTGAATTTGATATTGAAGAAATGCCTGAAGCTGATGTTTTATTTAAAAATTTAACTGAAGCAGGAGGTAATGTTAGTTATTGGGTAGCTAATAGATTCATTAAAGGTTACTCTGAAAATTATTTTTGGAATTAAAATATTTATTAAAAAAGTCATCTCAAAGTCATATTAAAACTTGGATTTTGAAAATTCCGTTCGTATCTTTATGACACATTTAAAAACCCAAACCATATGAAACTAAACCTTGTTGAACCCGATTTTCTAGCTAATGAAACTATCGGTAAATTCCCAGTACTAGACACGTATTCATTACGTCAACTAGCTCCTTCATTTTTTTCTGAAATTACTAAAGGTAAAATGTTAGATTTTTCAGAAGTAATTGATATGGCTAGTGAAAAAGGTTGGAAACCAGTATATGCTGTTGAAAAACCTAGTAAACAATTTAAAAGGCAAGGATATAGTAAAGCCTTTATTAAGTTTCGTAATGAAAATATGCAACTTTCTTCAAATGAAGATCTGTATCCTGAAGTATTAATGCGAGTTAATCCTGTTCAAGATTATTCTACTCTAGATTCAGGATATTTGTTTCGTCAAGTTTGCTCTAATGGATTAGTAAGAGCCCAAGATCAACAACAAAGTTACAATATCAGAGGAAATAATTCAGATCTTAGATTAAGAAATTTTGAAAGAGCATTTGAAGAAGTTAATACTGATTTCGGTAAAATTTTATTACCTGTTAATCAAATGAAAGAAATAGAGCTTAACGAAACTCAAAAATTCAATCTAGCAACTAAAGCAAAAGATATTTCAAAATTATCTAAAGTTAGTGCTGTTGAATTGTTAGTTCCTCGCCGTATTGAAGATGAAGGTTCTGTACTTTGGAATGTATTTAATCGTGTTCAAGAAAACGTAATGAGTAATTTATCACCTGGTTTGCATGTTGAATTGAATCAACAATTATGGAAGCTAGCTGAACAATACGCTTAAAATTAATTTAGGTATTACAGGTAGCCCTTTAATTAGGGCTACTTTTTTCTTATATTTATCATAAAAATTATGAAAAAACTTTTTTTAAAATTTGTTGATTGGTTTGATTCTGTAGTAAAATCATATTCTACATATGGTTTCCATATTGAAGGAAAATATAAGGATAAAATGTCTAAATTTTTAGATGAAAATGAGTATTACTATGAAATTTATCTAAGTCAAGAATTTAAAGAAGGTTATTTATTCAAATTCAATGGTAGATTTATCTCAGAAAAAGACTATGAACTCATAATGAAAAAACTAAGAAGTTTTAAAATTAAGTTTATTGAGTTGAATTAATTTTTCGTTTACGCAACCAAAAATATAAGCCAAAAAAGGAGGCCGACACTAGGTAAAAAATACTTGTGGTAATCCAATAAGAACTTGTTATATTTAGTATTATTTTGAATATAATATCGAAACCAAAAGGGTTGAAAAACATGGCCAGCATTAAAAAATAATCTTCTAGTGGTACAACTGTCAGCTTCTTTATCATTATCCATATATGTAGATTTAGTTCAACAATAAATTTGTTATAAATATGAAATTAATTTTTCTTTTAAATGAGCCTTATATAAATTATAATATAATTTTATTAGATTTGGCTTACAGATATTTTTTTATTAACTTTATATAAAATTAATGATTCTGTAGCTCAGTTGGATAGAGCAACAGCCTTCTAAGCTGTCGGTCATTGGTTCGAATCCAATCAGAATCACAAAGGGTTCTTTAACAACAAAAAATAACAAATTATGGAAACAATGTATTTTACTTTTGGAGTGCTAACGATGGTTGCTATGCTAGTTGTAGCTGCTGTTATTTATAGTATTGTGAAGGTATTCAAACAATCAAAACAAATTAAATATATTGAACAAGATATCTCATGGTCTCGTTATGATATGAATGATCGCTTTAAAGATTATCATCAACGTATTGAAAATAATTATACAACTACTAGAGATATGGCTAACGCATATACTGATATGCGAATTGATAAGCTCGAAGCAAAGCTTACGGGGGCCCATGAAGCCCAAATGAAATTAAATAATAAAAATCTAATCAAAGGATAATTAACCCGTTGAAGAACCCTTTTTTTATTTTTCGTTATGAATAAGAATTTTGAATTTGCTAAAAAAAAGCAAAGAGAATCCGCTAAAGAACAAGGATTTTATGATGGGAGGTTTAAAACTAAGATGGTTCCTAATAAAAAAAAGGATAAATACAAAAAACATTTTAACTCCGGGGGTATAGAAGATTAGGTTTTTTTACCTATTTATAGGTTTTTTTATATCATGGGTATTCAAGAAATTGGATACCCATATTTATTGTAAATGGATATTAACCAAATTTTTGAACTATTTTCCTCAAGTGAGGATACCTCAGTTGAAACAACTCAAGTAAGTTTCGACGAGCATCCTTATTACTATATAGGAATGTTCAAAAAATTGTTATTAAACATGAATAATTACAATTATAATATTTCCCTATCTTTACAAAAAGAAAATCCTAATTGGTCTGTTGATGATTTAGTAAATATGGGGGAAAATATAATATTTAATAGAGCTTACTCTTTTATTTCTAAACTAGACTTAGAATCCCCAATACACATAGAAATTTTAAATACATTTTCAGATACTATCTTACTGAAATGTTTGGAAGTTTCTCTTAAACATTTTGAAAATATAGAAGAATATGAGAATTGTTCTTTTCTTCTTAAAGTAAAAAGTAGTGTTGTAAACGTTTTATAAAGTTTTTACATATTTATCGATACCGATGGTGAAATCGAGATAAAAATTTAATATAGAAACTATATTAAACCGTAAAATGAAGTAAAAATGTTAACGCCAATTATTATACTTATTTATCCATCTATTCCAATATACCTTATCACTAACAGAAAATGTATATTGATTTTCAGTAACATAATTAAGTACTTTAATAGATTTCATAGGATAAGTTCTTAATTTACTGTTTTGTTCTTTAGTTAAATTAAATATAGCTAAAATTTGGCAACTCATACGTTTAACACTTTCTACTTTAACTGAGTCTTGGTTTTCTAAATAAAAAGTTATTATCGTAAGGTCAGAACAATACCCATCTATTGGGGGACCTTTTTTAAGATCAATAGGTTTGGCCATTTTATCTTTATAATATAACTTAAAGGAAAAAATAACCTCATATCCTTTTAAATCTACATTTTCAACTATAGGCTGTAATTTAAAGGTTGAATCTGGGGTTAGAATTAAAGGTGGGGGTTGAGTAATTTCTATTTTTGAATAAGATTCTACCCCAGAATCATAATCCATCATAAAACCCAGGAATACTACAACCAGGAAAAGTGTAGCAGAAAATTTTAGTTTCATTTTTTGTTATAAATATAAAAATTTTTCACTTTAGTTTGGAGTTTTTCAATTATTATATTATATTGGGGTTACGGGATTTTTGATAAAATGAACGAATAAAGAAATTTTATAAACATAAAAAAACAAGTATTATGAGAAACAGAGAATTATTATTGAACAAGTTAGATACATTGGAATCTAATATGAATAAATTGCAGTTTATGGTAAATAGACAGTCACCCGTAGAAGATTTCCTAAGTACTATAGAAACTTCTAGAGATATTTTAGAACAATTGAAATCATTTGTTCACCAACAACCATTTTCACCTGAAGAAATTAATCCTATCAAGTAATATATGAAACTTACAGCAGAACAAATCCAACAAAACTGGGTTGATCTAGAAGAAACTATTAAAGCATACATTTCAGAACCTCGTCGTTCTCAACTTTTAGATTTTTATTCTAAATACTCAGAACGTATTGCTCTTATGCCTGCCTCACACAAAAAGGAATATCACAATGCATTCCCAGGCGGCTATGTAGATCATGTATTGAGAGTTATTGATTGTGCACTTAAGTTAAATGATGTTTGGATTGAAATGGGAGTTGATGATTCTACCTATACCAAAGAAGAATTAGTATTCTCAGCCTTAAATCATGACTTAGGTAAAATTGGAAATGAGGAAAACGAATCATATGTTCCTCAAACAGACCAATGGCGTAAAGAAAAACTAGGAGAAGATTATACCTTTAATAACAAACTCCCATTTGCATCAGTACCTGATAGAGGATTATTTTTACTCCAGCAACATGGAATCCAATATTCATTTAATGAAATGATTACCATTCAGACTCATGATGGTTTATATGATGAAGGCAATAAAAAATATCTAATGACTTATATGCCCGAACAAAAACCACGTACTTCATTACCTTTTATTGTTCATCAAGCCGATTTAATGGCAGCACGTATTGAGTTTGAACATGAATGGTTACCTAAATTTAAAGGAGAAGTAGAACCCGCTAAAAGTACTACAACCTCTAATAAAAAACTAGGGATTCAAGACAAAGCACTAAAATCTATTAAAAGTAACTCACTAAAAGGATTAGTTGATAGTCTATGATTACAACAATTATTATTTTATTAATCTTAATCTCAGTTCTTGGTTTTACTACTTGGAATCTTCTTAGAAAACTTGAAAAATATGAAGATATACAAGAAAAATATCAAAAAACATATATTAATTTATCTAAACTAATTAAAGTAGCTGATATAAAACTCAATGAGTTAGATTCTAAGCAAACTTTTAGTAGTGATGATGAAATAGGTTGGTTTTTTAATTATATTAAAGAATTACAAAATGAGATAAAAAAGACACTATGATGTATGGAGAATATGGTGATTCCACAATCATCTTCTAAAAAAAATTATTTTACAAAAGAAACTGAAGATGCAATAATCCAATATAATAATTCAACTGACCCTGAGGAAAGAGGAAGATTATTTAGAGATAAAATTCATTATGCTTTTTATAAGTTAGCAGAAAATTTAATTCATACTTTTAAATTTTACTATACTGAAGTTGAAAATTTAGAAGATTTAAAACATGAAATAGTTGCCTTATTAGTAGAAGAAAAGATTCATAAATTTGACTCTTCTAAAGGAGCTAAAGCTTATTCTTATTTTGGAACAATAGTTAAAAATTGGCTTATTGTTTATAATGATAAGAATTACAAAAAGAAAATAGATAAGTCTCCTATTGAAGAAGTCAAATCTAATGAGTCTTTTTCCTATTCTTTAGATGATCAAAAATATAGTGGAGATAAACTTTCTAAATTTATTGATGCTTATGTAAAATATTGTACCGATAATATTTATGAATTATTTCCTTTAGATAGATACACTACTCCTCCAGATGAAAATGCAAAGATTGCAGATGCTATTTTAGAGTTATTTAGGAAGAGAGATAATTTAGATGTATTTAATAAAAAAGCCCTATACATTTATATCAGAGAAATGATAGATGTTAAAACACCTAAAATTACTAAAGTAGCAAATAAATTAAACGATATATTCAAAAAGAATTATGTTTTTTATCTAGAAAACGGTTATATAAATTTTGATGATAAATAATATTTATAAATAAAAATGGATTCTTTGAATGTAAAAATATTTGGGAAAAAAACATTTTCTAATCTTTTGGAAGAAATATATAATAACCAAAAGAAAAAAGAAATGCAAATTTCTGCCCTAATAAATGAGTTAAAACCCTTAATTGAAGATATAGGGGATGCAACTTTGATTGTTCCTTTAATTAAAGAATATATAGAAATTGGAGTAAAAAATGATGAACAACTAATTAAAATGGCTACCATAATCCAAAGAAGTATGCAAACAGCTGTTTCTAATGGTGATGGATATACAATTTCTGATGAAGAAAAAGCCCAATTATTAGCTGAAATTGATAAACTTAACAAATCAAATTCTGAAGATAAATAATGAGTGGATTTCTAAATCCTAGATCAAAAGTAGGTCAATTTTTATCTATATTAGGGTTATCTAGTTTAATAACCCCTGTTAGAGTTAAAAGTATAATCCTAAATGAAAGCCATCCTCGTTTTAAAGAATTGGGGGAATGGAATGGTCTAGGTATTATTGAATTTGATTTTGTAACTAAGCCTTCTGATTCAAAAAACCAATTTCCTATTGCAAAACCCTTATTATCTAATATTAAAAATTTTCCATTAATAAATGAAATAGTTTATATAATGTCATTACCTAGTTCTGAAATAGGAGAAGCTACTACCGCTACAGAACTTTATTATATAAACATCATTAGTATTTGGAATCATCCCCACCATAATGCTTATCCTGAAAACCCAGGAAGTCCTTCACAACAGCAATTAAATGATTATGATTCATCTTTTGCTGGGGATGTTAGAAGAGTAACAGATGCTTCTACTGAAATAAATTTAGGTTCAACATTTAAAGAAAAAGCAAATATTCATCCTTTATTACCTTTTGAAGGAGATGTAATTCATGAAGGTAGATGGGGAAATTCGATTCGTTTAGGTAGTACTGTTAAATCAACCCCAAATAATTGGTCAAGTGAAGGAAATGATGGGGATCCAATTACAATTATTAGAAATGGACAAGGAGGTCAAACACCTGAAGGGTGGATTCCTGTAACAGAAGATATAAATAATGACGATTCATCTGTTTATTTAACCCAAACTCAAAATATTCCATTAAATGCTTCTTCTGTTTCCTATAATAGTTACAAGCAAAAACCTACATCTCCTAAAGAATTTTCAGGAAAACAAATAATCCTAAATTCAGGACGTTTAGTTTTTAATTCGGCTAATGATCATATATTATTAAGTTCAGCTAAAACTATTAATTTAAATTCTTTAGAAAGTATTAATATTGATACTAAAGACACTATTATACAAACATCTGGAAAAATTTATTTAGCTGATAAAAATGCTTCTCAACAAGCTTTATTAGGTAATAAAACAGTTGATTTTTTAACAAATTTATTAAATCCTTTAAATAAATTAGCAGTATCTTTAATAGCTTTAGCAGAAGTTCTTCCTGTAACCCCTCAAGTAGGGGTAAATACAGCCGCAGCCGAACTAACTGCAGCAATAACTAGATTATTACCCCAAATAACTATATTATTATCCCAAGATGTATATATAAAAGATAATGGGATTCCATTAGTCTTAAATCCAGGTAATGTTACCCCACAAACTGAACTTCAAATTAGAAGTCAAGAAATTTCTTCTCCTTTACCTACATCATCAGATATTCCATTACAACAAAATAACACACCTTTATTAGAAAATCCTACAGGATCACAACAAGATGATTCTTTAAACCCATCACCTGACACACGAGCTTAATTATGTCATCTACAAGTAGTGCACTTTGGTCATTTAAATTTTTTGAGTTTGATAGCGGAAAATATCTTATAAAAGATCTATCCTCTTCAAACCAAGAAACTTTAAAAAAAAGACTAGATCTACTACAACAAGAAATTTTAAGTCAAAAATCAAAAAACTCACAAATAGATTTACAAATAATAATCCAAGGTTCAGAATCCCAAGTCCCAAATCCTCCAGGCTTTGAAACTCCAGGATCTTTGGCTAATACTAGATCTAAAGAATTAGAAAACTATATAAAAGTCAACTATCCAGTGATTAGAGATAATGTTTCTAATTTTAGTATTAAACCCTCAATAATTGGATTAGAACCTTGGAATCCACCCCCAGGCTCTACTATTACTCAAATATCTGAGTTAGCTGGTTTAGAAAAATATAAAAAAGATCAATTTGTTAGTATTTCTTTACTTACTTATGTTCCACCACCAGCTAAAACTCCAAATGTATGTACTTATACAGAGTTTACACCTGTTAGAATTAAAACAGATATTGAACCTGAAAATATTAAAGATCCTAAAGGAAGACCAACTCCTTTTTTAACTTATCAACAGGAATATTCTATTGGAGAAGAGCTTAAAGATGGAGGATTATTTACTATAACTTTTAATCCATATTATTATCCTGATGCTTTAAAAGTTGAAATTATAAATAAAGATAGAGCAATAACTCAAACCGGTTTTATTCCTTTATTTGTTATAGATTTAAATGGGGCCTCTGGAGAACCTGATGGATTTTTTAGAAGAAGTGTTCTTCAACCTTTTTTAAATAAATATCCTTTATTTCCTACCTCAGAAATATGGAATTATTTACCTAAAATTCCTAAAAATAATATTTCAGCTTGGGAACAAAATTATCCTACTAATACTCCTAATATGTTTAAAGTGGATATCCCTGAAAGTGAAAAACCTAAACAATTTCCTAATCCTTTATATAGACCATTTAATCAAAGTAGTATTTTTGGTAAAAACTACAAAAATATCGAGTATCCAGCGTTTAATTATGGGATAAAAAATGATTTTTTTAATCCTAATAATAATTTAGTAGTTTCACCTGATATAACAGAGGAAAATTCTAAATATTATAAATCTTTAACATTTGAACTTAATGCTGATGAAAAATTTGTTAGAATTTATATTTATGGTTTTGTAAAAGATACAGTATTAGATTTTAAAGCCAAGTGTGAAGCTAAAAGTTAATTAATATTATGAGTTTAACATCTTTATCCCAAATATTAATTAAAAAAGTAGCTACTCTAAAAGATAGAGCTTTATCTACTATTTCCTCAGAAATAGCTAAATTAAAAGATAAATGTCCTACTCAACCTCAACTATTACAAATTATTAATACTAGAAATCAAATAGTAAATTCTTTAAATTCACTTAAGACAACAATTAATACTATAAGATCCATAGTAAATCCTTTAGATATAATAATACCTCCTTTAAAAACAGCTATCAGTGTTATTAAATTACTTCCTATCCCTACCTCTGCTCCTCCAGGTATTGGTATTCCTATAGGAGTAATAACAACAGCTAGTGATGGATTAGAAGTTGCTAAAACTTTATTAAAACAAACAGAAGTTCAATTAGATTCTTTAGATTCTATTTTAGATTATATTATTTCTACAATTGATCAAATTTTAGCCCAATTAGAATTATTAGATATACTAATTAATAAATGTAAAAATGAACTAGGTATTGCTGGTTCTCTTCCCTCAGTTGATACTGAATTATTAAGTCAAGTTCAGGAAATAAAAAATTCTAAACAAAATGTTGTTGATTTAGCTTATAAAGGATTTACATTTGAAGTTATTGAAGAAGAAAATCTTGATTTATCTATTACTAGAAGATACGCCGTAGCAAAAAATTCTCAAGGTATAATTTTATTAAAAACAACTCCATCATTTACTAATAATCCTAAAATTTTGATAGAAGAATTAAAGTTTTTAATTGACAGTAAAGGTTTAATAGCAAATTAAAATTTATAATATTTATAATCATATGAAAACGTCTGTATTTAAACAACTTATTAAAGAAGCAGTTAGAGAAGTATTTCAAGAAGAAATGAAAAGTTTACTTTTAGAGGCTGTTAGAGCTCCCAAAACAGTAGTTAATGAATCTTCAAGAGATACATATTCCCAACCTCATATTGAAAATCCGAAAGTATTAACTTCTGAGGAACGTAGATCATTATTTGGAAATATGATTTCTGAAATGTCTAATGGGTTTTCTTCTACTCATAAAAAAACTACCCAAGATCTAAATACTTTTAGCCCTCGTTCTATTGATCCAGTTAATGGTTCTTTACCTGAGGGTAGTGTAGGTTTAGACCAAATAATGAATTTGATGAATAAATAATGGCTTTTGGTGCTAAAAAGATATTTCCAATAGACACTAAACCTAGTGTAGCAGTAGGAATTAGTATTCCTTTTAATGGGGATGCTGTATTTAATTCTACTTATACTACTAAAGATGCCATAAGAAATAATTTAATCAATTTTTTTCTTACTAATCCTGGAGAAAGATATTTAAATGCATTATATGGTGGAGGATTAAGAGCTTTTATTTTTGAACAAATTACCACAGGAAATTTAGATTTTCTAAAAGAAGATATACAATCTAAAATAGCTCTATATTTCCCCAGTATCACTGTTACTTCTTTAGAAGTAACCTCAGAGACTGACCAAAATCAAGTATTTGTTAATTTATACTACAATATAAAAGATACAGGAATAACTGACCAAATTGAAATAGCTTTTGAATAAAATGGCAAATAACAAAGACATTAAATATATAAATAAAGATTTTAGCGAATTTAGAAATTCTCTTATAAATTATGCTAAAACTTATTTTGCTACTACATATAATGATTTTAGTCCTTCATCCCCAGGGATGTTATTTATGGAACAAGCATCTTATGTAGGAGATGTTTTATCATTTTATCAAGATAATCAATTTCAAGAAACTTTTTTACAATTTGCCCGTCAAACCAATAATCTATTTGAATTAGCATATATGTTTGGTTATAAACCAAGTGTAACTAGTGCTGCCTCAACAACTATTGATTTTTACCAAATTGTTCCTTCAAAAATATCTGGTGGTTCTTATGTTCCTGATTTTGATTATGCTTTATATATAGCTGAAAATTCATCGGTTCAATCTTCTGATATTAATAAAATTTCATTTTTGGTAGGTGATGCTATTGATTTTTCTTATTCAAGTTCTACTGACCCCACAGAAGTAACTATATATGAAATAGATGGTTCCGGAAACCCTACTTATTTTTTATTAAAAAAATCAAAACCAGCAATTTCAGCTACTATTAATACTACTTCTTATTCTTTTACAGAACCTCAAAGATTTACTACAATTAATTTACCCGCGGATAGATTAATAGGAATATTAGATGCTACTGATAGTGATGGGAATGAATGGTATGAAGTAGATTATTTAGCTCAAGATACTATTTATGATTCTATAAAAAATACTAATACAAATGATCCTAATTTTTATAATAATGGGAATGAAGTTCCTTTTTTATTAAAATTAAAACAGATTCAAAGAAGATTTGCCACTAGATTTATTGATTCTGGTTCATTACAAATTCAATTTGGTGCAGGAAATACATCAGATTCTGATGAAGAAATTATTCCTAATCCTGATAATGTTGGTTTAGGTTTACCATTTGAAAAAACCAAACTAACTACAGCATACGCACCTAATAATTTTGTTTTTACAAAAACATATGGTATTGCTCCCTCAGATACTACAGTAATATTTAGATATCTAACAGGAGGAGGAGCTTCATCAAATGTATCTGCTAATACTTTAGTTAATTTTGTTGGTAATGCTACTTTTATGAAAAGTAATTTAGACCCAACATTAGCCCAACAAATTTTCGATTCATTAGCAGTAACTAATCCTTCTGCAGCTGATGGTGGTGGTGATGGAGATACAGTAGAAGAAATTAGACAAAATACTATTTCTAATTTTGCTACTCAATTACGAAATGTTACTCAAGATGATTATCTAGTAAGATCACTATCCTTACCTCCAAGATATGGAGTTATTTCAAAAGCTTATATCGAACCTACTAAAATTACTCCCTCATTTTCAGGAGAAACTAATGCTATATTAGATCTATATATTTTATCACAAAACCAATTTAAACAATTAAATACAGCTACCCCAGCATTAAAACAAAATTTAATAACTTATTTATCTAAATATAGAATGATAAATGATGTCGTTAATGTAAAAGATGCATTTATAGTTAACATTGGGGTAAGTTTTGAAATAATTACTCTTCCTGATTATAATAATAATGAAGTTTTAATAAATTGCATTTCTGCTTTAAAAGATTATTTTTCTATTGATAAATGGCAAATTAATCAACCTATTATATTAAAAAATATTTTTATTTTATTAGATAAAATAGCAGGAGTTCAAACAGTTAAAAGTGTTTCTATTAATAATAAAGTCGGAGAAAACTTAGGTTATTCTAAATATGCTTATGATATCTCAGGTGCAACATTAAATAATATTGTTTATCCTTCATTAGATCCATGTGTTTTTGAAGTAAAATACCCTGATACTGATATTTTGGGTAGAGTTGTTTCTTTTTAATAAGCCTTTTTATCTTATAATATTTATTATAAAAAATGGCCTTCTATAGACTATTCCCTACTCAAGATGCAACATTATATTCTGAATATCCTACTCAAAATACAGGATTAGATGAAATATTAGAAGCCTCTTTAAAAGTTTCTGGATTAGAAGATGCTCAAGCTAGTAGATTCTTAATTCAATTTTCAACTGATGAAATTAATGAGGTATTAACTAATAAAATAGGTACTTCATCTTGGGATTCTTATTTAAAATGTTTTATAGCCAATATTGAAGGGCTAAATCTATCTACTACATTAGAATTATATCCAGTATATGGTTCTTGGAATATGGGTACTGGCAGATATCTAGATAGCCCAAGAGTTACAAATGGAGTTAGTTGGCAATATAGATCTTTTGAAGGTAGTAATGCCTGGTTAACTAGTTCATTTCCAACAGGCGTAACAGCATCTTATTCATCTTCTGTTGGTGGCGGTACATGGTATTATAATTTGTCTTCTAGCGGTTTTACAGCGTCTATAAGCGCATCTCAATTATTTAATTACGCTTCCGATAAAGATTTATCGATGAACGTTAAAAACATTATAACAGTTTGGAGTCAAAGTTTAATAAATAACAATGGTTTTATCTGTAAACAACAAACCGAATTTATTTATGATGTAGATATACAACCTGAAATTAAATATTTTTCTGTTGATACCCATACTATTTATCCACCTTGTTTAGAATTTAGATGGAGAGATTATAATTTTAATACAGGATCTTCAACTAATACTTTTATAAACACTCAAGAAATAACAGTTAATATAGCTGAAAATCCTGGAGTGTTTTATCCAAGCAGTGTTAATAAATTTAGAATAAACTGCAGACCAACATATCCCCCAAGAGTATTTCAAACAGCATCATTATATTTAACTAACTATTATCTTCCTACAGCATCATATTATGCTATAAAAGATTTATATACAAATGAATATATTATAGATTTTGATGATCAATATACTCAATTAAGTGCTGATGAATATGGTTCTTATTTTACATTATATATGAATGGGTTACAACCTGAAAGATATTATGAAATTCTAATAAAAACTATGTTTGGAGGAGCAACCCAAATTTTTGAAGATAATTATTATTTTAAAGTTGTAAACGGGTAATAATGCAGATAAATCTAAATAAACAAATTTTTTCTGATAATCAATACAAAAAAGTAATTGATACCTCTTTCACCCAATTAGTTTCACCCCCAGAAACTGAACCTACAGGCCCATCAATTTCAGTAGAACAGTTTTTTCAATATTACCAAGAACTGTTTTATTTAATACCTAAATTTGGAGAATCCAATTCACATGAATATCTTGTAAAAACAAGTTCTGAATATATAGGTACTACTGAAGCTCAAAATGAAGAGATTCAAGCCTTGATTAATGAAATTACTTCATTAAGGCAAGCCAATTTAGAACTTAATCAACAATTAGTCAATGCAGTAACTAATAATGGATAAAATAGTCAATATACAAACATTAGATCCTAATACTTTAGAATTTCAAAATTATTCTACTTCAGACCAGGGTTTAATATCAAATTCTGAGGTTGAAGTTTCTTTTGATCCTAATATAGATACTGTTGAGTATTTAGTTTTTGATTTAAATAAAAATGTTCTTGCTTATAATGCATTTTATCCTAATTATTCTATACTTGATAGTAATATCAATATTGATCCTCAATTAAATTTAGAAAATGAAGGATTTACTGAAGGACAATACATTACTAAATATAATTTTGTTTCTAATTTATTAGGTTCTTCATTTGTTTCAAGATTCTTTATTCAAGAAATAAGTTCTGATAGAACAGAAATAAGATTAAATACTAATCAAATAGCTAATAATATATTAGTTTTTGAAGCTAACAGATTAACTAATCAAATATTTTATTCTCAAGGGTCTTATCCTGATTTCTATTTAAATTTTGGAGATGATAAATTAATTATTGCTACCAATGTTTTATTAGATGATTCTAATCCTAATGATCCTACTGTTTTAATAAAACTTTATGAACCATTACCTGCAGAATTTGATTTAAAATCAGAATTATGGGTAACTGATAAAATAGCAGAATCATTAGCATATCAAATAGATATTCAATTAATATTTGATTTTGGAGATGAAAATATTCAAATAAAAGGACCTAACTTAAATTTGGTTGTTGATGATAAAGTAAATAATTCAACAGAATTTACAAGTTATAATTCTTTACTTACAAATACTTCAACCTTAGGAACAGGAAGTCTAAAATATCAATTAGATAGTATTTTAGCCGAAAAAGGAATAGAAATTAATGTTGATTATTCTGATTATTCTAATTTCATCCATTTTTCCTCAGCAAAAACTAGATTAGAAAACTTTGTTATAAAATTAACTTTAATAGAACAATATCAAGCAAATAGTAGTTTATCGTTAAATACTACTACTAATACTTATGTTTCTAAAAGTTATGATATATGGTTAAATAAAATAAATGATGTTATAACTAATTTTGATGGTTATGAATATTATCTTTATTATGAATCAGGTAGTACAGCATTTCCAAAATCTAATTCTACTTATCCTTATATTAATTTAACTACAACTGATCCTATTTCTGTTAGTTGGTTAGAAACCCAATCAATAGTAGCAGAAGATTATGATTCTGAAAATAAAGATTATTTATTAAATTCTATTCCTTCATATTTAGTAGAAGATTCAAATAATTCTAAAATGCAGTTATTTGTTGAAATGTTAGGACAACATTTTGATAATGTTTGGATTTATATAAAGGATATAACTAATAAATACAATGCTGATAATAGATTAGATTATGGAGTTTCTAAAGATTTAGTTGCTAATATATTAAGAGATTTTGGTCTTAAAATATATCAAAATAATTTTTCAACTAATGATTTATATTCTTCATTATTAGGAATTACTCCCTCAGGAAGTTTATACAATATTTCCAATGCTTCTACTACTTTACCCCCTCCAGTAGGATATGAGTACATAGATACATTCATAACAGCCTCGGCTACAGGATCTTTATTTCCTGTTGAAGACTTAAATAAAGAAATTTATAAAAGAATTTATCATAATTTACCTTATTTACTAAAAACTAAAGGTACTTTAGAAGGATTAAGAACTCTTATTACTCTATATGGTATCCCAGATACCTTATTAAGAATGGTTGAATATGGAGGTAAAGATAAAACTAATGTAAATGATTGGGATTATTGGTATAATTATTTTTCTTATGCTTTTAACACTCAAAATAAAGCACAACCTTTAATTCCTTGGTTACCTTTATTAAGAAATTTTTATAATTCTCAACAAGTAATATTACCTGATACTATTGCTTTAAGATTTAAAACTGAAGGTATTCCTGAAACTTCTCCTTTAACTCAAAATATACTCTTAAAAAAGACTACTTATTTAGATAATGGATTTGATTTTGGAGTATTTTTAACTTATACAGGTTCAGGATATCTTAGTGGATCTTATTCTGGTTCAATTCCTAGTGAAAGTAAAGAATATGGTAGTTTAAAGCTAATTATGAATGGGAATGAAGGTTATTTTTCATCTCCTGAAATATCTTTACCTTTCTTTGATGGTGGTTGGTGGAGTATAATGCTAAAAAGAAATTCTCATGTTTCTGCTAGTGGTGAAGATAATCAAAATATTACTTATACTTTATACGCTAAAAATAAAATATATGATGGTGTTGATGGTTATAAAATAGGATTTCAAGGTTCTAGTTCTATTACTATAAATGGTTCTATCTCATCCTCATATAATACTTCTTGGAATAATTTTTCCTTTTATGTAACACCTTTTGTTCCTTTTGGTACCTATTTAGGTGGTTACTCTAATGGAATTTCTAATATTATACCACCTGATAATTTATTTTCTGGTTCATTTCAAGAATTTAGATATTATGGAAATCCTATAAGCGAGGCTACTTTTGATGATTATGTAATGAATCCTAAATCTGTTGAAGGAAATACTATTCAAGGATCAGGATCTTCAAAAGATTTAGTTGATTTTAGGGCTCCTTTAGGTAATCTATTAGATGGGCCTTATTTTTCATTAAATTTATATGAAACATACACTTCACTCCATCCAGCAATTACAGGTTCATGTATAACAGAATCATTTTGGAATGGAAGTTCTGATTTAATTGTTGAAGCTTCAATTTATGCAACCTCAAGTTATGCTACTCCATTTTTATATTACTTATATGGGAATAGTTCGTCTTTATCTATAATACTTCCTGATTCTCATAGTAATTATGATATTATATATAATAACCTAGGATTAACTCATTCAATTCCCCAAACTGAAGTTTATTATGTTGATACCCCTATTGTAGGTTCATCAACTCCTAATTCAAATAAAATAAAAGATAATTCTTCATCTTTTTATGGAGAAGTTTTATCTAACACATTATCTTTACAACAAAATTATGAGGCTTCTCAAAGTTATACTAAAGATATAAATTATTTAGAGGTAGGTTTTTCACCTCAAAATGAAATTAATGATGATATAGCTGAATCTTTAGGATATTTTGATATAGGAAAATATATAGGAGATCCTCAATATAGATTTACAATTAATAATAATTATCCTGATTTAAATAAATTAAGAGATGAATATTTTTGTAAATATATTCATCCATATAATTTAAATGATTATATAAGATTAATCAAATATTTTGATAATTCATTATTTAAACTAATTAAAGATTTTGTTCCTGCTAAAACCAGTTTAGCATCTGGTTTGATAATTAAACCCCATTTTTTAGAAAGAAATAGATATCAAGTACCTGCGGCTAGTTGGGAACAACTTGAAAAAACAGCATCTATTGATACTGCTTTTATTTCTGGGGGTATAGCTGGTGGGTTCAGTGAATTTGGAGGAACAGATCCTTTTATTAGAAATTTTATTCCTGATTTTACTCAAAGTTGGGAAGAAGTTATAGTAACTCCATTAGGATTAGTTACTCAATCTCGTACTACTCAAGATGAATTCTACAATGGAGAATTTAGTGGTTCCACCATACAAATTTATGAAGAACAATTTAATCCATTTTTAGATGTTTCTACTAAAGAAAATTTATATACTGTAACTCAATATATTGGAAAGCAATATAAAAACTATAGTGCCGGTCCTTCTCCAAAACAAAATGGATATTATATTGTAGATGAGATAATTTTTGAAGAAAAATTCTTAGACTCAAATACTGAACCGGATCAAGGAGAAATATATTTGTTCAATGAATGCATAGATACAACTATTATTCAAATTTCTTCTAATTTTAGACCAAACCAATGCAAAAATAAATTTATCAAAATAAGTAAATTTAATTCTAATGGAGATGATTTATCTGTACCATTAGGACAAGCTACTCAAATTAATATTTTGATGAAAAATGGAAGTGGAACTACAAATATTAGTTTCCCTATCCAACAAATATCTCAATACTCTACCTATTACCTATATATAATATCCGATCCAATTTTACCAACTGTAGTTTCAGTCCCTACATATGGTACTCTTTATAACTTAAGTCCACTACTTCTACAATCCCCTACCATACCAGTTGATGTATATAATAATGACAATGATATAAGAAGTGGAAATGCTAATATAACGGGTAGTGCTCCTTTTATTACTTTAGGTGCTTTTTCAATTAATAGGATTGCTCCAAATCAAGGATATCAATTTATATCTAATGTACATTTTGATGGTTTTGGATATGGAAATTTTAATACATCTAGTTTTTCTTATGTTTTTGAAAAAACTCCAAATGTAGATGATATAACAATAATTGTAGCAGGAACTGGTTCTAATACAGATGCTGGAATAAGAACTATTGCTTTACTTAGAAAAAATATAAACCAATCTATATTTGATAGTGAAATACTTGATTCAGTTATTCTAACATCAGCAGGAAATCAAAATTTTTCTTTATTTGTTACTCTTAATAATTCTTCCCTCCCAGTTGAAAATGATGAATTATTTTTAGTTATTAGCGCTACTAATGCCGGTAGTATAAGAACTCTTTCTATAAACCAATTTTTAATAGATTATAAAACACCAGCCCAACTAAATACCCCAGATTTAGTTGCTATAGAACCTGATTTTAGTATAAATTTTACAAATAATGATTATAATGCTTTGTTTGGTAACGCATCTGAAGCAAGAAGAAGTCAATACTATATGGATGTAGATTATTCTACTAGTCCAATTGTTGGTTCATCTTTAACTCCAATCAATTTTGATCAATTAATTGATGGAACTGCTACTAGAGCACAAGTTCAAGATTACTATTATAATTTACAAAGACATATTATTCCGAGATATAACGGTTCTAAAACTGTAGCCGCCAAATTTAATGAATATACTGCTGGTGATACAGGTTATGGTAAAGAAATAGTAGCAGGAAATTTAAAGCCATTTGTTGGATATTATACAAGTAAAGGAGGATCTACTCCTGAAGTATTAAAGAAAACTATCATTAATCTAGATTATATAATTGATGAAGATATCAATACTCAAGTTCCTGCATTAAGTGATTTTACTTATAATAATCAAATTCAATTATTTGAAAGAGATGGATACTTATATCTAGATCCTGATAAAAACTCTTCAGCCGAACAATTCGCAGGAAATAATAAATATAAAATCTATCGCTCAGGTGAATATGCTACACCTATTTTATATTCACAAACAGGAAGTAATTCCGGATTTTTAGAAACTTTAACATTTATACCTCCTGGTGAACAACCTGTATCCCCATATTTTGGAGGAAAGTATAGTATAAATCAAACTTCAAACACTCTTAAAAACTCTTTATATAATCGCCCTACTAATAATTCTACGGAGGTATACGGATATAATAATTTCACATATGGTACAGGTTATGGTGGTGGGTTACCTAATAACATTAATGAAAATCCAATTAATTGGGTATTTCAATTTCCAGAGTTAAACGGAGGAGGTAACTCATTACAATATCCACATACTTGGAATCAAATTCCTCTTTTTAATACTAATATAATATATCAAAATAGTGGGAATTCAATTCAATCGGCATATCCTACCTCTAATAATCCGGGTGATTCATTCATTAACAGAGGAAGAATTACCATAGATAACCCAGTAACATTTCCTAATTATTCACTTAAAGCTAAATTTACCATAACTATTAAATGGAATCCTCCAGTATTTAGTACTGATCCTGCTAATCCATTAAGTGTTAATTTTGGAATAAATCAAGCTTCATATAGTGGGAATAACATTCCAAACAATAATATTCCTCTTAAGGTTGGTTTTAGAATTCGAGGTACAGCTACAGGATGGGATTTTCTAGACCTAACCCCAGAACCTGGAGCTCCAGAAGGTCCACCATGGGAATATATCCAAAAAGGTCAAACTAAAACAATAACTATAGAAACCCCTGTAATTAGTCCTGGTACT
>Ga0181357_1000111_pt1 | contig 25956 bp, 32 predicted proteins | sample Fa13VDMM110DN_FD_130094 | JGI IMG/M metagenome (GOLD analysis project Ga0181357, IMG submission 130094) | Freshwater viral communities from Lake Michigan, USA - Fa13.VD.MM110.D.N | ecosystem: Environmental > Aquatic > Freshwater > Lake | place: USA: Michigan | collected 2013-09-24 | reverse complement strand
GGCTTCGCCGGGGCGGCGGGGGGCTTCGCCGGGGCGGCGGGGGGCTTCGCCGGGGCGGCGGGGGGCTTCGCCGCGGGAGTAACCGGCTTCGCTGCTGTTGCGGCCGGGGCGACTGGCGTCGGAGCGGGAGCGGTGGGAAGGGGCATCGCCATGACGGCTACGTCTGGCGCAGGCTTCGTCGTGAAGCTCATCTCACGGACGGCCTTGCGGGACTCAAGCGCAGCAGCGCGCGCCTGCGCTGCTGCGCGCGTCGTGCCCGCCGCAGCCAAGAGGCTGTCCGCATCCGGATCCGCGAGAACGGTCTGGAGTTGCCCGAGCATAGCCTCTTCGCGGGCCTCTGGGATTTCCGGCACGGTGAGCGAGAGCCCGCGAGGAGCGGCCGTTCCGCGAAGAACAGAAACCTCTGCGCGCGGTGCAGCGACCTCCGCGCCGGTGACCTGAACGCCCGGCACAACAGATCCGAGAGCACCCGGCATCTTTGGGGGAGCAGGAACAGCAACCGGGATCTTCTGCGCCTCTTCGAGCGCCCTCTTCTCAGCAGCTGCCGGCAAGGCAACGAAGTCTTTCGCGCCGGGGGGACGGAGAGAAACTGCCCCTGTGTTCACGTCCCTGCGAACGGTTCCGAGACTCGGAACCTCGATGCCCTCTGCGGCGCGCAGGTCGAAGTCCTCGCGCTCGCGAACAGCCGCCCTCGTTGCAGCAACGTCGGCCCGCGTCGGCTCGCCCGCCGCGGTCGCCTCGCGCGCAGTGCGCAGCGCCCGGCCCAGCGAGGTCGCCCCTGCCGTAGCGTCCTCGATGGTCGAGGACCGCGCCACGCGCTCAAGGTCCGCAGCCCACGAGGCGCCCTTGGGCGCGCTCTGCGCGAGCGCCTCAATGGCGTCGCTCCGTTGCGCAGCGTCCGGGATCTGCGCGATCTTCAGAAGCTCGTCGGAGTAGACGTCCGCTAGGTCGAAGTCGCCCAGCGTGGCGATCTGTCGACGAGCCTCCTGCGCGGCGGCCTTGTAGCCATCCGGCGACGACATCGCCGCGTTGACGCTCTGGAGGTACTGCTCGGCGAAACCCGGGGGCAGTTGCCCCAGAACGCGCGTAAGACCTGATGCGTTACGAGCGCCCTCGTCCAAACTCGCCACCATTTCCGCGTACCCTTGCGGATCTTTCTTGGACGATACCGTTAAGGTGCGCCCTTCCGGCATCAACTTGATCTTGATCGCGGGGGCGCCGTTCTCTTCCGTGCGCGTGAACGTCGTCCCGTCCTGTACCGTCGTCGTTGTTTCAGAGGCCCTCCGCGCCGCTTCGTCAAGAGCATCTGCAAGGGCGGCCAGCACGGGGCCGCCCGTGCGGCTCACGTCCACGCCGCGCTCCTCGAAGCGGAAGCCCTCAGTCTCGACCTGTGCCGGCTCGGTGCGCTCGAGCGCAGCCGCCGCGAACCTCGACGGGAGGATCGGCGGGGCCTCGGCCATGGCGCGGACGTAGCGTTCCCCGGCCCGAGGGGAGAGCTGCGCCACGTCCTTCGTGAACTTGTCGAAGTCCCGCGACGCTACCTGGAACGGGTTGGCGTACAGGTAGTTGGGGTAGCGGCGGCGAGCGACATCTTGAAGACCGAGCGAGCGACCACGCTGCGCCTTGAGGTCCGCGATCTCGCGGTCGATCTCCGCGATGGCCGCGTCGATCTCACCCGAGGGGGCCGCGCCCGGGGATGCTCCGCCGAGAGCCGCGACGGTGGCGGACACAGCCTGGTCAGCCACCGCGGGATCCGCAGGCTTGTCGCCAATGACCGTGGACATGGGCTTGCCGCCCACCGTCACCGTCTTGTAGAGCAGGTCGAGGTACTGCTCGTTGGTCATGCGCGTGTTCCCCGTCAGCGCCTTCGCGAACGGGGAGTCCGGCGTGATGCCACCGAGAGGACGGCTAGCCACGTCCGCGTTGATCTCGTCGTCCGACTTCGGACGCTGGTAGGTCGCACGCCAGTCCGTGGGCGCAAGTCCCTGAAAGTATTTGTCCTTCAGAACCTTCGCTGCCGCCGTCTTGCCCTGCGCCTCAAGCGTCTGAACGGCCTGCTCTGCGAGAACGGCCTGCGCTGCGGTTCGCGCGTCCTGCGTACGCAGCCCAGGAGAAGCGGTCTGGACGCCAGCGTCGATGGCCGTGACGATCTGCTGCGCGAGAGCCTGCTCACTCCCGGCGGGGGTCGTGCTCGCGCTCGCGACTTGCGCCTTGTAGGGATCCGCAGCCACGGAACCCGTGCTGATCTCCTGCTGCCGGCGCTGCTCGTTGTAGATGGCGGTGCGTGCCATGGCCGCGCGCGCTGCGGTGATGGCCACGCGCTCTCGGCTCTGCGCGCCAAGCTGCGCGATCTCGTACTGGTTCGCCAGCTTGAGGAGCTCGAGGTTGGCCTTGACGTCCGTCTTGCTCATCTCGCCCTTGAGCTTGAGCAGGTCGTTCTTCGCCTTGCGCGCTTCCTTCTCCGCATCCGCGATGGCCGCCGGGTCCGCCGCCGCCAGCATCTGGTCGATGATGGCGCGGTTCATCCGCTCGCGTTCGCCCATGAAGCCAGCGAGCAGGGCCACCGCCGCAGGGGGGCCGAGATCGAGCCGGCTGTTGTAGTATTCGTCGATGACGGCCATGCGCCCTCCGCGGGGAGATAGTACCCCGTGCGGGCTTCCCGGACTAGGGCGACACAGTCCCCGTGTGCGTATGCGCCATGGCCGCGACTGTAGCCATCTGGCGCTCGATCGCATCGAGGCGCCCCTCGATGCGGCGCTGCGAGGAGAGGATCTGTTCGATCTGCGCCGGATCAGGCACCCCAGACGCGTCGGCAGTCTGAAGGCCGACCACGCCGCCGCCACCGACCATCGCAGCACCGATCAGTAGAAGCGCCCACACGGGCACTGGGACGAGGCGGTTCTGCCAGGACGGGGGTGCTTCGGCCATGGGTATCTCCTTTAGATCACAGCGCCGGGACTGCCCGGCGCGGGTTCACTAACATCCCCGCCAGCCGCCGCCGCGCGGAGCGCGGCCTCGCGTGCGGAGATGTCCCCCCTCGTCGAGGAGGCGCGGTACTTGCGGTAGGCTTCGAGGATCTTCTCGGGAGACTGCCCCTTGTTCTCGGGGCTGGCCTCAAGGAACGCGTTGAGCTGCTCGGGAGTGATGGTCTCCTGCACCTCGGCGGCCATGTACTTCCCGCCGAGACCGGCGAGACCCGCGATCGTAGCGCCGAGGAGCTCGAGGCGGTTCTTCGCCTTCTCGCTCTCGTAGGCCGTACGCTGCTCGAGCTCCTGCGTCTCCGCGGCCTTGCGCTGGAAGTAGCGCTCCGCCTTCTTGAGCCCGGCCTGCTGCGCTGCCTGCGTCACCACCTGGCGCTCGGCCTTCTGCGCTTCGAGCGCAGCGCGCGCGGAGCGCGTGCCGCCCATGGACGCGCGCTCGGCCTCGCCACGCTGGGTCTGCTGGGTAGCAAGTCCACGCACGGGGTTCATCAAGGACGCCTCGAGAAACACGTCCTCCTGCGCGCTCTTGCCCAAGAGCCCGGCCTTCTCACGCCGCTGAAGCTCGGCGAGCTTCTCTTTGTTGCGGGTGTCCTGCGCGGTGGGGATGAAGGACAGTCCGAGCTGCGCGGCCCCGGCAGCGCCGGTCGCCCCGAGCACGCTGCGCATCTCCTGGCGGCGCGCGGCGTCCGCGAGGACCATCTCGCCCTCGGTGAGGGGCATGTACTCGGCCGCCTCGTCAGTAGTCGTGGCAGGGCGCCGCGTGCGCGTCGTGTAGCTTTCCGTCGCCATGTCAGCCTCCGTAAACCGTGCTGCGCCACGAGTCGTAGGCTGTACCCCTGCCGCTCGCAGCCGGCATGGCCATCACGGCGGCTGTGCCGCCGGACGGAGCGGAAGGACCTGCCTTCACGCGGGACGCTCCAGAAGAACGCGTTGCTCGCGCCTCTTGCTGTTGCGCGGTGCTCGTCTGACGAGCGAGGATGTCCGAGCGGCGCTTGGACTCCTGCTCTGCCTTCTTCGCTTCTGCGGCCTGCTGTCCGCCGGAGTAGCCGCCGTACGCGGCCCCCACCAAACCGCCGAGGAGAGCCCCCGCGACGGCGCCAAGCGGACCCGCAGCCATGCCGAGCGACGCCCCCTGCACCGCTCCCTTGAGAGCGCCGCTGTCGAAGCCTTCCGACGAGCCAGCCGTACGCGCCTGCTGGACCTCGAGCTGCTCTCGGTCCTGCTGCGAGCGGTGCGTCACGCCCTTTGTGCTGGCGAGTCCGTAGGCCATGCTTGCTCCTCTGATGCGCGTCTAACGCAGATGGTAGTCGACAACGAGGTTGCGTTGAACAACGAACACGTGCTTCCAGTCGACGTAGCCCGCCATGACGGCAGGAGGCTCGTACACACGCACCCGCACCCCGATGTCGTGGGTGCCCTTGTCGAACTCAAGGTAGTCGGCCATGCAGATCTGCTTGCGCGCGACCATGCCTCCGAGGAGCGACTGCTCGACCGTCCCCGGAGTCTCGCCGCTCTGGTAGATGCGGCGACCGGTGTGCGCGAGCTGCACGCCGTCCTGATGGAGATGGAAGTCCGCGACGACGTACGAGGGGGCGAGCGTCCCGCCCTCGTTCGCAACCTCGCTGCCGCCCCACTCGTAGGCTGCGAACGACGCGAGGACCTTCACGCGGACATCGTCTTGCGGGATCTTCAACGTGGCTTGTAGACCAGGGATGGCCAAGGCCCCGTTGCGGCCGAGGTTGTAGTGGAAGCCGGCAGCCGTGTAGAGGTTGTCGTTCTTCACGTAGTACTGCGTCATGCCGCTCGTCAGCGCGGTGCGCGGGTACGGGGCGCCGTAGAACTCCGGCTTGAACACGTGCACCGAGTCGACCCACGCAGCCCCGTCGAGGTCCGCGTTGACGATGCCCTCGTTCAGGTAGTACTCGATCTGGTCGATGTACCCCTGCACCGCGGTCGCGTCGATCACCGTGCCGTTGGTGACTGTGGTGAGGACAAGGGGCACAGCGCCTCCTACTTTCGGAAGAGCTCCCCGAAGAGGGAGACGCAGTTGATGGAGATGTTCCCGCCGCCAGCGCTCCGCGCGCGGAGCATGACGTAGGTCGTGGCACTCAAGCCGAAGACGCGCGTAGAGATGGTGCAGGACTGCTCGAGAGACGCCTGCGAGTACGGAGTGTTCCCGACGGTCCCGTCGAAGACGCGCTCGGTGATGGACAGGCTTGTGAAGGTCACGCCGTCTGTGCTGTAGCCCAGCTCGACGAAGATGGACTCCCCCGCCACTGCCGTGCGCACGAGGAACGAGGCATGCACGACCAGGCGTGCGTAGGTGGCCGACACGTCGAACGGCCCGATGCGCGCGTTTCCGCCGATGTTCACCGGCACGTAGACGGCCGACGTCGTCGTGAACCCCGTACCCGTAAGGCTCCCCGCGGCGAAGCGGTCCGTCGCCGTGAAGATGCGCTTGACCGACCCGATGTCGAAGACCCGCGTGTCGAGGCCCTCCTCGCGCACGTTGTCCGCGCTGATGTCACCAGACCCCGCCGCGTTGTTCCACGACGTGAGGGTCGCGTTGAAGTTGGCGGCCGTTGCGACCGCACCCTCGAAGAGCTCCTGCTGCGCGACTCTGGACATTCAGCGCCTCCGCTCTTCGATGAGCATCTCGTTCACGTCGATGTCGAAGGTGCGGTTCACGTCGTCGTCCACGAACTGAAGATCGCGGTGACGGACCCGGGCGAAGAACACCTCGGCCCAGATGGCGTGCGTGCCCGCGGAGATGGGCACAGCTCCCACGAGGCTCGTGCTGTTTCGTAGCGTGCTCTCTCCGAAGTAGTGGGACGTCGCGATGTCCACTCCGTCGACCACGATGCGGAAGGCGACGCACTCCTCGGAGTTGAAGGTGCCGACGTACGCCCCGCCCCACGTCCACGTGCCGCCCCACTCGCAGATGATCACGCAGTCCTGCGGGAAGTCGCCCGTGATGTAGCTGCCGGTGATGCGCTGCCAGGTGCGCAGCGTGGTCGAGGCCGTGAACAGCGCGACGCCGGCGGAGTAGCGGATGTTCGTGAACGCGTTGTTCACGATCTGCCCTTCGAAGACCGACGGTGCGAGGAAGTTGTCGCGGTCAAGGCCCCCGTTGAACTCCGAGGTGAGCTCGTTCTGGTTGACGTTCCACGTCTGCGGGTCGAGGACGTCGCCCGTTTCGTTGAACTCGGTGCGGTAGCGAAGGCTCACGGGGTCACCTCTGGGACACGCCGACCGGCGTCGACAGGGGCTTGATGTTCCGCTGCTCGCCGACGGCCGTCTCGAGATCGAAGCCGAAGATGTGCACGTTGCGCTTCGCCGGCGCGATGGTGAGCGACAGCTCGTGGACGGGCCCCTGCTGCTGCGTGTTGAGATCGAAGCGCACGACCACCTGGCGCAGCCGCGCCCAGCGATCGGTGCCCCACACGGCCGTCCCGTAGACGGGGAACGGATCGTTCGGGTACTGCTGGTCGAGCTCCTGCGGCGCCGCGCGCACGTCGTCGATGCTGCGGTTCACCGTGTAGTTGAGCGTCAGGCCGTTGTCGCCGTAGCCGACCGCGTAGACCATGGCGTGCCTCGGCTGGAAGCTCCGGTAGAGCGAGCCGAGGTCCATGCTGTTGGTCTCGAAGAGCGGCTGGAGCGACGTGGTGCCCTTCTTCTCCCACCCGCGGGAGTAGACCTGAATGCCGAGGTTGTCCTTCGTGTCATAGGACCCGAAGAGCAGCTGCCCCCGCTGGTCGCTCGTCTCCTTCAGACAGAGGATCGGGAGGTTCTCCCGGAAGGACCACGCCCCGACCTCGTAGTGGTAGACCAGCACGACGTTCGGGTACTCCTGCCCGAGCGTGGGGATCGCCCACCAGGCTTCCTTGTCCCGGTGGTACGTCACGGCGCACGCGTTCGGAAGAGCCGAGCGGTTGATGCGCTTCACGATCTCGGACACCGGCGTCGAGAGGTGGATCACGCTCGTGCGGGTCCCCTCGTTCTCGAGGGTTCCCTGCAACACGTACACGCCGTCTTCCGACAGGAAGCACAGCCCGACGTTCGGGATCTCGGTCACCGCGTTCGGAGACTGACAGCCGACGTCCTTCGTCAGCGTGATGGCGAAGAAGCCGTTCACCGGGTCGCCCTTGATCAGGTACACCCCGCGCTGCTTGAACACGACCACCGCGTTGCGGGTCCCGTAGAGCCCCGTGACCGGTCCGAGGTCCGCGTCGCCGATGTCCATCACGTTGTCCGGCGGGAAGACCTCGGGGAACCGCGGCGCCGAGAAACGCACCTCGTTGGTGGTTCCGCCAGCGACAAACATCGTGTCCTTGAACGACGCGAGGTACTTCGTCCCCACCGGCCAGGGGCCGAGGGCCTCCTCGTCGAGCGTGCCGCCGAGGAAGGAGTCGGGGAGGATGTCCGCCATGACCGTGGTGACGTTGTCCTGCATCTCGCTGTGGAAGTAGTAGACGTCCCCGAAGCCGAGCGAGAGCAGGTTGCCGGACGCGTCGTAGACGTTCTGCGTGCGGTAGACGCGCCTCGCCACGACGTGGCTTCCGCCGACGGGAAGGTTCACGCCGACCGGCGTCCCGCCGTGCTTCGGCTCATCGCCGCCCTCGTTGCGGAACGTGGCGAGCGCGCTCGCAGCGCTCGCGGGGCTCTCCTGCCCGCGCTCGTTGACGAAGGTCACCTTGTACCGGTAGCCGCACTTCTGCTCGTCGGTGTTCGTGTCGAGGATGGGTCCGAGGCCGAGCTCGAGCTTGTAGTAGTACTCGGGCGCCGTTGAGGGCGAGAAGACGGGCGAGCGCTGCGCCGTCATGTGGTAGCCGGTGTCCGGCTGCGTGTTCCCGAGCGCGTAGACCTGCGGAGCAGCGGGGGCGTTGTCGAACCCGGCGCGCTCGACCTTCAGCCCGTCGTACACCAGAGGCGTGTCGTAGCCGTTGACCAGGTAGATCCGACCGGCCCAGCTCACCGACTGCGTGCGCTGCCATGGGGTGGAGAGCTGCTTGCGTCCCGTCACCGCGGTGCCGTCGATGAACGTGAGCGCCTCGCGATACCCGGTCGCACGGTTCGAGCCGTTGAACGCGAACAGCGCGCCACCGCTCTCGTACACGAGCCATGCGCGGCCGCCGTTGTGCTGCGTGAAGAAGTGCAGCGAGGTCACCACACCCGTTCCCGTATACGGGTTCACCGGCGGAGAGCCTTGCCCGAGCACGATCCGGCGGAACCCGCCGGACGTCTTCCACCCGTCCCGCCCGTCCCACGTCAGGTCGCGGACGCGCATCCCCGTGTCCGGCGACGGCTTCCAGCGTTGATCCATGCCGCGGAAAGGACCGACGGTGAAGGCAGAGGTCTGCATGCTGCTCCCCTAGCCGATCTTGCGGGGGTTGCCGAACCGCTCGAAGTACCCGAAGCCTCCGTAGGTGAACCCTTGCCGGATGATGTTCTTGTCCGACCGCGCGAGCCACTTGCCTTCCATGCGGCGCATGACGTCGTTTCCGCGGCGCTCGTACATCGTCGCTTGGCTCGTCATGCCGCTCTGCATGCAGATGTCCTGCAAGGTGCGGTAGACGAGCAGCACGTGGTACTGCTCCGGCCAGAGCGGAACGTCGCTGTCGGCCTGAAGCCGGCGAGGCTTTCGCAGGTAGCGCAGCTCGAGCTTCGCGTCAGCTTCAGCCGTGTAGTAGCCGCGAACGTACTGACGGGGCTCTTGCGGGGCGAGCACGTTGCTCTCGGCCTGCGATGGCGTGACCGAGCCGTCGTCTGTGTAGGCCGTCGTGGACTCGAGGATACCCGTGACGAGGCGCAGCCAGCGCCCGTTGCCGTTCTTGTTGCGCCGGTAGAGGTTCTTCAGCACGCCCGTCAAGAGCGCAGCAGTATCCCGCGTGTCCTCGAAGTTGCTGAGGGACACCGTTTGGTTGCCCGCGGTGATCTTCGGTGCGGTCACCGGGATGCTTGGCGGGCTCTCACGACCTTGCAGCGTGAACGTGTAGCAGTACTCGAACTCGGTCCCGACGGGAAGCGTGCCGCCCGCGGCGAGCGCCGCACTCAGCGCGTACTCCGGCGGACGGTCTGAGATGTGCAGATCCTCGATCAGCGCAAAGACGTCCCCACCGTTGTCAGCGTCTAGGAAGAGCTCCTCCTCGCGGCGACGGTCGATGAACAGAAGACGGCCGCGATCGTTCTCGCGGTCCATGAACCCGAGGGGCTCCGAGCAGTCGGGCGGGAGCGCGTAGCGGTCGAACTCGATCGACCAAGAGCTAGACCCCGCGATCGTCGGCCCGAGGTAGAACGGGTCGATGAAGATGCTCGTGCCGAACACGCGGTTGATGCGGTAGTTGTTCTCGTCCGGCCCGATGAACACCATGCCCACCCACTCAGAGCGGGGAGTGATGCCCGTGAACACCACCGTCCTCGTGGGAGTGGTGATCGCGACCGTCTCTCCGGCGGCAGGCGTGTAGGTCGCGTAGACCGGAAACTGCTCCACGTTCTGCATGAACAGCCACGGGGAGACCGTGCTGATCTCCTGGTAGTGGCGTGACACCGTGCGGGACACGGCGTCCTTGTAGGGCTGGAGATCCGGGTTGTAGTCGAGGAGGTTGTTGACCTCTTCAATGATGTCCCTCAGGTTCACGCGCCCTCCACAGAAAGGCTGACGGGCGGGAGTGTATCACCCCCGCCCGCCATTGGGCTCATAGACCCCGACTACCTCAACGCATCACGCGTTGAAGAAGCCCTTGTCGATGAGGAAGATCGCGCCGTCGTTGGTGCCTGCGCCGGTCACGTACGCGTCCACGACCACGCCGAAGAACCCGGTCGTGGCGGAGACGTTGCCCGTGAACGCCTGCACGCGGCCCGCGGTGCCAGCGTCGGTGCCGACCGGGAGGCCGACAGCGATCGCCGCATCGGGGGTCACGCTCTTGCAGAAGCCAGCGTACTGGATCTGCACGTACCCGGCCGCCGTCAGGGTCGCGGTAGCGACGCCGCAGGCGAAGGGCAAGTTGTCCGTCGCCGCGGCCTTCTTGACCGAGATGCCGAACGCGTCGACCGTCTGGTCGGTGGAGCGAGTCGCCGAGAAGTCGAGCTCGACCACGTCGCCCACAGTGACGGCGCTGGTGCAGTACACCGTGATGAACTTGCTGGGGAAGAGGTTGACGGCATCGACGCCGTCGGACTTGTAGATGGCCATGGTGTCCTCGTGGAGTGTGGGGGAGAGGGTGCAGAAGGGGGCGCCTCACGGGGAGACGCCCCCTACCGGACTAGAACGCCTCGAGGTCGACGACGATCGCCGAGGAACCGAGGTGCGCGGCGACGAGCTGGCCACGGCAGCGCATCTTGGCGGCGCGCACGTCGTACTCGCCGGAGACGGTCTCGAAGTCCTCGAGGAAGAAGTACCCCGAGGGGTCCCACATGACGTAGACGTCCTTGCTGTTGATGAAGTAGAAGGACACCGGGTTCGTCGCCGAGGGCAGGCCCGAGGTGCTGCTCGTCGGCATCTGGGGCTCGACCTCGATGCGCACGCCGTCCCAGTACTGGGCGAGGCGGCCACCGTCGAGCTTGCTGTCGTCGAGGTAGCGCTCCGAAGCCTGGAGCGCGCGCTTCAGGTTCTTGAAGCCGTTCTTCGACGCGAGGATGATGTCGACCGGCCCGGAGGGGCTGACCGCCATCGTCTCGACCTTCACGTCGTAGAGGCCGGCGAGACCGTTGCTGTTGAAGCTGCCGGCGCCGTCGAACACCTGGTTCTGCCAACCGGGGGTCGCGGCGAAGGTGGCCTTGGAGAGACCGCCGATCACGTTGGTCTGGGAGCCGACCGCGTTCTCCTCAAGGAAGCCGGTCGCGTAGTCAACGCCGTTGAGCGTCGCCCACTTGTTCGACCACTGCGGCACGCCGCCGGACACGAGCTGCTTCACGAAGTCGCGGCGCATCTCGTTCGCGACGGACTTGGTGCGCATCTCCGCCATGGAGATCACGCGCGCCTTGCCGGCGTTGATGAGCTCCTCCTCCATGGAGATCACGACCGGCTTCACGACGTGCGCGAAGTCGTACACCGCGGGGCGGGAGACGTCCGCCGCGGAGAGGTCGATGCGCTCGTAGCCCGTGTCGAGCGCGGTGGTGTTCGAGTGGACGGCCAGCGTCACCGGCTGGATGATCCGGCTACCACCCTCCTGGCTCGGCTGCGCCTTGCCGTGAACGCGCTCCTGCGCGTCGAGGAAGGCAGTCGTGAGGTGGAGTCCGTCGCGGAACTCCTTCATCGTGATGTGCATCGTGGTCGAGAGGATCTCGTTTCCGATGCTAAGGGTCGTGGTTCCCATGGTGTCCTCGGGGTGGGGAGGGGTGGTTGAACGGTTGGGGGACTACCGGCCGAGCTGCCGCCGGACGGCGGACATCGCAGACGGGTTGTTCTCCAGGTACTCAGCCACGGCAGCGGCGCCGCGCTTGAGGACAGCCTGGGGAATGGGCTCGTTCGCGGGAGAGGCGCCGGCGCTGCTGCGCCCCACCTTCTCCGCGGAGGCACGACGCGCGGCGATCTCACGGTTGCGCTTGAGCTGCGCCTCCGAAGCCGCGCGACGGCCCTTGATGATCTCGTACGCATCGGGCGTGGTGATGGCCATGCCGGCCTCGCGACGCTCGATGAGCAGCGCGTTGACCTCGCCCTTGAACGCGCTGTCCTTCATCTCCGGGCGAGCGGCGACGAAGTCCATGTACGCGGCTTCCTTGGCGCGAAGCTCCGCCTCACGCTGGATGGGCTCGAAGAACGTCTGCACGGTGCGAGCCGTCTCGAGCTTGATGCGCGCCTGCATCCCCTCGGGCGTGTACGGATCCGGGAGATCGCCCTCGGGCTGCTCGAGGAGCTTGCGCACCTCGGGGCTGTCCACGAGCGCCGCGAACGCCGCCTGACGACGGGCGAACGCGCGCTCCTGCTCCTCGACCTGCGTGCGCTGCTGCGCGATGCGCTCCTCTGCATCCTTCGCGGCGAGCTGTGCGCGTGCCTCGGCACGACGCGTCGCGAGCAACCCGTCGCGGAGCAGCTGCTTCGCGACCGTGGGGAGCTCGTCGATGTGGCTCGGCGTGAGGCTCTTCACGTAGCCGGGGAGCTCCGTGTCACGGACGCCACCGAGGGCCTCCTCGGCGACCTTCCAGAAGTGGCCGACGTTGTCCTCGGACGATCCCGACGCAACAGCTTCCGGCTCGTCGGTAGAGTCCTCGACGGGCTCGACCTCCGGCGCCTCGGGCGTTGTTTCGTTGATCACTTCGGCGTCCATGCCTGCCGCTCCAGTAGTGTTGAGTATCACGCGATGTCTCCTTGAAAGTATGCAGTAACGACGAACATATAGGCGGGTGCCTAGATGCTACATATTCTCCATGAGGGCCTTGTCCTCGGCCGTCATGGTCTCACGAGTGGCCGCGCCGCCCATGGGCTTCGGGGTGGGACCGCCCTCCATCTCGCCACCGGCCTCGGCAGGAGCGTTGACGGGGGTCTGCATGGCCTTCGCCAGCATCTGGTCGTTGCCCATGCGGGTGAGCTGCCCGGCCGCCATGCGGAGACCCGTGTCGTCCGCGAGCTCCTCGGGGCTCACAGTGTACTTGCCCGCGAACTTCCCGCCGCCGACCTGCTCCACAGCCTGGAACAGCGCGACGAGGGGGACGAAGATCGCCGGGGGAAGCGGCTGATCCCAGCGGTCAGCGCCGGCGAGGTCCACCGCCACGTTCGGGAGGTCCTGCCCACCGAGCTTGTCGAGCGTCTCGTTGAACGTGTCGACGAGCGTCGTCACCGTCGTGGCGCTGTAGGGCTTCTTCGGCTTCGGGGCGGCCGCGGCCATGGCCTCGTAGCGCGCACGCTCCTTGTCCATCATTGCGTTGGCGGCACGCTCGCGCATGGCCGCGCCCTCGGGCCCGGCCTCCATGGGAGCGGGACCGCCCTTGGCGGCAGGAGCGGGAGCGGCGGCGGGGGCGCCCTTGGGGGCGGGCATCATCATTTCGGCCATGGGAAACCTCGGGGGTGGGGGTGCGAACTAGTCGATCCTACCTTGATCACGAGCGATCCGGTATCCCCGGTACGCTGGATGGTTCTCAAGACGGTCGCTGTAGTCCTCGTAGACCTTCCGCAGCTCTTCGTCCTTCGCTTCGAGCTTGCCGATCTCGCGGTCCTCGTCCCAGTCTCCGTCGACCGGGATGAGGTTGCGCTCCTTGCAGATCTGCTTGCGGTGACCAGGGGAGCGCACGATGCATCCGAGGCCGCGGTCAAAGTACGGGTAGTTGCGGTTGGACCAGTCCGCGCCGGGCATCCCAACGCGCTCGTAGACGTCCGTGCTCCCGCACTTCGGACAAGGGGGCGCTGCCTCCTCGCTCGTGAGCGCTTCGTAGAACGTGTGCTCGCACGCACGACAGGTGATGTCCGGGCACCGCACCGACGTGCCGCTGCCGACCTCGCGCTCCTTGCTCGCGTAGTGCGGCGTGGCGCCCATCGTCGGGAGCGTCGCGCTCATGATGCCGCGAGCGACGCCGCCGCACTTCCGGCACTCCACCTCGCGCGGCTTCTCCGACATCTTGCAGAGGAGGTCCGTCACGTGCCCGCCGTCACACTTGAACTCGTAGAACGGCATCAGACACCCCACGCGTCGAAGAGGGTCTCGCTGGCGTCCTCGTCGCGGATGGGTTCCTTCGCTAGGGCCTTCGCGATCCGCTTGAGCTCGTGCGGCAGGAACTCGTTGAGCTCCTCGCGCGACAGCTCGCTGCTCACGTGGAGCGCGTACTTCGGGGGGTTGCCCGCCCAGATGAGCAGCACCTTCGTGTGCTCTCCCTCAAGCGGGTCCGCCGGTTCCGTTGGCGTGGTGAGGAGCGTCTCCTCGGTGATCTCGGGGTCCATGATGTCTCCTTTGTCGTCGTTTACTTGCCGTTCTTGGTCGTCGGCATGCTCTCTACCGCGGGGGGAATGTCTGCCTTCTGCGAGTTGCGGAGCCCCTCCTGCGCAAGGTTCTCCGCGAGGTCAACAAACGAAAGGGGAACGCCAGAGTTTACGAAGGTGGCCGCACCACGTCCCGCCCTCGGAACTTTTGCTGCCAAGGCTCGTTCAGCTTGTCCCTTTCGAGCACTCGGCGTCATGGCGTCCACCATCGCGAGTGCCGCCTTCTGCGCGCCCTTCTTGTAGTCGCCCGCGCGCATGTCGATCAGCCCCTCGCCGAGGTAGGCTCCCGCCCCCAGAGCGCCGAGCCCCTGTACGGCCATGACCGCTCCCTCGGGAGCCGCCGGCGTGAAGAGAAGAGCCGTCCCTCCAAGAAGGGCACCCCACCCGGCCGCGTCTCCAACCGTCGCGAGGACGTCCTGCGACTCCCGACGGACCGCCGGGTTGATGTCGAGGAGGCCCCCGCCCGCAGGCGGGGTCTTCGGGGCCGTAGACCGGTCGATCTCGTACTTCTCGTCCTTCGGCATGGTCAGCTCCTCTTGTCGGCGGCCTTCATCTGCCGCATGACTTTGTTTGCCCAGGCTCGGCCGGGGTCGCCGCCCCAACCTAGCCATGCCTGCAAGCCCTTGCTCGGGTAGCCTTCCGAACCCGCGGTAAAGCCCTTCCCCTGCTTGTCCACCTCGTGACGCGCGAAGAAGGACACCATCCGCCCGATGGTCGCGGGGTCGACGTTCTGCCGGTTGATCAGCTGCCGTGCCCGCGCGATCCCCACCGGGGTCATGCCCCGGTTGCTCGGAGACACCGACTCCCGCAGGTCGAGCCCGCGCTTCGCCGCGGCGGCAGCGGCTGCGGGCGGCTTGAAGCTGATGTGCGCGTACTTCTCGGCCACGGCTACCCTCCTCGGTCAGAACATCTGTTGAAGGCAGCGAAGCATCTCAAACGCTTCCTGCCGGGTGAGGGTGTTCTCCGAGATGGAGGTCGGTCCTTCGATAACGATCTTCACCGCGTCGAAGGTCGAGCGCTTCTGCGTCTTCGCGTTCGTACCCGCATCCTTCGTCTCTTCAACGCGGATACGGATGGGGTTGCCTATCTCGTTGGTGAACTGACTGGTCGCCACGCCTTTGTCGCCGCGTCGCGGCTTCATGGGCATGGCCATCACTGACTCTTCGTACTTCTCGGCCACGGCTACCCTCCGCTCTTCTTCGGGTGCCCCTTGGGGAGCAGGTCGTTGTCGGTGACGTACTTCGGGTTGCGTGGGCTGCCGCTGGCCAGGAGATGCAGGAACGCGTTCACGCGCGCCATCGCCCACTGCTGACGGCTCTTCACCACGGGGCTGTGGCTCCGGCTGAAAGCGCCGGCGCCCCGACGCCACACCGCCTTGAGCGCGCCGAGCGCGGCCTTCTTGCCGGCGCCCTCGTGCTTCGCGTTGTGCACCTTCGCCTTCTCCGCGAGGGACGCGACGATGTCCTCGCCGAGACGGATGGACCCGGTGGACGAGGAGGCGCTCCCCTTCGGGTTCGCCTTCGACCCCGTCACCCGCTCCGCAGGCTTCGCCGGCGTCGAGGACTTCGGTGCCTTCTCAACCACGGGGCGCCTCCTCGGTGACCGGACCGCCAGCCACCCAAGCGCGGCACGTGCGGCTCGCGGCACACTTGAAGTCGAACGCCTCGCAGTAGCCGAGCTCCGTCTGGAGCATCACGTCGTACGCGTCCTGCTCGGTGTCGCCCTTCGCGAGACCGGTCTTGATGCACTCCAGCATCTTCGGCGTGACGATGAACATCGCGCAGTTGCCGCAGCGCATCGTCATGGCCTTCTCGACCGGGACGTCCCACTTCGCTGCGATCTGGTCGAAGTAGTCACCCGGGTCCATGGGGTTCGCCGGGCCGTACATGGCCGTGTCGATGGCGTTCTGCCTGTTCTCCAGGTTGAGTGCGATGTCCTGCGTGGCGCGCGGGCAGGACTCCCCGTCGGTCTCCTCCGTGCCCTCGTCCTCGCCCTCGGCGTATCCCTCCTCGGCACCTTCCTCTTCCTCGGGCTCGCCCTTGAAGAGGCCGATCGCCTCGTCGATGTCGTCCGCGAGCTCGTCGAGCACTTCCTTGAGGTCCGGCTCGAGCGCCGCTTCCGCGAGACCGCCCAGCGTGGCCATCGCTTCCTCAAGCTCCGCCGCAGCCTCGGCATTGTCTTCCGTACGGCCCGCGGCGACCACCGCCTCGGCCACCTGAACGAGCACGTCCTGCACCTCAGGGGGAAGTCCCGGCGTGTTCAAGAGCGTGTCGAGCGTGCCCGCCGCGGAGTCGAGGTACTCCTTCGGCGACTCGTAGGACTCCGAGTCCTCTTCCTCGGGCGCGGGCATGGGTCCGGGGGGCAGTCCCTGCTGGCCCTCCGTCGGGGGTGCCTCGGGCCCGGGCGCCATGGGGGCCTCGGGCGCCATGGGGGCCTCGGGCGCCTCGGGAGCCGCGGGCGCGTTCTTCGCCTCGTCCTTCGCCTTCTGCTCGAGGTTGTCCGGGTGCAGGTCCTTCGGGAGCTCGAAGCGATCCGCGATGGTCGCCATGTACGTCCGCGCGATCACGCCCGCAGGACCCGGCTGTTGGCTCGCTTCCCACAGCGCCATGTACGGTTGCATCAGGGACATGAGGTTCTGCTGCATCGCCGCGTCCGTCATGGGCGTGCGGCCGCCCTCGACGAACGAGACGTCGAAGTCCCCGTCGAGGTCCTCGACCGTCACGTTCACCCGCTCGTTGCGGTCGAACAGGCGCAGCACCTCCTGCTGGATCACGATCAAGTTGCCCGTGTGCTGCGGCTTCGGAGGACCCGCGAGGAACGGAGCGACCGATCCCGCGAGATCTGCCGCGAGGCTGTACGCCATCTCCGCCGGGTTCGGCGCCTGCTGGTCGATCGGCCGCGCATCCGTCGGAGACAGCTCCACCTGGTTCGCGTCGTCGTACTCCCCGAGACTGCCCTCCTCGGGGTTCTGCATCGCCGCGATCAGCGCACGCTGCGCGAGCTTGACCACGTCCGCCAGCCAGGCGTCCTTGATCATCCCATGCATGCCGAACTCGCTCTCCGTGTAGAGCTGCGTCGTCTGCATCTCGAAGGCCGTCGCCTTCGTCACGATGCCGCGAGCGTTCGGGCTCGTGCCGATCGCGCGCTCAAGGTCCGCCTCGGCCAGCGCCATGTAGTTCTGCACGTTGACCGAGATCGTCCCCGTCTCGATCTTCTGCACCACGTCCTGAAGAGAGCCGTTGTAGTCCGCCGGCACCTTCAGCACGAGGCCGTCCACGCCGCTGGCGATCTTCGTCTCGGTGTCCGCACCGAGGATGCCGTCGCGCAGCAGGTACTGCCTCGAGTCCTTCCGCGTGCTCTGCGCCATGAAGGACCGGTAAATGTTGATCTCCCGCAGCTGCGGCAGCATCCGCTGGCTCCCCGCGATCCCGCGCAGGGGGAACTCCGGCTCGCTCGCGAAGATCAGCGGAGAGATGTGCGCAAGCGACGTCCCTTCCGACGTCGCGAGGGGCATCGGACCCATGTACACCGGCTTGAGGGACAGATCCCCCTGGCCGAGCACGTACACCTCGAGGCGCCCGAGGTACGTCACGCTCGGGTCGTTCGGGTCCTTGATCGTGTCGCGCAGGTTGCACACCTCGAGCACGCGCACGAACGCCGAGTTGTCCGTGTTCGCCGCAGCGTTCTGGTTCTCGCGCTCGCGCGGCTCGTCCTGCGTCGCAGCCGTCGGCGAGAGGAAGTCCTTCCGACTCGTCCCCGAGAGCATGCCCTTGGGGATGTTGTACTCCCGCTCCACCTCTCGGATGGGCCGGTAGTAAACGTGGCCGCGGAAGCGCTCGTCGTCAGGATCCGTAGCGTCCGCGTCGAGCACGACCTCCCACCACGGGATGATGCGCATCCACACCCGGTCGAGAGGGTTGCCCGTCCCCGGCGAGTAGCCGATCTTCGCCGCGCACCCCGGGTAGAGGATCGCCTGGCGCAAGGCGCTCATCACCCGACTGTGGATCTTCTGGTTCGACAGCCAGTAGTTCAGCGCCAGCTGAGCCCGCTGTGGGTTCCCCTTGCCCGTCACGTCCGGACCGAACACCGTGCGGTTCGCCCGTGGATACAGCGCGCTCAGGTAACTGCCGATCGCTCCCCAGATACGGTTGACCTCGACGTCCGTGTTGAGCGTCATCATCTGCCGCTCGTCCGCACGGCCGCGGACGTACCGCCACCACCTCGTCATGTAGAGCGCCTTGGCCTGCGCAAGATCGGTCCGCGCATCCTTCATGCGCTTGTCGTGCGCCTGGAGCTGTTCGCGGATCGCCCTCGGATGGAGCTCGTCCTTCTCGAAGTCGTGATCCTTGGGGTCGAGCATGGGAGAACCTCGTGCGCCTTTGTACCCTATCCCCGTGTCGCTGCCCATGGGTCCGACCGCATCGCCTCGTTGCGCGGACGACGCCACGGTTCCTTGTTGCCAGCGTGCCTCGAGCGCCTCGGCATGCTCCGCCTGTTCCACTCCGCGAGCGCGATCGCCATGGCATGGTCGTCATGGTAGCCGTCCTGTCCTGCGATGTGCCCGTGCACCTCGCGGACGTGGAGCAGCTCTTGCACCGTCAACAGGTCGTTGAGCTCCAGCTCATCCGCGTCGACCATCGAGCGCAGATGTGCGTACGCCTCTTCCTTGCTGCCTTTGCTCGTCGTCCAGTACGGCGTTGATGCATCGGCCTGCGACCCGTACTTGATCCGGACGCCCGGCTTCGTCCACAGAGGGATGCCCTGGTTGGCCAAGCGCCGGATCACGACCGGACCCGCACCACCCGTGTTCCACTCCACCAGGCAGCGTGCCCTGTTGTAGTACGTCGCGAGCTCGGCCACCTTGTCCGAGAACGCCAGCTCTCCACCCTTTCGGCACGACAGCGTCGCGCACTGCCTGCCTCGTGAGTCGAGGACCTGTGCCACCGCCCAGTCGCCCCCGTTGCACCAGCTTGGGTCCACGCCCATGGCGTAGTGTTCTCCCCTCTCGGGCTTGTGGAAGATCCGGAGCTCCTGCACCTCGTCGGAGTTGAACCGCGCACGCAGCCGCGCGAGCACCCCGTTGAGGTACTCCACGTTGAACCAGCTGCCGTCGAAGACGAGGAACCCCTCCTCGACCGTGAGAGGGTACTCCCGTCGGAACCGATCGAGCCCGATCCCTCTCGGTCCTGTGATCTTGTCGCGCCGCCACGCGATCTGCTCGAGGGTCAGGTCGTGAGCCCTCATCATGTTGTGCTCTTCCTGCGTCGGCTCAAAGCCCGGGAGGATCGGACGCGTGTACGTCGGATGGTCGCACCATCGGAAGAAGCGAAACCGGTAGCTCCGGTCTCCACTCCGCACCGCTTCCTGCGCTGCGAGCACCTGTTCATGGAACAGGTTCCCCGGTCCGTTCGGGCTGGACATGATGATCGTCTGCGCGTGTGGCCCTTCATGCATCGAGGACGTCACCGCTGCCCACACGTCTCGGTCATGGAACCAGTACGCCACCTCGTCGAAGTGCCCCCTCTGGTACGTCCACCCTCGACCACCGGCAGGACTCCGCGACGACAGGCATCGAAACCCCGCCTTGGTGTCCTCAAAGATCATCTCCTTCACGTTGCTCTTGAGCAACGGTCGCCGAAGCTGCTCCGGCATCCCATGGTAGTAGTCCTGAAGCTTCTCCCACAGCGCTGCGTTGGTGTCGTCCTTGTCCGTCACGACCAGCGTTCTGACCGGGTCCTGCGTCCAGTACAGGTAGCAGAAGTTCCAGCCCAGACCGACCGTGCTGTCGCCGATCTGCCGTGGCTTCGCATGCACGATGGTCTTCGCCGTCGGATCGCAGAAGTCCTCCATTGCGCTGACCTGTTCAGGGAAGGGGTTGTCGAACCGCCTGTACTTCCCCTGCATGTCTCGGATGGTCAGCTTCCCCATCATCATGTGAGGCGCTGCCCGGTACGCGTGCACGTGCCTCGCGTACTCCTGCGCATCGAAACGGTCGCTCACCGCCTCTCCTTCAGCGCGACCACGACTGCTGCGAGGATGCGAGCACGCTCCTCGGGTGTGTGTCTCCCGAGGAGCAGCTCGATGATCTCCGACGTCGTCCGCTTGATGAGGTGCTCACGCGCTGCTTTCATGCTCGCGTCCTAACATGCTTGCGTGTCTACGCCTCGGCCTTGGTGCTCTTCGCCCACGCATCTGCCGTGCCGTCCGGTGCGAGGAAGGACTTGACCTCGGTGCTGGCCGCAGCCGCCTTGTGGTTGACCCCGGCCGTCTGTGGCGTGAAACGGAAGCGCCCGTACTCCTTGAACGCCCACTCCTCTGCGCCCTGCATCCCGCGCATGAGCCCCTCGAGGAACACCTGGTCTGCGAGCTGCTTCTCCTGCTCGGACAACGGTGCGCACTGAGGGATGGGCGTGAAGAACCAGTCGTTGAACCCGGGCTCGTGGATCCACCGGTCGAACTCTCCACGGCTGATGGGCTTCCAGCCCTTGTCCTTGAAGAGCGCTTCCTTCGTCGCGAGCAACCACCGGGAGAGCATGAAGTTGCCCAAGGTGACCTGCTCCTCGGCGACGTCCCGGAAGAGCGCCTGCCTCGGGGTAGGACGGAAGAGCGCCGCCTGTCGACGAAGCTCCTCGGCCGAGACGACACGTGCCGCCTCGACCGTACGCACCCAACCGCTCTCGGTCTCGGTGCCTTCCTTCTTCGTGCTCACGACGCACCGACGTTCAGTTCCGCATCTGCTTCCTGCCCGGACTCGTCCTCGGTCTCGCGACTCGGGTTGCGCTTGCGCTTCGGCACGGCTTCGTATCCACCGCGCTCGCCGAGGCGACCGGCCTTCTCCATGGACATCGCCATGGCGAACGCTTGGTCCGGCTTCTTCCCCTCGTCACGGATGAGCATGCGCACCTTTCGGGCGACACGGAGCTTTGCTTCGGCTGGCATGGGTGCTGGCATGGTTGCCTCCTAGCCGAAGAGTAGCGCGTCGTGTGTTCGGATGCGAGCTAGGCGGGGAATGGCGGGGAGGGGGTGAGAGGGTCTACTACCATTGAGGTTGAACTATGTATTTGTGAAAGGTTGGGGAGGGGGTAGGACCTTCCATGACCACAGGTCTAGGTGGGGCCACCCCGGTAGGTCTGGAGGTTGATCCTGTTGGGTAGGATGCCGGGAGCCACTAGGTGGGTACTCGAGCGAGCGAAGCGAGCGAGGCGATACGGTCCCGTCGGGTATTCGCGCGACCGAAGGGAGCGCGAGCGCGGTCCGGGTCGGCCGTTTATGGGTCCGGCGGGTCGGTTCGGGCGCCTCGGGGCGCTCCCCCGGGGAGCTCCCCCGGCGGCTACCCGGCGCCGCGCTCCCCCGGCGGCTACCCGGCGCCGCGCTCCCCCGGCGGCTACCCGGCGCCGCGCTCCCCCGGGAGCTCCCCCGGCGGCTACCCGGCGCCGCGCTCCCCCGGCGGCTACCCGGCGGCCGCGCTCCCCCGGGGAGCTACCCCGGCGCCGCGCTCCCCCGGCGGCCGCAACGACAAGCGGCGCCGGCTCGGGTGAGCTCGGCGCCGCGGGCGACGGGGACGGGGTGGGCTAGGTGAGCGGCGCGCATTCCATGGCGCAACGTTCGAACAGGCGGCGGGCAAGCTCGCGCACCTGCGCATCCTCGGCGAGCGCTTCCAGGCGGCGCCGGGAGTAGCGCGCGGCGTCTTCGAGGTGCATGCGGTAGCCTCGCGACGGGGCGTAAACCTCGATGACGTACCCGTCCTCGTGCGTGCGGCGTTCGATCGGTTGCACGTGCAACGTGTAGCCGCGGGGCCCGAACGTGGGGTATGCGACGGTGACGCGCGCCTCCTCTCCGTTCGGGAGGGTCCAGATAGCAACGTGCAAGCAGCGGGGGTCGGTCTTCATTGGGGGAGCTCCTGTGTGTGCGTGTGAGCGGCGCCGGGGGTCCGGCGCCGCGGGTGGGGGTGGGCTAGATGAGGCCGGCGGCGGAATACAGGGCGCCCACGCGCGCGGACGCGTCAAGCCAGGTCCGGCTACCCGGCGTCGCGCGGTCCATGCGTGCGAGCTGATCCGCGCTCTCCGCGTTGACTGCGGCGGCGCGTACCGCGAGCGCTCGCGCGGCGCGGGCTCCGGACGTGCTTCGGATCGTTGCCCACGCGCGTCCTGCGACCAGGACGGCGACGGTGACGTGCCGGGAACGCTCCTTCTCTGTGAGGTGCTGGTATTCGGTCGGCGTGTGTACGACGGTGCGGCCGTCGGGGGACACGTACGCGTCTGCGGTGATCGTGTCTCCGCTCGGGGTCGCAAGCGTGACGCGCGCCGCAGTCCATCCGCTCGGGCGGGCGGCGGTGCTCGGGCGGGGGAGCTCGAGCGTGACGGGGACGGGCGACGGGGGCGGGCGGAAAGATGCGCGGCGCTGTGCGGTGGTGAGGGTCTTCATGGGGGGAGCTCCTGTGTGTGCGTGTGAACGGCGCCGGGGGTCCGGCGCCGCGGGTGAGTGGTCTAGAAACAGTCGATGTAGGAACACACAAGGCGCACGGCCGCCTCGTGGGTGGTGGTCTCGTAGTCGTCTTCGGCGACGCCTCCGGTGTCGCGCTCGCTCGCGTCCGGGCGGGTGACGGTGACCCACGTGCGGCCGTCGTCGTTCGGGCTCGGGCGGATCAGGATGGAGACTTCGGGCCCCGCGTTGACGTGGTAGCCGTCGGGGGTGTCGGTGAACGTGACGCCGGCGTCTTCGAGGCGCTCGGCAAGGGTTACGGGTGCGGTGTCGATCGTGACCATGGGGGCAGCTCCTGCGGGGCTACAGTGGGGGACGGTGGCGACGGCTAGCGCTACGGCTAGCAGGGGGGCGGCGCATCCGCTGACGTCGCGCCGACCCGGAGGCGGGTGGTGTAGGCGGCTCACACGGGGGCGTGCGCGACGCGCCGGAAGCGGAGCGCGCCGGCGCGCTTCACGCGGGGGAGCGCTGCCCGGGCGGCCGCGCGGACCGCTTCGATCTCAGCAACGGTACCGGCGTCCGCGGGCGCGGTGTCGTCGACCAGGGCGGCGAGCGCGCGCGCCCTCACGTGGGGAGCGACGGCGCCGGACCCGTGCGTGATCGCGTCCAGCATCCGCGCGACGCCCGCGAGCGTGAGGGCGCCGGCGGTGGGCGCCGCGTCGTGGGGGGCGCCGGCGGTCACGTCCACCGTCGCGCTGAACGTTTCCGGGGGGGAGCCGGGGCGCAGGATGCACACGGCGATATGCACACCGTCGTACTCTCCCGCGGGAAGGCTATCGTCCGGGGCGGGGGCAACCTTGTCAATGCGGGTCGCGAGTGCGTAGGCGAGTGGGGAAAGCATGTGCGTTACTCCTTGTCGGTGGTGAAGATCGCGATCGCGAGCGGCGCCGCGACTGCGAGGAAGGCGGTACCTGCGCCAGCGGCGGGATCGTCAATGCCGACGATAAGGGCGAGCGCTGCGAGCGCGACGGCCGCGATCGCGGCGAACGTCTCCGCCTTCACGCGTTCACGCGGGCGCGCTCGGCGCGACGTGCGGCGCGCTCGAGGCGGCGCGCGACGCGGAACGCGAGGCGGACGCACGCGCGGAGCGCCGGCGCGCGGGCGGCGCGGAGCTCGCGGGCAGTCTGACAGAGGATCGCGACGTTCGCGACGGCGAGGATCGCGATCGCGGCGTACGTGGGGTGAGGGATGAAGTCGAACATGGTCTAGTCTCCGGTGTCGTGGGGGCCGGCGGGGTTCTCCCTCCGACGCAATAGGAATACTTCGGGCGTTAGATAGCGTCAAGCAGAAAGTTTGGGCGCCCGAAAAAAAGGGCGGCGCCCACGTGGGGCGCCGGCTCCGGCTACCAGGGCGCCGGCTACGGGCGCGCAGCGTCGCGCGCAGCGCGGATACGGGCGACGATAGCGCCGGCGGCGGGGCATGCCGCGGGGGTGTCGTTGCGCCGGCGGCGGGCGGCGCCTAGGGCGCCGTGCATGCGCACGAAAAACGACGGGCGCCGGGCGCCTCGCGCGGTACCGTCGCACCCCCCGCAACGCTCGCACGTGAGCCCTACCGTATCGCTTGGGCATGGGCGCATGCCGGCGGCTTGATACGCGACGTCGTCCGCGGCGCTGGCGCTCGCGGCGAATACGCGCCAGCCGGCCGCGGTCGCCTCAGCCGCGGCCGCGGGGGTGTCGCAGGATGCCATTACGAGCGGGGACCACGCGGCCGCGTCAAGCGTGCGCCAGGCGGCTGTGTAGGCGGTGTGACGGCGCGCGCCGGCTAGCACGCGTGCGAGCACACGCAGGGGTACCGCGGCGGGGTCTCCCTCCATTCCTAGCCGGACCTGCGCACCCGCGAATAGTCCGGGAGGGAACCCCACCCGACCGGCCGCGATCTCACGCAACGCCGCGGCGTGCGACGCGGTTAGACGTGCCTTGTTGACGTAGCACGTGCCGCTCCCACCCCGCGGGCGGCTACGGTGCGCGCACGCGTCGGGGCACACTGCCCCATCGGCGCCGGCGCGCCATGCGTCGACCGGCGCCATATCCGCGCGCATGATCGAAACCTGTACCATATCGCCCGTCTTTCCGTTCTGGCTAGGGGCGTTGACCCGGTGCGCCGCGAGCAGGATGCTAGCGCCATCAAAGGCGCTAGGTCCCACCCATAGAACGATCGTCGGGGGCAGCGGGCGAGCGAGTGTAGCGCGTGCGTGTGCGCGCCAGGTGCGGCGCCAGGTCGTGAGGGTGCGTGCGGTCATGCGTGGTCTCCGGGTTGCGTGTGAGACGTCCGGGGGTCCGGCCGTCGGGGATGGTCTACCTGCGCGGGGGGATAGCGTCAAGCGGAAAGTATCGGGCGCCGGTGGAACGGTGCGCCGGGGGAGCGCTACGGGAAAGTGCGGCGGTCGTACGATTTCCGCTTGACAGTAACTCCCGAGCGGGTTACGTTTCGCGCGTGCGTGCGCGTGCGCGTGCGCGTGCGCGTGCGCGTGCGCGCGTGCGCGCGTGCGTGCGCGGGCGCGCGCGGGCCGGTCGGGCCGGTCGGGCCGTTCAACTGCTATTGTACTCGTCCGGGGCCCCATCCGAATATAACTTTCGGGTTGACGCTAAAGGCGGGACGCTTTAGGAATATGGCGAACCCGGAGAGAATATGGAACCGCAGAAGAAGCGCATGGGCCGCCCACCCCTCCCGACCGGTCAGGCGAAGGACGCCCGCATCATGGTCCGCCTCACCCCGCAGGAGCTCGCCCTCCTCGAGGCCGCCGCCGGCGGGCGGCCCGTCTCGTCCTGGGCACACGACATCCTCGTCGCCGCAGCCCGGCACGTGACCCATGCTAACGGATGAGAACGGCAGGCCGAAGTTCCTCGTCGTCGGCCTCGACCTAAAGACCCCGGTCGACGCAGCTCGGGACCTCGACCGGGCACTGCGCTGGTACGCGCACGTCTACGCGTGCCTCGCCGAGTCGTGTGACTTCGAGCGCCGCATGTGGTTGCAGCACCGCACCAACGACATCCTCGAGGAGCTCGCCCTTCGAGGTGACGAGGGGGCGGGCATCGAGATCGAACGGCGACGGTGGGCACGCCGCCTCGGCGACGCTGCGGAGTTCGCAGCTCGTGCCGGGGTCTCCCTCGACACGCCCGCCTTCGACCCCGACCGGCCGCTCGGGCCGGGCACGATGGTTCGTTGGGCCGCGCAGGGGCCCCTCGACTTCGCCGGCAGGAAGGACTCCAGCCGGGCCACCTTCAAGCTCGGGGAGTGGAAGGAGCACGACCGTGTCCTGAACCGCGGCGGGGTGCGCCCCGGCGCCGTGAAGTTCGACACGACCGACGAGCTCCCCTGGCACGACGCCCGGGTGCCCGGCTCCGGCGCAAAGGCCGAGGCCGTCCGCGCCACCCACAAGGCGGGGCTCGGCGCCCTCGCCAACGAGGTGGCCAACCCGCGGGACATGCGCTCGACCATCACCGGCCGGCGGCCCAAGAAGTAGCCTCGAGCGACGCCCGCACCTCGGCGGGTGTCGGAGCGTTCTCCCCAGGGGGCGGTGGCAGGCATCGGGTACACCCGATCCGGACACCGCCCCCTCGTACGTCCGCCACGAGGAGGGCGTTC
>Ga0181357_1000110_pt1 | contig 25961 bp, 37 predicted proteins | sample Fa13VDMM110DN_FD_130094 | JGI IMG/M metagenome (GOLD analysis project Ga0181357, IMG submission 130094) | Freshwater viral communities from Lake Michigan, USA - Fa13.VD.MM110.D.N | ecosystem: Environmental > Aquatic > Freshwater > Lake | place: USA: Michigan | collected 2013-09-24 | reverse complement strand
TTGGAAATAATTACAAACGATAGAAGGGTACTAGGAATAGAGACCGGTCTAAAGGGCGGGCAACCCAGGAGAGCTCGTCCACCCGGTTACGAGGAAGCCCTGAGAGATTCTAGTAGATCATTGCAGAGTGTGGCCAGCGAGTTTGGAGTCTCTGGCCCAACAGTGCTTAGGGACAGGAGAGCTCTTGCGATACCCGCAAGTAAGGACTTTGAAAGAAGACAGGCAATCTCTCTCCCTGACAGCTACGAAGAAGAGATGCAAAGTCCTGCAATTCAATCAATGAGCATAGAAGATGATTTTGAAACCAGCGATGTAGTTAATGTCGGCGATAAAGAGAGCACAGGAGATGATGGAAGGCGTCGCACTGGCAGACCACGCAGTGCAAGACCACCAGGTTACGAAGAGGCTCTACGTGATGTGACACGCACTCACCAAGAAGTTGCTGACGCCTTCGGATTTAATCTGATGATGATTAGAAGGGATAGGCAGGCTTTAGGCTTGAAGATGCCGCTTCGCGATCGCTCTGGCAGACGACGCAGTGCAAGACCTCCTGGTTACGAGGAAGCTCTGCAAGACGTGACACGCACTCACCAAGAAGTTGCTGACGCCTTCGGATTCAATATTATTACCGTTTTTAGAGATAGGCAGGCTGCAGGCATTAAGATGAAGATGCGCGGCAGCAGACCACGAGCAATGCCTGACATGGCACAATCTAGCACACCTGAATTCAAGCCAACAGTAGATCCAGACAAGGATCCCTCGTTGTCCGTTCGTGATTTTCCGCCAGTGAGTCTCCCAATCAGGACGGAACCTGCACGATACGATGATGAATTGGATTACGAGGATGAGCCCGAGGACGTTGATATCTTGTCTTTGTACGGAAGAATAAGATGAAAGAGATTAAAATTCTTAAGCAGCTTGTACTTGAGATGATGGAGAATGAATCTGATCCAGACGACTCAGATGATCAATACAGAGTTCATAGCAGGATCATATCACCAGATGATCCAGACTACTCCAGGGATCAGTGGGGAAACGAGATACCCTACATTCATCTTCTTGGGACAGCACCCGACGCTGATATAGCCCGAGACTGGGGAGCCTCTCCTTCAACTGTTTGGCTTGATAGGAAGAGAAGAGGTATTCCAAACTTCATGACGCTATCTAGAAAGAAAGCTGTCGAACCAATTGCTCACCTTCTCGGAACAAAGCCTGATCAGGACCTAGCAGATGAGCATGATATTCCTGTTTCTTGGATAGAGAGGGGCAGGATTGAGCGCAGGATACCCGCAATGAAATCGCCTAGACAAGTACTGGTTCTACCCTATGAGGATCTTCTAGGAAAAGTTCCCGATACTGTGATTGCTCGACAGTTTGGCGTGACAACAAACAACATTGCATATCACAGAAACAAACGTGGCATCCCTGCTTTCAAGCCTTCTTGATATTTCATTTCTTGCTTTCTAAACTTTGTGTAAATGTTAACCTGGGTTTGTTACTATAAAACGTAACAAAAGGTGCACATGCCAATAGAAGGAATTCGTCCGCCTGAACGCTTTGTTGGTCTTCACAGCCACAGCGGCACAGGCAGCCCATTCGACGGTCTCGGGTACCCAAACCAGCACATGGACTTCATCATCTCTAACGGGATGGATGCGTGGGCCTTGACAGATCACGGCAACGGTAACGGTCTCTCTCATGCTCATGCGCATGCCAAGAAGCTTGCAGGCAAGGGCAAGAAGTTCCGTCAGCTCTACGGCGTTGAGTTCTACTTCGTCCAGTCGCTTGATGGTTGGCGAGATCAGTATAACCAGCACATGGATGCGGTACGAATCGCTCGCGAGGAGAAGAAGAAGCTAGAGGCTACTGACATCAACTCCGAAGATGAGATCCAGGGCGGCCTCGTCCTTGAGGATGAGGACGACACGAAGAGTCGTGACACTTTCGCAAAGGACGAATGGAAGCGCAGATATCATCTTGTCGTCTTCGCAAAGAGCCAGAAAGGCATGCAGAATCTCTTCACGCTTGTCAAGCGATCCTACAAGGAAGGATTCTACAGGTTCCCGCGAATTGATCTTGAGATGCTCAAGACACACGGCGAAGGACTTGTCGTCTCGACCGCTTGCATTGGTGGAATCTTCGCTGCACAGGCTATTCGTGGTGAAGCGCTTAACAAACCATTCGAGGCGATTCAGAGTGAGATGCAGAATCTTGCTGATCGCTTCGTTGACGCTGTAGGAATCGACAACTTTAACCTTGAGATACAGTTTAACTCTCTTCCCATGCAGCACCTGACGAACAGGCATCTGTTTGAGCTGGCGAAGAATACAGGCATTAATCTCGTTGCAACTAGCGATTCCCACTACTACGGCCCTGAGCTCTGGGAAGCGAGAGAGCTGTATAAGCGGCTTGGACGCATGGGGCAGAGAGGCGATGAGGTTCCCACGCTTCCAAAGTTCGATGAGCTCAAGTGCGAGCTCTATCCCAAGAACGCACAGCAGATGTGGGATGAGTATCTCAAGCACTATGACAGCTACGATTTCTACAAGGGCAACGAAGCGATCGTTCGCGACGCTATTGAGAGAACTTACGACATCGCGTGGGATCAATGTGAGGAGATCTGGTTCGATAAGAAGGCAAAGCTGCCCGACTTTAGCACTCCAGAGAAGACAGCTTTCGAGCAGCTGAAGATTCTCGTCGAAGAAGGGATGCAAAAGGAAGGCCTCAATCAGAGTCCTGGGTATGTCGAACGCATCAAGATGGAAATGGATGACATTGAGTACCTTGGCTTCGAGAACTACTTCCTCACACTGACAAAGGTGTTCACGAAGGCGAAGGATCGGACCCTAATTGGCCCTGGTCGTGGATCTGGCGCAGGCTCTCTTGTCAACTACGTCCTTGGCATCACCCACGTCGACCCTGTCAAGTACGATCTTCTCTGGGAAAGATTCCTAGGTCGTCACAAGGTTGCATGGCCTGACATTGACACAGATGTTGGTAATCGAGATGTTCTCATCGATGTCTCCCGAGAACTATTCGGTGAGGACTCTGTTATTCCGGTGTCAAACTTCAGCACGCTGAAGCTAAAGTCGCTGCTGAAGGATGTCTCGAAGTTCTATAACGTTCCTTTCGATGAGGTGAACGAGGTAACCGGGCCTCTGCAGGATGAGGTCATGCACAAGGCGATGGGTGACCACGAGGAGAAGTCAACCTACGTCCTCTCCCATGATGACTGCATGAAGTACTCCGAGAAGTACAGGAACTTCATGGAGAAATACCCTGTCATTGCGGAGAAGATCCAGATCCTCTTCATGGAGCCTAGGTCTATCGGCCGGCACGCATCGGGTGTCCTCGTCTGTCCAGATCTCGAGAAGCACATGCCAGTCATCAGCGTCCGAGGTGAACTGCAGACTCCCTGGTCAGAGGGCATGAACTTCCGTCATCTCGAGGAGAACGGCTTCCTCAAGTTTGACTATCTCGGTCTCTCTCTTCTGCAGATGGTTGAGGACTGCATCAGGCTAATCCTCCGCAAGCAGGGCATCAAGAATCCGACATTTGATCAGATCAACGCGTTCTTTGAAGAGCACCTCTCCTGCAGAAATCACGTGATGGATGACCAGAAGGTTTGGAAGCACGTCTACCACGAGGGTAGATTCACGCAGATCTTCCAGTTCGCTAACGCAGGTGCTCGTAAATTCTGCATCGAGGCAAAGCCGGTATCAATTGACGATCTCTCAGCGATCACAGCAATCTACCGCCCAGGTCCTCTTGCCGCAAACGTCCACAAGAAGTACGTAAAAGCAGGCGAGAATCTCGCAGGAATCAGGTACGCTCACCCAGTAATCAAGTCAATTCTCGAGAGTACAAGAGGCTTCGTAATCTACCAGGAGCAGTTCATGCTTCTGGCACAGAAGCTGTCGGGATTCAATCCCGGTGAATCTGACCAGATGCGAAAGACTCTTGTCAAGAAATCTCTTGACATGAATGAGAAGAAGGCGAAGGAACGTGAGGAGTTGAGGAGGCGATTCATCGGTGGTGCCATGTCGATTAACGGCCTAGCCGAATCACCGGCAACGGAGCTATACGAAACAATTGAGGCATTCTCAGCGTATGGCTTCAACAAGTCTCACTCTGTGTCCTACGCAATCGACTCCTACTACGCTGCATGGCTGCACACCTACTATGAAAAGGAGTGGCTTGCAACTTGCCTCCAGTCTGAGATTAGTAGTCCTGACGGAATGTCGAAGGTTATTACTGAGATTAAGGAGCAGGGCTATAAGATCCTGCCGCCTGACATCAACTACTCTGAAGACGTCTGGGCCTACAGCGATGCACGAGAGGGTTTCCTTCCTCCTCTCACAGCAATTAAGGGTGTTGGAGATACTGCAGTCGAAGAGATCATGAGGATGCGCCCGTACAAGTCGATCCAGCATCTCCTCTACAACGAAGAGGATGAGTGGAAGCACTCAAAGGTTAACAAGACAGCACTTGATTCTCTTTGCAAGGTTGAGGCCTTCTTCTCTCTGGAAGACTTCCAGAATGGAAAGGCAAGCAATCACAAAGTCTTGCAAGAGGTTATCATCGGAAGCTATGACCAGCTTCGCAAGGGCAGGCATGGTCTAACCAAGACCGCCTTGAAGAAGCTTGCTAAGGCAGGTGAGATTCCAAGAATCCTCGTGGATGATCTTCTCTCTGAGAAGTCTGGTGATTCTGACTGGACAAGATCTGAGAAGATCGCGTTTGGCATTGAGCTCATGAAGAGCGTTGACGCTGATCTTCTCTTTCCCACGCGAATTATGAAAAAGATTGAGAAGGCTGCTGTACCATCAATCACAGAGATTACCACCAAGGGTAAGCACATCGCCTGGTTCTGCGTCATTGAATTCGAGAAGAAGGAGACCAAGAATGGTAAGGTCTTCTACAGGATGAAGGCAACTGACACATCCAGTAAGGCTGTTAATGTCAGACTCTGGGGTGAGATGGACAGCAAGTTTGAACCCTACACGATGTGGATTGCAGAGGTCTCCTACGACGAGGATTGGGGAATCTCTAGCAACGCGAACAAGATGAGAAAACTGGAGGTCTGATGCTAACTCTCAATCCGCAATGTGTCTTCGTAGAGGGGCCAGATCTCTCAGGCAAGACGACTCTAATTCGTGATCTACACAGGAAGACTAACTACAGGTACCACCTCATGGATAGATCTCACATATCTCGAGATCTATTTGCCAAGATGTATGGCAGGCCTACCGATCCAATGATGGATCTCGAGATCAACAATCTCAACAACAGGTACTACATCCTGGATCCAAGCGCAGAGATTGTTAAGCAACGATTCGAGGTAAGAGGCGATGAGATACATGATCTTGATGGCGTACTCCGTGTAAGGGAAGCATTCATCAACCTTCAGAGCACCATGCTGAGCAACCTTCCAAACTTGATATTCATCCCGGTCGTTGGTGATCATGATATTGCAGGATTCGTTGCTAATCACCTTGAGTCATTGACTAAGTGCACAATGACATCTGTCGCATCTGAAGCTCTGTGTCATGCGAGTGCACGGGGCGGAGAGACCTGGGGCCTTAGTGTTACACTCCACGAGGATGGCGGTTTTGATCAGGTCGCAGAGAGTGACAGGGATCCTGATTTTGAGGTGGATTACTACAAGAAGATCTCAAGCACCATGCTTGAGAAGATCAGGAATGAGATTGAGGGCATTAATGAGTACAGCAGGCGAGAGACAATCTACTCACGAAGGTTCGTATTCGCTGATAGCTCCTGCATCTCATTCATCCAGATTGGAATCCGCGATGAAAGGGCAGACTTCTATGTCTGCATAAGATCATCAAATCTTGTCAAGACACTCCATCATGATCTAAATTTCCTGCACAGACTATGCAGGGATTCTCAGAGATTCCTACTCAACAAAAATGTCCCGACTCAAATCAGAATCATGATAAACTCAGCGCATGTTATGCCATAATATCTATTGAGGTTTTAATGAGATCACTCGTAACTGGTGGCGCTGGTTTTATAGGTTCCAATCTTGTGAATAGACTTAGGAATGAGGGATGGGATGTTGACATTGTTGATGATCTCTCTTCCGGAACGGTTGAGAACATATCACACCACAATCTACGTGAGGTTCCCGCGAACCTCGCATGCCTTGATGCGAATCACACTAACGATGTTGTGAACTTCTTCGTAGGAGATTTTGCTCATCCTGCTATTCTGCAGCGTATTGCTAGAGGTCACTACGATGTTATTTTTCACATCGCTGCAGTTCCGCGTGTTTCGTACTCAGTTGAGTACCCCGTCCAGACAACAGACTCAAACCTGATGAAGTCTGTAGCACTATTTGATGCTGCTTCAAAGGGAAAGGCGCGAGTTGTTGCGTCTTCTTCTTCTTCGGTCTACGGCGGTGCAGATGTGATGCCAACGACTGAATCCCACGCTAGAGATCCTAAGTCACCATACGCACTTCAGAAGAGCGTGATGGAAGACTTTGGGCGTCTATTCCACAGTCTTTACGGTCTCGACATTGTCTTTCTCAGGTACTTCAATGTCTTTGGCCCTAACCAGCGTGATGGGTCAGCTTACGCTACAGCAATCACTGCATGGTGCACTGCAATCAAGAATGGCAAGACTCTACGCAGCGACGGCGACGGAAGCCAGACAAGGGACATGTGTTATGTCGACAATGTTGTTAGTGCAAACTTCCTCGCATCCAAGAGGGAAGCAGGATTCCACGGGCAAGCTTACAACGTCTGCTGCGGTGACAGCACGTCTAACGCAGAGATCCTAGACTTCCTCAGGAATAAGTTTCCCAATATCAATGTAACGAATGCAGCCTGGCGAGCAGGTGACGTTATGCACACTCTAGGCGATTGGAGCGCTGCCCACCAAGACCTAGGCTATGAGCCGCTCGTCAGGTTTTGGGATGGTCTAAATCTCACTTTGAAGTGGTGGAACCTTGACAAGAATTCCTGAGTTTATAATCCTCACTGGGCCAATGTTTGGCTCTAAGACGACTCGTATGCTTGCGCTGATTGACAGGTACAAGCACATGAAGAAGTCTGTAGTTGCATTCAAGCCTGTGATGGACGACAGATACAACATGTCGATGGACGACAGATACGGCATGTCAAAGATTGTGACGCACAACGGCGGCACTTGTGATGCCTTCAACGTCGCCAGCGGAAAGGAGATGATAATGGTCCTCGCAACGATCGACACCAGTGTTGACATAGTTGCTGTTGACGAGGCGTTTATGATCGATGGAGTTGCTGACGCGCTCATTGATATCTTCAGGCTAGGGAAGACAGTTATTGTGTCTTCAATTGATCTTTCTAGCAACTGCAGACCATTTCCAGAGATGGTGAAGATGTTCCCATGGGCAACATCTATCCAGAAGTGCTCAGCTGTCTGCACTGTCTGCAACAATGACGCATACTACACGATGAAGAAGACCCAGGGAGATGATGAGATCTCGGTAGGCGGCTCAGAGATGTATGAGCCTCGCTGCTGGTTTCACCACGATCATACAAAAGATTCCACGTAGGTAGGGTGCAATGTTAGATCCCCAATCTGTTGATCTGGTCATCTACCACGAGAACTGCAGTGATGGCTTTGCTGCAGCCTTTTCAGCATGGAAATTACTCGGAGACAGGGCAGAATATTACCCTGCAAAGCACGGTTCACAGCCGCCTAGTGTCGAAGGAAAGACAGTAGTAATACTGGATTTCTCATACGACAATGCGACAACTAAGAAGATGATTGCAGAAGCAAAATCTCTTCTTGTCATAGACCACCATAAATCAGCGATGGCGGAGTTGCACGACATCACACACACTCACTTCGACATGAATCGCAGCGGAGCAATGCTGGCATGGAATTTCTTCCATCCCGACAAGGAAGCGCCTAGAATCATCAAGCTCATCGAAGATCGAGACCTCTGGCGGTGGGAGATACCGTACAGCAGGGAGTTCTCAGCTGCATTCGAAATGGTGAAGTTCGACTTCGAAGAATACGAGAAATTTCTGACAGACTCAGAAGTCGACAATGCACAGGTGAGAGGTGCTTGCATCCTAGCATACTCACAGACAGTTATCGCCAGGCTTGCGAAGAGTGCTTCACCTAGAAAGCTCGATGGGAAGAGTGTTCTCGTTGTCAACTCGCCACAGTGGATGTCAGAGATAGGGAATAACCTCAGCCTCACGTGCGATTTTGCTGTTGTGTGGTACTACGATCACAGGAGCATGCAGGTGAAGGTGAGTCTAAGGGCTCATCACGATGACACAGATGTTAGTGAGATTGCAAAAAAGTTTGGTGGTGGCGGTCATCGAAAATCTGCAGGATTCAGCCTACCAGCAGGTGTTTCAATCGAATCAATATTTGACAGGAGATAATCGTGTCCAATGGCGACCAGACAATCATCTTTCCTCGTGAAGGGTTTCAAGATACAGAGGTTTTTGACAGTCAGATCATCAAGGAAAGACCTTCCTGGGATGAGATCTGGATTGAGACAGCCTCCACCCTTGCAAAGCGATCACTTGATCCAAGGTTCCAGGTTGGTGCGATCATCGTGACAGATGATAACACCCAGGTGCTTGCTGTCGGATACAATGGTGACCATAGAGGTGGACCTAATCTTGTAGACTCCTTTGAACCGGGTCAGAGCGGATTCATACACGCAGAGATCAACGCACTCATTAAGTGTGACTACAATAATCCGAAGCGCAAAAAGATGTACCTGACGCTATCTCCCTGCAGGCAGTGTGCAAAGGCGATAGTGAATGGTGGTATATCAGAGGTGATATACTCTAATGAGTACAGGGACAGATCTGGACTCGACATCCTGGCACACTCCGGGATCGCGCTGAGAAAGGTCTAGCAAAACACCGCGAGGTTGATATTTAGAATCAACCATGCGAACACTAAGCTCTAAAGAAATAAGGCAGATCGCCAGGCTGGTCGAGAAGATTGACCCGTTTGTTGGATCGGGAAAAGATAGGATGCCTATTCTGGCGCCAGGTCTTAGGATCAGGCATCAGACGGGCAATATTGAGTATACGATAGAGGATATCTTCTACAAAGATGAGAAGAATACTCATGTCGACTATCTCGTCCTTAGGACTCCTGACGGTGATATGGTGTACATCGACGTGAAGAAACTCAAGGACTACAAGGTATAACATGAAAGTTAGAGATCTCAAGAACGTGATCAGGAATAGCGTACCTGTTGATTCGGTCCAGCCCGTTCTCAATGAGGCTTACCACGCAGAACCTAAGCAGTACAACCTGCCAACTGAGATGCAGAGTCCGGGCACAAAGAATTCTCACTTTGAGCTCTATCAGGCCTATATCAAAAGCTTCAACCTGGTGTCTGCAAAGCTAGATACAGCTGACAGGAATGATGCGAATTCAAACAGCTCTGACTTTAGATCGTTGAAGATTGATGAGACGTACAACATGAACGCCGCATATCTTCATGAACTCTACTTCGCGAACATAAGTGATCTACACAGCGAGATCACAATGGATTCTCTATCATACATGCGTCTATCTAGGGACTTTGGAACCTTTGACGATTGGCAGAAGGACTTCTTTGCTTGCTGCACTGCGTCGAGGTGTGGATGGGCAATGACCTACTACAGCTTCTGGCTCCAGAGGTACATGAACTGTCCCATAGATCTTCACAGCCTCAGCGTTCCAGCTGGTGTCTATCCAGTCATAGTGATGGACGTATGGCAACACGCCTACTACAGAGACTACCTGCGTGATGTTAGAACATACACGACAGCGATGATGAAGGAACTGAACTGGTCAGTCATAGAGAATCGCTTCAAGAAGGCTGAGGATATCTCGAGGGTCCTACGATGAAAAGAAGAATCACAGAGGCAGAGGCTGCAACACGTGCGGTCTCTAAGGAGCTCAAGCCAGCAAGGCTCTCAGTTGATTCGCTTGATGATCAGGTTGACGCCTACATCATGAAGTTTGAGAATAGGGCGACAGAGGATAAGCTTGAAGAGGCCTTCAGAAATCGTCACCTAGGATTCATGCTTGAGGCTGACGCTAAACCAGCACCTACCACAGAGAAGGCACCCAAGCCGAATCTAAACATCACGAAGTTCAGCAAGCAGGTTGCAAGACTTGTGATGAACGCCGATTCTCTACTTGATCCTCGAACCGTCATCATCAACCGCGCTGCAAACTTCCTCTCAGAGAACTACGATGAAGGACAGTCAAGGGAGATGCTTGAGTTACTCGAGACTCACTTCAACATCACGCCCTCCAACGAAGTAACATCAGATGGAGCTCCTCCTGCTCCTCCTGCTGTCGGCGCATTCGGCGGAGGCGGCGGTGGTGCGTGATTGAGAGATTAAATCTCGATCCACGCAAGACTATGCACTTTAATGTGAGCAGGGATGCGTACGACTACATGCGCGCTGCCTGCTTCAAAAAGAACATAACGATGCAGGAGCTATTCGAGGAGATCTGTCAGATGATGACGACAGATCACCCAGCAATAATGGCAATCGTTGATGACCTCTCAGAGAGAAACTTCGCTGCAAGGGTTGAGAGAGTCAAGATATCTGACTCTGATCTCATATTCTCTATCATTGAGCGTGACAATCCTCTCATGAAGAGGAGGGAAAATCTTGAAAGCGAGAGATAGAGATCTGAAGATAGAAGAGTTGGAGAGCAGGGTTGCTAATCTTGAGTCAACGCTCAGCGATCTTACTCTTCTTCTAACATTTCTTTGCAAGTCACAAGAAGCTATCACTGATACTCTTGAAAACCTGCAGTCAAAAATCAATCAAAAGCACGCCTCGATATTCATGACTAAGAAGGTAGATGATCTGATAAACTGATCTTTATCAAATGTAGCGACTCGCCGTATAATTATGGTCGGGTGACACTCATGAAGGTTATAGTCAAGCGATCTGTTCTGGACGGATTCCTAAAGAGAATCTTTAACGAGGACAGAAGTCCAAGATCCCCTCGGATCGATTTTATCGCGGGAAAGTACGGATACGACGATGGTACTCCGATCTTCCCGAATCCAGAGATTCCATCTGTGTCAATGAACTCTATTGACGTTGATGATCCCGATCTGGCTGTGACAAACACAAAGATGCTCTCATCTGCTGCTGCTACGATAGCTCGCAGCGTTCCTCACGGGCAAGAGCAGTTCTTCTACCAGCGGATGAAGGACGTCTTTGACGACGCAGAATCCCGAAATCGTGCTGTTGGTTTCCTCCAGGAGAGGGAGAATAGAGCGAGACTCCGCGCATTTGTTAGGAAGATTCTGACAGAGGCTTCTTCAAATGTACCTGAGACAGAGTTGGGTGTTGCTAAAGATCTTTTTGATCTGATCTCAAGGTTCACAGAGCCTAGCTACGTTAAGAAGACTTTCAACGATGCAGATATTGAGAGAAGGCGCGTTGGAATCTACAAAGATGCCAGGAATAGCTACAAGAAAGCAGACGACTACTACGGTCTCCTTAGGGCTGCAAGGAACCTTGTTGATGACATGACAAAGAGCGCTGCAGTCCTCAAAGATGAAGAAGGGATGATGTTAGAAAATCCCGAAGGTGAGATGATCGCCGTCTTTGTTGACATGATTGATGCACTTGAGAAGAAGGTAAAGCCAGCAGGGACATCAGGCGAGAATCTCGAAGCACTTTCAGTCTCCTATCAAATGCTCGCACCGACGGAAGAGATGCTAGATGAAGATCTAGGCGATGTGCTTGTTGCAGTCTTTGAATGCTTCAATGAAAATAAGGACAAGATTATACAGTATCTCCTGCCAGACGCTGACTATGTCTACTTCGACAGGCAGAGGATAACGAGGCGACGCGGTAAGTCATCCTCTAGTTACTACACAAAAGCTATCAACATGCAGTTTGATGTTAGCAAGTCTAGGCGCTTCCAGTTTGACATCAAGCAGCCCACCTTGATACTGCGTCACGCCACCAGCGCAACAAATGAGATCATTGCAAATGACCCTGCTGTGCAGGCTGCAATAGAGAGTGTTGAGACTGAGTCGACAGAAACTTCTAAGAGATTAGCTGATAGAGAACTCCGCAGGAGGCTGTCAGACTTTATCAAGAAGCTCTTCGCACCCTACACTCTTGCAATAGAGTCGCTAGGCGAGACACTAGACATATCAGCGAACAGGATGATGGAGATGGCTCAGAGAGTTGAGACCACTTCGACAGAAGAGTTCAAGTCTGCAATGGATCAGAAGATAGATTCACTGGGTGACAACATTAGGGATGACATAATCAGGGCTCTTCTCAACAAGAAGATGCCGCGTGCTCTTGAATCACTTGAGAAGGCGCGTAGATCGATTGACGAACCAGAGGCTGTGGAATCAGAAGAACCATTCCAGGAAGTTCCCTTTGAGATCAAGGGTCCAGCAGAAGAAGTTGATGAGCCGGTTGATTTCACAAAAAATCTCAATGCTCTCGCGCCCTTCTTTGGGTACTCAGGCGCTGCAGGACTCAGGCAGTGGATCAACAAGTACCCATACCAGATTATGAAATTCTCCATGGAAGCTCAGGATGGTCGCGCAAGAAATCCATACAAGCAGTGGCATGATCTGATAACATCGGGTATGAATGATCTGGTCAGCACAATGGTCTTCGTCATCGAGGATATAATTCCAACAACATTCAATGAAGAAGACAAGGCTTTCCTCGAGCTTGCACTACCTGACATCTACGATCTAAACGAGGCAATTGAGAACGAAGACGACGATGAGATAGTGGAGAATCTCTACACGCTAGGTGGTTACCTCGTCAGACAGGTGAACAGCAAGCTGTTCGTCAGGCCTCTGTTCACTGAGTACCCAACAGCTCTCTACAATGCTGCTCGTGAGTGCATCGTCTATCTCAACGGCAGGAAGAAGCCAAATGAGAAGCAGATTTCGGCAATGGCAGAAGGAGATCTTAGGAAGATGCTTGCAGGTGAGGTTGATCTTCCAAGAACCATGGCCAGTGCAAGAAAGACAACCAGATCAAAGCTCGAGATGTACGGATTCACTAACGCTGACCTTTTGCTCATTCCTATCTTCCTCAAGGGTTGGACAGGAGACTTTATCAAGAAAGGAAGCGATCAGTACAACAAGATAAGGGATGATATCAAGAGGATGACTGCCGACAAGGATAAGATCCGTCTCGAGATCTACGCAGCAATACCAGAGGTTCGCAAAGACCTTGAGTATCTTGCAGCGAAGCGCAACCTAGCAGGACAGCCAGAAGAAGGTGACTCTTGAGATTAACAGAGCTAGTGGGTGATTTTGATGAAGTCCCTATGAGACAAAGCTCACTCGTGAGCTTTCTGCCACTGCGAGGGACGATTCCTGATTCGTATCCTCCCATCAAGGTGAAGAAGTCAGAGTGGGAACACATGCAGAATCCTGAGCTGATCAGGCGAACATTCACCTTCAGAACTCAGTCTGTCCTTCTCAGCTTCATAGCTTCACTTTTAAGATACGAGAGAAAGACATCTCACAATGCTGCAATACTGATCGAGGCGCTAGACGTGACGATATCTCTTTGTACGCATGATCTTAATAGGGTGACAGACCTTGACCTGGAATACGCAAGGGAGTGCGACTTCCTCTTTGGAGATCTTCACTGATGGCCTTCTTTGTAAGTGACAATATTAGCAACATTGTCACAGAAGATCTCCTAGCAGGTTCAAGAGATCAGTCATTTTCTCTGCTGATAGATGGCAAGATGCTAAAAGTTCTGCCTGATGAGATTGAGAGAAATTTTGAAGAAGGTTGGCTCAGAATCAAATTCAAGACATCATCGCCTAATCTCATAAATCTCGTGAACCCAAAGGAGTTTGATCTCGTCTGCGGCGGAGACACTATCGGAAGGCTCCGCAGTTTTAGGATGACAAAGCGGGATGAAGCTGCTGTTTGTGAGATACTGTTAGCAGACCTTAATACTTAGACAAAGAGGAGCATGTGATGAACTTCAAGTTCGACAAATTCATGGTAGATATCGTCAACCGTGAGGAGCAGGTCAAGGAAAAGAACCGCGACTACCAGGCAGCCCAGGAGGAGAGCCCTGCTCGCGCTTACAACCAGCTCTACAGAGAGAACTGGATGAATAGCACCTTCTTCTCACCTGGGAGAGGAAGATGGCAAAAGTAATTAGGATTCGCAGCGAGGCAGAACTCGCTCGATACATCAGGCAGATTTCAGAGTCATCTTCAACCAAGTTCTCCAAGTTCCAGGATGATCCTCGCCAGGTCTACTTCACAAAAGCCAGGCAGGCAGATGATAAGTACTACGACCTCGACGAGGAGGATGAGCAGAAGCCTGCTGCTCCTCGCCCAGAGGCTCAAGGTCAAGCAACTCCCCAGGGTCAGGCGCTTGAGAATCCGCCTGATCGATCAAATGACAATAAGCAATCATTCGCCAGTGACCTGAATGTCTCTCTTGATTCGATCTCAAAGGTCGTCAAGCAGATGCGAGGTGGCAAATCAGTTGATGATAGTGCTGTTGAGACAGAGCTCCGCACATACTTCGACAGACTTGATGATCCCTCGAGAAAGGCGATGTTCGTATTCTTCAAGTCCTTCGCTGACATCCTGACAGGCCAGACCACAGGTGCCTCTGCGCAAGATCCTGAGGATTCTCCTGTCGATCTTAAGATTGAGCCCGGGACAGGCAGTAAGGACCCGTCGTCTGTTGAAGAGCCTGAAGCTGAACCTGAAGAGGAAGAGGAAGAGGCGAACTCCGAGGATACTTCTGCTCCTGCCCAGGTTCCCATAGCCGTTGGAAAGCAGCAGGTAAAAGAAGAAGTCCGTCGTAAGCTCACCATACTCATGAGAAGGTGATGAAGTCCCACCCCTACGGCTCAGAAGCGTACATATCAGAGATGGACAGGATCCTCACTGAGCTTGATACGATGCGCCGTACCCTTGGTCGTAGCGAGAGGAAAGAGAGATTCACAATCAGCAAGGCGATCGAGAGCATCAGGTACCTACAGAGCCGTGCTAGAAAGCACGGTATTAAGACAGGTCTTCTAGAGGATGATGACCTGTAAGGGTCAGAGGAAATAGTTATCTTATTGAAATGAGAGTCGGAATAATAGCTGGTGGCTTCAAGCCACTCACATCTGGTCACTTTTCAAAGATAATGATGTCGCTGAGCACAAATGCTCAGACAATCCTTGTCTACTCACCAAGATCGCGTGGTGATGGTCAGGATATCATCAGTGAGTCAAGTCTCCTGCGAATGTGGGATTTCCTCACGCCTCGCCTTGAGAAGTTAGGCGTCACTGTTCGAAGGGCTCGGACAACACCTATCAAGGATACGTTTGCAATAATAGGTGTTGTGCGTTGCATTCTGGATTCAACTGGCCGTAAGCCTGATGAAACCACAGCCAAGTACTTTGGCATTAATCCTGCAGCAACTGGCGCAGTGCTGTATGGATCGCCAGATGATATCCATGGCAGCTTTGGCAGGCTTATAGGGACACCACAGGAAAGGATGTACTTTGGCAGCATGTACAAAGACCAGAATCTGAGCTTCTGCACATTGCCTGGTACAGAGATCTATGTCTCGAAGGGAATGAGTGAACAAGGTGCGAGAATGCTCGCTGAGGTACGGGGAACAGAAGTCAGGAACATGCTCTCCTCACTCAACCCTGAGGCGATCAAGTTTCTACCTGAATTCCTGACGGAGATAGAGAAGAAGCAGATGTTCGGCATCCTCACCCGCTGATCACGAGTCTCTCCCTTCCCTCGTACTCAAATGAGAACATGCTCAGGAGCCTGTGGTATGGCGTGTACATGCCTGTCACCTTGTACCTGACACCTGCGAACCTGAAGACAATCCCTTCAACAGGTAACATCCTGACTGATGGATCGATCCTCTTTATGCTGCTCTCTAGCTTGCCTCTCCAGCGCTCATTGAGATCAACAATCTCGCCAGACGTTCCTCTGACCTTGATGGCTTCCCTGCTGTAGGCTGCCACAATCCTGCTCACACTTTCGTTTATCGCAGTCAGGGATTCCTGGCTAGCGGGCATGCTGAAGTCGAAGCAAGATAAGAGATTATTCATGTACCTCTGCAGCATCTTCTCGACACGTGCAACTCCTGCAGAGCGAACAGTCCCGGCTGCCTCCATCTCCTTGACGATGCTCCAGAGGTTCCCTGTGCGATCTGCCGCCTTGATCTCCTTGTGATCAACCACCGTTCCTCTCACCAGGCGCTTCGCCACCAATAGTGCGTGATCACGCCGCATGCCGCCGTTGTTGAGAATCCTGCCAACCTCTAGCGTGTAAAGTGTTCCTAGATCTGTAGGATCATCAAGCTCAGACATGTCTATTGTCATCTCTCTCGCAAGCCTCGGGATAGGCTTCGGAAGAACACGTAGCGGTCCGTTCCTCGTAGTTGACAGTATCTTGTTTGCAGCTATGCTGTCTATCGGTGATCCAGACGGTGAAGCGAATCTAATTGTTCTGAGGCTATCCTCGGGATACTTGAGTGTAACGGGATTTGATGATTGAATCAGTGAGCACTCAAGGACGGATTTTCCGTCGCAGAATGCAGACCTCACAACATCCCTGTCTAGAGAGTCAATGAAATCCTGCGCTGTGTCGAATGCAATTCCAAACCCCACTTTTACTTGATTAGGAATCCTTTGAAGCATCTGCTGTTTGTCAAGAAGTCCTTCGTCTAATCTCTTTGATGATGCACCCTTACCAGCGTATTTGACAACGCCTCCTGAGACTGCGAATGAGAAGTTTTGGCCATCCATCTTCTCCTCAATACCGGGCACCTTGCCCTTCGACACGTCTAGCAGGATGTTCTTGATGTCTAGCACTCTGAGACTAAGGTCCTCATGGAGTCCCATTATATGAGCTTCTGTGTTATTCTCGTTCATTGTCTGAATATAATCACTACCATGCCAAAGATTATCAAACCTAGCCTCGACCCATCGATTGTTGATCCTAGCTCAGTCTACTCTACACTTGAATCTGTTGCAAAGTTCTCTGGTGATTGCGACGACTGGGTTACGATCAAGATCGAGATCATGCAGCGTCTAAATCCGTACCACAGGAGATTCTTCTCTACACGTGATCCTAAGACAAAGGAGCAATCCATGAATGGCTTCGAAATCCAGCTTGCTGAGAAGTTTCTAGCTCTAACTGGAACAACCCTTATACTTAGGACTAGAGAGCAGAGAAGGAAAATCTATGGCAAGATCTAATCCTGAAGAGTTGATTCGTTTGCTGGTTCGTGAGGAGCTGAGAAGAGAGAAGCTCAATGAGATCCAGTACACTGGATATGGCGGTGGCTTTGCATACACAGGTGGTGGCGATCTAACGAAGAAGACTGCAGGCGGTACTCTTAGTATCGTAGGAGGCGTCATCAAGGGCATTCCCGGTGTCGTTAAAGCAGTTGCTAGAAATACTCCTACTCTAGCAGCTGCATTCATCTCTGGTAAGCTTGCCTGGGCTGCAGCCCATCATAATGGATTTATGGAAAAGGTCAAGAGCTTAGCATCTACAATGAAGTCCAAGTTCAGTAGCTCTGCTGAACTCATCAAGATTCTTCCGCCTCCTGGCATGACTAATCCATCTTTCTTGCTAAATTTTGGAAAAGAGATTGTCATATTTGTCGATGGTAAAGATAAAAATTGTGTTAAGATTACTGAAGCATTGGCTAAAGATGTCATACTCTTGCAACGGGAAATGGGGATGATAAATGCTAAAAGTGGAATGGACAAGCTAGTTGCGATGTATGGTCTTTTCTCAAATACCGACATTGATTTTGATCAGGCGACTTACGATGCAGCAGTCAAGGGCCTAAACGAATCCACCATCAACAGCGTCTTCAGAGACTTTATGGATGGTGTCTTTGAAGCTGTAGCAGATGAAATCACGGGAATAATGAATGAAAAGACTGAGACCAAGGCCTGCCTACCCGGGATGGCAGACAGCATTGCTAAAATTAGGAGCATAACCTAAACGACTTCGTAGGTCACAGTAATTTAAGACCATGACCAACAAGCATCAAGGCAAGTGGATTCCAGAGATCATGTATGAGGAGGATTCGCAGATCCCGTTCATCATGGTTCCAGAAGGCGAGGCTAACCCTCCGGTTCTCTTCATATTCATCTCCAGGGAGACTAATGAGTTTGAACCTGGTCCTGAGGGTGAGGAGATTCCTATCATTGAGATGGATCTACACTCCTACGGTGATATGCAGATTCTCAAGGACAAGCTAGATGAGAAGACCTATGACAAGGTCAGGAGTGCTCTCGGCCTAGAGAAGATGAAGGATGCTGTTGAGAAGGGTTCTAAAATAACGGGAACAGTTCAGGACAATATTGATAAATCTAGAAAAAAGTAGAGATGCGTAATAGGTAGCTCTACACTGTAGGAGTACTATCATGAAGTTCGATATTGAGAGACTTTCCCGTCTTGCTGGGCTTGGCGGCGGTTCAGGAACCCTTCTTAAGGAGGGCGGAAATCTTAGCAAGCGTGAGGATCCTTCTGGTCCTCCACTCAAGTCGGACAAGAAGGGAGTCTCCTATGACGGATACTCTCTTGCTGAGGCTCCTGAGGATGAGGAAGAGATGGGTGAGAATGATGAGGAGATGGACCCAATAATGGAAGCCCGTCTCAAGCACATCATCCAGATGGAAGTTGAGAGCATGCTCTCAAACCGCAACAGCACTGCTAGCAAGCCCGCTCGTGGCATCACGACAGGCTTCGTCGGTCCTGGCTTCCGTCGTTAAGACGAAGTTAAAAACAGCAGTGTAACTATTCACCCTCGTTGACTATAATGGTCTCGAGGGTGAATTCATGTTCGAAGTAAGCAAAATTCTATTCGTCATTTCAAAGAAAACAAACAAGGTCTTCCCAGTCCAGATTATCGAGTGCATAATCAGGAAGACGACGACAGGTGAGTCATACAGCCACACTGTTGTGATTCCTAACAAGGAAAAAGCAGAGATGCGCCTGGAGGAGATGGATGTTGACATCTTCCCGACTCTTGATAGCGCCCGCAATCACATGATGCAGAACGCGATCTCTGCTATTGATGAGATGGTGAGACGCGCAGGAGAAATTGCAACTAGCGTCTTTAGCGCACCAGAAGAAGATGAGCTGGATCAGCAAGTTATACCAGGTGTAATTGATGATGATGGGGGTGTTACAAAGATAGTAGATTTAGGGAACGGGCAAAAAGCGAGATTAAGAATCTAACAGGGTGACAAATGATCGCAATTCTCGACGGCTACAACCTCATGCACAGGGCTCGCTTCGGAATGAAGCAGGGAGAAGATCACATCGTCTACTCTTTCTTCAGATCACTAAGACCTCTAATCGAGGAGATCTCTCCTGTCAAGACGTACGTAGTTCTAGAGGGTTCTCCCAAGCGTCGGCTTGCGCTTGACTCTGAGTACAAGGCGAACCGTAAGATTGACCCTGATGATCCTCGCGCAATCGAGATGAAGGAGTTCAGGCGGCAGAAGGCGATCATTCTCTCGCTCCTTGAGCACATGCCTGTGGAGATGATACTTCACCCTGACCATGAGTGTGACGATGTAATTGCTCATCTCGTCTCTGTAAGGCACACTGATGAGGACAAGATTGTTGTCTCATCTGATACTGACTTCATCCAGCTGTTCTCACTCAATGGCAGGGTGAAGGTCTACAATCCGGTCAAGAAGCAGTACATCACACCACCTGATTACAACTACGTCATCTGGAAGGCTCTCCGCGGAGATAAATCAGACAACATCCCGGGTATGCCTGGAATCGGCGATGTTATCGCCGAGAGGCTGACACGTGATCCCGATGCCTTGAAGGCCTGGGTTGCGGAAAATCCTAGCCTTGCTCCGCACCTAAGTCGGAATCTAGATCTCGTCGGTTTTGAGGATATCAATCCTGATGACGGTTTGATGAGATCTGTTGTAGGGACTCCTGATTGGAACTTTCTCTATGAGAAGTTCAAGGAGCTAGGATTTTGGTCAATCATAAATCAGAAATCCTGGTCAAAATATGTCAAGACTTTCGGTGCGTGATATAAGACCATGACTCTGATGTTATGATCCCTCAGGAGGATATTGTGCAGTCACAAGCAATCAACCCTGAGAAGATCCAAACGCTCAGAGAGCTAGGTGTGATCTCCCAGGAGGAGGTACCATTCACTGTCGGCGATGTTCTATACGCTGAAAACGTTATCACTAAGCAGCGCAGAATAATCAACAATGCGCCAGCCAGCATCACAGAATCCAAGAGGATCCTCAAGGGATGAACTACGAATCTCCAAAGATTGTCACTTTTGATCTCGATGCGAGAGAGAAGCTCCTACAGGGCGTGAATATCCTCGCTGAGGCAGTCAAGACTACCATGGGACCACGCGGTAGAAATGTAGTCATCGAGAACAAGGAAGGCCATCCGGTTGTCACCAAGGACGGTGTGACTGTCGCTAGAGCCATTAATCTGCGTGACCAGATAAAGAACCTGGGCGTGCAGATGGCAAAGGAGGCTGCATCGAGAACAGCGGATACTGCTGGTGATGGAACTACCACAGCTACAGTTCTCACGCAGGCAATCTTTGGAGAAGGAATGAAGATGCTAGCTGCTGGGCATCAAGCATCAGATCTCAAGAGAGGCATCGATTCAGCAGTCGATGAGATCATCGCATCCCTGCGCGATGAGTCAATCTCAGTCTCCAGAGATGAGGAGATCCAGCAGGTTGCAACCATCTCTGCTAACGGTGAGTCAGAGATAGGAAACCTCATCGCCTCAGCAATCAAGAGGGTTGGCACTGATGGAGTTGTTACTGTAGAGGAAGCGAAGGGTTTCTCCACAACACTAACAGTCGTGGATGGCATGAGAATTGAGAGAGGATATCTCTCTCCCTACTTCATCACAGATCAGGAACGGATGGTTGTCGAGCTTGACAAGCCCTACGTCCTCCTGTGCAACAAGAAGTTTGACTCTCTTAAAGAGCTCACACCTCTTCTGGAGAAGATACTAACATCGCAGAGACCACTTCTCGTTGTGGCCGATGACATTGAGGGCGAGGCGATGCAAGGTCTTGTTCTCAACAAGATCAAGGGTGCTCTCAAGGTTTGCGCAATCAGGGCACCCGGTTTTGGTGAGTCTAGGGAAGACATGATGTCAGATCTTGCAGCAGTGCTGGGGTGCGATATCTCTAACACGCTCCAGACAACTGATATCATGTCAATGCAGCTTTCGCAGCTAGGAACCTGCAGCAAGGTTGTCGTCTCTCGCTATGACACAACTTTTGTCGGAGGCGGAGCAAGCCAGGAGAAGATTGAGGCCCAGATCAACTCTTGCAGGGAAGGTCTCAAGAGATCGATTGATCCCGATGAGATAAACCACATCAAGGGCAGGCTCGCCAGACTTGCAGGTGGAATCGCTGTTCTTCGTGTTGGTGGTGCCACTGAATCAGAGTTGAGGGAGAGAAAGGATCGTGTTGACGATGCTCTTCACGCAACCCAGGCTGCACTCTCTGAAGGCATCGTTCCAGGAGGTGGTGTTGCACTTGTCCGTGCTTCGTCTCGAATCCAGCTCTCTGGAGTCGACGGATACAACGCTGGCCGCATAATCGTTAGAAATGCATGTCAATCTCCCCTGAAACAGATTGTCCAGAATTCAGGAGGCACACCCGACGTGATCCTGAATCAGGTTCTAAACCTCCAGAAGAACCATGGATACGACGCCTTCAGCGGTGTCTTTGGCGACATGTTTGAGATGGGCATCATAGATCCTGCCAAGGTAGTCAGGTGCGCCCTCCAGAACGCTTCATCGGCTGCAAGCATGATGCTCACCATCGGCTGCGCCGTGGTCGATGATGAAAGACCGCAGGATAATAGATAGATAGGTGACAAACCAACTTCTAAACGAGGCTGACTTTAGGCTCAAGCGCACCTTGATGAATATTAAAGTGCGTTTATCTATCGATCCAGAAGCACACATTCCTGACACTATGACGAGGATCAGGATTTTGGCATCTGTCGCAGTCGTTAGTCAGACCATGCGCTCACAGACTCTTGCAGACGGAAGGGAATACCTTGAACTGAGCATAAAGTTCATGCCAAACTCAGACGGAGTTTATAAGAATCTCGTGACCATTGCGAAGATGATGAAGTCTATGCCTGGTGTCAAGTCAGTTAGGGTTCTAGAGCTAAGTGGTAAACCTGTAACATTCCAAGGGCAACCAATAGTAATCTGATGAACAGAATGATAATAGTCTCTAGATTTGAGGCTGATATGCAGGTTGCTATATCCTGGCTAAGGATAAATAAGGCAGTAGCTGACATTTCTGAGACGCGCAATGTCGACGGAGTCTTCATGTGCGACATAATGTCTAAGAAGACCAAGAAGGAAGTCTCTGCACTCCTGGCTCTTAGATTTGGAAGATCAGTTCAAGCAAAATAGCCTGTAAAAAGTCTAAACCTCCGATTATCCTATGACTGGAGGTTAGATGAAGCGCTTTTCCTTTGATGATCTTGCAATCATGCCCGACGACGATCTACTTCGTCTTGAGTCTTCAATCAAGAGCCAGATCGGTCGCCTTAAGAGGGCCGGTGGATCTGGAGGCAACGAGGTTGATCTTTGCTACGTCCAGCGCGAGGTTGACATCCGCCGTGGTCGTGCAGCATTCAACATGACTAGAAATCGACCAGAAAATTATCTTGAAAATAACGATAGAAACTAGTTTCCTTCCTTGCAGCGGTGTCTAAATCCTTCTGCAAGGAGGATACATGGTTGGAGATTACTTCATAACTGATGAGAAGGATGCTATTGTCCTTGAGATTGCTGTCATCGGACACTCAAAGGACGACATTAGCATCCAGTCTAGTGGACGTCTTCTCACAATAGCTAGCAAGCAGGAACCTAAATCAAGGACATCAAGGAGAATCAACGAAAGATTCACCATGTCTCATTATCTTGATGAAGAAAATGTTTCTGCACATTGTAAAGATGGTATTCTTTGGGTAAGATTGCCAAAGAAGAATTGTGTAAAGACTAAACAAGTAACAGTTAACTAGAGGAAAGCATGCCCGCTCTCGATCAATACATGAAAGGGGTCACGCGAACAGGTCTTCTCTCCAAGGAAGAGGAGGTGTCTCTATCTCAACGTATAGAGGCAGGAGACATGGCTGCTAGATCAAGAATGATCGAGAGCAACCTCCGGCTTGCTATAAGCATAGCAAGGAAGTATCACAGGGCAGGCAATGCGAATCTAGAAGACCTGATACAGGAATCCAACATCGGTCTGATGAAGGCAGTCGATCGCTTCGACTGGAGAAAAGGCTTCAAGTTCAGCACTTACGCATGCTGGTGGATTAAACAGTCTGTCAGAAGGTACATCACTGATCACTCCAGCGACATCAAGATACCGTCTCATGCGTTTTCTCTCTCATACAAGATCAGGAAGATCACTGAGGAGTATGAGGAGGAGTTCGGTTCTCAACCTAGCATTGCTGAGCTTGCTGCAATTCTGGGTGTCAGTGAATCGTTGATTAAGACAGGTGAGAATGCTATCAATACACAGAAGATGGTGTCGATAGATTCACCTGTCAATCACGATGGAACTTCAATGATGTTCCACGAGACAATTCCTGATGACAGAGAAGACATGGATGTCTCAATCGATAGAGAGAAGATCTCGCTCATGATCAAGGAAGGAATGCAGTCTTTGACTCCTCGTGAGGAAAAGATCTTGCGCTTGCGATTTGGTGTCTACGAAGGATATGATCCCAGTCACATCAAGGAGGTCTGATGTCTATGCCCATAGGCCACAAGGCAGAACACGGAAACGCTAGCATCTCAGAGATCGACGGTGCACACGGATACAGGGAGATCTCTGAGATCATGACAGGTGAGGGCGATGAGATGAATCACGCCACTGCTCGTCATGTGTTCATTAGGGCGATGGAGAAGATTGCGATCAAAGTATCCGTCGGAAATGGAAAGAGAGTCACCCACTCAGAAATTCAGAGAATTGCTAAAGATCCACGTTTCCAGTCCTCTGTCATGGAGTATCTTAGGGCAATAGACGGGAAGTAGTAGCATGGCTGACTGGAAAAAATACCTTTCTCGAAAGGGTATAACACTACAAGACTTTGTTGATGACCACAAGGTCACTGACTCTTTAAACCTTCGTAGGGCTCTGTCAAAGCTAGGTCTGACTGTCCCGCTTGATAATGATCAAAATCTCGGGAATATTTCATGGTATCAACACAATCTTGTGAAGACCCCCGATTTTAAGATTGTAAAGATCTCAAGGATGGTGAATAATGAATGATGAAGATGATGACAACCCATACGATGCTGAAAACGGCGTATTGTACGTCACTTTCGATCGTGTTTCAATCGCGATTGATATTGAGGACTTTGAAGACTTCTACATGCAGATTCTCTCGCTAAGAGAGATATTGATGTCTGATCCGAATATCGTTCTTGGAGTCTACGAAGAGAACGGTGTCGTTAAGCGTCAATTCCTACCCAAACCTGACGAAGACGAAACAGAATTTAGCTAGGAGAAAAAATGGCCAGCCAGGACATCATCAAGGAACTCGTTGAGAAACTCAACACTGTAGGCAACGAGATCAAGCTTCTGCAAGAGGATCGTAAAGAGCTTCTCGAAGAGTACAAGGAGAAGCTTGATCTCAAAGCTTTCAAGGCAGCACTTAGGATTGTCAAGGCACGTGAGAATGTAGATCAGAATGAGCTTGAGACAATCCTTGACGTGATCGACCGTTAATATGTTCGAAGTTGCTCAATACTTCCCTTACAAGGATATTCGTGAGCAGCAGACTGAAGCGATCCAATTCGCACTCGACGCCTTCCTCAATCAGGGGAAGGCGTTCTGTGTGATTGAAGCTGGAACCGGGTGCGGGAAGTCCGCAATTGGTCTCACTATCGCCAAGTACCTGACTGCACATGATTCACCGCCTGTTGACCTCTGGGACAATGGAGCTTTCTTCCTAACTACACAAAAGATCCTGCAGGATCAGTACATCAACGACTTTGGCCTATCTGACAACATGTGCTCGATAAAGTCGTCGACAAACTATCAGTGCAAGCACTACAAGAAGCAGAGCTGCTCAGAATCTATGCAGATGCTTCGGACTGCTGACAAGTCTTCCAAGTTCTTCAAGACTTGTACGATGAGTTGCCACTACAAGGCTGATAAGAAGAAGTACTCTGAGTCGACTCTTGGTCTCACAAACTTCTCGTATTTCATGACTGACAATGCCTTCAACGCCAAGGTGAAGCCTAGAAACCTTCTGGTTGTTGATGAGGCTCACAACATTGAGACTGAGATCTCGAAGTTCGTTGAGATCACTGTCTCTGAGCGGTTCTCGTCGCAGTTTCTAGATCTCGCATGGCCGAGTGTAAATACGCACCATCAAGCAGTCACCTGGATCAAGGACACCTACTTTCCTAAGTGCAGGGCCAAGATCGATCACGTTGACAAGACTCTTGAGAAGTACAAGGGACTTGAGCAAAAGATCAAGGAGATCGGAAACTTAGCGAAAGAGCTAGATCTGCTTAAGTCACACGCGCAGAAGATTGAGAAGTTCCTAGAGATACAGGACTCAGACAACTGGGTGTTCGAGGAGATAGCTGCATTCGGGCAGAAGATGAGAAGCTTCTCATTCAAGCCAATCGATATCTCTCAGTACGCAAAGGATAACCTGTTTAGGATGGGACGCAGAGTTCTCATGCTCTCAGCAACCATCCTTAACAAGGAAGCGTTCTGTGGATCTCTAGGTCTCGATCCCGACAATGTAGCATTCATCAGCATCCCGACTCCATTCCCAGTTGAGAACAGACCTGTTCTCTACTTCCCAGTCGGAAACATGGGCGCCGATCACATTGATGAGACTCTTCCAAAGATGCTCAAAATGGTGAAGAAGATCCTCGAGGAGCAC
>Ga0181357_1000108_pt1 | contig 26314 bp, 16 predicted proteins | sample Fa13VDMM110DN_FD_130094 | JGI IMG/M metagenome (GOLD analysis project Ga0181357, IMG submission 130094) | Freshwater viral communities from Lake Michigan, USA - Fa13.VD.MM110.D.N | ecosystem: Environmental > Aquatic > Freshwater > Lake | place: USA: Michigan | collected 2013-09-24 | reverse complement strand
TTGTTTAATAAAAAAGCATTATACATTTACATTAGAGAAATGTCAAATGCAAGTACACAGCAAATAACAAAGATGGTTAAAACTATGAAAGATAAATATACAAGCATGTATATGGATTACTTACATCATGGTTACATACTTAAAAATAAAAAGTACTAATGTTAGTCGTGCTTTCAAGAGACGGATTGCAGTTACTATTACAAGAAGAACTTAAATGTTGGGAATGTGTTAGTGGTGGTCCAAACATAAACGCGTTTGACTTTGATCCAAAAGAAACTGATCCAAAACTATTAAAAGAACTTGGATACTATGAGGATCGTGAATCTTGGATAGCTGGTGTAAGGATAAAAAGACTTAGAGAGTACTTAGAAGATTTGGAAAAATTACCTATTTATAAGGGTAAGTAGTTATTTAAAAGTAAGCCTATTTATTAGAAAATTAATATGGATAAAGATACCCCATTATTTGATGATAAGACGTTTAGTGATTTGCTTAGAGATGTGTACAGTAACACAAAGAAAAAAGAAACACAAATCAACACACTAATTGATCAACTCAAGCCGTTAATAAGAAACATGACGGATGCTTCTTTAATGGTTCCTTTGATAAAAGAATACCTAGAAATATCGGTTAAAAATGACGATAACTTAGTTAGATTAACTGCAATAGTTCAAAGACTATTAGTAGTTAGCAATAAAGATAAAACAGACGAACTAGGTTTATCTGATGCTGAACGCACACAACTACTACAAGAAGCACAAACAATCTTAGACGTTAGCAAATAATGAATAGTTCTACTCTTGATACCAACTACAACAATAGTGCAAGATCTACAGCTGGATCAACAGGTGCCTATACTAGAGACAGCTACTTAGCACGTGTACTATCAGTAAACGCTTTTGGTATAATAGAGTACCAACTTGAGGGCTTTGGACAAATATCAACTTGCCCACCATTGGATAGATCTATAACAAAATATCCAATACCAGGTGAAATGGTTACACTAGAGATATTTGACAAAGTAACTTACTATACTCGTGTTATTGGTAACCCAAGCAATACAACCTATAATCCTAAGACAAGCGAAGCTGCAAGCCCATCCATATCAGATCCTGGTAAAGTACTGCAGTCTGATAACAAAATTAAAGTGTATAAACAACTCATACCATATGAAGGAGATTTTATATTACAAGGACGCTTTGGTACTAGTATTAGGTTTGGTTGCACACAACAAAAAATAATTGGTCAATACTCAAAAAAAGCAGATGGCTTTACTTGGGCAGACCCTAAAGGACCAGGAATATCAGGAGATGGAATAATGATATTGCGAGCTGATAGAGATTATATAACTGATGATGGTAGCAATGAAGATAAATACACACAAGAAGATATTAATAATGATGACTCTTCAATATACATAGCAACTTCTCAAAAAGTACCAATAAACGTAGCTACGACAGCCGATATATTAAAAACATGGAGCTATACATTATCTGAACCAGATGAGGTAAGTGAGGCAGCAGCAGAAGAACGAACGGCAATTGCATTAGCAAATGAAGTGGTGTTTGATCGCGAGCCATTTAATGAAGATGGTAATGTGGATCTAGAAAAGGTACTTCCAAATTTAGAGATCATTGATGATGAACACACCCCTGGATTGTGGGATGCCATGCAACCATCACTAGCAGCAGTACAAGAAGATACTAGTTTAAAAAAAGGTACAAAAAAAGCACAAGTAAAAAAAACAATACTAGGCATTGACGATAATAAAAACAACTACACAGCTGGTAGCCAAATAATAATAAACTCCGATAGAATTTTATTAAATAGCAGAGAAGATTACTTGTTGTTGTTTGGACAAGAAGGTGTAGCAATATCATCACCAGGAAGTGTAAACATAGATGCAAAAGACGATATACACATATATAGTGATTCTAACTTATATCTAGGATTACCAGGTAGAGGAATAGATTTGAGTAAGGGTGGTGGCATAACAAAAGCACCTAATAGCAAAGCTGAACCTACTATTGATGAGGATTATGAACCATTAGTATTAGGTCAAAAATTAGCAGACTTGCTCGAGGACTTAATAGAAACAATAGCTAATGCAGTAATGATATCACCAACTGGAGATTCTGCATTTAAAGAAGCTGAACGAGCAACCTTTAACCAGATAAAAGCAAGAATTCCTGAAATGCTTAGTACATATGCATTTATAGATGGTATTAGCCACGGCGGTCCAGATGCAGATCCAGGTGGTCCAAGCAACCTAAGCAACGAAATACCAATTATTCCAAACAATATAAACAATCCAATCAACCCAATTAGTCCAACAGGTACAACAACCTTGAATAATAGTGCTGATGAGCTTAACAGTAGTGAGCCAAATAATAGTCAGTCAGATTGGTTTGATGAAGATTCAAGCGAAATAGATCCAAATATAAATCCTAACATTATATAACACAAAACAATAATCAATATGAGCTTTTCTGGTTTTTTGCAAATAGTTAATCAAACATTAGCAACAAATAGTAATTTACAACAACAAGGTACAACGCCTATAGTTGATGAAGTAAACAAAGCAATTAAATTATTAGCTAAAGATTATAAAGAAAAAACTGGTAAAGTTTTTGAACTAATATCAAGTTATAAAAGTGAGTATGATATATTTGATGAGTTAATACCAAGAGTAAAACATCTACCTTATAATGGAAGTAAATATAATTGGCCATTAAAAAAAGGTTTTGAAATACAAGATGATGATGACGAAAATGACACAACCCTTTACAGAGACGTTAAAGCAGCTATAAATGGAATTAATGATAGTAGTTTTAACCCACCATTAAAACAAGGACAAACAACAATAGGTGAGTTTGAACTTAAGCTGGATTACAAGCTATATCGTGCAGTACCATCAAAAATAGGAACTGACGTAAGGCAAAGCGGAAGACATGTAGAAATTACAAAACAAACAATATCTAACGATCTTGATTGGTTTATTAATAATGCTTGTTTGCGTGGCTTTGTGGTTTATGGCATTGATGGATTATATTACCTTGGTAAAGCCTATCTTGAAAGCATTGTAAATGATGTACCATTACACCAAAGCATACAAAGAATTTTTATTCCAGCAAAGCTAGTGGTAGTGCCATCCAAAACTGTATCAACACCAACGGGATCAGCTGGAACTGGAGGAACAAGTGGAACAGGAACAAGTGGAACAGGAGCAGGAGGAACTGGAACAGGTGGATTAGGAGCAACACCAACTGGAAACCCAACATCCGGAAACACATCATCTGCACCAAAAGTTGCAGCAGCTCCAAAAATTAATAAAATAATAAAACCAGACAATTACACAAATACGTCAATAGCTTACACTAATAACCCAAACATATCAGCATTACGTAACGCTATAGTAAAAAATGCACTGCAAGCTGCACAGTTAGGCGTACGCAATCAAACTCCATTTTTTACACACTTTACTGACATAGACCATAAATATGGCAACGCATTAATAGTTCCTGATGCAAACCTTACTAATTTTGAAAAACAATTAAAGGCAGTTGGTTGGTATAAAACACCATATTTTTCATCAAGAGGCACAGCTTATTGGAATAATGACTATGCCGCCCCAATACAATACAGAAACCTTTTTGACAAAAAAGCTAATGGAAAAAGTGATGTTGGTACAGTAAAAGATACAAAGGGTTTAATTGACGTACTATCAGTAAGTACTGCAGCAGATGTTCCACTAGCCAAGGATAAAAATGGAGTTTTAAAACCAGTTGATAGCTATGTGAGTCAGTTAAGTGATCAAAGTCCTTACTCTAAAGATTTTCCCATAGACCAAATTGGCAAAACAAAAGTAAAGGCTAGCGGGCCAACGCACTATTGTGCTTATTCTATTTGTGCTTGGTGGTTGCAAGGATACAAGGATTTTAAAAATAATCAAAACATAAAATACGCAGAGTTTCTTAATATATTTAAAAACAATAATTGGATAGGGGGAGCAACAGGTTATCCCCCTATTGGTGCAAGCACAAATATTTGGAATGAAGGAGCTATGAAATATAGATTAGACCATGGCAAACCAAATGCAGCCTATCATTACAAGGATGGAAAACTTGGCTTTAAGGGTCCTACTAAAAAAAATGTTGATCCACGATTTCCAACATTCGACGCACCAGATATCCGACAGTTAGAGCCAGGAGATGCTATAGTTGTAGCTAATGCTGCGCACATACAGATGGTTGTAAAAGTTAATTATAGTGCAGGTACCTACGAGACTGTAGGTGGAAATGAGAGTAAAAGTGGCATAGTTTCAGGAAACACTCCAAACTTAGCTGGAAACGGTGTTTATCATAAACTAAATGCACCATTTCCAGGTGGTATTATAACAGTCATAAAAGTACCAACATTCCTTACTTAGTAACATTATTAAAACAGAATATGCCATACAACTTTGCATTAACTTTCACACAACCAATAATACTAAAACTAGATAATGGACTTATTGGAGGAGCTGAAGATTGGGCAAAAACAATTACTAAAGCCTATATTGACACAGTAACCTCTGGACTTCCTATAGGAGTTCCACCAGTGCTACCAGCTCCAGGATTAAACCCAACTGCACCTCCACCGTTTACCATAGGAGCATCTGGAATCACAAAACCATCAGCTCAAAGTAGGGAAAAAGCAGTATATAAGATAATACATAGCTATTATTTTGCAAAAGAACTTGGCTTAAACAAAGCCTCTATTGATGCATTAATATCAACAACAAAACAAATAATACTAAAAATAAAAAACACACAAAGACAGGTTAAGACTATTATAGATCAAATAAAAATAGTAAAAGAGGAATTAAAACAATTACCAAAGCTGATAGAAGAAATAATAGATGCAATAAAAGACACAATACAAGAACAAACTTTTAACGTTGTTAATCTAGAAGTGGCATTTGATAGTGTGAAATTACAACTCGATCCACAAACATTTGCTACTGTGTTTAGTAAAGAATTACAGTTAATTGAAACTATAAAAAATTTTGATCCAACAAACATTGCTGGTATAAGAGCTATAGCCTTATTTGTTGGTGAGCAAGGCATGCAACTAGAAGCAAATATGGGAGATGCTAAAACCAAACAATTAAAAGATTATGTAATAGGAAAGTTGTTAGGCATTGCAAAGGAATTTTTAACATTAGCAAACGGAATATTAAATCCAGCTCAACTAATCAACTATGTAAGAAAATTAGCACCAGTAAGGCCTAAAATGAGAGTTGTTCTTGATAAGCTTAAAAGATTTACAATATTAGCAACACTGCTAAAACCACAACTTAAAAAACTAGAAAAGAAAAAAGATATATTGGTAAAAAAAGTTAAAGTTAAATTAAAACAAAAGTTAGCAATTATAAAAGAAAAAATTAAACAAAAAATGGCTGAACACGCAGCCAAAAAGAAAAAAAATAAATCAACTGAATTGTATAAAAAAGCAGCTGAAGCTAAAATAAAAAAAGCAAAAGAAACGGTTGCAAAAATAAAAAGAATTCAAAAAAAAGTAAAACTATACATTAAGGCTGGTAAATCGATTGCTGCAATAGTTGGAAAGGTTACAAATTTAATAACTAGTTTAGATGATGAGTTTAAGGCAATAAAGCAAGAAATAGAAAACGCAGTAGCTGCAGCTCAACAAGCCATAACAAACACAACATCCCTAGTGAATCCAGAAAAGGAGTCAGCAAAAGCAAAAGATTACGCATCAAGCATAGGATTAAAACAATTTGCAGATCAAATGGCTTTAATTATAACACAGACCAAATGTGACATACAAACCTTTAAAACTTTTTTTGAACGAAGCAGTTCGAGAATAACAGCGTATGCTAACGAATATGATTCACTAGTTGAAGAAATAGATACGCTAGTTGAAGCAGTAAAGAGTATTGAACAAATGAACAAAGAAGCAAATGCAGAAAAAAATGGCTTACCACCACCAAAACTAGTAATAATTGCAAAAAATAGAAAGTCTTTAAAAGTATTAATACAAGATATATTGAAGAAACTAAAGCCTAGAATTCAAAAAATAATTAAAACAATTGCAAACAAAATTAAACAATTAGGCGTAACCATTAAAAACAAAATTGAAAAGTCAGCCAAAGAAAAGGCAGAAGCTGCAGCAAAAGCAATACCAACCAACAGCAATATAGAAGATAAAAAAAAGAAAAAAGAAGCTTTGGAGGCTAAAAAGAAAAAAATAGAAGAAAGAAAAAAACAAATACAACGCCAAATCTTATTAGGATCTTATGTATTTAAAATGGGGAAAAACGCAACTACCATAGTAAAAAACATTAATGCAAGTAAATATAGGTTGAGCGAAAACGAAATAGCTATAAATGGTTTTTTGGATGGGTACTATTTGTACCAAAAGTATGAACAACCGCAAACAAGAGTACAAGAGCTAAACACAGAAAAAATAGCTTTTAAAGAAAGGTTTGAATCATTAAAAGTTATTGAAGCACTAACCTTTGGCCTAATAGAAACAATAAAAGACATACGTGAAACAGACTTTATTAGTGAATTTAAAAAATTGGTAAAAAGCACACCAGAATCAACTGCACTTAAAGCAATAGAAAATTTAATTGACAATCCACCAAAAACACCAAAACAAGTAGAAGAGGCCATGCAAGTGTTAAGTGGTGGTGTATTGCAAGATATGTCGATAGTAAACAACATATTAACATTAGAAAGAAAATATCTTAATAAGAGTAGAGAAGTTGTAAAAACACTATGTGATGTAGAGCAAATAACAAACGTAAAAGTACGAGTAGTATTGCAAAAAATATATAAAACACTTAAAAAAAATCAATCATTTATACTGCTTGTGTTTAATCTCTTAAAAAAAGAACTAACTGTTTTTAAAAATTTTATAATTAAAAAAATAAAAATTATAATAGCAAAAATAAAAGCTTATTTAGCCAAGAAAGCAGAAAAAAAGAAAAAGGAGTCTGAGGAGGAAGTGGTTAAGACTTCTAAAAAATCTATAAACTTGGATGCTAAAATTATGAGTGTTGTTTTTGGATTAGCAACCAAAGTGTTTTGGACAGGTGTTACTTGGGTAGGACCTACTAATAGCAATCATGTCACCTTTACTATAGGACCTTTCAAAGCAATAAAAGCCAAAATAGAGGATGGAGCATCAGGAATAATAAATGAAATGGCAGCTAGTTTTGAAAAGCAACTAACAACAATGTCAGGACTAGTAATACCACCACTACCAACCTCAATACCACCAATACCATTTAATAGCTATAAATAATAAAATACAACTATTTATATATAAACAACATGAAAGGATCAGAATTTATAAATCTAATGCGAAAAGTTATTCGCGAAGAAGTAAGAACTGTCGTAAGAGAAGAGCTAAAAGCAATTAAGCCACTACTCATGGAAAAGCAACAACCAACAGTTACAAAAAAACCAACAACACAAATTGCAAGACCACAAAGAACACAACCACTTGTACAATTTGAAGGACCATTAAAGTCCATATTAGAAGAAACTGCACGAAGCATGCAATCCGCTCCATCTGAAGAAGAGGAAGAATGGCCAGAAATGAATATGGGAATGATGACATCAGAGGATGTACCAGCTTCTATGGGACGTACTAATATGAGAGCAGCAATGAGTAACGATCCAACAGAAGCATTTATGAAAGATTACTCTAAGGTTTTAAAAACAGCTGAACAAATAGCAAATAATAATTATAGATCTTAATGGCCATTCGAATAAATCCAATAGACTTAAATCCAGATATAGCCATTGGCATAGCTGTACCATTAATGCAAGAAGTTGGTGCTATTTTTAATTTAAACTATTTAACAATAGATCAAGCATATTCAAATGCTAAAAACCTATTATTAACCGAAAAAGGCGAGAGAATAATGCAACCTAACTTTGGTTGTAGTTTAAGAAGTTTGCTATTTGAAAATCTAACCACAGAAACACAAACCCTAACAGAAACAAATATCACTGAAAATTTTAAGTTTTGGCTACCATATATCAACATTAATAGATTAAACGTTACAACAAAACCAAACGAGCATATATTACAAATAGACATGGTAATAAGCTTAGTAAATAATAAAATAGATACTAGATCTATAAACGTAACAATAAACGCATAAGAAAATGGCAACATCAAAAGATATACGGTATTTAGATAGAGACTTTGATTCTTTAAAACAAGGACTTATTGAGTTTGCTAAAATATACTATCCAAATACATACAATGATTTCAATGAAGCATCACCAGGAATGATGTTTATTGAAATGGCATCTTATGTGGGTGATGTTTTAAACTACTATATTGACTCACAATTAAAAGAATCATTAATACTACAATCAACTGAAAAAAACAATGTAATGATGATGGCAGCTGCAATGGGGTACAAACCTAAAATAAGCGTACCATCTGTAGTTGACATAGACATTTTTCAATTACTACCAGCTTCAGGTAGTGGAGTCAGCTCATCTGCAGATTTAAACTATGCATTAAAGATTGAAGCAGGAATGCAGGTTAGGAGTTCAATAGCAAGCACAGAGTTTATTATACAAGACGCTGTAGACTTTAAATTAGACAATATATATGAATCAAGAGAGATTTCTGTATATAGCTTAGATGAATATGGAGCTCCTACATATTACTTAGCCAAAAAAACAGCTAAAGCTATATCTGCAAGAATAGTTGAAACAACTGTTGAAATAGGCGCACCAACTAAATTTTACAAAACAATATTAACCGCAGCTAACATTATAGGCATACAAGATGTAACAGACTCTGATGGTAATACGTGGTACGAGGTACCATATTTAGCACAAGATACTATATTTGAGCAAGTACAAAACACAGCCTTTAATGACCCAGATGCATCAGTGTATAGTGCAGAAACACCATACTTACTTAAACTAAAACGTGTTCCAAGAAGATTTATATCCAGAGCAGTTGGTGAAGATTTGGAGATACAATTTGGCGCTGGTATTAGCTCTTCACCAGATGAAGAATTATTGGCTACACCAGAAAATATTGGACTATCTTTACCAACAGGTAAACCAGATATAGACTTTTCAATTGACCCAACATCACCAGTCTATACGTCAACATATGGCCTTGTTCCATCTAATACAACACTCACAATAAGATATCTTATTGGTGGAGGAATACAATCAAATGTACCAAGCAGTACAATAAACGAAATAATAAGCATAAACACAGCAAACTCAAACTTACCACCAAACACACCAACCCTCAACACTACAATAATAAATTCCGTTGTAGTAAATAATCCAACAGGAGCAGTAGGAGGTCGTAGTGGTGAAACAATTGATGAAATAAGACAAAATGCTATAGCTCAATTATCATCACAAAACCGAGCTGTAACTAGAGAGGATTATATTATACGAGCTTATTCGATGCCAACAACACAAGGAAGTGTGGCTAAAGTTTACATAAACCCAGATGAGCAAAATCGCATAGAAACATCACAAACAAGTACACAAATTACAAATCCACTAGCAATGAATATGTATGTATTGAGTTATGATAGTAACAAATTATTAGTAAATGCAAACAGAGCAATAAAAGATAATTTAAAAACATACATAAGTCAATATAGGATGTTAACCGACAGCATTAATATTAGAGATGCTTATGTGATTAATATTGGCATTGATTTTGAAATAATAACAATACCTAGTAGCAATTCAAACGAAGTACTATTAAAAGTAATACAATCTGTAAAAACACTGTTTAGTATTGATAATTGGCAAATAAATCAACCAATAATAATAAGTGACATATTTGCATTAATACTATCAACAAGTGGCGTACAAACTGTAACAAACATAAATATAATAAACAAAAATCAACAACAATTAGGATATAGTAATATAACATACAATATTGAATTAGCAACAAAAAACGGTATTATTTATCCGAGTTTAGATCCATCTATATTTGAAGTAAGGTACCCTAACTTAGACATTAAAGGACGTATAGCAACATTTTAATTATGATATTGAGATTTTATCCAACCAAAGACACAACAATATACGAACAGTATCCACAAAAAAATACTGGGTTAGATGCTGTGTTAGATATTAACAAAACAATAATCGGTTCTAGCAGCTACAACTCTAGAGTACTGTTAGACTTTGATTATCCAGCAATTTCTCAAAGCATTTCTTCATTAGGATATAACGACAAATTATTTAATTATAGTTTAAAATTATATTTAACTGAAGCAAACGAAATACCTACTGACTACACACTATACTGTTATCCAATAAGCAGTAGTTGGAGTATGGGTGTTGGAAGGTATGGCAACTATCCAGAAACAACTACTGGAGCTAGTTGGACATACAAGACATCAGCAGACGATTTAACAAGCGCTTGGCAAACAGGCTCTTTTGCAGCAAACGCAACAGCATCATACACAACAACTCCTGGTGGTGGTACTTGGTATACAGGAAGTATAGCATCACAATCATTTAGCTACACAACGTCTGATGTTGACATAGATGTAACTAGTATTATTCGGCAAATACAATCAAGCTCAATAAGCTTTAAAGGGTTTATTATAAAAAAAAGCCCAACAGATGAATCATCAACAAACATATTTAATAGCTTAAAATTTTTTAGCAAAGACACTCACACAGTTTACCTACCAGTATTAGAAGCAAAGTTTGATGATAGCATAGTAACAGGATCCTTATCACTTATAAACACAGATGAGGATATGAACATTATACCTATTAACTTAAAACACTCATACACAGAAACATCAACTCCTGTAATAAGATTATCAGCAAGATATAAGTTTCCAGTAGATACCTTTGAAACCGCATCTGGTTATTTAACAAGATACAGACTACCAACAGGAACACAGTATGCTGTGTATAGTGCTCAAAGTGATGATGTAGTGATAGGTTTTAGTGATTACACTAAACTAAGTGCCGATAATACAAGTAACTACATAAAATTACATTTAGATAGTTTTCAACCAGAAAGATACTACAAATTATTATTCAAAGTTCCTAACTCAGGATCAAGCTCAGCATACCAAATATACGACAATAATTATATTTTTAAAGTTACTCGTGGATAATGAGAAATAGGGATGGATCGTTAGTAGGTGATCTTGGAGACAACATAGTAACAGCGGTTACAAGCAGCATGCTGCCTTATAATCAATCTATTGTTGATGAAAACCAAACACTATATAGCATACTACCAATTGATACAAACAATACACCAAAATTTACTACATCCATAACCGACAACACAACCCCACCAACAATTCCATACCCACCAAAATACAAAGATCCATTTAACTTTATTGAGAACATAACAGCACCTCCAAGACTATATCAAACAAGTGACAGAACTATTAAAGTATTAAAAGACACAACCTTTTCGTTATCGGTAACAGCAGAACAACCAGATGCATTAAATATTGAAAATGGAATACCAACAGTTATACCACCACTAGTTGGCATAACCTATATTTGGTTTAAAGATGGTGAAGAAATTGAGACGAGCACACTTACATCACTTGATGGAAACATAACAATAACAAACAACACCCTAACATTTAACAATATACAACCAACCCACGCAGGAACTTACAGTTGTGATGCAACAAACGATTCTGGAACAACAAGTAGTGACGAGTGTACAATAGAAGTAGTTAATGTGAATGAAGATGGATTTTACTTTAGAAATATTATTAAAAATCCAAACGGAGATCTTGGTACTGAGGATTGGGAAAGTACAAACGACGAACTAACAACAAAGCCTTTTATAACAGCAGAAAAATCGGTAGAATTTAAAATACCAACCAATGTAGATCAGTTTGGTTACACAGTTGATATGATGCATCCAAGACCATATCAACTAGACTACAGCCCACTAATAGACAGCTATACAAGTACTGTGACTGGTCAAAAAACACCACACTATTTTACACGAACACGATTTAAGTACATTAGTAACGACGGCTTGCTAACAGTTAAGGCATACCAAGACATAGATCTAATAGATCTACAAGCTCACATAAGAGGTGGTGTGTACGGCATAACAGGTGTCAGAGCATTCTTTAGTTGTTATATAGGTAATGCAATATCAAACTACATACCAACTGACACAATGTTGCAAAGTAATAATCGAACTGACATTTCAAACTACTGGCCAGGAAACGTATACGCAAGAATAAGTGCAGAAAATTTTAATTATGCTGGTCCTGGATTGTTATGGGAAAAAGTTTATGTAACTGTAGAAGAGTATGATAATGAAAATAGGCTACCTAGTACAACACAAGATTTAAACAAATCACATCAACAAGGTGCAAACTCCACAGAAAATGATCCATGGCCTGAAACAACAAACACATCAAAAGAATTAATAAAGCTTTATGATCCATGGTATAATACAGTAGAAGCTAATAACACAGGTGTAAGATATTACACAGGACCTAATCCATCATCAGGTGATAGAAGTGATGCAATACTACGAGCAGCCGATCAAATAATACCAGATCAAAAAGAAAGATATACATATGGTCAACACATACAGTTTAATAAGGCAATAATTAGCCAACTAAACGACAAAACAACAAAAATAAGAATTACATTAAATTTTGAAACAACGGATGTAGACAATCTAGTAAACGAAAGATGGAAAGAAGCTATAGAAGCTTTGTCAGAAGATACATTTGAATTTCGTTATTATCAAAAATATGCTAAACAAACAGTGTGGAAACTTGTTGATAACGACACTATACTTAATCTTTTGCAAAACCTACGTGGCAATGAAAATAAAGACTTTACAACACTACTAAGACGTGCTCAAGATCCACGTGGAATGGTAACAGGACTTAACCTTAGCTTAATGCCGATATACAGTGAGAATGCAGAATTAAACGACTATAATACAAGAATAGCATTAACTATAAACGAAAGCATACCACCTGCATTTGTACCATCTACACTAAACGACCCACCACCACCACTTCCAACCGTTCCACAAACAACAGGATCTAATACAACAACCAGTGGGTCAAACCCAAATCCACCTACCATAAAAGTAAATTGGAAAATTAACATAAAGCACTGGACAGACCTCACTGATACGTTTAAGATTGAAACAGGAGATGCAACAACTAACATAAACACAACAATACTTGATTTAAACAACATAACAAAAGCAGCATTGCTAGATGGTAGATATACAAAAGATGTCAACGGCAACATAATAAGTGGTTTTTTTATGAACTACCCACAATATGCATACAAAGTTACCAGATATGTTACCACAATACCACCGTCACAAGAAAAACAACAAATACAAGTTTTAGTAAAAACTCTACCAATACAAACAGAAACCCAAACCACTGCCAACCAAACAGTATCTACGTCAGCATATCGAATTCCATCTCACCTCAAAGACGAAAGCCCAATAAACATAACATCATTGGAGGTACCTGGAACATTTTCATAATTTAATAACTCAACCTATTTATAATAGATGAGTATACAGACAATAATACTAAATCCATACCAGACAAACGACATAAATCGCAGTAGTCCATTTAATCTACTACCAGTAGACTTAATACCACCACTTGTAGTAAGACAACCTATATTTACTATTAAACAAAAAACTTGGCTGGCAGCAAGCAATACAGTAGACTTTGGAGGAGACATAATAAAATATCAACAAATAAAACCAAATCGGCCTGTTGTAAGCGTGTTACAAGGGACAGTTATAGAGTTTAATATTGAAGTACAAGACAACTCATTGCCAAGTAATCCAAACATACCAAATATAATATCTTATGTATGGAAAAAAGATGGCGCACCAATAAGCCAATTAAACAATTTAAACAACAAGCGTGGCACTAACATTGTTCAACTGACTAGTGACTACCAAACCACAGGACAGTATATATGTGAAGTTTCTAATCTATATGGTACAACAACAAGTAGTCCATTTAGAATTGATGTAATAGATCCTTACGAGCATCCAAAACTATATAAAAATCTCATAATTAATGGTAGTGGTGAAAATGGCCTAACAGGATGGACCACAGATGCAGACATAAAAACATTACCTTTTCACACACCTAAATTTGATAAAAACATAGAACCACAATTTAGCAGTTTTAGAATAGGTGGAATTATAGCAGAGATAGATGGACCAATACTACCAGAATTTAGATTTTCAATTGGAAATCATTATGGCATGTTTCACAGACTATATACAAAAAGAAAAGCAGTAGCTAATGTTTTAAATGAAGCTTTTGGTAAACCTTATATAAAAGGATTGTCAGCTGGAATTGCACTAAATGAGCATGAAAGATGGTATTCAGAAGGAGGCTCTATACCACAAATAATACCAAACGAAGACTACAACACAAACGATTACAATACCACAGCAGGCTTTTTTCCTGGATTGGCTTGGATGGATAAATACAATAAAAACGATACTTATAAAATTGTTGGATTAACACAAGAGTATAGTGATGCACCATCTCCTTTTTATTTTACAAGAGATAAAATAAAATTTTTAAATAAAGGTGGAAAAGCTGAAACTAGTTTAACACAAACAGTAGACTTAACCGATATAGCAGACATTATTGATGGAAATGCTTATGGTATAACACATGCAACAGGACAGTTTTTTGCATATGTTGGAGCTGGTATAACAGATTATAAAATAAAATTTCAAGAAGAGGGTAAAACAGAACCAACAACAACTAACTACTATGTGGCTGATTATGAAGCCTATAAATACGAGTTTAATGAAGAGTGGAGAAGTGATCCTTCATTAGATTGGAATATATATTATGGTGTTTCGGGATCGGATAGTAATGGAACTTACAAATACCATAATAAGAATTCAAGCACTAATGGGACAGGAAGTAAATATAGTGAGGTGTTAGCATCAATATCTCCATCAAACTTATACTCCCAAACAAGCTTAAATGCACAAATAGAAGAATTAAAAAAAATAAGACAGGCTTTTTATACAAGATTTTTAGATCCCAACGCAGCACCAAACAAATCTTTCTCAAATTACAATCCCAACACAAGTACAGAATCAACTTTAACATTAGGATCAAACACCTACCTTTTAGTACCACCCGACCAACCTAATACTTTTGGCATACCAATAATCAAACAAGGCGTTTTTCCAAACAATAATGCAACTCCTCAGTATGTGACAGAAGGAGGGAGTGCTACTAAAATAATAATTAAATTTAATGACACGGGTAGACCATACCCCAAAACCGTCCCCAATCCAGAATATGTATCACGACGTAAGTATGTAGGCCCTATATCAACACCATCAGCTACTTGGTGTATTAATGATACAAGCACACAAATTGCAAATGGCATTACACCGGAGTACCATAAAGAAAAGTGGCTTACAGCAGACCTTTTAAAATTAGTAGCACCTGGAAGAGCGTTTGACTCATCAGCCTCAGGATCTGCAAGAGCAGGAGCTGTAGCACAAGCAATACTTACTGGATTTTTAGCACCAACTAGAGTTTTATTTGGTGCAATAAACAAATTAATAGGATCTACTGTAAATGAAAGTTCATTTAAAGATGCTCACGATTTGGGTGTATTAGCAGCTGACGATTTATATCAAAATTGGTATCTACTAAGAGTTGTTTTTGATGAGGCAAAAGATTACTTACAAAGTGGTGATGTAAAAGCTGTACTAGGTGCAGAATTTGCATTTGATCTACAAGAAATTGGTAACTATGTAAGAAATAACGCAAATAGTCGTTTTGCTATAAAAAAAGATATAATTAAAACAAATTATAAAGACAATAAATGGACAAATTGGTATCACATAAATGACGATGGAGGTTCAGACGCAGCTACACACGGTAGAGACGTTATAGCACCAGTAATGTTACAAATGTGGAATTTACTATATGAAAAATATATTGCTATAACAAGAGTGTTGTATAACAGCTATACAGAGTTAGTGAAGATTAATTGGTTACGAAATGTAGAATCAGCTTATTACAGAGCAGCACAAGAAAAAAAGCAATATCGTATAAAAAGATTTACAGACATAGAAATACAACCAAAAGTGTATGATAAGACAAGAATAGAGCTGACATATTATAATGCACAAAATGTTGCAATAAAAACAGAAACTATAAATGGACCAAATGAACAAGACGTATGGGCAATTAAAGAAAAAGCATTCTTTCCATTAACATTGTATCCAATATACCAATGTCTAAACACAGACACTAATTTCTACAACACATCACAATCAGCAGTAGATCAAATACCTCAAAAATATAAACAACCACAACTACAAAACGTATCACTACAAAACAATGGAATGTATATGGTAGGTGGAGATGCATTCATTACAGTATTTGGTCAGCAATATACTCGTATGAGGTTCTTAGGAGGAATATCGGATAGAGTAAATCAAGGAATTGGTAGTGGTGTTTTACAAAAAGGAATTAATAGTCTTGCTACCTCAGAGGACGATGCAGCGACAACTATATACGACACAGTGAATTCATCAACGCTAGATACAACACAGCTTATACAAGGACCTTACCAAAAATTTAAAGACCAACGAATTAACTTTACTGAAGACTGGATTAGCAATAAAGTATCAGATAAAAATGCAAATTTTTTAATGAATAATTATGATTTTGCTACTTATGGAGGGGCATATCCACCAAACAACACTACCTTTAATAAAAAAAATAGTCCTATACACAGAACATACTCAAACAATGCAGTATATGATTTAGGAGCAGCTGCCATGTTTGGAGTAGGACTAACAGCAATCATACCAAAAACAGCACGATCAGTGCAAATTAAAATAATATTTGAACACACCTCTGATCAGATAAATGACACAAATCCTGCATTAAAAGGTTGGACAAAAGATGAAATATACAGTAATGAGTTTGGACAGCGTAACAGCAATAGTATAAGAACAACTAAGTACGGTAATCCAAGATGTGGTATAACGAGCATTAAGTATATGATATCAGCAAACAATGTTGAAAAAGTAGATAAATATCCAAGCTATAGTATACCACCAACACAATACACAGTATTAGGATTAGAAAAACAAAAATACAACATAGAACAAGCATTTAATACAGCTGAGCAGATTAAAGTAGGTAGTGTCACTATACCACCTGAACCACCACAGCCAGAAGAACTGGCAATTAATTTATATACTTCAGGTGGCGAATACAAAACATCTACAACTGATGATTACGTAGGATATTATCATATACATAAGGACAAAGGACTGATGGTTGGAAAAAGGCACACAGCAGAACCACACGAGTATTTATATCCAATCTCATCAACCACAACATCAGAACCAGCACCAAGTCCATCATTACCAAGCAACCCATCGCCAAGTAACCCAACAACGACACTACCAAGCAATACAAGCAACAATACGAGCAACAACACAGGCTACTAAATTATAGATATCAAAAGTATTAAATACACTATTAGTGTATATTTATATTAAAGTAATGGCAGACTACACAATACCACCTAGTGCAAATACACCTAGTGCAAATACACCTAGTGCAAATACACCTAGTGCAAACAATTTAGACGCAAGCACACCAAACGCATTTAGTATAACCGCTCCACTTACCGACTCCATTACACCCACCTCACAACCACTATCGATACCTCGATTTGGATACTACACAAGCTCCTCAACCTCTTTACCAAACGATAGCTTAGTACTAGATGTATATAATGTAAATAACAACTACATAGAAACAAAATATGAAGCCAACTACACTACAATACTTCCAAATAAAATAAGACTATCCCCTGAATTAGATTTAAGCAGTCTAGGATATATTTCTGGTAAGTATAAATTAGTATACAAATACCATAGAAACTTATTAGGATCTGGAAATGGAAATAAACTAATAGTACAAGAGATTAGTGCAAACCGTTTGGAAATAAGAGTATTACCAGTAGCACCAGATACAGACACACCTGCAAACCAAAACTACTTCCAACATTTTGCAAGTGGCTTTTTTTTATTACCAAAACAAGAAACACTTGTAAATCTATTCTTACATGTAAACGCAACAACAACACTAAAAGTTTATGATTATGTTCAAGACAGTGTAACCTTTAGAAGAACTCCATACAGTATTATTTTCAAACTAACATCACCAGCACCAACAGAGATTGAAAATGACACAGAAATGTGGTTAGCTCAACAAGTCAATGAAAGCACAACCGACACAATCACACTAATACCTCCTCCAATACCAAACATTACTAGAGCCATTGCAGGACCTAATTTTGATATACTAACAAAAGAGAGATTATTATCAAGAACTGATTATAAAGATTGGAACAACATACTATCAGAAAACACAAACACATCAGAAGCTCTAGTAAATAGTTTATTAAGTGGTTCAAAACTACAAGGAATACCATTAAATATAGATTATAGATCGTTTGCAAACCATATACATTTTGGATCCGCAGGAGAAAAACTACTAAGTTTTAAATATAAAATGACTTTATTAGAAAGTTATGACAATAGAATACAGAGTTTAACTACTAATTTAATTGGACTACCAAGTAGCAGTGCTACAAGTAGTTTATATTTTCAAACAAACGTTACAGAAGCAAAAGGAAAAAGAGCTGCACTGATGGGCACTATGGACAGTTATGAAAGATATTTACTAAATGTATCTAGCAGTTATGAATCTAGTAGCTATGGTGAATTCTACACATCAACATGGCCAAAACAGAATAGCACAGAACCTTACATAAACTACTCTGTCAGCTCATCACAAGTAGATGATTGGTTTGACGGCATTATGATGTCAGCAAGTTTATATGATCAAAATAACGAAAACGCACTATATAAAACAATACCACTACACATAGCAGAAGATGCATCAAATAGTCAATATCTGTTATTTGTAAACATGATTGGTCATTATTTTGACGCACTATTTCCATATATAAAGCAAATAAACCAAACACACGATAGAAAAGAAGGAATAGCAGATGGTTTTAGCAAAGAGTTAATATATCATGTTGCTAAGAATTTAGGTTTAGATTTTGAAAACGGTGCTAGTTTTGATGAACTTTGGAGCTACACATTAGGCACAAATACATCAGGATCATATCAATCAACCTATAACATAACTAACGAAGACAAGACAAAAGAAATTTGGAAGCGAATCATTAATAATTTACCGTACTTATTAAAAACAAAAGGTACTGAAAGAGGTCTTAGAGCATTAATAAATTGCTTTGGAATTCCACAAACCATTTTACGAATTCGTGAATACGGTGGAGCAGAACCAACGTTTGAATCCAAAACAGACAACGTATATGAAAGGTTTTTTTATTCAACTACTGTAGGATATAATGGAAAAACATCTGGACAAGTTGCTCAACTAATAGAAGCACCTTGGAAACCATTGACAGCAAACAATACAATGCCATCAACAGTTGAGTTGCGAGTTAAAATGGCTCAAAACCAAACTAAAACACAAACAATATTTGAGGTACCAAATAAATGGCAAGTCAAAGCCTTCCAAAGCGCAAGTAATAACTACATAGGATTCTTTCTAAGTGGTTCTCAAGGATACGCAACAGCAAGTGTTAGCTCTTCAATATATGAAAATGTATTTCATCACATTGCATTAGAAAGATCAGTAGCAAGCGATAGCAGTAGTACCAACCAAACCTATACTTTAATTGTAAAAAGAGTAAACTATTTAAAAGTAACATCCACAGTATCAGCTTCACTATACATTGATGGATCTACTAGCAGCTCTTACAACACATCATACACAAGTACAGGAAGTTTATGGATTCCAGGATCTGGCTCATTTTTAGCAGCCACATCACAGTCAATGAACATTTTATCGGGAAGTGTTCAAGAATTAAAGTATTGGACAACACCACTACAAGATGCCATATTAGACAATCATGCATTAGCACCTACAAGCTTTCAAGGAAATTTAACAGACACTCACACAGGAAGCACATCAAGCTTTTATAGTTTAGGATTTAGATTGTGTTTAGGAACTGATAACAAAAAAATAAACTTAGCAACTACTAGTAGCATAGGCTCACAACATCCAGATCAAACAATAGCTGGATTAAGTGGTTCTTTCTATAATTTTTCAGGATCTTATTTTAATCCTGTCATAGAAATACATTCACTTGAGTGGCCAGATTTAGGTGGTAATAGAAGTGTAAGTAATAAAATTAGGATTGACACAACAAGCAGAACTAGTACAGCAATAGGTGGCAATCAATTATATAAAAACGTAAAAACAGAACGAGCTGGATCGGATAGTAATCCACCCGATAGTTCTCGCTTAGGTATTTATTTGTCACCATTAAACGAAATCAATCAAGACATTGCAGAACAATTTGGAGGTCTTAGTATTGATGACTTTATAGGAAACCCATCTGACCTAAGCAAAGAAACTTATCCTGATTTAGAAAGTCTACAAAGAGAATACACAAAAAAATACACTAGTAAAGCTGGTGCACAAAACTATATTAGACTATTAAAACACTATGATGCATCTTTATTTAGGTTAATTAAAAAGTTTGTACCTTACAGAGCTAATACACAAACTGGTTTACTAATAGAACCATCAATATTACATAGAAGCAAAGTACCAACCAAGCAAATAACATATACAGATCTTAGTTCTGCCTATACATCATCAATAAAACTACCAGAAATAATATTAGTAACAGGCTCCAACAGTGATGGTGGCAAGACTAGCTATATTGAAGTTGGAACAGTTCAAATTGAAGCAAAAAATTTAATAGGTGAAAGTATACAAGTAGCAACAGGTACTCAAACCTTAAACGTAATATCGGTAGGAGGTACAGCAAACGACTATACTAACACAGGATTGTCACAAACGCCAGCAGGCACAATAGACTTTGGAATTTCTAGCTATGGTAGAGATATAAGAGTACGAGGCTCTCAATATGTTTTTATGACTCATATGGTTAGTCAAAGTGCGTTTGTAAGTTATTATGGTGCCTCTACTTATGATACAACATACGTTTACTCAACAGACGGCATAGCATTATCACAACTTTACATGGTAACAGCGAGTAGATACGATTACCACGACCCAATTAATCCAGTAATAATAGACTCAGCAGGTAGTGGCATAACAAACGTACAGAATAAAAAATACAATAATAATATCTTTTATTTAAGATCTATAGCAGATCCAAATACTTACGGATCCGTATCAGCAAGTGCAAAAACAATATACACAGCATCAGCAGCATTATATGAAAATAATTGGACAAATGAGTATGGTTTAAAAGTAGAAACCTTAGTAGCAAATAATGTATTACAATCCACACCATACACAAATAGTGCTTTTTGGGGATTAACTGGAAGCTTGGGTTTATTTTTTGAAAACACAACAACCTCAATAGCATACACAGGATCAGTAAAACTACCAGCATTTTATTACAAAGAAGATGAACCAAAAACACACGGCCACTTATACACAATAACAGTGGTTGTTGGTGATACTCGTGCTTCTGGAACAAGTGGTAAAATAGAGTTGCATTTTGGTGATTTAGATTGTATATTAACTGGATCAATGGTACCAACAAATACCGACACAACATATACGTTTACAACACTAGCAACTGGTCCTTGGTTAGGACTAAGAGTGTACACTGCTGGTCAAACTGCATACCAAACCTATATAAAATCACTAAAAATACAACCTTTAAATTATAGATCACAAACACAAGACTTTCATTTGCAAAACAGTAAAGGAATGTTAAATGCTCGCTATAATGGATGTAAACTTACATCAGCTGATTGGAACACAAACAGCTCTGATACTATTGATAATGGACCTGTTGTATCAGTAACTGTTGGTGGAGGTCAGCAACTAAAAGTTAAAACTGCTCCTAACAAGGGTAATTTTCAAGTAACAAAAACAAGTATAGCAGCAGGACAACAAGACGTATTAGGTTGATTTAAAAATATTTACACATAATAACAAAACACAACATATTTATATATAAACAAACAACAAATAAATAAGCAATGGGATATTTAGATAATTCAAGCGTTACTGTAGACGCAATATTAACAAACAAAGGCCGCCAATTATTGGCAGCTGGTGGTGTATTAGGCATTTCAAAGTTTGCTTTAAGTGACGACGAAATCGACTACGATTTATGGAATCCAGCACACACACTAGGTACAAATTATTACGGAGCAGTTATTGAAAACATGCCCATATTAGAAGCACTACCAGATGAAACACAAATGTTGCGATCCAAGCTTGTGACTTTACCAAGAAACACACAATATATACCACAATTGTCTGTACAACCTACAACACTATTATTTACCTCTGCAGCTTCAGCTAACGTAACACCAACAACCTTAAGCGGCCAATCAGTACAAACCTATACAGCCATTTCAAGTGACAATACAGTTGTAACATTAACTAGCGACATAGCTAGTACTAATGTAACAGCTGGAGCCTTTGCAAATGACGCTGGTGGTGGTTCTATGGGTATTAGCGAAACTAGACAAGGAACGATATTTACAGTAACACCAGTACCTGCAAGTGGAACACAAGGTGCACTTACATCAGTAATAACAAGATATGCAACATTAACCATCATAGGAAACGAAACTGGTGGATTTATTACAATACCAATTACAGTACAATTACCTATTGGCGGTCTAGGCTCATCAACTACCTAAATAAAAAATTTATATAAAAACAAACATTTAAAATAACACACATATGGCACTTGGCATATATCAAACAATCAATACAACAGACGACGTTTCTGGACCAGATTTACAAATAGTCTCTCAACCAATATGGTCACAAGATATGAATCCATGGACAAGCTCTTACGCTTCTGGTATAGGATGGTTTACCTCATCAGCACAGATGTCTCAGTCAGGTGATTATCTTACAAACATATATCACAAAAACCCACAATCAGATGCAACCGCTGCAATACAAATTGCAGTTGCATATGGTCATAGACAGGGTAGTGGTTCGGTAGGCGATGCTAATACAGTTGGTAATAATGCAAATGACACACCATCACGTGCAATATACTCACAATATGTTAATACTTTGTTAGATCCTGCAGATCGTATTTTTACATTTGGTACTGAGGATTCAAGTGAAATACTTGTAATTAATGTTGCAAGAGCTCGCTTTCGTCAAAAAGTTGATCCAGGCAATTGGGAATTAAGATTAGGAAGTGGTAGTGGAGTAAATATGACAGGTAGCAGTGCTAAGTATAGTACATTTATTGATGACAGTGGTGCAGGTGAAAATCCACAAGTTGGAGCAGCTGGTCGTGTATTTGGTATTTATAGTGGATCAGGTGGCGTAACACAATCAAACACTCAATACGGTTTATTTTATCCAGATCAAGGTATTTTTGTATTTCATGCTGGTTTATTGAGAAGTAATTTAGGTCATCCATATAATTCAGCATCAGCTGTACAAGCACGTAATCATGTAACAATGTCTTTGGCTTTGTCAGGTTCTAATTATTTTGCAGCTAGAAGTGAAGAAAAAATAACATCAACACATTATTTTATTCGTATTAAAAATATGGATAATAATTTTTCAAATAATCCAACATTTACAACTGGAAGTAATGGTGTGCTTAAGCATGCTAGTATGTTAAACAATCCAAGCGTATATATTACTACTATTGGTATGTATAATAATGCAAATGAACTAGTGGCAGTTGCTAAACTAAGTAAACCATTATTAAAATCATATAATCGTGAAGCACTTATAAAAGTAAAATTAGATTATTAAAATGGAACCTTTCTTTGGATAGTATCTATTGATAGACCCTCTATATTAGGAGGGTTTCCTTTTTACAAGATATTTATATAAAATGGCTGGAGTTTTTAAAAGTTTAGATAAAGCTGACATACGGATTACACCTTTCCGCACTTACAAGTTATGGTCAGACACTATTGGAAGTGGTGGAAGTGGATCAGTATATTCTATCTACCAAGCAGATTACAATCCATTATCAAATTATTTAGACGCAGATCCTTTAAAAGACACTTTTGATCAAGGAAATCTTGTTTTTGAAGCCAACGAACCTACTACAATTAATGGTAAATTTAAAAGAATTGTACATGCATCAATTGATCGTATATATTATAAATACTATCTAACAAACAACAAAGCTTCTTATGGTGGTGGAAACATAGAAACACAATTTAGATTATTAGAAGATAAAGCACAAGTAATAAGCATGCCTCAATCTAAATTTGGTCAACAAATACTACCAGGTTCAGTTATGGTGTCAGTAAGTTGGTCTTATGCAGCTAGTAGCGGAAGTTATACAACAAGCTCTGTAGCAAATAGAAGCGGGTCATGGACAATTATAGATGATGAACTTGGAAATTTAAAAGTATCTGGAAGCAGTTACTTATCAGTTTACGGTGAGTATATTGGTGGAGCTTATACAAACTATTCTTCATCCGTTGAAAAAGCAACTGTAGGAGAATGGCCGCTTGATGAGTTATACAAATACACTGATATTGGTGCAACAACCTTTACAAGTAAAACAAATCGTGGAGTATGGCCAATGACCACAACATACAATAGTGTAATAATTAACACGACAACAGGAAGCACAGCACCACAAACATCAGACATAGATTTATTAGGAGCTAAAATGCACTTTACTGCATCAAACAGCTCAAGTTTAGTAATAACATCAAGTGGTAGTGCAAACTATAATAAACATTATAGTTTTGAAAATGGAGATTATACAATTAGTATGATGGTGCTACCAACACAAAAACCTACACACCCATCAGGCTCTATACTGTTAACAAAAGAAGGACCAGGTAATCAACTACAAATAGATCTTAATGGTAACACATTCACACAAACAACTCCAAACAAATTTCCATATAGATTGTCATACACTACTGGAAGTAACAAAGTATTATTTGAAATAAGTGGAGGAGGACATGGTAGTTTTGCACTGACTAGCAGTGTGTCTATGAGCATAAACACTTTATATCATGTAGTAGCAACTAAAACAGGATCATTAGTATCGTTGTATGTAAACAGCTTAACAACAAGTTCAACCGACACAGGAACTACAACAATACAAGACAAGCACACTTCTAATCTATCAAGCTTGATTGTAGGTAATTCTTTAGGAAACACACAAGGGTTTAATGGTACAATAGATAATTTAAAAATCTACAACAGTATCGTGTCTGCAAATGATATGAAAATACTATACCATACGTTAGGTGTTGGTAATGTGTATTTAGGCAACGCTTTTTACAGCCATGGCATGATGGTTTTAGGATCAATACCAGCAAGAACACTTACAATAAATGCAGTAGAGTGTAGGGGTACACACACAGTGTGGGAAAATGAAATCTCATGCACAATTAATCCAGGTGAGCTTAATTTAAGCTATAATAGAACTTTACAAGAATATGATCCATTACAAAATCAATTTGTATTTAAACCATTCATACAAAATCCTGACTTTAGACCATACGTTACAACTATAGGTTTATATAATGACCTAGGAGAGTTGTTAGTAGTTGGAAAACTAAACACAGCAATACAAATGCCAAGCAACATGGATACTACATTTATAGTTCGATACGATAGATAAAAACAAAAAAGTTATGAAAAGATCGAGATTTGGAAAAAGACAAGCAGCACTAATAAACGGCTGGAGATCTGGATTTGAGAGCGACATTAATGAGTTACTTGTCCAACAAGGTATTGATGGGGAGTATGAAAAACATAAAATTAGCTATACCATACCACAATCTGAGCACAACTATACACCTGATTTCAAGCTACCTAATGGAATCTTTATAGAAACTAAAGGAAGATTTGTAACAGCAGACAGATCAAAACATATTTTAATAAAAAAGCAACATCCCGAGTTAGACATTCGATTTGTGTTCCAAAATTCTAAAGGAAAGATTAGAAAAGGATCCAAAACAAGTTACGCAGATTGGTGTATTAAACATGGATTTGTATTCGCAGACAAAACTATACCAAACGACTGGTTGAAATAATCATCCTTTGTTTTATAAAATAAAAGTTGTATATTAAAATATGACTTTAAACTTATTGGAAGTAAAACATATTATTGACGAGCATCTAGGTTCTAGCATGCAACACAAGAAAAGTGGGGAAATA
>Ga0181357_1000107_pt1 | contig 26679 bp, 37 predicted proteins | sample Fa13VDMM110DN_FD_130094 | JGI IMG/M metagenome (GOLD analysis project Ga0181357, IMG submission 130094) | Freshwater viral communities from Lake Michigan, USA - Fa13.VD.MM110.D.N | ecosystem: Environmental > Aquatic > Freshwater > Lake | place: USA: Michigan | collected 2013-09-24 | reverse complement strand
CAGTGCTAGAGAGATTAATAAAATTGGGTGCTTTTAGGAATCTACCAGACCACAAAAACTGTAAAGCATTATGGAGATATTACCAAATAGTATATGGTAACGGCCCGGACGCCAAAGCCACTAAATCAGATGTCTACAGTCAGATATTACTTAAGGACGGCTGGACAGAAAATTCGATCACAGTTGAGAAAGAAAGGCTAATTAGAGAATATACTTCGATATATCCAAAGAAAAAAACGATACCTAAGAAACTACAAGATTGGCGACCAGAACCAAGAATAGATCTGGTAAATGTTTTAAAAGTAACCGATGAAGATTTTAGCCTCCAAGAAATATTGCTTTTCCAGAACGATTATCTGGGATATTATATTGATTCTCCACTAGGAGCGTATATATGTCGAGGTGACCTTACTATAGCAAAGGCAAAAAGAGATGCTAAGTCTGGGCAGGATTTAGTGGCGATCGAAGGAATAGTAATTAGCATTGAGCATGCAATGTCAAAGAAAAATAAGCCTTATGCAAAGATGGTTGTTACTGATGGTATGCTGAGAACCAATATTATGATTTGGACAAAAGAACTCGCTGCTATAGACAGAAATTTACTAGTAAAAGACGCCGGTATTAGGGTAATCGTCGATTATGATAGTGAAAGAAATAGTTTCTCATTAAGACGCAACACTAATATTAATATGTTAAAGGCTAAAATTAAACATGCAACTGCAGACTAATGATGGCATAAGATGTGATGGATGCGGGATGGATGTTAAAGAAGATTTTACATACTATTCTATCGACTTTAGGAATGGTAAATCAAAATATGGCCAGCATTTACCGCTAACTGATCTCCAACAGGCTGAGATTATAGATACTTTTGATTATTGCTCCAAATGCGCAGAAAAAATCCAAGATAAAGTCGTTGAAATAAACAAGGATATGTCTGGTAAAAAAACTGGATTTAGGTATTGCGACCTCACGAATTCTGATCTAGCAGTCCCAGAATCATATCAATATGCTTCAGTTACCAAAGCGAAAGTGAAACATTCTGGTATACAGTATGCCTGTGATAAATGTCAGTCGCCAATGACAAGCACAACTACTATTTGTAAATGCGGCCATAATCATTTCTCTCGCAAGGCAGAAGTAACTACATTGGTAAGATATTTTGAAATGTTCTTGGTATCCGAAATACTAGAGCAATTTAGAACGAAGCGCGATAGTCTATCTAAAAAAGGACATGATTGGAATGTTACCAGCTAATCCCTACGATTTACACGAAATAAGTTTTAATGGTCACAAAGTATTGGCGCGGCCAGTTGAGTGGAATTCTCAAATGATCGACCAAGTAAAAATGAAAAATCATTTCGGAGACTGTGTGCTTGCATCTAAGATAGTGTTTACTTGTCCAGACTGTAGCGCATTTAAGGAAATATTCGTGTATGATACCTTAGATACTCACTATAACTGTGACTGTGCTATAAAACTGGTCCAATCAGAAAAAACCTCCGATCCTTTCATAAATCCATTTGAGGCTAATCATGGTCTATATGCATCTTTATGCCCTACGGTCGAAAACAAAGTACCGGCTATAAAGAAACTACCCAAAAATACATCGCCGAAGACTTGTGATAAAAATCTCTCGCCAAAGGATTTATCAGTCAAAAAAAATACCGATCGCGCTAAAGCTGTAAAAGACGAAGATGATTTGATTGATTTAGCATCTAAACCTTTTGATGACTCAGATCTATTAGAATAATATGAATTATATTTTGGGTTCTGGTATAATCGGATTGATAGCCAAACACTTGCTTGGAGACAACTGGCATGTGGTACCATATTATAAAAGTCGATTTTTTACAACGAACCCGCCGCTAGATGATAATTTTTTAATGAGGCATGAAAGGTTAGATGAAATAGTAAGAAAACTATTGCCATCGAAATTAGTAACCACGCTTTTATATAAACGTGCTTGGTCCTTATCAGGCATTCTTCAAACAAATTCCGACGGATTACAGATACGACCGTGGATTGATAAGACTTTTGGGCAAGACCAACCAGACCATGCTTATGCATATTTCTTTAAAAATGATATTTTTCAGATCTATGACGATATAAGAGTCAGCGAGATTTACAAATCACTGCTCGATAGACATATGCTGACCCTAAAATCTAATGCCAGTCTTGGTGCTCCGACCAAGATTTCAAATGGCTACATTTATTTTGGAAATGAAAGAAAACCGTATGATAAAATCATTAGTACTATACCGGCCGATATATTGGCTTCTCTGACAGGCCGAGCATCAGAGTTCAGAGCTAACGATGTACATTTTTTACATCTTCATACTACAGATTTAAATTTCGAAGGCGCTAATCAAGTAATGGTAGTCGACAATAGTATAGATTTTTATAAAGTAGTAAACATTGCGCCCGATCGATATCTTTTTTATTTCTTAAAGGATATTCCGCATCCTGGTATATATATGCAGACATTTTTAAAGAATTTCGAAATCATAGACGGCACCATGGTGAAACGTGCTTTGATGCTGGGAAACAGGCAGGATAGTGCGATATATAACACAGAAAGCATTTATCCGATTGGTGGCTATGCAGAGTGGGACCATTGTTTGGATGTTGGTAGCAGTATCTTGCGCTTATTAACTTTTTTAGATAATGGAAAATAAATCATGAAAAACGCTATAGTGATACCAGCTAGATTAAAATCGTCTAGACTTAAAAACAAATTGCTTATAGAAGTAGAGGGCAAGAGTATTCTACAATATACAGTCGAAAACGCCATGAAAAGCACCAAAGCCGATAGGATAATAGTGGCTACGGAAGATCTAGAGATCAAACGGCATATAGATTCTATGAAATATGGTATCGAATGTATAAAAACCCCGCAGTATAACTGCGGTACAGAAAGAGTACGCCATATTGTTAAAGAACATTTGCCTAATTATGAAAAAGTTATAAACCTACAGGCTGATGAACCCATGTTCCGGGCATCAAGTCTAGACGATATATTCGATGCTATTTCAAGTGAAAATTCCATAGCTTCTGCTTATGCCTTTATTACAGACAAGAAGGAGTACGAAAGTCAACATGTGATAAAATTAACATTAAATGTTTTTGACATGGCTCTTTATTTCTCAAGGTCGCCAATACCATTTGGTGGCTTGAATGGAGCTAATCATTTCTATAAGCATATTGGGACATATGGCTTCTTTGTTACTACTTTGATGGAATTACCGTCTAATAGTAATTATCAAAAAACCGAGAATCTAGAGCAGCTAGCATGGTTAGAAAATGGTTATAATATTAAAATGGTAAGAATCAATTACCCAACGATAGGTATAGACGTAATTGATGATATTAATGCTTTTAAATTAGCATTGACTAAGGTTTAACAGAATCATCTTCGTCTGGTATGGTTTCTAATATATAATATGTTTCCTCAGATTTAGTTTCTTTACGAAGGAATTCAAAATGCCCTTTCTTGCGTAAAAAGTTACCAAATCTCATAATCATCGTTGAAAATGTTTTAAATTTATCGGGAACCATCTTTAGCATATCGGTTTTAGACACTTTATTTTCATTATTCGAGAATAATTCATACAATATATTGTTTGGCTCGTCATGTGAAGCGATTTTCTTTTTGGTTTCGACCGCGTCTTCCATAGATTTAGTATCTTGTATTAATTCTACTAACATTTTGTTTGCTTTCTCAGTAATCTGCAAAGCACCGTCAGACAGAATCTTGTCGATATCAATGTTCAAATCGATGTCGACAATAGTGTACTTAACCATAGGAGTCCCTTATGAATTGTTATTTGTGTAATAGTCCTGTAGATGATAATACTCACATTATTCTACCAATAGATAATGGAAAACATATAGATATATATCTGTGTGAAGAACACTCCGATACTTCACTTCGAAAGCTCAAAGAAAAACATAGTCAAAAGCTTGCAGAATTGGACGACCTTATCAAGAAGGCCAAGGAACTAGGTTTCGACATAGACATTAATAGTCTTAAAGATCTAAATAAGCCTAAGATCTTACTGGCAACGACTAACGAAGAAAATGCCAAAGAAAACGCCAGAACGGCAATTACTCAAAACAATAATTTTGATAATCCTGGCGACGAAGACATGATATCGACAGAATTAATTGACAATAAAACTATGAGGTCTGTGGGTGGATCTACCGATATGGCCCAAGTCTCATCTTACCAATCATACGAAATCGGAAGTCTAGCTGACAGACTACCAGATAATATTAGAGCTGGGCGTGTAAAGATGGCTATGATGGAGGGCCGCGGCGGCCAGCCTATAGCCATTCCGCAAAAGAGACAAGATGGCTTGGGTGAGACCCATATCGCTATTATTAAAACAGAAAATGATGATAAGTTGCAAGCTAGGTTCAAAAAACTAGCATCAGATAGTGTAAGGGATCGTCAGGCGAATTTTTCGCAATCTGGTTACACCGAAACTACTAGAAACTGTCCGATCTGTAGTGGCGGTGGTACGGTCAAGCAAGGTAAACTTGTCGCCAGTTGCCCAAAATGTGGTGGTGCTGGCATGATCTCAATTACCTAATCACATCCTGAAATCGGTTGGTTTATTAGACATACCAAAATATACTCTATGTCTTTCGCTAATAGGAACGCCTTGGCAAAAAGAACTGTCGCCAGCATTACTGTTTCCTTGGTCGAAACCAGTGGAGGCAGTTAAAGGCGCTCTACCATTTCCATATTTAACACCATTATTACTCAAGGTCGACGCTCTAAAGGAATGACTAAGCAGGCCTTCATTTAAATTCTGCATTTATATCCTCCACATTTTTCTTGTTTAGATCTGACGCGATACCAGAGAATTCATTTGGCTGCTCTGGCTGTGACACTTTTTTAATTTCATCCATATTTTTTAGCATGCCTGAATCTTTTTCTGCATAATCTCCAGCGCTACCCTGAAGCTTTTTAAGCAATGCTTCGAATTCATCCAACGCAACCGAAATCTCTGCTGAAGGAATCCCTTGGGCTTTTAGCTGTCGTTCCATCACTGTTGCAAAGCCATGGCCATCAACATATTTGTAATCATGTACGGCCTTAAAAGCCGACATGATCGGATCCATGTATATTATTTTCTTTGCTTCTAGCATTCTACGATATTGATCATATACTTCGTTGTGGTTATATTCTAAACCACGCTCTTGTTCTGTATCATAAAACTCGTTCTTGCTATCCGCCAGACCTGTTTTTAGGTCGGTTTCTAAGAACAAAGAAAGTGCTTCAAGGAACGTCTTCTGATTGCCATCAATAGTCATAATCTTACCTCGTATTATAAAATAACTTTGATCTATAATCTAGAGTATTTATCTATGAAAAACAAAGAGAGAATAGGTCGATTTGACCAAGTTAAAATTAGCACTACAAAGCATGTTAATTATCTATCGGCGCCGGCCGGCGTACTCTTAAATCCAAATGGAATCTGGTTAGTCGCTGGCGTTGTTGGCGATGAACTTATGTTAACGAAGGACAGCATAGTAATAAAGATTTCTTCGAATGATGTGATTAAAGTATTAGACTATCATGAGACTTATCAGAATATTATTTCTTCACTAGGGAGATTTGCCGATTATGAAACAGGAAAAGAAAGACCAACCGAAAACATTACAAGAACTGATGAAGAGGATTGATAAAGATTTTGGGCCAGGCACTATCATGCGTGGCAGAAACAGTATCGTGAATGTAAGCGTGGTGCCAACCGGTATACCATCCATTGATCTTGCTCTTGGCGCTGGCGGAGTCCCAGTCGGAAGAACTCTAGAGATCTTTGGTCCGGAAAGCAGCGGTAAAACCACGACTTGTTTACATATCGCAGCCGCCTACCAGAAACATTTCTTTAAAGGGAAAAACCGACAAGGTGTTGTTGCATTTATCGATGCTGAACATGCCCTGGATATAGAATGGGCAAAAAAACTCGGCGTTGACACTGAGACTTTATGTATCTCTCAGCCTGGTAGCGGAGAAGATGCTTTTAGGTTGATAGAAGTATTGGTCGAATCCGAGCAGGTAGATCTTATTATAGTTGACTCTGTGGCCGCTCTTATACCTAGGGCTATACTGGAGGAGGATATCGGTAAAGCCACCATGGGTGCTTTAGCACAGCTTATGTCAAAAGCGTTAAGTAAATTAAAAGGCAAATGCAACAACAACGGCACAACGCTAATCTTCATAAATCAACTAAGAGAAAAGGTGGGCATGGTGTTCGGTAATCCAGAAGTCACGCCTGGTGGTAAAGCTTTAAAATATTATGCTTCGGTTAGAGCAGAAATTAAACGCAGCACCGCTATAAAATCTTCAGATGATACTGTTATAGGCCACCATACTACTATGAAGATAGTCAAGAATAAAGTCGCTGCACCATTTAGAGTAGCTGAATTTGATATATTCTATAACACCGTATCGTATCCTATTGCAGGGATAGATGCGGTTTCCTCGCTACTAGATGTCGGACTAGAAGTAGGTGTGATATCAAAAAGCGGTTCATTTTTCACTTTCGATAAGAAGAATCTTGGTAATGGTGCTCAGAACGCTTCTAAAGCACTGAGAAATGATAATGTCTTATATCAGAAGATAAGAGATGAAATATATTTAAAGGCTTTCGGGCCAGAACTCGGCGAAATTAAAGTCGAAGATGAATTAGATGACAAATACCTTGATGAAAACGGAGAAGAAAATGAATGATGCGCCAAAATTTCATGTTGGTGATGTGGTTTATAGAAGATCATCAGCTACAAGAGGATTTTTAGAACCAGTTAATATTACCATAATAGCAAAAATCACAGGTACTTGGGTATATGGTATTAATACTGGTAAACCTAAACAGCCCACGGCACCGACGTATTTCGGAGATAGGATTAATTTCGGATTTTCTGGTCCGTTCGAAGCGCAACAAGTGTATTATACTGAGTCTGAATTCGTTCTCATTTGTGAAGCACTTGGTATGGCTGAGGCTTATCTTCAAAGTCAACTATCTTCGATACAAATACAATTAGTAAATCTATGCGGAACAGGTGGTTAATATGGCAGAATACCAGACGATTGATGATGTTAGAATAGACGCCGATGCCGACCACACACCATTCGGGAAATATCAGGAAGAAGCCATAATTTCATTAGCCCTAGACCATCCAGAGTTTTTTATAAATGTCGGCAGGTATTTAAAACCTGATATGTTTGGGCGTCAAGAGTGCAGATATGTGGTGGCGGTGTTATTGAATTATTATGAAAAATACAGGGTGATCCCAACCAGACTTCTAATAAGGGATATAATCGAAAAGGATCTAACACCAGACCAGCCTTTCGATATTGTTTTTAAATTAATCGATAGGAAATCAGATCCACGCGAAGTACCGATAATTAAAGACACTCTTATGAAGTGGGCCAAGACCAAGGCATATGGTATGATTTACAGCGAAGACGCGATTAGAGCTTACGAATCTGGAAGATTCGATGAAATCGAAAAGATCGTGCAAGAAGCCAATAAGGTAACTGATATAGGTGAAGGTGGCTTTTGGCTTCTAGAGCAATACGAGAAGTTATTCCAATCTGACGCTATAGACCATAGGACTACTGGATTTCCTAGGCTCGATAGAATTCTTAATAATGGCGGTCCTTCACCTAAGGAAGTAGTATGCTGGTTGGCTCCAACGAATACCGGTAAGTCTATCTTGCTTGTCAACAATGCTATCGCATCCCTTAAAGGGCTCAACAGGGATGGAACAAGTGGCCAAGACGTACTACTAGTAACATTCGAATTAGATACAATTAAGACTGCACTAAGATGTCTTTCGACTACCACTGGTATAGCCCAAGACCAAGTGCCTAATAATCAAGATTACATCAGACGTGTTATCAATACCATGAAAGATACCTATAAACGTAGACTTCTCATATACGAATTCCCACCTGATGAATGTAGTGTCGACCATATTTATGCATTAATCGATAATCTTAAAAGGAAAGAGGGCTGGAAACCTGACGTTGTTATCGTAGATTATTTGGATCTGATGGTTAGCAGAAATGCGCCATACAATAAAGACGACTATACGCGCCAAAAACACGTTGCTACTGAGCTTAGAGGTTTAGCTAAAAATGAGAATGTTTTAGTCTTTACAGCCACACAGACTAACAGGAGTGGTGGTGAGGGCGGCGAACCAATCGACCTATCTAAAACAGCAGAAAGTTATGGTAAACAATTTGCTCTAGACTATGTAATTAGTTTAAACCAGTCTTTGGAAGACAAGTTAGAAAGACCGCCCAGGATAAGGTTCTATGTTGCGAAAAACAGAAATGGTCCTAAAAACGAGATGATAACTTGTGAAATTAACTATGACACGATGGTCGTCAAGGAGATGGCGTAATGAAGATGACAATAACGATTGATGTCGATGTATCTAAAACAATGGCCCAGACTATGAAAAGAAACGGATTTAATGTAATCCCTGAAGGAACTGGTCTGGCTATACGTTTGGCCAATAGCCCAGCGATCACCAAAAGTAAGAGTAAAATCGTTTTTACCGAAATTGAAGAAGAACTAACCAAGAAGGAACAGAGATGATACCAAAGACCCAAAAAATGATTAAAGAAGAAGCAGCAGCTAATTTAGGAGGCAAAGACCTAAGCGAAACGTGGTCCTTAAAGAAGAAAGATAAAGATGCGTTTGACGGCGGAGTCATCAAGATAAAAATATTAGATTGTTTAAACGATTTCGTGGCGGTTCTTAGATTTCAAGAAACATCCACGATCGAGCTACCAGAAAATCAAAGATTAAAGAATGAAGGCATAGTAATCGGCGTTGGCCCTGGTTTTGTCGAAAGCGCCAAAGCAAAATTAATCGTCGGCGATGTCGTAGCCTTCTTACCTAGGAACATCGTTACTGAAATCAAAGCCACGCAATACCCATACCAAAACCAAACAATTACTATTTTGTCAGAACGAAATATAATTATGAAACTCGATCCAATTCCACATGAGTTCATCCATCCTGAGAGTTAATAATGCCTGATTACATCTATCGTTGCCAAAGTTGTGAAAATACTCTAGCTAAAAGTAACAAATCACCCGTAACTGACGAGATATACGAATCATCAGTTCTATTTGAAACTTCACATAGAATGCTAGCAGACAAAGACGAATTGGCTGCAGCTCTTGTATGTCCGCGTTGTGGCAGTACAGATGCAGCCAGATTTTATGGCAATGATACTGTCATTTGTTATATCAGGGGAGACGGTTTTCTTGATAGGGCTGGAGCTAGAAGAGATATGACTCTACATACTCTAGAGAACAAAGATCCTTATGGCCATATGCGCCAGCCAGGCGAAGCTGACGATCTCAAAATAAAGCTTAAGCAGGCTGGTAAGCATAATCCCAAACCACGCCATTTCGTAATGAATGATAATAAAAAGCATTAGCTAGGTATTGTGAAATTCGGAGAAATTTCATGAACCCTATAAACGTAATATTTAAGCGTGGAAGATCTCTACCTTACCCAGCCAAAATCGGCATAAAAAAAGATGATCAGATTTTTAAGCAACTTTTGTATGATCAAGTAAATCCAAAATCTTTGTTTGATATTCGCAGCAATTTAGCCAAGACACAAAACATATTACGGCAAGCTTTGATGGCCAATACGCCGATTATAACCAACGATCGGAAGGTCTTAACATCTATATTGAGTATGTGCGATGTTACCAAAAATCTGAATATATATGAAGACAATCAGATCATTAACAGCGATGATGATTTCGATGCTGCTATGGTAAAAGCAACCGGTAATCCTAAGGACTACCAGAGGCTTACTTTTCAAGCTGGCCTGGTCTACGATTATCTTTCTGATGTACCAGTTTATATAAATTATACGCCATTACAGCCGACATGGTCAATGGATACGTATTCTGGCCGTAGTAAAAGTACAAGTTTTAATATACAAGGTTATAGTCTGTCAGATCATATTAGCAGGGATGGCTGCTTTGACAGTAAGATACTTGTGCACTTTGATTGGATCTGCGCTGATCTTAGAATAGCGTCGATTTTATCTAAGGATGAAGAACTGGAATCGGCCTTTAGACATGGCGATCCTTACCAATATCTCTTAGATCGGTCAGATGGGTTATTCGAGAATAGACAAGAGAGTAAGATAGCTCTTTTAAAAGCGATAAACTCGCTGAATTTCGATAGTGCTATTTTTACCAAATGTTTTGGCGGATTACGAGAATGGATGATAGAGTGCGCGCATACCCTAACAAACGAATTGCCTTTGTCTACGATTCTTGGAAAGACTTTTAATATACCAGAGAATAAAACGATCTTGTCGGCACTTAATGGCGTTTTACAGGGGTCAATTGCCCATGCCATGCATAATGTTTTAGTAAAGACTCATGAATTGTTCCCCAGAAGCATTGTATGCGACATTCATGATTCTCTGGTGTTATCATGTGAAGATGATAAAACTTCGTTGAAGCATATGGTATCTAAGGTAATGGAAATAATGTCTAAACCTTTTGCTGGTTATTTAGACAGAGACATATACTTCCCACTCCGATTCGGTGTCGGCAAAAAGTGGCGAGAATACAAATATAGTAAGATCCAGAGGGAAAGCGATGAATAAAAAGCATCAAAAGATTAGACAGAAAGCTGTAGAGCGTTTTAGACGTAGAAAAAAACGCGATGAGATATCGCAAAAAAAATTCGAATCACAACGCCTTGACTATCTAAAATCGAAATTGCAAGAAAGTATAGCAAAGGAAAGCGAACTCAAGACATTTAATAAGGGGGTATGGATAGATATAAATAATCAAGCCGAAAAGGATGTATTGATAAAGGAGAAAACGGTAGGATTTAACAAGGATTTATTTAATGGCTGATACTGAACATCGCGATTGGATATTGGCCAACGTTCCACGAGAACTAATTAATTCATCCCTGTTTAAATTCAATGTGAAGCTGCAAGTCGTTGAGAAGTTAGATGACGATAATAGACCCGTCTACAAGATCATTACAGTCGACATGTTAGCCAATGTCGATATTGATTATGAAACACTTGAAGAGAGTATATGCGACATCCCATCTCAATTCGCATTTTGGAGCGCCGTGTATTCTGAAGTTAGACTCGGTGTGGCGATTGCCGAGCGCAAGCTTAAAATAAGGAGAGCAGAGGCTACGAGAGCGGTCTTAGACGAAGCCAAAAAGAATACTGTCAAATTGACCGTCGATCAGATTAAAAGCATCGTCGAAGCAGACGAATTATTAAACAAGGCGGAGGTCTCTTACAGCGAAATCCAGATGAAAGCTGGAAAGTTGTATAATATGGTCGAAGCCATCAAAATGAAAGCGGAACTTGCAAGAACATTGGCTGGATTTAAAAAACTAGAAAGATAAGGTGCAATAATGGCATATGATATCAACGAAATGCGGAAAAAACTGAGTCAAATGACAGGACGAATGTCAGATCCTGATGAATTCAGACCGAAAAAGAATGAAAGCACTACGGAACCGATTAAATACAGGTTCTTTGTGCTGCCTCCACTATTGGCTGGAGATGTTCTTAAAGGTGGCACAGTTACCAAGGGTATGGACATGTTTTATATAAAGCATGGTTCACATTGGATAAATAACAAGCCACACCCATGTCCAAGGGTGTCAGGTCTCCCCGATCGATGTCCGATCTGCCAATTCGGATTCGACCTCATGAAAGATGAGAAGGATGAAGATAAGAGGCGTAAAATACGGACCGATTGGATGCCTTCTGAAAATTATCTTGTCAATGTCTACTTTACTAACTGGAAAGGTAATCCAGAAGAGCTAAGAGGCAAGGTCAAGTTCTTCAATTCGTCGTCTACATGTTTTAAAATGTGGAGTCAGGCTCTAGAGAGAGAAGACTGCGGTGACCCCGATGAACCAGAGGCTTTTGGTGCTTTCTTTGACGAAAACAATGGTAGCCTATATGAAATGTCCGTCCTTAAGCAGGGCAAAAACAATAGCTATGCTACTAGTTCGTTCAGAAAAGAAAAGTCCATGCCTATGGTGTCTAATGCGGATGGGACTCCTAACGATAAGGGTCTAGCTGCTCTCCTAAAACTTCGGACTAATCTTTGGGAAAAGCTACAACCACCAGATGTCGATAATCTTAAAGCACTGCTGAACAGCGTGGTACATGGTGATGAATATACACCTGCTACTGTTGCCAAAGCAGACACAAGCTTCGATGTCGACGAGATGGAAAATAAACCATCGAAGCCTGTAGCGGCAAAAGCTAAGCAAGAAAATATAATGAAGCCTAGTGCTTCATCTAGCTCTGATACAGAGATAGATAATTTACTTGGCCAACTTAACGAAGATTAGTGAGGTTTTATAATGGCAATTGGTGTACATTTCGTTCGTCTAGGGTTGTTCACCGTTGATGCTAATGGTGCCAGGGTCGATAAGACTTCTGGCACCTCCATTAACACTTTAAAATCCACCAGCATGGAATTTTTGGTGATTCCAGATTCTGCTATCGGTACGTCAGCCAACTATCCGACCATTAAGGCATTTTTACAAGCAGAAGCAAGTGCTAATTACGTTCTCCATCATCTCGACCAATCAATAATCGTAACTTATAATCAATCACAGATTAATTCGGCTTGATAGGGTAAATAATGCTCCATCAACCGTTAGGAGCCGTATGTCCCAGCCAGACTTTTCCAAAATAGGTAAATCAAACGTTCGTAAAAGCAAGACCCACGAAAGGCGTGTGGCTCATATGCTTACAGATTGGACGGGCGTGGAATTCAGAAGAAGACGCGTTGAAGGCCGTGACGCCACTGTGGTAGAAAGAGAATCAACGGCGGATGTTATACCGGTAAAAGGAGCAATATGTTGTTCGATTGAGGCTAAATCTGGTAAGGGATTCAGTCTCGATGCGCTTTTGGCTAATTGCAAGACTTCTTTGTTTACTACTTGGTGGCATCAAGCGACCTATGATTGTCAGATTCTTAAAAATGTTTTTGGCCGTGATTATTATCCACTTTTATTCTTTAAGCCGCATGTAAATTTCGATTGGGTAGCTGTCGATAAACGTTTATTCGACCTTGGCATACTAAAACCACGGATTTTAACGCCAGAATATAGAAAAGACAAGATCTGGTTTCCGGCATTAGCATACGACTATTTCGATCTGTCCGGCAATATTACCATGAATACAAGCCACTCTAAAAATAATAAGGTAATGGAATCGATACCACTACCTGCATTATACTTATGTCGATGGAAGGACTTTGAGAATAATATTGATCCAAAATCGATATTCATTGAAAATATATAAAGGAGGATTATTTATGGCTTGCTGCGGCAAAAAAGGGAAATCTCTACCAATCAACACATTGGCGAATACCCTTGGCTCTAAAAGACCACCTCTGATAGACAGGGCTAAAGTCGTTGAAGGACGCCAAAACTATACTAGCAAATTAGATAAACATAGGATATAATATGGGCTGCGGTTGTGGAACTAAAAATGTTCAGAGCATAAGGTCTCAACAGATCCCAGAATCTGTTAAACCACAGAATAAGATTATACATAATAGTAGTTCAGTTAGAGTCGATCCGATACCTTTATCATCAATCACTCCAGCGCCACAGTCGTTAAAATGTCCAAAATGTAATAGCCACACCGTCAGAGTAAATATTTCCGGCAGGACACGAATACAGTGTTCTAATAATCAATGCCGGAAAATATTATCATGATTGATCAGATTACCAAAATAGCCTTAATATCATTAGCAGTAGAACGTATAACAGAGATCATCGTTGCTAGTGTTTTACTGTCGCCAATTAGAGATTACTTTAGATCAAAAAACATAATGGCTTCCTCTGGTTACAGTGTTTGGTGGTTTATCGATAGCGTTTTCCAGTGCGGATATTGTATGTCTGTGTGGGTTTCGGCTTCTCTAGCATGGGTATCGCCTTATGAGTTCACAGACATTTTACCGATAAATATTTTCATATCAGTGTTCGTTATACATGGTCTGGCGAATTTATATCATGTCGCGTACGAATACGCTCGCCGCGGTCGAGTTTTACATCACGATATAAACATTAATTATAAGAAGAACACAGATGGCTGATGAATTTCAGACGTTAAAAGACCGTGAAAATCTAAGGCTGTCTCCTGATGTAGCTAGACCAACAACAGTTCGTACTATGGACGACATAAAAATTACCATTTCAGATTTAGATCCAAACAGAAACACGCCAAGCGACGATATCGATGTTACTACTCTGATGGACGCACCAGGTCTTGCGCCAAATAAACGCTATAAAGTGACCGCAAAGACAAAATCTAAATCAAAACGAGAATATTTAATAGAAGGCTTAGATTTAGTAAAAAAAAGCTCAAATGAAATGACAGAAGAACAAATATCTACTATCGTTAATGGAATAGAAGTTAGACCAGCGAGGATGATAGATAGACTCTCAATGAAAGCATGGGTAGATAATTTAATCTCTCATTGGTTAGGTGCCAGAAGAGATGGTGTTTTAATAACTTGGACTTTAGAAGACGGCTATAGGTACAATTATGACATCTATGAACACCGGCTCACAAGAATTAAAATATAATAATAAGACTTCTTTACCGCCACTGGTTCAATACAAAGACATTAGGAACTATACGCCAGCTTATGGCGACTTTGTTATATGGTCTGGTCTGATGACGACTTGGTGCGGCGTGGTATCAAATTATAACAAAGAATCTAAATCGCTATCGATTATATTTAGTGGAGTGCCTTTTGTGCTTTTTACTCTTATGCCAAGCGAACAGGCTAAAGAAACAAAAGAGATGAAATTAGAGGATATTTGTAATGCGCCAAAAGGGAAGTTTGCAATCCAACAAATCGATTATACCAGCACAGCAGCAGTCTGGTATATTTAACCAAGGCGCATTTAACATGCCCTTGCCACCAGCCGTTTTAAGATATCCTGAAATGTTCAATATCGACAAATTAGCATCGATAAAAGATTCGCTGTGCTATATCATAGCACCATATAAAACAGAAGGCATTTCAGTTCTCATTTCAAAAGACGATAAATCTGATAATATTATTATATTATTTGCGGACTGGAATGGTAATAAACTTGATTTGATGGACAAGAATAATAAATTAGTCGCGATGGCTGATGCCTTTTTGGCTAATAACATGCAAATATTTATTAACTTTATGCGTTTAATAAAAGTCAAGCAAGCCCAATACTTTATATCTGGAACAGAATATGAAAATATAGTGCTGGTTGATATGCAGACTTCACTAAACAAATGGTGCGGCCCCGGTATGATTAGAGATCTATTTAGTAAAATAATTAGGACACAAGAAGTACTAAAAGTAGAGCCTATGGACGATAGGGCTATCGAGGCCATCAAAATCGGTAATGGTATATATAGCGGCGAGATATGTATCAAGCCTTCTAGATTTAGAAATTATCATGACGTAGATAATAACGTTTATTCTCCAATGTATATTAAAGCTTTACGATGAAACTGTATGTTAATACTAATAGGCAAGTCGTAAGAATAGCCGATGAGCATGGCAGAGTTATAGTTATTCGACCTAGTCAAAGGATACTTTTACCAGAATATTTTGATAAATATGTGAAATCCGGTCATTTGGCTTTTGTAAATTCTAAAAATCTGAATTCTAGGAATGCAGAGGATATTAGAAATAAAATTGGTCGCAGCAAAGTATCACAAAGCATTAGCAGACTGCAGAGAAATAGCCAAGAATCCATCATCGTTGACTCTCTTGCCCAACCGCTGTCAGACGAAGCACCACCGGCCAAAAAACCAGAACCACGCAACAATGATACCACACGTGTATCTCGTGCTAATATTACTAAAATTAATAAGGTGCGAACCAAATTAGTCAATATCAAGCCATCAAAAAACAGATTTCATGGTAAATCTAAACAAAATCCGAAAGATCTAGAAATATATGATCAAATAAATACTAGCGCAGAAATGATGTCAATTAGTAACAATATTGGCGTTGGTATCTTATCTTATAATCGCCCAAATAGTTTAAAACGTTTAATAGATTCAATCACCAGATTTACTGATCTATCTTCAACAACCATATTCATAAGTGACGATGGTAGCACTGACCAAGATCTCATTAAATATCTTGATAATTTAATCGAAACACATAAATTTTGCGTAATCAAAAACACCGAGAATATTGGAATAGCAGGAAACAGTAACAGGTTACTTCAGTGCCTAGCCAGATTTAAATATTGCCTATTATTAAACGACGACATGGAGATACTAAAAACAGGATGGGATACTTTCTATTTCAACGCCATGGACATCACTGGCTTAGAGCATTTTATATTTAGGCAACCTGGTATTTATGCTGCTGATCTCGGGATACCAAGACAATATAATGATATTAACCTATTATATACAGATAGTAAGCCACAAGGCGCAGCACTGGCATTCTTAAGCAAATCGTTAGATAGTGTAGGATATTTCGATGAATCTTACGGCCAATACGGTATGGAACATGTTGATTGGTCTAAGAGGTTCTTCGAGACAAATAGAAACATCTTAGAAGGACATTACGATGTCCAAAATTCGATGGATTACTTTAAATTGAATGATGAAGAATCACAAGTCGAAGACAGGTTCGTGAAACTAAAAAACGCTCGAGAAGTGTTTGGCAGTAGGATGTTAAAAGCTCATAGTTTTACACAAAAATCGAAAATGGCTTCGATTAGTGTGATTGTCCCATATAGGGACCAAGAAAGATCAGAGTCTGTCACAACTGTAATTGAAAATATGCGGGCGCAACTCTTCCCAGTTATAAACATATATCTTATCGAACATGATTATAATTGTAAAATCGATCAAGTTGCTATACTTCCGGCTAAGTATTTTAATGTTATAGCGCATAAAGAAGAACCTTTTAACAAGTCTATGGCTTTTAATTTCGGTGTCGACGTTGCTGTCGATGAATTTATAATTTTACACGACGCAGACATGGTTATGCCAAATTATTACACATCGGAAACATATAAAACATTATTATCGCATTCTAGTTGCCATCTTGGTAAAGACGTCAGTTACTATACAGAAAGTGATACAGATAAAATAAATAAACAAAAAAAGATGTTAAAGACCAACGCATTTGAACGATATATAACTTATTTCGAAGGTGGTTCTCTAGCGTGCACGAAGACTTATTATAGTAAAATCGGCGGGTTTTATGAGGAATATGTCGGCTATGGGTGTGAAGATTGTGATTTTTATCTTAGGTTATCTATAGGTGGTAGTTTTAAAGAAGATAGGCGCATCCCGCTTTACCATCTTTGGCATCCGAGGACTGGTAAATGGGTCGAACACCATGAAGCTAATGTGAAATTACGAGAAACATTAGACAGATTCAGCCACACAGATAGATTGAACGATGCTAAGTACAAGCTTTCCTCAAAGAGTTATAAAACGATATGAAAATCTTAATGGTTAGAAGAGTAGGCGGAGCATTCGGTTATATTACTGATGGAATGGTAAATGCCTTAAGATCTAAAGGCCATACTGTTTTACGATATGACAATGATGTTAAAACATGGGAAAGCTTTGACCCTGATTTATATGTTGGTTGTTCTGGGCACAAAGAGAATATACCGCCTGGCGATAAGAAAGCTAAAATAGCGATTCACGTTAATCCATATGGTCCTATTCAAATACCTGGTGGGATAAATGAATCAGATGAAACTATAACTTGGGTCAGAAGGCAAAAACCAGACGTTGTCTTCGGATATGGATTTGAGGAAGATTCTATGTTGTGGAACTATTGGCATCAGAAGGCTAGTGTCAGATGGGTGCCAATGCCAACAGCAGCAGACGCGACGATTTTTAGCGACCTAGGGAAGCCTAGAGAAAATGATATAGTATATCTTGGCGGAAGATGGCCTTACAAATCCAAGACAATTGATACCTTTTTGCTACCGGTTCTGAATTCTTATCGTGGAAAATGGAAGCTATATGGGTGGGGTACATGGCCAGACGGTATTTCCTCTGGTGAACTACCACAGCATCAAGCGAACGAATTTTATAACACCGGTAGGATAGCGCCATGTATATCTGAGATACACACGCATACGCACAGTATTGACATACCAGAACGTGTTTTTAAAGCTTGCCTTGCTGGATGTTTGCCAATCCATGACAGCGTGCCTATTTTAGCAAGACTTATTCCTGGTTTGCCAGTTGCTAGAGATGCAACCGATTTTATGGCCTTGCATATGCACTATCTAAGCCCGTCATCTATTAAAGAGGTATCTGAAAAAGCAGCCAAATTGAAAGATTTTATAAGCAAGAACCATACTTACCATGTTAGGCTATCCAGACTTTTGCATTCGGTGGGATTTATAACAGAGTCTGCAGAAATGCTGAGGTAATCGTGGCGCTTTTAACCGATAAAATGCTATTCTTACATTTACCTAAAACTGGTGGTACTTATGCAAGAGCTGTTATAGATTCTTTGGCTCAAGATTCAGCCGAAATAGATTCCTTTCACTGTCGATTCGATTCAATACCTAAAAACATCAGCGATGACACACAAGATGGCTTACTTGTTTGGGGACTCACTCGTCACCCGATAACTTGGTATCAATCTCGCTGGGCGCACAGATGTGTTAATGGCTGGCGTCCAGATAATTCTTTTGATTTCAATTGCATTTCGAATGACTTTAATATATTTGTGAACAATTGTTTGGATTCATACCCTGATGGCTGGCTGACGCAGGATTATGCTAACTTTTTTAGCGGAATACCACATAGATTCAAGCTATACGTCGGCAGATATGAAGATCTCGATAACAGCATAAGACACGCTTTAATCGAGTCTGAAACATTATACTGTGAATCCGAATACCCAGAGATAGATCCAGTAAACGTTTCTCTATCAGACGGTCTATCGTCTTCTAAATTAGCTGTGTACGACAAACACACTTTTGAGAGGGTACTCGACGTAGAGAGACAAGTAATCGATAGATATTATGGTGGGATTTCACCAAAATTCGAAGTTTTTAGCGATATCACTTGAGGCATTGGCCGTTGCAAAAATTCAGCATCATAAGTTGTGTCTCTGATTTTGAAGTATACCAGAAATGTTTAGTAGATTCATTATATAGATTCGAAAATAATAACATATATGAATTAATACCAATTGATAACAGTACTGGCGTCTATTCAGCCGCGCAAGCTTTAAATCTGGGTATGAAGTTATCAAAGTCTGATTATGTTATATGTTGCCACCAAGATGTTTCGCTCCTGCCTGGCTTTTTCGATAGAGCATCTCGATCTATAAATGATGCCGGTGATACTTGGGGTGTAATAGGTTGTGCTGGGCCATCGATGGAAATGGATATAGACGATAGACCATATCCAGTCGGTAGAGTGTACGGCGGACTACCTAGCCAATTCGACGATGATTTCGATGAAAAGCTCACCAGATTATATGATGGAAATACGAATTTGACAGAAGTTTTTAGCGTTGATGAGTGTTTATTCATGATTAATAAACGACACAATATCGAATTCAACTCTGTACTAGACGGTTTTCATTTCTATGGCGCCGATCTTTGTCTATCTATGAAATCTGCTGGTCACAAAGTATTTGCTTCGTATTTGCCAATCATTCATCACGGCGAATTTTCTACTAGCCTAAAAGATGGTGATGTTGGATACTGGAGATTATATAAAAAATTCATAAAATTATGGAGTCGTAAGCTCAAAGAACGTTTTTTTGGAACACATATGCACTGGATTAAAACCAAAAATGTGAATAAAGACCTTGATAGTACAGACATATCAACCTACATAATAAAAAATGCTGTCGGCCGGCATTTTTCAGCCAAGATTCTTTACTATACAATTAACGAGAATACCACGTGATAGACATATTTGTATTATCTCACACGAGTACGATTAACTGTTTAGATATGAATATTTTTTGTGACCCATATGTCAATGCTAAAATTATAGCATGTGGTTTTACAAAACCCAGCAGATATGATTTATCAGAGGTGTCAGATTTTTTTCCATCTTATGCATCTTTAAATTCGTCGATATTCGAAAGCTCAGTAATTTTGACGATATGGGAACATGTCGAAAACATCTGCAAAGGCAGTCATATAGGATTCCTGCATACAGATGTTAAGCCTTTCTATAAGATAAAAGAGCTATGGCCTAAAATAAAAATCGAGTTAGATGCGGCCAAATGCACTCTTGGTGTATCGTTTCCGATGAACTACGCAGAGGCCCAAGCCGGAATTTGGGAATTAAATAATGATTTTGTACTAAAGCCGTCGGTAGACCCGATGCTTCACAATCGGTTCGACCCGGAGAAATCTATCTGGGACGTCATTAAGAGAATAGACCCAAAGATTTATGATTTTGCATTATCTGAAAACCCAACTATGTTATATTCACACATGTTCTTTACATCAATAACTAACTTTAAGAAATTAGGTTTTAAATTAAAAAACGTTTTAGAAAAACTATCTGCGATAGAATTAGGTCTATGGACTCCACATTTGTTCGAACGACTAGTAGGTCTTTATTTATCGGAAATGTCAGAAGTAAAGAATGTCTGTGCTTTCGAACACATTGCTGGATCTAGTCCGCTTAAGCCTAGCTCTATAGCGCTCTATGGTACAAGAAATTATAAATATTTTAAAAATTCAAGAAAGATCTTTGCAGAGATATGAATTTGTCTGTGCTAGAAAATTCGCTTCAATGAATTCAAACCATTCTTGATCTATATGGCTGAAGTTTATATGTGATTCATTGCACCCGGCCATAATTGTAGCAGTAATAGAACGATTTTTAAAATTTAATATTATCGGATCTAGTCTAACAACGACACCGGTTTTAGCATCTTCGAAATTTATACCAGTAGTTATACTATTAATAATCTTTATTTTTGCTATTTTGCCAGCTAGTTGAGTGGATATTCTATATCTTTTTGTGATATTCAATGTTGCCATTAAAATTTTTCCATCGGTTTAGCTGATGGAATAATTTCTTTTGTTTCTTTGGCGTAAAGCGGCCCGCCCTTACCTAATTCTCTCATCACTGGCTTGATTTTTGATGGTTCTACCTTAGCAATATTCGCACCTAACGCTACAAATCCAGTCGGTCCAAGAGCGAGTTTGGCTTTATTTCTCTCATTTAGGTCCATTGCAATTGCTTTAAGTGGTGTCATACTCAAATATTTCATGTCGACGTCCATTAGACCAGATACCACGATATCGTCTCGCATATTTTTAAATTCTACAAGATTATTAGCATCGTCGCCAAAATCGTTTTTAAGATCTGGGTCGTTTAGAATCATAGGTACCACCTCGTCGATTACCTTGATTTTAATTTTTTTCCAGTTATTTGGAAGTGGTTTACTTAAAAAATTTTTAAATAATATAGCTGCTTGCGTTTTCTTGAACTTTTGATTATTATATAGTAAATTTATTAAAACGCCAAAAGTATCTCCGATTGCTCTGATTGGCGTCGTGTTTCCACTTATTTTCTCTATTATACATTTAAGTTTCATAATTGTTTTTCTTTTAAGTAGTCTGATCTGACCATCATTTCAACCAGATCACGAACATCTACTTTATATTTCCAGCCGAGGCATTTTTCTGCTTTGGTCGGATCACCCAATAATAAATCTACCTCTGCTGGCCTGTATAGATCATGCCCCATTTTTACATAGTCTAGGTAGTTTAAATCTAGACATTCAAAAGCCATCTTAGCGAAATCACGTACTGTCGTCATTTTGCCGGTTGCGATAACATAATCATCAGGTTTATCTTGCTGCAACATTAACCACATTGCTTCTACAAAGTCTCCGGCATAACCCCAGTCTCTTATGGCATCTAGATTCCCAAGCAATAATTCATGTTGCTTACCGCATTTTATTTTGGCTGCCGCTGAAGTTATTTTTCTAGTAACGAACTCGTAACCGCGCCTAGGCGATTCATGATTATACAATATACCAGAGCAACAAAACATATCATAAGATTCTCTAAAATTCACTGTCATCCAATGGCCATATAATTTAGATATCCCATACGGGCTGCGTGGGTAAAATGGCGTTTTTTCATTTTGAGGCGTTTCTTGTACTTTTCCGAACATCTCGCTTGAACTAGCTTGGTAAAATCTTATGTCTTTGTTTACTATTCTAATGGCGTCTAAAACGTTTGTTACGCCGAGGGCGGTCATATTGGCGGTCGCTGTAGACTGGTTCCAGCTAATATGGACGAATGATTGTGCTGCAAGATTATAAAATTCATCTGGCCTTACGGTATCGACGATTCTAATAAGAGAAGCAAGATCTATTAAATCTCCTTGATGGATATTTATCCTAGGTAATATATGTGATATTCTATCTAATATCGGTAAACTTGTTCGCCTGATGATGCCGTGGACTTCATAATCTTTACTCAAGAGGAATTCGGCCAGATATGACCCATCTTGGCCAGAAATTCCAGTAATTAAAGCGATCTTCTTCATGTTTTTTTGTCTCTGGTTTACTTTATATACAAGCAGCGTATTATAAAAGTGTGATAGTTATAGACTATTTGACTCATTGTGAGAATAATTTCATCCATATGCTTGGATGCCGCATTGAGATTATAGTCCTTTGAAAGGATAGTGTTATGAATAATTTTTTAGTTACGGCGATTGCCAGTGTTTTCTTGGTAGGTTTTACGATTGAAGCCGAAGCTGCTTGCGGCAGGTCTTCTTGCGGCGGCGCAAGCCAAACTCGTGGCAAGATTTTTAACGGCAGACTTAAGGAAGTACTCTCCAGGCGTCCTGTTGGCCCATCTTCTTGCGCTAAGGCCCCGAAGGTTGCTAGATGTGCTGAATGCAAGCAAGCCACAAAAGAAGTGGCTCCAGCAAAGACTGACAAGAAATAATTATCCATTATATGCTGGTTACGCAGACAAAAATTACTATTTCCTTCAAATATAAATTAGAATCTTGGCTAATTTTTATTTGAAAGGAGACATAACATGTCTGCGCAACCTGCCAATTCTACGATTTCGGTCTTCATGAACCTGAGGTCCTATAGGCGGGATCTTAGACATGAGTCTCTAGCTGCTATTTGCAAGAGACTTCGTCCTTTGGTTATGGTTATTCCAGGTAACGAAATCCTTGTTGGGGTTTTGACCAGGGATACCACTGTCAAGGATATGAGTTCTTATATGGGTGAAGCACGATTCAGTGCTGGCCGTGGTTTTCCTATTGTTATCGGCGCTCTAAGCCAAGTTAGCTTCGCTGAAGCACAAACTACGCTTCCCGATATCAATTTTGCCTTCCAAATTGGTTCTGATAGATTTATCACCAACACTGCTGCCGGACTTTCTGGCGACCTTTTTGGCGAAGCTAGCGAACTAACACCTGATATTGATTAATTGCTAATTGTATCTAATTTGTCCAATTTTTCGGGGAATCTTGAGAGAGGTTCCCCGAATTTTTAAATAGGACAACGCAAGTCTTTATAATTTACCGATACAATTAAACTAGATTTTTAAAAAAAGCAAGCACAAATATAAATTATAACCAAGGAGTTTACCATGCGCTGGGTACCATTTACTGCTTTTATAAAAATCACACCAAGCCTTGCTAGCGGGAAAAGGTTTGAGATTATCAGAAGTGCTCAGAAATTAGCGATACGTCTTTTAGAGGAGATTCCGAATTTTGATGGCGGCTTAATGCAGCTAGCTGATCCGGGCGGTAGCCAACAAAATAGTTTAGGTAACGCGTCATCTATAAGCTCTATGGCTAAAGGTGCTGCATATAAGCCGGGATTCGGACAATCTCCGCCTCAATTAACAATTAGTGGTTTTTATAAATCCGAAGAACCTAATAAGCCTACTCAAACCGAGACGATGAGATTTTCAGGAAATGAAAAATATAACGGTCCAGCGTCACATTTAAACGAAGTGCTTCCTACTGATGTCGTCGCCACAGAAGTTTCAGACATACTTAGTATATTGAGAGATTCTTGTGACGTAGCATTTCCAGCATCATCTCCCTATAGCGTTTTTAGACTAGAATATAACGGCCTAGTTTACGGAGACAGAGGAATTACTTTCCCTAATTAATATGGCTATAATCGGCCCAGCAGATTTACCGTCGATATTAAAGCTACGCTCCGAGCCGATGAAAAAGTATATCCTAACAAAATTGGGATATCCAAATGTCGATGTAGAAATACAAGAAGATCAGTTTGAGACTATATGGCGGGTTGCCGGCGATTTTATAGCCAGTTATTTTCCTAAAGAACAAAAGTTAGCGGTTTTTTGGACTAATCCTCTTCAACCAACATATCCACTACCAGAAGATGCCTATTGGATTCAACAGGTCGCCTGGGACCCGGCGACTACTAGAATTAGTGATGTGTTTGGCGCCGAAAGTTTCTTGTTTAATATTGGACAAGTTAGCGGCATCCAAAACATGTTAACTGACTATCACTTGTTACAAGCATACCGAAAATTCTCTCAGAAGATTCTAGGAACTGAAGGGCACTGGGAAGTTATAAACGAAAATAATATTGCCACGCCTGGCGATTCTCTAAGTTCAAAACACCAAAAAATAAGACTATATCCGACTCCTAAAGGTGCTTTTCCAGTAACCGTGTTCTATATTCCTGTTGTAAATTCTTTCAGAAGTCCTCAAGCCAGACAATTATGCTATGATATGATGTTAGCTGAAGCTAAAGCTTGCCTTGGGTCGGCTAGAAGAAAGATCTCTGGACTTCCAACTCCAGACGGTGGTACCATCACGTATGATGGTGATGCTTTGGTCAATGAAGGCATTAAGATGAAAGAAGAAATAATCAAACAAGCTATCGATCTCGGTGAACCCTATGGTGTATGGTTGTGGTAATGAATGAAACAGAAGTTACGATAAATTTCCAGTTACAAGTTTTACCGGACAATTCAATTATAGTTCCGGGCTGCGAACCTTCATCTTCACTATCAAGCGCAACACTTTCTTATTCTTTAATGTTGAACGGATGCCATACCCCAAAAGTTCCTGTTAATCTTATATTAGACAGAATACCTGGCACCTATGTGAAATATGGCTGGGATTTCAATCTTGGTTACAATCAAACTTGGCTTGTGTTTCCGCCCTATGGGTCTAGTTGCCCTTGTGAGATCAAGCCAGACTGGTATAATATGCTTAGATGTTTAGCTAAAGAAATACCAGAAAAAGAAGATCCTAAGCCTGAATGTGCTATTAATGAACGCGAATTTTGTAATCCAGATATTAAAGCAGGTGGCGGTGGACCAACGTCAAAAGATGTTTACACTGAACCAGCAGAAGGTCCTACAGCGCTAGGTTATGGCGGCTTATTACCGCCGATTCCACCTTGGGCTAGGAAAAGTGTTGATGTCTGTAAATTAGCAGGTATGCACTTAATCGGCGATAAACCTCAAGAAGCATTAAAGATAAATAATGTTTTAGAATCAATTCTGAGATAAATATGGAAATTAGCGCCGTAATCAGGATAGATGGCACAAAATCTTTAACCAGTCTTACACCTGAAAAATTCTATACAGGCACTATCTATATTGTAGAAGGTGGGCCATCACCAGAGTTATTTTATGCTGGCGGTGATGATGGTAATCATCGTGCAACCTATATCCACAAAGTAAACATTGGCGCCGGCACAGTGCAATATTTTGATGCTGCATCGAATACTATAAAAATATCTGGTGGTCCCATATTAGCTGCTGGCACATTATTGATAGATCTTAATTCTAATAGTGCTGTCATCGGAATATTTGGATCATCATCGACAATACCAGTGTTTAGCGTAGATGTTTTTGGTTATATAACCAATGTATCAGATATAGCTATCGATAGTTGCAGTGGTACTGTGACGGATTTTAAATTAAAATCTAATGACTTTGATGTTCGAGAGGTCGATTTAGACCCACCAACCCCGACACCAACACCAACACCAACACCAACACCAACACCAACACCAACACCAACACCAACACCGACGCCAATAGTCGGTGGTCCCGCTATTTTTGGGTTTGGTGACACAGGCGCGTTTACGGTTGGCGCAGTTAATATCACCAATCTAGTAAGCAATATTGGCGTGGTCGCTAGCGATGTATCTGGTGTCGGCACGGCTCGTACTGCATTAGCTGCTTGTTCTTATGGATTCGACAAAGGCATATTTGGCTTTGGTGGTACAAATGTCCCCTATAATCTAACTAATTTAGTATCGACGACTGGCATAATGTCTAGCGACACTGCTAGTGTTGGGACCGCGCGTTTTGGCCTTGCAGCCTGCAAGTTTGGCGTAGACAAGGGCATATTCGCTTTTGGAAAAAATGCTACTGGACCGACTGCATTATCGCTATCAAATACTGTATCGAACACTGGCGTTATTTCTAGCGATGTCAGCAATATAGGCACGCCTCGATTTCAACTTGCTGCTTGCAGTTATGGTGGCGATAAAGGTATCATAGGGTTTGGTGAAGGTGACCTCATTTTTTATAACACGATAAACTACGTTAGTAATATTGGAATTATATCCGGAGACCGGGCCTCTATAGGCACACCT
>Ga0181357_1000106_pt1 | contig 26779 bp, 9 predicted proteins | sample Fa13VDMM110DN_FD_130094 | JGI IMG/M metagenome (GOLD analysis project Ga0181357, IMG submission 130094) | Freshwater viral communities from Lake Michigan, USA - Fa13.VD.MM110.D.N | ecosystem: Environmental > Aquatic > Freshwater > Lake | place: USA: Michigan | collected 2013-09-24 | reverse complement strand
TGGTGTAACATATTCTACCGTGATTTTTGGTAATACTGGCACAGTTAAAGCATATAGCACTTTTTTCGGTACAGCGAGAAAAAATCTGGCGGCTACTAGTTTTGACGGCGGTGGACCAGTCGCACCACCAACCCCGGTCGATAATGGCAAGAGAGCGATTTTTGGATTCGGTGATAATGAAGTCGCACAATTATCTATGACGAATCTAGTATCAAGTACTGGAATAGTGTCTGGCGATAATACCAATACTTTACCAGCTATGACTCAGCGCGCAGCGGCAGGTTATGGTGGAGATAAAGGAATCTTCGGCTTTGGCTTTACAAATAGTTATCAATCGATTACCAATCTTGTGTCTTCTACTGGTGTAGTTGCCTCATTTAACGCTGGTGTTGGCACACCACGCAGACTACTAGCAGCAGCCGGCTATGGTGGCGACAAAGCGATCTTCGCATTTGGTACTAATGGTCCAGGATTAAGCATGTCTAATCTTGTATCTAATACCGGAGTTGTAGGATCAGACAATACAACAGTAGGCTTCGCTAGACATTCGTTATCAGCTGCGGGCTTTGGAAATGACAAGGCTTTATTCATTCAAGGCAACGGAGCGATTCCGACGAATACTCTGATATTAAACATAATCACAAATACTGGGGTTATTAGCAGCGATACGTCAATCACTAATCCTAACGGTTCAGTTATGTTAGCTGCTGCAGCTACTTATGGATATGACAAAGCGATTTTTGGTTATGGTATCAGTATCGGGATTGGATCACTACCTCTTAATAGGCTTGCTAAAATTAATAATTTTGGTGTGTTTTCTACCGACTTTTTGTTCGCATCTGGCATAGCCCGCTACGGCCTTGCTGCCTCATCTTATGGCGGAGACAAAGCGATTTTTGGATATGGACGTCATAATTTACAGCCGATGTTTTTGTCAAGAATGAACACTGTTAGCAACATAGGCGATGTTTCGACCGATATAACCGGCGCTGGAACGGCAAGGTCCAATTTATCGGCCACGACCTTTGGGTAACATGATAACATATAGAGATAATAATGAGCAAAACAAACCCAAATTATACGATCGAAATGAAAACAACCGGAGTGACCCCAGGGACTTTTGGGGCTTTAGACCAATTGCCGTTGCTTACAATAACCAATAAAGGCCTGATCACTTCCCTATCCACTATTAAAATAACTGATGATAAAGGTGTTGTCGAAACACCAGTATTCACCCTAGATTTTACTATTGGTGGTCTTAATACATCCTCAAATCCTTGTTTTACTAATCTTGAATTTTATGACCCAGATAAAACTGAAGTCATAAATGGTTCTGGTTTTATCGGAAATTATGGTAATATTCTATACGATCCTTATGCATTAAGGTATTATGCTGCGTCTGGGTCGTATTCTATAGGAGCAAAATCTAATTCTGTAAATCCAAATAATATTAATAATGTAGCTGTTGGGCAGCTGTCTATGGCGTCTGCGACTTGTGATACTTCGATATCAATTGGCAGCAACACGCTATATGGTTGTGCCGGGACAAAAGTCATACATATTGGACACAATTCCGACCTTATTCATATACTAGGTGACAATAGTATAATTCTTGGTCTACAGACTAAATTAGACAAAGGTAAAAACAACATAACCATAGGCGCAAACAACAGCCCTTTTGCTACCAGCGATTCGAATAACTTCGTTAATATTGGTAGCCTGAATAATGCTTTTACTACTGGCAGAAGCCTTATAATCTCTAACAATTCTGATTTTAGCTCTAACCAAAAATCGTTTAGTCTTAAACTGAATGATTCTAACATCATATTATCTATAGCAGACGCTAGTTTAAAGACTGCTTATTCGATTTCGTCGAAGTTTAATAACTGTGAAGTCGTCTCGCCAAATAAGAGTTGGCCTTTCGGCACCGATACCGCTGGTACTACGGGGACGACGACCTATAATTTTGACAAAAGTGTGTTTATCGGTGGTAGTATAGGTCTCAATTACATTTTGAGCAATCATGCTACAAGTGATTGTGTGACCATCGGCAACAATATAACATTAAACAAGGAAGTCGACAATGTTGATAATATCATAAAAAATGCTGTGGCTATAGGATCTAAAGCAGTCGCAGCCAGTAATTCAGTTTCGATCGGCACTAAATCTGGTCGTTTTGATATCAACGACACCGACACGCCCATCACAGGAGTGGTTATAAGTTCTGGCTATAATAATTTCGATGTTTTCGGGACCGGTTTGTCATATGCACAAGGCAAAGCAGAGGTTAGTCTTTGTGGTACCAATGCATCGATACCATCTATTAGCATAATCGACAGACCTATAATGATTGTTAGGACTATCTATTCGACTATGGTTTTAAATAGCGACGGCCGCTTATTTGCGGCTGGTAGTAATTCAGAAGGTCAGTTAGGCTTGACAGTCATTAGAAATCCTGGATACTTTAATTTGGTAGATTGGTCTACTAACAACAGGTGCATATATATAGCTGGAACTACTGTTTTTAACGTGGCAATCAGAGAAGATGGTTCTTTGTGGGGTGTCGGGCATTTTATGGGTCAACAATATACAGAGTTCACACTTCTAGATCCTGGAGTCTGGATCCAAGTCAGTGTTGGTAATTTTTATAATACTGGTCCGACAACCGATTTTTCTTCGCATCCTGGTGAAAATTATAGATCGCAATTCTTAGCCGGCATCAAATCGGACGGGCGGATATATACTGCCGGCTGCAATGATAGTGGCCAATTAGGTCGAGGGTTTATTAGTGTAAGCGAACCAGTCGGTCCAGTGGTCGGTGATTGGACATACACAAAAGTCAAATGCGGAGGTAGACACGCTGTAGCCATAAGGAGCGACGGCTTGCTGGTCGTCTGGGGCGACAATAGTTTTAGACAGATAGGTACACCATATGCAACCCCTGAACGGCCTTATTCGCTCGTACCGTCAGTCACAGAACAAATCGATCTCAGCGGCCCTATGACAGACTATAGAAGGACTTCAGGAGCATATGATACTTCTAATGTGATAGATTGCGATGCTGCTTTCGATTCTTCGTGTGCCGTGACTGCAAATGGTAACATTTTTACCGTCGGTCGATTTACATCTGGTTCTGATACTTGGGTTCCATTAAACCCAATATTTCGTTATTCTTGGCCAAAAACTGGTGAATCTACATATGATAATAGCGGTGGCAGTATCATATTCGGGGATACAATTAGTCATACAAGCGGTACTATCACTGGTGTAACATCCGGCAAGATGATGCAAGCAGGATTAAGTTCGCCAATCATATTCGACCTTTCGGGTCTGACAGGGTTGCCGCAAAAATATTCAATTTTTAGAAAGTCATTTGCTGTTACATCTGCTGGCTTTATTTTAAACGAAGTTTTAATATTAAGTGGGTTTGCTGTATACTCTAAACCAAAGACGTTCGAGTTTTACCTTGGAAACATAAATGGAATATATGTTCTAACCGAAACATTTTCGGCCAATGGTGCTTTACAATATAAGATATCTAAAGCTGCTTTTCCAGACCAAATCGATACCATTCCTAGCGTTACTCAACTGGCTAAACCGATAGGGTGTAATTATGCCAACGCTGATAACCTGATGTTTAAACTTGATGACGGCTGCTATGCTAAAAGAGGACAAGGGTATAATGCGGTGTTCTTCAATTGTCTAAAGATAGATTATGGACCATATACTAGTACGTTGCAATATTTGACACGACTAGCTGGAAAAAATGCTATCATGTCTAATGGTTCAGGCGATCCCACAGGAAATTCAGCTATTATCGATGGTATAAATCCAAACCACACATCATCTAGAATTTGCATTGCTTCGTCTGGAAAGCAATACCCATATTCTTTGTCGATCGGAGATTCCACTATTAAGATCGGTGCTCCTGACGGAAGCGGTGTAGAAACTACTGCCTCTGCTGGCAGTGCTTCAGATCTGCCAGGCCCACCAGAAGCATACCTGCGCCTAAATATTAACCAAACTAAATATAAAATGCCTCTTTACAACACATAGGTGAACGATGGAAATCAGTACGATCATTAGATTATTAGAAATGCCGCCAGGGGGACTCAAAGCAGTCTTATTCCCGTCTGGTGCTATCGTGTATTTCGAGCCAGATAACTCTCTCTATTATGCCGGCGGAAACGACGGAAATTCGAGAGCAACCTTCGTAATGTTGATCAACAACAGCTCGTTTGGTGGCACAGTAACTTCTGTTAATGTATCTTCTAAAGCTTTGACAATTACCAATGTCCCAATTACAAGATCAGGGACCATAGGAATCGAACTAAAACCATCCGGTGTTTTACAGGGCACTTACGGCTCAAATAGCCAGATACCAATAATAGCCGTGGACGAGTTTGGCAGGTTATCTAATGTAACACTAGCGCCTATTAGCATCGGCAATGGTACAGTTAAATCGATCACTATAACTTCTAGTACATTAAATATTACCGGTTCTCCTGTTACTACAACCGGGACGATCACAGTAGATCTTCCACTAAGCAATGTGATACCAGGAAGTTATGGGTCGGCGACCAATATACCTGTACTAACAGTAGATGCATACGGCAGAGTTACCAATGCTACTACTGTCACGATAGCTGGAGGAGACGATCCAGCAGGAAATGGTTTTAATGTTATACATGATTTTACGATGATTGGCAATGGGACTGCGACCTCACCGCTCGGACTAAGTTTATATTCACAGATGATAAAGGATAATGTTACTAACCAACTATTTAATGCCAACATAATTATCGGAGCAGACTCTCAATATGCGCCATCAAGTTCAGCTAGAAATATTAGTATAGGTACTAGTAATTTAATTCGTCTTGATTCTTCTACCGAAACTTTAAACGACAATGTTGCCATAGGCAATTTCGCTATGCAAAATAGTACAAAGAGTAATAAGAATGTGGCCATAGGACCATACGCCATGAACTCCATGGCTACTTCTGGATCTAACAGTAATGTTGCTATTGGCTATAAAGCTTTAAACTACGTTGTCGCTCCTACATCAAACGTGGTTATCGGTAACGACGCACAAAATTCATCTAGTTTTACTTTAAGCCAGAATAATGTCGTGATAGGTAACACAGTATCAGCAGGCATTTCTAATAACGTTATAATCGGAAATGCTTGTAGCAATAAATTGCAAGCTGACTATGGATCTGTCTGTATCGGCGACACTAGCACTGTTGGAACTAATGCTGTAGCAATAGGCACTAGTGTAGTTGCTAGTGCAAATTCTGTTTGCATGGGGTTAAAAAGCAATGCGGTAGCTGGTGGTGTCGCCATAGGCTCAGGATCTGTCGTGTCGGCCAGTACAATCTTGAATTCTGGTGGTGTGTCGATTGGCGCTGGGGCACTGTCGAATGACACTAGTGTTTCGATAGGTTCTAGTGCAGACTCGCATTCATCTTCGTACGGTATTGCTATAGGTCATAAATCTACTGTAGCATATGACTATTCTATCGCCTTAGGCTCTGAAGCTGTAGCATCAGATCAATACCAACTATCGATAGGTAGCTTAGCCTACAAGATAGGTAAGCCGGATGGAACTGGTGTTGAAAGCAGCGCAAATGCCGGATCGGCCAGTGCTTTGCCAGCAACGCCATCAGGATATCTTAGGGTTAACATTAATGGTACGGCATATAAGATACCATTATATAACATTTAAAACAATTGTAGATAGATTAATGCAAATATTTTTTAAGGAGTGCTAAAAGTGGAATCAAGCACGATTGTCAGGATATTGGAAATACCGACGGGGGGCATAGATCCTTCAGAACTACGTTCTGGATCCTTGCTATACGTTGAAAATGTTGGTACCGATGGTCTTGGCGCTTTATATTATGCGGGTGGTGATGATGGCTACCATCGAGCTACTTATATAAAGCAGGTAACTTCTGTGCCAGGAAGTGGAACGCAGGTCATTACTGACAATAGCACAGTATCTGGAGACGGTACCATCCTTTCACCTTTAAAGGCTTTAATTAACTCATCAGACGCTTTCGTTGGTTCAGGGTCAGCCACAGATCCACTTGGTTTAGCATTACCGGGCCTTTCAAAGTCGACAGCTAACATACTTGAAGGTGGCAATAATATAATTGTTAATTATAATCAGCTTGGTAGCAAGATAACTATTTCGTCGATTCCGCCGGCTGTAATAGACGGAGGATCCTCCTAAGGAGAAATATGGCTAATACTACAACCATCCAGATCAGAAGAGATATGGCAGCTAACTGGTCTATAAAAAACCCAACATTAGCATCTGGTGAATTCGGATATGAAACAGATACCGTAAGACTTAAAATAGGTGACGGGTCAACATCATGGAATTATCTGGCATATTTTACAAGTGGTAGTGGCGGTGGCGGTGGCGGCGGTGGTAGTGGCGGTACTGTAACGAGCGTTGGTATGACGTCCTCGGACTTAGATATAAGTGGTGCGCCGATTAGCACTTCAGGGACAATTAATTTATCTCTCAGAAATACTGGTGTAAACCAAGGTACTTACGGCTCCACCGCTTCAATACCTATTATCACGGTCGACTCTAAAGGCCGACTGACGAATGTTAGTGTCTCAAATCTTTCTAGCATATTTCTTTCAAGAATAACACATGATGATTCAATATTCGGTGATGGTACAGTATCTAACCCAATTGGAATAGATAAAAACATAGATGGCGGATCAGCTGTTGCTGATTGGGGCGCTGACTCAGACTTAAGTGGGATTTACGACGGATTCCCTGAATATTTAGATGCCGGGGGGCCATAAATTGAAGATTAGAGTACAGTTTAGAAGAGCGACAGCTGCTGCATGGACTAATTCCAATATAATCTTAGCAGCCGGCGAAGTAGGCTTTGAAACCAACACCAGTAAAATAAAATTCGGCGATGGGGTTTTAGCTTGGGCACAACTACCATACGCAAATCTTTCTAGCATTGGGACTTTAAGTTCGATTACCGCCGGCGAAGGCCTATTGGGCGGTACAATAACTAATAACGGTACCATTGAAATCGATAAGAATTTTGTGGCGACTCTCGGAGACACACAGACAATCGCAAATAAGACATTTGGTGCAACGCTCGAATATCTTACCCCAATAATAACAGATTCGATCTCCGCAGATCTCAATATTGATCTATCACAAGGCCCTGACTATTACATATTCCTTAATAATAATATAAGTTCTGTTAATTTTTTAAATCTTCCAGTATACAATAAATATGCTTATTTCACCTTAATCATTCGCAATAGCGGAAATTTCATGGTTACTTGGCCCGCCAATGTTCATTGGCAAGACGGTACGACACCGACATTAAGTTCTATAGGAAAGGAAGACATTTTCTATATTTCAACAGTCGACGGTGGCATCACATTTTATGCTACGACTCTCGGCGCCGGCTATTATAACCCAAATAATCCTATAACGCAGACCGGAAAGTTCAGAATCAATAGCCAATATAGGTATGGTTTTAAATCGACCATATCAGGTGATGGTAGGTGTGCTGCGGTTTCATCTGATAACTCTAGCAGTAGTCGTAGTAATGTCTATATATACACATATGATGGTAATATATGGCGCCAGCAGGCCGTTTTATCTAGCGCCGGTATTGCCAATTCGGTTAACTTTGGCGCATCTTTGTCGTTAAATTTCGATGGTACTGTTTTACTAGTCGGCGATCCTGGCGATTTGTCTGACGGGCCGAATGCCGGTAAAGCTAGAGTTTTCGCTAAAATTAGCGGTGGTTCTTGGGTGGAATCTGGTGTACTAGCAGTATCAGATCCAAAACGCGATAAGCAATTTGGCTATTCAGTTTTTCTTAATATGGCCGGCGACATAGCTTTCGTAGGAGCGCCAGCCACTACCGGACTGAACGGTATTGGTGCGGCTTATGTCTTTACAAAATCCGGAGGCTTCTGGAGTCAATCGGCAAAAATAAACCAGCCTGGAAATGTTCAAAATACGGCTTTTGGTCATTCTATAGCGACCGATTCAAATGGAGCGTTTGCTCTCATTGGCGCGCCTCGTTCGAATCAAGCACACGTATACAATAAAGCAGGCACCAACTGGATTAGACAAGCTTCATTGTTCCCCACCAATGCGCCTGCTCAGAACAGATTTGGTAGTTCTGTCACGATTTCTGGGGACGCAAATTTCTGCACTGTCGGCGATCCTGCTGGAGGTATTGGCGGCTATGCTGTAGTGTTTGGCAAAAGCGGGACAAACTGGTTACAGACACAAATATTAGAAGAACCACACCAAAACATCGGTAACGGTTTTTCGCAGGAAATAAAATTAAATTCCGACGGTCAACGGGTCTTTATCACAGCCGACAATTCTGGCAATAGTACTGGCAGATCTTTCGTTTTCTTGCGAGCAGGTCTTGCATTCGAATATGAATTAGATTTCACACCAGCAGACTCAGCTGAAGGGATTAAATTTGGCAGCTCTGGTAGCATGTCATCTGATGGTTTATATTTCGTCGTGTCTGCTCCTGATGCCGGTGCAGCTTACTTTTTCCAAAAATGATGGTGAATAATGTCATACAGGGTACAATTTAGACGTGGTTCTGAAGACAATTGGTCAAACGTTAATCCCATCCTACTAAAAGGTGAAATCGGTTACACTATAAGCAATAATAGATTTAAGATTGGGGATGGAGTTCGTAACTGGAAAGATTTATCTTATATAGCCTCTGGTGGTGCTGGTACAGTAACGGCAATTACAGCAGGTTCTGGGCTTATCGGTGGCACGATAGCAAATTCTGGGGCTATTGCAATTGACAGATCAATAGTGATGACTTTAGCGACGCCACAGACTATAACCAATAAAACCCTAAAATCACCACTAGAAACGATCATCAGAATAGAACATACTGGCGGAAGATTGGTATTGGATCTTGGTGGAGCCAATGACTTTTATGTCACACTACAAGGAAACGTGACTAATTTTGCCTTCGCTAATTTAAATTACGATCAGAAATTATTCAACTTTAGAATAATATTCAAATCAACCGGCATAAATCTAGCGAATTGGCCGGCGAACTGCCATTGGCCTAACGGCCAGGCGCCGATACTGAGTGGAACAGGTAAGATAGATATAGTCACTATTTTTACTTATGATAATGGCGCTTCATATTACGGAAGATTAGAAGCTAAAAATTTAACTGCATAATAGGAATCATAATGAATATTAGAGTCCAAGTAAGACGTGACACAGCAGCTAATTGGGTTTCGGCTAATCCTATTTTGGCATCTGGCGAGATAGGACTAGAGGTAGACACATTAAAGATTAAATATGGAAACGGACTTCAGGCCTGGGTAAACTTATCGTACCCGCCAGATGGCGGCGGCACTGTCACAAATATCGATTCTGGCTTTGGTCTGTTAGGTGGCCCGTTAACCGACAGCGGCACTTTCAGTATAAATGGAAATATCGTAGCGACTTTGGCTGGCGAGCAAGCTCTGTTTAATAAGACTTATACTAATAACACATATACATTTCAAGACATCTTTGTGGATAATGGTAGCACTGAAATCGATCTTTCGATAGCGAATAATTTTTTACTAGCGTTAGATTCCGATCTAACTGAAATAAATCTGAGTAATACACCCAAGTCTGGTAGTGCGTTCGTGATTACTCTAGTGGTAGCAATATCTTCTGATGCCAAAATCGAATGGCCCGATTACATAGCCTGGCCAGATAACGAAGTGCCAGCCGATGGTATAACCGGTACTACAGATATTTTTAGATTCATTACTATAGATGGCGGCAATACCCTATATGGGTACATCATAGGCCAGGGTTACGATTCTAGTTCTTTGGCTCCAGATGCGCTTGGAAAATTCTTAATTCCATCAGATGGTAAAACTGGTGATAATTTTGGCATAAGCGCAGCAATATCTAAAGATGGCCGCACAGTAGTCGTTGGATCTGTTTATAATCAAAATATCGGCGCAGCTTATATCTTTAGACTTGATAATAATGCATGGAGACAAATCGCCAAGCTTATTGGTGATCAGAACGATAGTGCTTTTGGTTCATCGGTTGCTATTTCAGAATATGGTGATGTGGTTGCTGTTGGGGCACCACAAGAAGGTACTGGGGACGACGGAGCTGCTTATGTGTTTGTAGAAACCTCAGAATCTTGGGTAAGATTTAGAATAACACCGTATGATGACATAGGTCCAGGTGGTAGTGGCGATACAGTGTCTACTAGCGGAACCAATGGGACCGGAACCGGAACCGGAACCGGAACCGGGACTGGAACCGGGACTGGAACCGGAACCGGGACTGGAACAGCAGGCAATGCAATTATCGGTGCTAGTACTAGCCCGACTGACGGACACACATTAAGGTACTTTGGGTCCAGTGTCGCTCTGTCTGATGATGGAGCAGTATTGTTGGTTGGCGTACCAGACTACATGCTACCAGACGACCCGAATACGGGGGCGATATATGTCTATCGTGCCAATGGTAATCCGACTCCACCACCATTACCAAGGAGTGGATATTATTTGTACGGAGCAGGTAAGAATACTAGCTATCAACTTGGCCTGGGCGATAAGCTTAACAGGTCTTTACTCAGTCTTATAAAATCAGATAGGCCAAAGAAAATCGCTGTTGGTAAAAATTATGCTTTGTATATTAAGCAAGACGATACTTTGTGGGTAGCCGGAGCGACAGGCATGGGCTTACCATTTGACCCTATTAACCCTACATATAGAACCTTTGTGCAGCTAGGCTCTAGAAAATGGAAAGATGTTAAATGCAATAACAAAGGCACAACACTACTGATTAGAGATGACGGCTCAAGATGGGGTATGGGTTATAATGGTGAAGGCAACTTGGGAGACGGCACGGTCAATAATGCGAATGATTTGACCTTGCTCGATTACGGTCCTTGGTCTATGGTAAGTTGCTGCGAGTCAAGTTCTTATGGCATAATGGAAGACGATGGATCTATCTGGTCGTGGGGAAGTAGCGCGTATGGGCAATTAGGTCTAGGCGACAACACATCTAGATATGAGCCCACTCTTATTGACACTGGCACATATGGTGACATGTGGATTCATATTTCCCAAGGTAGTTCGGCCCACCATGTCGTAGCTATCAAAAAAGATGGTACTAGCCCTACGGAGAGTTTTGGTAGTATTTGGGGCTGGGGTCGAAATGATAACTATCAATTAGGACTTGGTGATAATATAAACAGAATGGTTCCTACTATTATCGGCTCAGATGAGTGGCTAAAAGTTGAAGCAGGCACTAATAGCACAGCTGCCATTAGACATGACCAAAATTTATTCGTTTGGGGCGGAAATACTTACGGAGAATTAGGCCTGAACGATGTTGCACAGAGAACAGTTCCGACAAGAAATGCTACTTATCCCGCATATTATTCCGATATAAGCTTTAATGATTTTACACTGGTCGCTCTTGATATAAATGGAAACATGTACGGTTCTGGCTTCAATTATTACGGCCAACTCGGTCTCGATTTTTTCAGCCCAGTTACACCATCCAATCAGATCAGATCTTTAACGAGGATAACTTCTTCTGATGGATGGGAATTAGCGACGATTTTAGAATCTCTGATAGCCTCAAGAAGTAGCCTGTTACCAGCCCTTAACGACCCTGATCCGCGCCCTCCAGTAAATCCTACACCAACACCAACTCCGTCACCTACGCCAACGCCAAGTCCATCGCCGACACCAACACCCACTACATGTGCTGATTCATTTTACACGATTGACTTACAAGCACATCTTAAATGGTCTGCTGTAGCTGCTGGTGAAGCTAATGTGTTCATGGCTGTAGCAAATGATTCAGCACAAGCCTCATTTTCGTTAGACGATGGTGTGACATGGGGTTTTGTCGAATCTACACAATTACCATCTGTTCAATTTTGGTCTGGCTTAGCCTATGGCAATTCGACTTTTGTAGCGATAGCTTCTGGGAGGCGCAGCGGCAGTAGTCCAGAAGTGGAATTAACCGACCAAGCAGCATGTAGTGTTGGTGAGTATAGTTGGATTACCGCGACATTTCCTGTGGTAGGAGCATGGTCTTGTATTGCTTTTGGAAATGATACCTTCGTGGTTTTGTCAAAGAAATCTAGTCCAGGTGTTATTGGATCCGCTGTTAGTGTGACATCGACAGACACCATTAATTGGTCTACAAACTATCTTCCTATTTCGGCAGTCTGGGTATCAATTAAATTTTTAAACGATAAGTTTATAGCTATTTCGGCAGCCGGAGACATTATAAATTCAAGTGATGGTGTAAGCTGGTCGGCTGCAATTAGTTTAGATAAAGCTTCAAATGAAGTTTTATCAAGCATTGCTTATGGAAGTGGTTTTTATTTGATCTTGTGCTCGAATGGTCAGACATATAAATCAACAGATGCTGCTAATTGGTATAAGAGTGTAAAAATAAGCAGTACTACCAATGGTTGGAATGATATAACGTTTGGCAGCGGTTTATTCGTTATAGTTGGTGATCCAGGGTTATTGAAATCAGATGACTTAATCAATTGGCTGCCATTATCTGGTACAATCGGCGGACCAGCTGGAACCATCGTTTCTGGCTCTGATGCGATCGTCGCAGTCTGGAATAATTTAACGAACACATATAGCGATGGAATCAGATTGCCATGCGGAACACCAATCCTCGATGGAGACTATGTCTATCGTTTGTCAGGCATTAACAATGAAGGACAGCTTGGTCTAAAAGACATTATTAATCGTGATGTCTTCACTAATCAAATAGTTTGGAAAAAGCTCAATGGTATAGACGTAAAAGTAAGCCACGGTTACGATCATACTATGTATATCGACGAATCTGGTGCGTTATACGCTTATGGCTATAACGATTGTAGCCAGCTTGGTATAAATTCTAGTACTGCCGCTTATGTGGACACACCGATTCTAATCAATACAGGCCCATTTAAGGAAGTAAGTTGTGGCTATAAATATTCAATAGTGCGATCTAATATTGGCGAATTGTTTGTATGTGGATGCAACGAATCAGGCCAACTAGGTTTAGGCCATTTTAACAATAACATGCACTTTACTAAACTATCTGGATTTGAAATATCAGAATCTATTGAATATTCGCTCGCTGCTGGTAAAACGACTACCGTAATAATAGCTTGCCAAGTAGGTCTGAATCCTACCACGAATAAACTTTATTCTTTTGGGTCTAACGAATATGGACAACTTGGTGTCGGTGATCTAGATACTATCAGAAAAGAAAACAGACCAATCGAAGTGCCATTTATCGAAAGTGCTTCGTGGGTGCGCGGTGGTAATAATAGCAAGCATTTTACTGCAAAAGTCAGATTGATTAATGGCGGCTCTGCGGACAGATGGATATGTTGGGGTAATAACAGTTCTGGCCAATGCTGTCAGCCTAGTATTGTACAATCTATACCGCTTGCCAAAGACGGAATTGTTCCGTCATATCAGATACCAGGTGTTGAAGTTACAAACGTGGCTATTGGCGGTCAATTTACTGTGTTTCAAGGTAGACCGTCAACCGGCGATACAAGACCAAGATTATTTTCTTGTGGTTCAAATAACAGAGGACAATTGGGACTAGGTATTTCTAGTGACACAGATGTCCCACGAGAAATCATATTTCCCGAAGTTATTAGAAATGACCAAGATCTAACTTGGGAATTCAATTTTGCGGCTGGTACTGATTTTGCTTATGCTTCTTTTTATGGGTCAGACCGTAGCTTAAAATTATACGGTTGGGGCGATAATACTTTCGGGCAACTTGATGGCGGAAGCACAGCGGCAAACAAGCACGACTTACCGATTTTAATCGATGCTGGTATGGCAGCCACTTATAACAACACACGTTTGGGCTATGGTTTTGGTGGCTATTGGAAGCGCATCAGTAATAGTCCGACTCCAACGCCAACGCCGACTCCGACACCAACGCCAGTTATTTTGAACAATGCGATTTATGTTCTGGGCTATAATAATAACATTATTGGTTCAGAAAACGTTATTATAGATCCGACTTTCGTTATAGGTAACCCTAACACCAATTGGACTAAACTGGCAGTAAGTGACGATACTAATGGCGCATGCTTTGCTATAAATGCAGTCGGTGAGTTGTGGACTTGTGGTAATAATTCATATGGTGTCCTTGGTATTGGATCAATGGGCAACATTTCTGGCGGGTTAGTCAGAGTCGGTGCTGCTAGCGATTGGTCCCAAGTTTATACATCATCATTGACCGCTATAGCGAAAAAGACAGATAATACCATATACGGCTCAGGTTTTAATGGCAATGGTCAACTTGGCCTTGGTGACATCGAGCCAAGAAATGCATTTACTAAAATAGGGTCTTCTACCTGGACAGAAGCTAAAATATCGAAGAGTGGTGATTGCGCAGCTGGTGTTAAAACAAATGGTACTCTGTGGATCTGGGGCAATTATGATATCACAGGGCTGGTTATATCTGATAAAACCGTACCATTTCAAATCGGCAGCGATGTTGATTGGGTAGAAGTAACGCCGGCCAAAAGTAGAATATATGCACGGAAGTCGGATGGTACGGTATGGGGCTTTGGCATAAATGATTTAGGCCAAATCAGTTTACCACCAACGTCTAGCATTTATCCTCCAATAAAACTAAACAATTATTCTAATTGGACTCAGATAAGCGCGGGTGGTGATTTCCTTCTATTATTAAATGACGAACACGAACTGTATTCTCAGGGTTTCCAAGTCAATGGTGTGTTGGGCACTGGTACTAGTGTTGGGTATTTTGGATTAACACGAGTCGATAAATTTAATCATTACAAATACATCTCAACTGGTTTAGTCACTAGTGCTGCTATCGATATTAACGACTATTTATATCAGTGGGGGTTCGTGGCCGGTACTAATCTAAACCCAAATGTTTATTCGACTCCACAGTTATCTGCGCCAAGCCGCACTTATTCTAATATAGCAGTATCGAGCTCACAGGCTTGGTCGTTATCGAAGGCTACATCGACACCCACACCGACACCTAGCGTACCAAACATGTTATTTGGTAGCGGCTTTAATCGTTTTGGACAACTCGGAGTCGGTGACTTGCTAGATAGATCTGGATTATACCCAATCTTAGACGATCATGTTCAGTTTACAGCCGCGAACTTTACTACCTCTTTCATCGTTAAGTCAAACGGTACGCTGTGGTCTTCGGGTACCAATACTGCTGGCCTTCTAGGCCAAGGAACTTTTGACATCCTTGTTACTAAAGAATTCATTCAGATCGGTGCCGATTCAGATTGGGCTGAAGTATATTCTGAGACATCTAGTGCTTGGGCGATAAAAGAAGACGGCACTATTTATGTATGGGGCAGTAATATCGATGCGTATTTTGCTACCAATAGCAGTTCGCCTGGTTCATTCAGCGTACCAACTATAATCGAACCTGCTGATATAGTTAACATATTGAGTCTAGAAGATACAATCATAGTACTAAAAGCCGATGGGTCTTTATGGGGTAAAGGTTCTAACAATCACGGCCAATTGGGAATAGGCACCAAAACACTATTTGAAGATACGTTTACATTAATAAACATTGGGCCATTCGATACTGCAAATGAGCCAAGTTCGTCACCCAGTAAGTTTTATGTCAAGACAAATGGAACACTATGGGCCACAGGTCTAAACAATTATGGGCAATATACCGGATTCCTCGGAACAGGTACCACGACTGACGTGCTTGGTCTGACACAGATAGGTAGCGATAATGATTGGTCAAAGGTTATCTGTGTACCATCACTTGGTTCATCGTACGGCATAAAATTAGATGGGTCATTGTGGGCCACAGGTGGAAACATAATAGGACCACCGGGCGGTGTTAAGCCAAGCGCCTCACTTGTGTTTATTAGAATAGGTATAGAGTACAGTTGGCACAATGTGATCGGCGGCAAGGAAAACATTAACCTGCTAACAACTGAAAGTGAATTGTTTACTGGCGGCACACAAGCGCTAAACCAATATACCAGTTCATCTGATACTTTAGTATCATATGGCAAGCAATATTATTTTGATTATATTTATACGTGTGCTTATGGTATATCTTTCGAAGTTAGTGGTTTATTGACACCACCGACGCCCACTCCAACTCCGACTCCTTCACCGACACCTACACCAACACCAACACCGACCGATTGTGCAGACGTATGGTCTTCTGCTGATTTTTCTGTACCAGCAAGTTCATGGGATGGCCTGGTATACGTAGATGGTGTCTTCTATGCTGTCGGTACTAGATCACAAGGTGGTAAGATCGTTGGTCTTTCAAGCGACGGCTTAACGTGGGATAGCATTGGTATAAATGCTGAGTCTTCTGGTGATTTAACGTCTATAACCTATGGCGGCGGGTATTTTGTGGCTTCCATCGGAAAATCATATGGCAATACGATCGTTATTTCGACCGATGGCCAGATTTGGTATAATATAAGCTTACCGACACCTGGCGATTATTCGGCCGTAGTATACGGAAATGGTTATTATATAGCTGTTATACATGGACAAAGCCCGGTACAGATCAAGACATCGTCGTATGTTTACACAACGAACCCCGGAGTCTGGGCTTTGGGCACTCTACCAGAAGCAGCGAATTGGCAAAATATTTCATATTGTAACGGTAAGTTTATAATAACTGCCGATTCTGAGTCTTTCTGTTATGTGTCTAGCAATGGGCTGGCGTGGACCAAAGTCGTTCTGCCAGTTTCAGCCATATGGAATAAAGTCGTCTACGGTAACAACAAATATGTAATGACTGCGATAGGCGTTTCTACAATCGACGTCATTACTGGACTTAAATCATATGCTCCCAGCAATTATATTATCACATCTAGCGATGCAGTTATTTGGTCCTTGCAGCCATTACCTTCACAAGAATACGTGCGTGATATCATATTCAGCAATGGTATTTTTGTAATGGTCGGCATAGGATATATCGGGACAAGCATAGACGCTATATCGTGGGTCGAATATTTTGTGAATGCCGATCTCAAGACCGTTATGTTTGGAAATGGTTATTTTATTTCACTTGCGTATGATCGCAGCTTAGTTTACATGTCACAATGTGAAAGCGGACCTTCGCCTACACCAACACCAACTCCAACTCCCATCGACGTTTGTGCTAACATTTGGGCACCTGATAATCTTCCATCATCAAGCTATACAGATGCATTGGTAGCTCATGGCGACACTGTATATGTAATAGCCTCTACCACGACTGATTTAGTATCATCAAAAACAGGTGCGGCCAGTTGGGTAGAATCAAGCACAGGAATTACTCCTGGTGGTGGGTGGTATGCATTAGCATATGGTGATAGTAATTTTGTGTTGATTGGGAATGATTTCGAAAATCCGCAACGCTTCGTATATTCGAGCGATGGTGTAACATGGAACATAGCGACATTACCAGCAGAAGCCGCCGGCATAACATGGACATCGTTGGTCTATGGTGATAATTTCTTAGCCGTTGGAAATATGACGAGTATAGTGCTATATTCAAGCGACGGTATTACATGGAGTAGTTTTACATTGCCAGATAGCGGTGTTTATTCTTCGATCGCTTACGGAAATGGTACTTATGTCGCGATCAAACCAAATTCTGATACTTGTGCAACATCGGCTGACGGTATAACATGGTATTCTAGGTCTATTCCGTCTGCAAATTGGCGGTCTCTAGCATATGGCAACGGAAGATTCATAGCTGTAGCGAGAGAAAATGATTTAACTATACGTTCAGCAGATGGCATTTTATGGTATCAAAGCAAAATACCAGGTAACTTGTCTGGTAGCTGGGACGACATAACATTTGGAAATGGTTTATTTGTCGCAGTTTCTAAAGACAGTGATATTATCGCTAGGACCATAGATGGTATATCTTGGGACATCCAGACTGTCGCTTCCATAGGCAAGAAAGTATCTTATGGCGATGGTGATTTTATTGCTTCCAGTAGTACCTCAGATATCGTTATGTTTTCAGCTTGTCCTGCAGGTCCTATTCCGCCTACGCCCACACCTTCACCCACAACTAATCTATACGCTTCTGGATTTAGATCAGAATCAGGTATAGAACTAGGAATACCAAGCACTACTGTGCCAAGCGCGCCGGATAACTATAACTATTTCCCAATAGATGCTAGCCCTGATTGGAACGAGATCGCTGGTAGCACAGACGTTTTATTTGCTATAAAAAACAATGAATTATGGGCGAGTGGGCGAAATGGTAGCGGTCAGCTTGGAAATGGAACAACCACTGACCTTCCTACCGTTTTAACAAGAATTGGCGTAGACTCTGATTGGTCGAGTGTTGTTACAAACGGCCTTAGTACACTGGCGATTAAAACGGATGGTACCTTATGGGCGACCGGCGCCAACACATATGGTACTTTAGGACTTGGCAATAATACAGATGCCAATACTTTTACCCAGGTTGGTGTTGATAGTGACTGGGTCATGGTAAAAATAGGGTCTTACGGTAACGCTTATGCCATTAAAGGCGCATCGGCTAACCTTTATGCTACTGGTATGAATTGGAATTACGAATTAGGTACAGGCGATAACCAGAATTTAAATATTTTTACACTAGTAGATTCTAATAGTTGGCTAGATATTGCAGCATTAAAAAATGGTTTTATCGGTATCCAGGTCAATGGCACGGCTTGTGGCGTGGGCCAAGGATATGTTCAAGCGACTACTCAGACTCCTGGCTATCATAGGTACGGTGGCGGAATAGATCCTGGCTATACGGACATAACTCAGATAAATGGTGACACCGACTGGAGCAAATGTTTCGCCTCCGATAACGGCTCTTTCCTGATAAAAACCGATTACACTTTATGGGCAACAGGATTAAATTCATATTTTGGGACGCCTATAACGTACAGCTCATTGGGATTCGATCCAAGTACAATTCGCGGTCTAAACGAATACACACAAGTCGGTAGCGATACCGATTGGGACTATATTTGTTGCGATCCCACAGGCGCCCTGATTGCGATAAAAAACGATTCTACGGTTTGGGGCACCAGTGAAAACAAATACGGCCAACTTGGCCAAGGAAATACCTCACCAATAGGGCCAGAACTGACCCAATTAATCGAAACTACAGGCTGGGGTCGTGCCGTTAATCTGTCTTACGGAACTGTGCTTCTGAATACTTCGCTACCGACCCCGCCTCCGACACCAACGCCACCGCCGACGCCTACAGTAACGACAAGGATGCTTTATGGATGTGGTTATAATTTAAACTACCAATTAGGATTGGAAACCTTCGGAATGAATTCGCTTGGCATGCAAGTCTTAGCAGGCAATAACTTTAAAGAAGTGTCATGCTCGAAGTTAGGCAGTATGGCTATACTTCATTATGAGGATAATAACACTAGATTCTTATATAGAACAGGTTCTAATGCTTTCGGTAATCTTGGGTCTTCAAGATCTACAGATCCGGTGATCCAGACATGGACTGCCACTGGGGTTAGAAGTGATTGGCTTAAAGTCACTACTTCCGACGAAGGCCATACGTTACTTTTAACCACTGACAATAAGTTATATGGCACTGGTCTCAATGATGCCGGCCAATTAGGAAACAATATACAAAATGCCGGCTATGATTTACCGACATTGATAGATGGTACTGCCGGCCGATGGTTGGCAGTTAATGCCACCAATAAGCGATCATATGCTATTATTGACGACGATAATTTGCTGGCTTGGGGTTCTGGAGATAATTCATGGCTTGGTCTTGGCGCCGGTAACAGTAATATTTCAGCGCCGACTCTAGTAACAAGTGCAAATACTACAGGATGGCTTAAATTGGCTGTCGGCAGTGGTGCAAACCATATGCTAGCTATTGCTACCGACGGTAGTCTTTGGTCGTGGGGTTCTAATAATCATGGGCAATTGGGACTAGGTGATACCAGTGATCGTACAAGCCCAACTCTGGTCGATAATTCGAATTCTTGGATCTATGTAGCGGTTGGCCAAGACTTTACCATCGCAGTCAGAAGCGATAATACAGTCTGGGGTAGTGGCGTAAACGATTTATACCAACTCGCTCAAGTAGGCGATACCAGTGATAAACTAACATTGACTAGAATATATGTGACTTCGTCGTCACAGAAAATGATAGTCGAAGTGGCGGCTGGAGAAACGAGCAGCGTGGCGCTTAGTAATACTGGGGAATTATATGGTTGGGGTGGCAACACACATGGCGAATTAAGCCAGAATCATACGTCACCGGTATTCTACGCTACACTGATTTATGTTGGCAGCGCTAATCAGCCTGTGCTGCATGCGGCCATGGCCAAGCAACTCATAGTCATTGGCATTGACACGCAGTAATCTTTTATACGAATATAACAAAGATAAATAATAGCATGAAATTTACAAGATAGAAGTGGGGTAATTTAATGGTCTGGTCAAGAGAAGCCATAATTCATCCTCGGAGAACACCTACTCCGACACCGACTCCAACACCTACTCCGACACCGACTCCAACGCCTGTGCCGGTCCCGACAATATGTCTAGACTCTTGGTTAAGAGTGACACTTCCCAGTAGTATAGCTAAAAATACGTTAGCCTTTGGCGGAGATAAATTTTTAATAGCCAGCTCTACTGAAACATTTGTTTCTTTCGATGGCAAGGACTGGTCTGTTTATCCCAATGTTATACCAGGTACACTCGGAAATCCTGTCGTCGGACCTTTCATAGATCTTACATATGCACAAGGTCGTTTTTATGGCCTTATGGCCGACCAGAATGCTAGTGTTACAGTATGGAGTACTGACGGAATCACTTTAAATGAAGATATACAGCATATCCTTTGGTACGCTGCTACAATGGCTGCTGGTGGAGGAGCGCCACCAAAAGCACTTTATACTTCTATTTGCGCCTCTAACAGACGCATTGTGGCTGTCGCAAACAACAGTAATATTGCTATTGTAAACGTAACATCGCCGTACGCGACGATGAATGCACCCTGGCTTAATAAGACATTACCGGCTATATCTAACTGGACCAAAGTAATATTTGGACAAAACAAATTTTTAGCTCTTGCGTCTTTTGCCAGCGGTGCCATATCTGATGAATATGGCGATAATTGGAGAGCTGTAACGATGCCATCATCCGAAAACTGGATGTGTGGCGCTTTTGGAAACAATATTTGGATAGTCGCTGCATATCAATCTAACAAAATAGCATTGTCTGGCGATGGCGTTGCTTGGGCTTCAGGGGCTTTACCGACCACATTACAGACCAGAGACTTAAAATATATTAATGGTAGGTTTATCATACTAGCAGACTCTGGTCTAGTATATGAATCGACAGACGGTATAAACTGGACCCAAGCGCCATTACCAGTCACCCTATCAGCAGGAAGTGGAAAGGCTTATCTAGCTTATGGTAATAATTATGTAGTGGCAACTTTTCCAGATACCGCAGAAGTTTACCGTTCTTATTGTCCTATTGCTCTAACTTGCGGCCAGACTTATGATACATTGGCTGGATTAGCACCATATGCTGTAATTTCTAACGCTGCTGGTGCTCGTGGTTTTTGGAGAACGGCTAGTAACTCAACGACGATCGTTACAGTACCAATGCAAGACAACGGTAAAAATTTTTATTTTAGTAAAGACAAAGGTGTATCTTGGTCGTCTGCTTTGATAGATGGGAAGGTTAATTATCATTATATAGCTTATGGTAGTGGGTTTTTCGTGGCTACGGGCACAGTAGACGGCGCATCACAATCATGGACAAGTCCTGATGGCGTAACATGGATAAAACATTCTCTTGGCACCACGCCTTATTACGATTTAGTTTTTCTTAACGGTTTTTTCATAACATCAGATCACACTACCAAACTAGGGCGGTCTATCGACGGTATCATCTGGACTACTTTAACAGCGCCAGGGGTAGGTATACATTCCGTAATTTATGGAAATGGCGTATATTTGTGTTCTGATAGTAAAAATGTCTATTATTCCACAAATCTTATCAACTGGACTAAAAATACTCTTGACATCTTGAATATCGGAGCATGGTTATTCGATGGCACCGCTTTTATCATAATGGCGCGAACATCAAATGGTTCTATGAAATATTCATCGACCAACGGTAATACTTGGTCATCAGATATGACCTCTTTAAGCATTGGGATATCGGAGATCATAAGAGGTTATTTGTCTTATAACAACAAGATGTATCTTTATACGAATGATCTTGGGTCCGATATCTTGCTTGGATCGATAGACTGCGAAAATTGGCTCCCGGTTAGCTGTGAATATCCATATAATATGCACAACTATACTGATATAATAATCTCAGATGGCGATTTTTTACTAATGCCATACTTTTCGAGAGACATTACAAGAATCAATTGTAGCACCAAGCCTTCGCCGACACCAACACCAACGCCGGGAGGGATGACACAGTATTTAACGCTATTAAAGACTTATAACGATAATACTCAGTACTCAGGCCGTATAAACTTCGGTGGAAGAACTGACACGACTTTTGTTTCAGGTGATGCCATAGACTGGACAAAGGTAACACTGCCGGTCTCTAGTAATTGGGATTACGCAGCGTATGGAAATAACGTCTATGTCTTTATCGATATTAAAAATAATATCACATTAGTCACTGAAGATTTAAGTTATTGGGGTATTGGATCATTTCCAGCCAATTTTATAACCGGTAAACCACAAGGTTCTAATACGAATTTTGTTCCTAACCCATATGATTTTTATTTTTTAAATGGCTTCTTTTTCTGTATATCGCTTTTCGGCGATGCTGTGATCAGATCATCAAATGGAATAACTTGGACCACTATCAGCGGTATACCATGCTGGCCGTATGAAGTCGGACAAGGGACTAGTTTTAATTCATCTATCATTTTTCCTACCACCAGCGCTTACCTGCGTTCTATAGACAATGGCCTAACATGGACCAAAACAGCACTAAAACCAAATAATTCTTTTGATTATGCTTGGTATAGTTGTGCCGCAGGAGATGGTAAAATAGTCCTTGTTGCGAATGGCGGCTATGAAGTTGGTTCTAATAGTTCTACCGCTGTTACCACAGACTTTGTAAATTGGTCTTATGGCAGAATGCCATCAAGAAATGGCTGGTCTTATACGGTTTATCACCCAATAGTAAAAAAATTCTTTAGTATAGCCTATGATCAGGCGACAACTGGTTTGGTAGCCTCTTCGTCCGATGGGCTAACATGGTCTATTGAAAGTCCGCCGATAGGTAACTATTTTCCGTCGCCAAGCACTATTAAGTATTCCAATGGATTAATAATAATAGGTTCTGCACCTAGTACTGGTATAGCCGGCACTAGAGGGCAAGTGGCTATAAGTAGCGGAGATGGTAAATGGCAAATAATTATAGTTGCCGAGCATGTAGAAGCAGATATTGCTGGTATGTATGCTGCTGCTAGGACTGTTGCTCCAGCGCCAACACCAACGCCGACTCCGACGCCATCACCAGAAATAAACTGCACAAATTGCATTTGGACTCCTTCATCGAGTATAAACAGTGCTGTACCTAGATGGCATAACCCATTGTTTGGTAATAACGCGTTTGTCTTATTTGGATATGATGGTGCTAGTAGCTACAGTGCCGTGTCGACCGATAATGGTGTTACATGGAGCACCCACATTATGCCAAGACCAGTAACCCAGCCGGGTTCTGGAAGCGATCAAGGATACGTTGTATTCGGTGCCGGAAAGTTTTTATGTGTTGATTCCGATAATTTTTCGAATAAGATGTATGTCATGACATCAGTCGATGGTAAGACATGGATTACATCAGAAAAACAAGTGCTGGGCGTCGGCGGCGAAATGAAGAATGTCGGATATAATGGTGTCATTTTTGTTGCGGTATTCAAGATATATGCGCCAGGCTTCTATTCTTATTTAATAACAACATCTACAGACGGCGATACTTGGTCTAATCCGACGTCTTTGGTATATCCGATGTTTCAGCAAGAATTCGAGTTAGACAGGTTGTTCAGTGCTAATGGTAGATTTTTCTTATCTGGCCCTACGACGAAGAGTTGTTATACTTCTACAAACGGTCGTGGCTGGGATATAATTAATTTTGCGATACCTCAGTACAACCATTTTAATAGTGTAATCTATGACGGCACGAATTATGTCATATTGTTCTATTATGGGATCAGCCAAGGAAATCCATGGGTTCAATCGCTGTGGAAGTCACCGAATGGGCTATTAAATTGGACAGAAACAAAGATTACTCGACAAAGCCCTCGAGCATCAATAGGTGGTGTATTGTTTTATGCCAATGGCGTAGTGTTTACTAACAGAGGCGATGGTAATTCGCCGTACTTCACATATCCGTTTATTACCCCGATTTACACCGAATGGTTTACATGTAGAAAGAATCTTCCTAGTACTCCGATATTCTCTCCGAGCCAATATGCTTATGGCAATGATACGATAATTGCAACGCAAATATCGAGCGATAAAGATCTCGAAAAATTCCCTAATAATAATCTTTTCGTCTTTAGAACGCAATGTAAATCGCCAACACCAACACCAACACCAACACCAACACCAACACCAACACCAACACCAATAATAGAAGGACCAAGTAAAGCTATATTTGGATTCGGAGCAAGTCTCACTGCAAGCATACTGAATAAGGTAAATTTAGTCAGTAGTGCCGGAGTTGTCGCAGCCGATACTACTACTGCTGGTACTGCTAGATATAGCTTGGCGGCTAGCGGATATGGTGGCGATAAAGCCATATTTGGCTTCGGCGTAGGATATGGCGATGCTATCTATGGTGTGAATAAGACTAATTTGGTATCTAACATCGGTGTAGTAGGTACTGATACGGACGGGATAGGCGTTGTTAGATTTAGCCTAGCAGCTGCTGCGTATGGCAGTGGCAGAGCGATATTTGGATTTGGCTCTCACAATGGTCCTATGAACTTGACTAGTTTAGTGTCCAATACAGGAGTGGTCGCTAATGATACTGCTGGTGTTAATGCGCCAAGAATCGATTTGGCCGCAATAGGCTATGGCGGAGATAAAGCTTTATTCGGGTTTGGTTACAATGGTAGTGGTAGTGCTTTAAATATCACGAGTTTAGTTTCTAATATCGGCATTATTGCAAATGATACTATCATTATAAATGCTGTCAGAAGAGAGCTAGCAGGTGCTAGTTATGGTGGTGATAAAGCCATATTTGGATTTGGAAACGATGGGGTAACAGATCTGGTCGTAATTAGTCTAGTGAGTAATACTGGTATATTTGCAGCCGACACTACTGGTGCCGGTACCACTAGAAGGCGGTTGGCAGCAGCAGGATTTAGTGAGGGTAGAGCTATATTTGGTTTTGGTTATAAAGTACTAACAAGCGATCTTAATATGACTAACATAGTTAGTAATACGGGTGTGATTTCAGCAGATTTCGCCACTGTCGGCGCTGCCAAGTATGATCTTGCAGCTGCTTCATATTCGTTTTAATATATAATCTCTGGGCATCATATTCTCCATTTCACTATTACGATCCATACTTAAAATCTGTACTTAAAAGTAGACAGTTTAGATATCATTTAGGAGTAATTTATGCCGGTTAAGTTTAACACAGAATTCAATTATCGCACACAAGTCGTTGGCGAAACAGCCTGGGAAAAAATCAAAACGCTGAAAGGCTTTTTAGAGGGTAGAATAAGGGCAGCTGCTCTTGAGCAAGTAGCTGAAAAGAAATATCAGGCCAGGCATGCTAAGCTAGAATGGCTTAAAGAAACCAATGGTCTTAAACATGAAATACTAGAACTGGAAGGCGATCTGATAGAATTAGAATCTGTTCAGCAGACTCAAAAGGAAGCCTACGAGTTAAACAGACAAGAGATAAACATACTTGAGGGTCTTTTGGCGGAGTTATACGAATTAGTAGAACCTTCTAGGATACCCGGATACACAGACGAACAGATGTTCGAAATTAATGCTGTAAATGAATTTACCGTATGGTGTGCCCGTGAGATACAAGCAGAAATTATAGCCAATGGCAGGCCCTCGGCTGCAAGACTCCGAAATGCTATGAGTTCGCCGATTACTTTCGAGGCATTAAAGAAGGTCGGTCTGATACCAGAAGATTCCAAGTTAATTGGTGGTAACATAGATCCGGCAGTCATAGAACTGAAGCCTTTATCATTGGAGTCTAAGCAATGCCTTCCCCTGTTCCAGAAACCATAATCATAAACGATCCGCCACCTATAGACTTACAGATAATAGTAGACTATGAATATGATAGTGTTGTAGCTAATAAGACTACTTTGAGACAAGCTATAGCCGTAGCTAACACTAGTACCGTAAATGTCGAAATAGTATTCGCTCAGAGTCTTAAATTCATATATATATCAACGCCAATTGATATTATAAAGCCTGCTGGTAGACTTTCTATAGATGGTTTGGTGTCAGGTCAAAAACTAGAAATTTACTCTTATATTCCGTCAAGCACTTCTGTCGATACTGAAGTCTTCCGTTCGTCTGGGACAGATATACATATTAGTAATTTAAGAATAGATACTATATGTGGTGTTAGAGCGATAAAAAACACTGGTACGCTAACTATTTATGATAGTGAATTAGTGCAATGCGGAGCAGCCGGTAATGGCGGCGCGATTTATAACTCAGGTTTATTGGTACTTTCTAAAACTAATATC
>Ga0181357_1000105_pt1 | contig 26837 bp, 16 predicted proteins | sample Fa13VDMM110DN_FD_130094 | JGI IMG/M metagenome (GOLD analysis project Ga0181357, IMG submission 130094) | Freshwater viral communities from Lake Michigan, USA - Fa13.VD.MM110.D.N | ecosystem: Environmental > Aquatic > Freshwater > Lake | place: USA: Michigan | collected 2013-09-24 | reverse complement strand
CACCAACCTGTTTTGATAATGTGTAACCTAAATCTAATGCTAATTGATTTGGTTCATAATAGAAACCATTCAATCTCATTACTTTATTCACAGCATTATCAATATTACCAAGTTTTGTTTTTAGTCTGTCATCTGAGTAACCTGCGCTGATTGCACCTGTTGCACGAATCTCACCTGATACAGAAGAAGCCGCAGTGCCAACACCGATAGAAAAGAATTGTGAGTTTGCTGTTGAAAAATTCAAACTAATTGGATTGGTCCATGTTGGTTGACCTGCACCGGCACTTGTTAATAGGTAACCTGATGTACCAACTACGGTGTTACTGGTTGTATTGGCTGCTGACTGATATAGAACCACACCAGCTGAACCACCTTGGCCACCAGCATATGATGGTGATACATTGTTAACCAATGTTACAGTGTAAGCAAATGATTCTACAATATCACCAACTGATGCAGCTGCGCCTAATGTAAAACTTGTGCCATTTGATGCAGTCAAATCTGCGGCATTTAATAAAACACCATTTACATAAATTTGTAAGTATCCAACTGAGTAACCAGAAGTAACAGTGAAAATTGTTTGTCCTGCTGTTGCTGTGAATGATTGTCTATTGTATGTGGTTGCACCAATACCTGCTGAACCCCCTGTAATCAATGTGGTTGAAGCACCAGTAATTCTACCATAAGCATCTACAGTAATAATAGGAGTTGTTGTGCCAGAACCATATGATTGTGCTATAACACCAGATAAAGAAAGGCCAAGTTGAACAACACCAGTTGCTGCATTGGCCACCAACTGGCCTGTGTTTGCATAAATGGATGTATTTGTTATATTCAGATTAGCTGCGGCCGTAATTCTACCTTTAGTATCTATTGTAATAACTGGAACTTGGTGTGTTGCAGTATTAGCAGTACCACCATAAGAAGCGCCACCAAGACCAGATATAGTATCTAAATTGGTAGAAGTAATTGCTATTGTTGTATTGACAGCTTCAATAATCCTGCCTTGTGCATCAGCAGTAAATGCACCAACCCTGTCAACCCCACCATATCTACCAGCCGTTATTGCTGTGTTTGCTAATACTGACGGTGTAACTTTTGTTGTCATTTAATTTGTCCTTTTAATACTTCAACTTCCAATTTTAATTCTTTGATGGCTGCAAAAGCCAAAGCACAAAGTTTTTCATAGTCAACTGCTAATGAACCATCAATTCTTGTTCTTGTTGCGAGTGGGAACACTGATTTTACATCTTGAGCAATTACACCAAAGTCGGCCTTTTGTACAAAATAACCATCTTCACCGCCATGTTCCTGTATATATTCATCAGTCCAATCAAACAATTTACCACCAATTGCATCAACTTTATCAAGTGCATTTGGTATGTCTTGTATATTTTCTTTGAATTTTCTATCAGAAGAATAGTAAGCAGTGATGTTATTTGTTGCACGAATCTCACCTGATACAGAAGAAGCCGCAGTGCCAACACCGATAGAAAAGAATTGTGAGTTTGATGTTGTACTGCTGAGTGTTGTTGCAGCAGAAACTGTTAGTGTGGCTGGATTGGTCCATGTTGGTTGACCTGTACCGGCACTTGTTAACAAATAACCTGATGTACCAACAATAGTATTACCAGTTGTATTGGCTGCTGATTGATACAACACAGTACCACCAGAACCACCAGTAGTACCAGGTGAAAGATTGTTTGCTAGTGTAGTTGTGTAGGCAAAAGATTCAACTATATCACCGGCCCGCAAAGGTGATGTTATAACAATAGAACTATTACTTGCATTGGAAGTAAAATCATTTGCCGGCAACATTACACCATTCATGAATACTTGTAAATATCCAGTGACATGTGGAATACTTGAAATTAATGTTTGACCAGCTGTTCCTGTTGTGGTAACTCTGTTGTAAGTGGTTGAACCTGTACCAGCAGAACCACCAGTAATCAATGTAGATGAAACGCTAGTAATTCTACCTTTAGAATCTACAGTAATAATAGGAACAGTTGTACCAGAACCAAAGTTACCTGTATTGGTGCCTGTACTTGCAAGTGTGGTAGCATTACCAACTGAAGTTACATCACCCGTTAAGTTAGGAATTGTTGTTACTGTTGCAGCATTACCATTAATACTACCAACAATAGTTGAACTAAATGTTTTTATACCACCAATTGTTTGGGTACCAGAAGTATATACACCACTTGTTACTGTACCCGCATTACCGGATGTACTGATTGCATATGTTACACCAGAAACTGTTGGTAATTGATTTAAAACATTCTTAACATACTGTGTGGTTGCAAACGAAGTATTACTTGTGTTGGCATCATGTGATATACCGACCACATCACCAGTAAATACTGCACCAATCAATGCTGCTTTAGAAGATTCTAATGATTCAATTCCCAATTGAATTGTATTGCCTGTAATTGTACCAGTTGGTGTTAAAGGAACATTGTTTGCATAATATGGATTTATAATATAACCATCAACTTCAACTAATATAGAATCACCAGTTGATGGTGGTATATTAAATACAATTGTACTATTTGCTGAGTTTGCTGTATATTCGGAGGCGAACTGTCTTAAACCATTAATATATGCTCTTAATTGGTTGGTCTGAGTAAATGTCGGTGAAGTATATTTTGTAACAATATTGTCACCAGAATAAGACAAGCTTGTTGAATTGATTGTAGTTCCTGGTTGCACAGAACCACCACCACCACCACCCGCCGCCCAATAATATGAACCTGCGCCGCCAGTTGTCAGTACTTGCCCTGATGTACCTGTACCGGCCGATTCTGCAATCAAAAATTCAAATGCGGATTTTCCTGATGTTTTGCTAGTACCACCTGAAGAGGTTCCTAATGGAGTGGTTGATAATGTTGCTGTAGCAAAACTTGGTGTTGCAGTTGTTCTTAAATCCTGTGATGTACTAACTGCAAAAGTATTTGATCCAATTGGAACAAATATCACACCATTATTACTTGAGAATGTTAATGTATTAGAAGTATATGGTGAACCTGATGTACCAGTAAATATTGTTTTTGCGGCCAAAGCTGTTGCTAAGGCAGTGTTAGCCTGTACATAAGCTGCTGTACCAATAATTTCTGAATTGGCTCTATCGAAAGCCGCATTAGCTCTTAAGTAAGCTGATGTACCTATGATTTCCGAATTGGCTCTAGCGAATGCTGCTTGTGCAGTATTATTTAAAGTGTTTGCTAAAAAAGCATTTGCAATGTTTGTTGTGCTTGCATCGGATAAAACTGTTGCAAAATGTTCATCGGTGTGTACACGATAATAAGTACCTGTAGTTACATTGTTTATTTGCCAATTTTTTGGTATTTCAGTCCAACGAAAACTAGCTTCCGTTACACCTGGTCCACGGTCTACATTAAGAGCACTATTAATAGCCGAAGAAACATTTTGACTTAAAACAAATGTATTTGAAGTATATACTGTTTCACCAACTTGTGTAAAAGAACCACTTACTTGTACATTTGCAGCATAAATTGTATTGAAAAATGCTGTTGCTGAATTTCCATCTATTCTAGTATCAACTGTTAGAGTGGGTATACTTCCACTTGTGTTGGCTGTTAATATACCTGTATGAACTGTACCTGAATTGTTTAATGTTACTGATGAAACTAATGGACTAGTAATATTGGTATTAGCCGATAATTTATCTGTGTATACTGTACCTGAATTGTTTAATGTTACTGATGAAATTAGTGTATTAGATGTTAATATATTTGTTAAAACTTTATCGGAAGCATTAACAGTTACTGATGAAACTAATGTATTAGAAGTTAATATGTTAGTGTTAATGGTATCTGAATTGTTTAAAATTACCGATGATATCAACGGACTTATTATATTGGTGTTAGCTGATAGTATACCAGTATATACCGTATCCGAATTGCTAATTATTGATGATGATACTAATGGTGTCGCAACACTTGTATTTGATGATACTGTATCAGTATAAACACGGCCTGTATTGTTTATGGTTACAGAAGATGCTAATGTGTTTGCTCGTACTTGATTGGTGTAAACAACACCAGAATTGGTAACAGTAGTGGATGAAACTAATGGTGTTGTAACACTTGTGTTGGCTTGTACTTTATCTGTTACTGTGTTATATTTGATGGTCGTATTACCATTAACATGAGCATTGTTTGCAACAAAAATACCTATGTTTGGACCTTGTGCAACAATAAGTCCATTCATGTTTGCTTGACCGGTATGTGTCAAACCTAACACTGCATTGGTAAAATATACTTGTTTACCTACTGTTAAGTTATTATCAATAGTGGCTGATGAACCAAGACCTTGAACCAGTAATTGTTTTTGTGCAACAATATCACCACTAGATTGCAAAGCAACAAGACTGGATTCACTAAGAGTCAATGTACCTGAATCTTTTGTGTAGTTACCTTTGGCTAATGTATTATTTTCTCTAATCAACGCATCGGTTGCAACAACCCAATCACCAAAAGTATTGGCATAACTTATATTTGAAACTGTATTAGCCATTAATTAACCTTTTTCCAGTAGTTTAACCATCATACTTTTGATATCGGCCATATCTTGTTTGATAGTTTCTATTTCCGTTTTTACACTATTTATTTCTTCTTTTTGGATTTTCATCATGCGAAGTTTATTATAGTATTCATTTTTTGATTCATTATCGGTATTTATCAGAGCCATACTATTGGTATCCCTGATTAAACTAGTTCCAGTCACTTTAACTAACATATTATAGTCCTGTTCCTGCTGGTAAAGCTATTGCTCTAATGTCGGTTAAGATTGGTACACTTGTTTTATCACTTGATGCCATAACAACCTTGATTGCAAACTGTATGAAGTTAGTATATGTATTACCATTTGTACTTGTATATGAAACTGTATTGTTTGCTTGACCGCCGGTACCAGGAGCACATTCAAATTCAATATAGTTGTCTCTGTTCTTTGAATATGTAGTTTGTTTACCAAGTTGTGTCATCAATTGCCAATCTTGATCTTCAAATATTTCGGTATCTTGTGAATTCAAAATCTTATAATAGACATATACTTGTGTGGCCAATGGTTTGTATGCCGTATAGTACACTCTCAAGTCACCAGAATCGTTTCCTGGTGTCATAACAACTTTCTTAGTAATGTATCTGGCGTATGCATTACCACCTTTTGGAGTTGTTTCTCCTAGAACCACAACGGCTGCATTACTGTTACCTGAACGAGTAGCTGCATCAGAAATGGTAATTTTTGGTGTGGTTAAATAACCAGAACCTGGATATGTTACATACACAGATTGTACCACACCATTGCTTGTAGATACACTTAAAACCGGTGTGTCTGAGCCAACATCTGGAGAACTAATAGATGCTGTTACAGTATTTGAATTATAACCTGTACCACCATTTGTAATACTGATAATATTACTATCAATTCCCATATTGTTGATATAATTTTGTATAGAATACAATGTCACGCCATCATCAGAGATAACTGGACTTACATTCGTATCAGAAGAAGTCATCGTGGCAGTCAATATAAATGAATTACTTGAATTTGCCAACAAAATTCTTTCACCTTGTCCATCATCCAAGAATATATCTGTGTTCAATGGATTTGCATTTTTACCTGGTGTAACATCAACTGAACTTGTAAATGCCAAACCATTATTCAATAAAGAAGAATATTGATAAGTGATTCCTGTATATGATGGAATGAAATCGGTGGTTGTCAGATTCATAGCGTGCATAGTTTGATTTAGTTCAAAGTAGGCATTCAAATCAATGATACTATCTGGATCAATTGAATGTAACAAATCAGCTGAACCTAATTTTCTAATAGGCAATCTATATGGTGTAACAAAAGAAACTGTTGGAGAAGAAGTTGTGAATACACATTTATCAATAACAATCATCAAATTCTTTGTTAAGTCCGCAGTCCATGTAAGAGCATTTTGAGATTCAAACAAGGCACCAATGTATGGTAATTGTCCAATCTTTGACGCAACGGTTGGATTAACATCAGTAGGCAATTTTTTGGATGTGGAAACAATTGCATTTTGATTTTGTTGACCATAATACAATGTATAATCAGCTGATCCAGATTCAATAATTACAGCATACAAAACACCAGGCTGTATGTAGACAGGAGAATCAAATGTAAATGTTGTATATGTATTTGCATTTAGATAATGTGGTGTTGCTGAGATATTAACCTCATCTGGGAATTTAACAACTCTGGAATGTGGTAATGTTTTTCCGTTTGGATAACCATTATCAGTTCCAACCAATGCTATTTGTATTGGTGTTTGTGTTGTTGTTGGTTTTCCAGAAAAAAATAATTTAACAGAATTGATGAAGATACCATTTGGATAATTATCCTTTTGTACCATAAATGATTGTGCCAATGGATCACGATGTGGTTTGGATGTATCTAAAATATTGTATGCTGCTTGGTCAACAGGTGTGATAAGTTTACCGGCAGAATCTACAGTTGCAGCAAAAGTATTTTGATTTTGTAAACCAGATGCATGGAATGTTGCCTCAGCGAATGTTGTTGCTGTTGTTGGATCGGAATCAATTGTTCTATTATCTAAACGGAACACTCTTTCGCCAACATAGAAGTCTGAACCAGGACAATTAAAGATACCAACAAAGTTACCTTTTTCGTCTGTAGACAATTGTGATGGTGTTACACCATTCTTAATAGCTAAACTTACATTAAGTGAAACACCTTCAATTTGATACCTTGAATTTATTACACCATATGTATTACTTTGGCCTATAGAAATATCAACAGGTGTGTCCACTGTAATGACTTTTGTGGTTGAATTGTATGCCGTGATGTTAGCCGTATGTGTTTCCGATGCGGCCAATATAATGGTAGATTTGTTAGCAGCAGTAATCGCGGCTTGAACTTGTGCATTATATTGATTCATAGCATTATTATATACTTTCATTTTCCCTGCATCACCATCACCTTTTGATGGAGGAGAAGGAATATATTCAGCACCATATTGGTATGCATATGTAAATGTGCTTCTAATATAGATTTTTCCACCAAGATAATAGTTTGTATTAGCTGATGCATTACCATCCAACTGTAATTCTGTTGCACCTTGGTATAATTGTCCGCCATCAGGCAATGTTGTCATTGTACCGGCGTTACTGTAACCTAATCCAGGAGGTGCCAATGTACTCCAAACCACAAATCCATCTGGATCTGTGATAGTCATTGCAAAAGAACCTCTGTGGCCAGAAACTGCAACATCACCTGGTACTGCTGTGCCAGTAACTGCCCATCCAATGTTTGTATTGCCTGTTGCAGAAATTGTAGTAGTTCCTATATATGTTTTCTGATACACATTTGTTAAACTCGTTTGGCCTACCTCTTGATAACCAATAGATGTTGCAACCACAGTTGTTCCTGTAGTAGCAGATCCTCCGCCAATTTTAACATCCGCTGAATTGTCGGCTGCAATACGGAAAGTATATGTGCCAGTTTTAGTGAAATTAACAGGTAAGAAATATTGGAATGTTGTTACTGTTGCTGAAGCAGAACCCCACACACCATTTTGATTCAAAAAGGTTGAATATGTGCTTACTGCTGGAACTTTATAGAAGTTCTGTGATGTTGGAACAGTACTTGTTGTGAATCCACCACCAACACCAGAAACTGTGCCAGTTGTATGCATTTGATTCAATACGGAACCAGAAATTGTACCTGAAGCAGTTGATGAAACAAAATCACCTGATGAATTAAAATAGGCATTTGTTAAAGTTTGTGTGTTTGAAACAGTGCTTGGTACACCAACAAAAGTAGACATATACAATCTTACTTTTGTTGTACCAGTGTATTTCATGATACCTATAACACGGCCAATTGCATAAAATTTTTGTGTTGCTGATTGGTAAAAACCAACAATATCATTTTCTAAGAAAGTTCCAGTTGTAGATGCCAATTCAATGACATTTGGTTGTCTCATCCATTTATTGACACTTGTTCCATCAAACCACGCTTTGATTGGTGTATTAACCAACATACCTTTTGTACGCACAATAATTTCTTGTGGTCTAATGAAAGGCGACACAACATTATTTGTAACAACACCTTTATTTGTGGTCATTGCGGTGCCATTGGGAGATGCTGTCTGTTGATTACCTTGGTTGTTATATGATAGGTTATTAACAGTTGGTGTTACTCCAATTAAACTTTTTGTACCAGGAATTGATTGCCAATCACCAGCTGTTATTAAATTTATACCATTGGTAATCTGATTGTGTTGTAAATTAGGATCATTAGTTAAAATTGCAGGAGTTTCAATAGAATTACACCAGTTATCTACGGATGGTGTTAATGTTTGTACACCTTCATATATTACAACTGAGAATGGATTTGCACTTATAGTTGAACTTGCCAGTGGTTGTGTAATTACATTTGCTGATGTGTATGGCAATGTAAAGATGTTTGAATTTGTTCCTGCAAATGAATTAATTCTAACTCCATTTGTGTTTGCCAATGTACCAAGACTGGCCAAAACCCAAGGATTTTGTAATTGAAAATTGGTAACGCTGGTAATTGGAGTCAATTCTTTTGTTCTGATATTAATTTTGGCACTGTAATTTGGACTAAATGTTTCAGCAACACCAAAAGAACTGAAATCATCCACCAAAATACCATTCTTAAATCTATTCAAACCATTTGCGTCAGGAACTTGTAGTGCATTTGCATTTTGTTCCAATAAACTCAAACTGGTATAGTATTCAAGGTGGTTTATTCTTTCTTGTAAGCCGGTAATATCACTCTTTGCCCAACGTTTATGTGTTACTCTCTGAATTGAAAGATTGGTTACATATTTCTTGTATAACATCGCACCTTCACCTGGAACATATGTTGTATATGGATCAAGTGAAATATTGGCCAACAACAATGAACCTTTTGGTTCAACTGGAAATTCAGGGGCAACAGATGGAGTTCCTTCCACGAATTGGAAGTTACCGTCTTTTGTTAATATCAATTTATCTTTTCTACCCAAATAATATGAATATGCACTTGCAAAAGAAGATAAATCATTAGGTATCATTACACCGTGTGTTGTAGATCCTGATGCTCTGTAGTTCCAAATGTATGCTGTTTGTCCATTTTGTCTTGATGGTCTAAAGTCAATACAATCCCTTAGGACATATAAGTTTCCATTTTTGGCTGTATATGTTTCACTATAATCATTATCTGGATATGATGCCACACTAAAATAACCATCGCCGGCGGCATGTGAATAGTGGTTGTAAACTACCAAAATATTACCAGCTGGTTTTGCAACGCCTGGTTTCAATTTGATGGATGCATGGTCATAGAAGTTATCTCTTTGGCCATTATCAAGTACAAACCGATTACTTACATCAGTGTATCCAGATATATTTGTTGCACCATTAGAAATGGTTGTTGCTGAAGAACCAGTATCATAGATTGCTGTAATTGTTTTGACATCGGTTACATATAGTGAAAGTGCTGAGTAAGAAATGTTGGCCGCAGGAATATATGTTTGACCTGTAGCTACTTTAATATTTGTTTCAGTTACTGTTCCCAATGTACCGGCTGTTGTTAAAGAACCAGTAGTCACGGTTTTTGTTTTTAATACATCATTTGTGCTACCATCAACATACATATTTGCAATAATATTGACACCTGTTGTGCTACTTGTACCATAAGTTAAAGATGTAAGTATTGCAGCTGTTGATGAAGTAAGTGTTATATAATTTGAGTTATTGGAGAAATCTAATACATCTCCTTTGTTGTCAATCACAGTAAACAACTGTTTAAATTGTTCACCATATATTGGTACATTTAAAGAACCTTGGAATTGTGTTCCTGATGGTGCAGAAATTGATAATGTATTACTGCCGGCATTGAACCCTTGATTTGACCATCTAATTGTAGAATAATAAGTTGGGTTTGTTATTGTTGCAACATATGGATAACCAACTTGAAAAATCATTTCGGGGCCAGTTGTGTCCCACAAAACAGTATCGCCGGTTGTAATAGAATTTATTTTGCCTGCAACATTCACATTTGTGTTTGCTGTTAGTGCATATGACGAAGAACTCTTTTGTACAATAGATTCTACATCAGCTGTAGAAAAAAGTAAAGCAAAATTTGATGTTGTATCCGGTGTAATAGAGAATGCTTGACTTACAGTTGCAGTTCTTGTTGTACCATTCCAATCTGAAATGGTTCTGATTTGACCAACACCTGTACCAGATGTGATTGATATAGTTGCTTGGTAATATGCATCAGTTACGGTAGACCATTTTCCACCAGCGGATGGATAGAATGCAATAGTTGTTGATGTAGCAGTTGCTGCATTGCCTGTTAATGTTTGTGTATTAATATCATTAACATAAGTATGCCAGATATAATTTTTTGTATTAGTACTTGTAGAAGATTGATAGTCTAGATTTCTAATGAAACCACTACCAACTAATGTTGAATTATATGTAGATGTGTTTGTTGAAACAATATTTGCTGTTGTTACACAATGTAAATCAACTGCTGGCATTTTTGTTATATCAAATAAACCAGTCAATGAGTCTGTAACAAAATAACTACCGTAATCCATATACACAGAGTTGGTGTTCAAACTTTTTGTTGTTCTTGCACGGTTACCTGTTAATGTAATCTGAGATTGGTTTTCCACCCTGTACCCTTGTACATAAGCCAAACCTTTACCAATGGTTAAATCGTAGTAAGCATCATCTGTTCCGTTTTTACCGCCATGTTTCATTGGTGTCAAATTAAAATCATTAACGATGTAGTCACCGTTGGTTTCATAATCTCTCTTGGCAATGTAATCATTGATTTTGGAATAAACAGTATCATTTATTTGCTTGATGATTGAACCATTATCAATTCTAACCAATTCGATAAACTGGTCATCATTTCCAATATCTAATGGCAATGCTGTCAATGTTAATTCAACAACATAACGGTCTGCACCTGGTGACTGATAGTTTGTTGCACCAATGGCCGGGTCAAGTAATGAAGAATCATTGATGTAATCATAAATGGTTTCAGTAATATTGAGACCAACTCTATATGATGGTGTGTTACTATATTTACCTAAAATGATTGTTTGTGGCTGCACAGAAACAAAATTACCAATAGAATACTTACTGTATGTTCCATCATCGTTTTGTGTATTTGAATATGAATAACCATTCACCACATAGAAAACACCATCAGAAATGGATGCCACAGAAGAAAGACCCGTTGCGCCTGTTGTTAATAGTGTTGCGCTAACTGAATTGTCAGTTGTAAAGATTGCATTACCATTTGTAAATTGCACACCAGAAAGGTATGTAACCACCAATGTAGGAGGATCGCCTGCGGCCAAATCTGTACCTGTTGTTTCAGCAGTTGCTACAACCTTGGCAAGAATAGTACCTGTTGAATCTTGTATGATTTTATTTAAAAAATTACCAGCAACCAAATTAGTAGAGTTAACCAATTTTAAATAATAACAATTCAAATTGGTTGTAACTTTACCACCAGAAACTGGAGTGTTTTGTGAGAAGATGTTATCAGCAAACTTTGAAATTTGACTTTGCAAAATAGTTTGTGCTTGTGTCAACTCTCTGGCCTGAACCGCAAAACCAGGTTTAAAAAGAATACGATGAAAGTTCTTTGATGGATCAAAGTCATCATAGTAGGGGTCAACATTAAAATTTAAAGCCATTTTTATCCTTTTAGTAACCTAGAACAAATCTAAATTGTTCTATTCCGTCTGAACTTCTTTGCACACCTGTTCTATTTTCAATGAATGCTAGATATCCTGAATTTAACACAAAATTTGGGGTATTGTACGACAACAAAGTTCTTGCGGTGCCAGATACTTGACCATATAATGTTGCATTTGTCGCTATTGTACCTGATGTATTTAGAACTTTAACCACATTGGTTGAGGTATTAAAACTCAATACCAAACCAGAAAATGTAGTATTTGATGAACTTGATCCTTGATATATAAATTCATCGTTTGTATACACACCAAAACCAGGTGAAACAATGATGTTTGTTGTTGTACTGTATATAGAATCATCTGCCAGAGCTGGACTTAATTCAATAGTTGTTGGATTAAATATCAATCCTACTTGGTGATAATCCACATCAGTTGGAATAACACCGCCTTCCGAACCATTAAATTCAACTGTATACATTACATTAGAACATCCCAACTCAGTCAATGGGTCTGAACCATGGCCACCAACTGGCGACACTGTTGATTCAAAAATTGCACCATCACCTGAACTGGATACTGCGGTTATATTAACGAAAGTATAATTGGAACCTGGTGAAGTCACAACAACATTTTGAATTGTACCTGCGGCCACATTGGCAACGGCCGCAAAACCAGTTCCATCACCAGATGCAACGATTGTTACTGGTGCATTCGCTGTATCATATCCAGTACCACCATTGATTACATTTACAACATCTATGTTGCCGGTGCCGGCAGACCAAAGTAATGGGTTAGGTGTATAGTCTTTAACAGGTATTGGAAGCCAACTTGCGTCCATAAATTTTAATTTAGCACCAATATCTATTGTGTAGATATACTTCCATTGATAACCATCTGGTCCTGTGTATATATTATTTGTACCATAAGAACCAGGTTGGAAAAAAGGTTCATAGGTGGAAGCAATTTCGTTATTATTCCACAAACATTTGAAAACTTGGTCGTATTTGTTTCTCACATAATAATTGTAAGAATTGTTTCCGTTTACATCTTGTTCAGTAATATTAATATCATCACGGTAATAATCATAGATGATACCAGAAGTCCAATCAACTCTTTGAATTACTGGAGAAATTGAACCTGAATTTATATTTTTAACAGCAAAAATATTTTTAAAGATTTTCTTTATCTCTTTTGGTGTCTCTATTGGTACGACCGGCGCATTTTCATCTGGCCATGGGTCTACCTTGGCCAAGAAACAATAGATTGATGCAATAGGACTAGTAATTTTAGGTAGTATGACAGCGACAGGAGAGTAATATGCCTGTCTTATTTGTGCAACCTTTGCGGCCGAGGTGAGAATATTTTTATTTGCCATAGTGTTCTATTTATTAAGCGTGTACAACGGATACAAAAGTATTTGCAAGGTCACCACTAATATTAAAGTATTTTAAATGAGCACAACTTGTTGCTGGTATAGTAAATGTTGTGGAGTTTGTTGTTGAATTGAGTGCAGTTAAACCATGTGTCACAGTTCGATTGCTGCCTCCAATATTAACCAACCACAACTCGACACCTTTGCCAGAAAGAAAATTACTATGTGTGACTGTTAAATCTGCAACTAAGTTGGCCTTAATCATAGAGTCTGTTGCATAATTAATTGCAATTGTTGTTTGATTACCAGCTGGTACCCTTGTTGTGTATACAAACCCTTTTTGTGGTTCAACATTACCTGTAATTGTCAAATCACCAGCAAATGTACCTGTTGTATTTGCAAGCGCACCTTGCGCCAATGATGATGCCGTATTGGCTTGTCCATAAGCTGCCTGACCTATGATTGTTGCAACATTAGCCTGTACATAAGCAGCAGTACCAATGATTTCCGAATTGGCTCTACCGTAAGCTGATTGTGCAATGGTAGTTGCCGTATTAGCCTGTGTATAAGATGCTTGTGAAAACGCTATAGGGTTCGCTGCTGTATTTTGCATACTACCATCACCAAATTTAAGACCAACGCTGGTAGTTAAAACACCTTTAACGCTAACATTGGCCAATAAATTATAACCATCCCGAGTAATATAACCTCTTACATTATCACTCATGGTACCACCAACCATGAATACAATATTTGCGTGATGGGATGCGGTACCTATTATTAGGTTGCCTGAATATCCAATATCGGTTGGTCCATGTACATACAAATATCCGTCATAAGGTTTAAATGCAGAATAAGTTTCTTGGTCATTATAACTTTTACCATCAATACCCATGTCAATAAAACTATTAGCATTTGTTGAATCGCTGGTTGATGCCACATAATCTGTGGATCCAGATCCTGTAAAGTTTTGTAAATTAACTTGCAAGTAACCGCCAGAGTTTCCAGAAAATTGTGCAGCAACATTAGAATAAAGAACTGGATTTAATCCAACATTCAACACCTCGTTTGAATAAAGTCCCTGTGCCAGCGTATGACCAGTAAATTTACCAGTTACACCGGTTGGTATATCAACAGCAACAAACAAAGTGTTACTTGTATTTGCATTAAGTTGAGAAATTAAAGCTAATTCTGATATTTTTACCGTACTCATTTTTTACCCCAATAGGATGATGCTGCCATCTTCTGTTGTTAATAATTGTCCATTTTCTGTTGTCAATTGTGGAACATATTGTGTTCCCAAAGGTCCAAAGATAGTTACATTTGTTTGTGCAGAAAGAGTTCTGTTAACTGCCAACAATGTATTGCTTGTGGTTATGTTTGCATTTGAACTCAAGTAAATCTTGCCGCCGGCCCAATCAACTGATGTAACTGTTCTTGTATTGCTTGTATTGCTTCCAATTAGAATTCTATCACCAGCAAACACAATGTCCTTGATTGGATATGATGTGTTACTGTAATTTCCATTGTTAACTATGTCATAGTTCTTAGTTACTGATAGTATATTTATGACATTGGATGTGGTGTTTGCTGAAACATATGCAACATTTGCAAAGGTCAACCATGTATTTGTTTTTAATGTGACTGTATTGGCCACAGAATTAATTGACTCTACTTCAGCATGTATGTTTGGACCATTTACTGGAACAATTTGAATGTAACTATTTCCGAATACAAAACTGGCCAAGTTGGCGCTGGCTAGGTTGTTAAATTTAATTATGTTGTTGCTTCTGTTGGTAAAATCAGTTACCATTGTAACAGAAGATGATGAGTAACCCGTATAATTTTCTAACAACTTACCTTGAGTAACCGCTTCAAAACCATGTAGAGTCACAGTATTATTTGAATTCATTGCAAATCTACCGATAACTTTCATACCGGTTGGATGTAGAAGGTTCAATAATACATCTCTGTATTTTGCAATTTCTTTTGTTACCGTTATTTTATATGTGTAATTATTATATACATCACTTTGCAATACATCAAATGAACTTGGTTGTCCTCTAGATGTTAAGTATTGTCCTTGACCAATTACCAAACCATCCAAGAATTTTGCTGTACCTTTTGCGTTGCCATCACCATATGTTATAATACCAGAATTGTTATAAGCTCTGGTATATGTTTTACTACCAGCAACATATGTTGATACATTACCTGGATAAGGAACGGACGAACCTGCGGGAATCATATGAATATTTTTATTGTCAATATTCAATTTAATTGATGTATTTGGTGTAGAATTATAATTGAATACTCTTAGATTATAATTACTTAAATCTGGATTATTATCAATAGTTAATCGTTTAACTGAATCTACAATGGCCAAATATGATGCTGCATTTGTATTTGCACCTTGATAGACAACATCATCTTTTTGTGGCAAGTTACCAATAGAAACATTTGCAACAAGAATGTCCTGTACTTTAAATGAAACATTAGGTGTTGCAATATAATCTTCACCTGGTTCAAGTAGATTGATTGTGGTAATAGAACCTGCACGGTCAACTGAAACGGAGAATGCTGCATCTTCACCTAATATTCCTGTCACTTGTAGACTTGCATTGGCTCCATTCGCAGAAGTCACCGACAATGTTGGCAACCCTGTTTTTTTGTATCCCATTCCACCTACTGGAAAATTCAATGATGGATTGGCCACATACGATACGGATGTAATTACACCATTTGCACTGACATTAATTACATTGGCTGATGCACCTACTCCCATACCACCTGTGAAAACAATCTTATCATTTGCTATGTATCCAGTACCACCACTTACTATTTTTATCGGTGCCAAGATTCCAAGATTTGCTAAGTCAGCAACACCATAAGCTTCTGTGGTATAAAGTGATTTTGCCAGCAACACAGGCGTTTCTGTTATACCGCCACCACCATTATCTATAGATACAGAAGCTATTGGGTATGTTGAAAAGGATAAAAAAGTAAACGCATTGGCAAGTGTTGTGTTTGCATTGGCAGTATTTGCAAAATTATAATTATTGTTACCAATTGTTATAAATCGTTTGAGTTCAATACTGTTGATTGGAATAGAAACATTAGCTATACCCAATGGATCATAACCACCTTGATTGTATGTGGGTATCGTTATTATTGCACCAGGCGCTTTTGTAACGGTGATGATACTGTCTAAACTATAACCATATCCACCAGTAACCACGTTTGCACTTGTTATAGAACCAGCGGTTGTCGTTGCAATTTGTCCTTTAGCACCAACACCATCAGCGTATTGTAAACCACCATCAACAATAACTGGGTCGCCTGGTTGGTACAACAAACCCCTATTCTTTGCGTCAATATTCAATTGACTAATTTGTCCTACAACTTTACCCCGTAGTGGATAACCATTGTATAAAATTGTTTGATTGTTGTTATCAACTACACGGATGTATTCACCAGACTGAAACAACCTTCCAATATTTGAAATGAAGATTTCAATTTTTGTTCCAGCTAGAACTGTATTCTCTACAGCCGCAATAGACTTTGTAGTCTCACCAAATACTCTAAGGTTTTGAATTGTTAAAAAATTTGGATCAATAATACCGCCAGCAACAAACAATGTAGCATCATTTGTATCTATGTTACCTACAGGATTTTGATTGTGTAGGTAAGTTAATGTTGTTGGTGAAGGTATCGTACTGACTGTATACTTACCATTAGGTGGATATCTGTTGGTTTTTAATCCAGAAACAGTTATTGTGCCGTTGGCTGATAAGTTGTGTGGGAAAAATGTTTCAAGTGTAATAATATTATTAGAATGTTCAGCTGATTTGATGAACACTACACCACCAGCAACCTTCAAACTCTTTGTAACATACCACTCACCAGAAGATGCTTTAAGTACCGCATCTTTAGTATAGAAAACATCAAAATCAGAATTGAAAAGTATTCTAAACAGTAATTGATAAGATGCAGGTGTACCTTTTGAATGGTATAATTGTTTTGCAACCTTAACTGTTTCTTGTTTGCTTAATAAAGTATCTTTTGGAAAATTAGGAAGAAAATCATTGACAAAATAATCTAAAAATTCATCTGTTGTTGTGTCAATATCTTTATACGATAGAAGATTTTTGGACCTGTTTGTTACTTGCCCTTCTTGTTCCATCCACTCATAATATGCCTTTAAGAATAAAGAAAAATTTGCATAGTCAGGGTTATCCCGAACGAATTCGGGAAGTTGTGACGAAATTAAAAGAGAAGTTTTATTATTACTTGAACTCATGTTGTCTTAGCTATAACATTAACAATAATAGCATTAGGATCATAAGGATCAATTGTAATGATTCTATTATATGAAGATGACATGATTGTTGTTGTAGGATTTGCAGTTATTGTTAATTGACCCAAATCATTATCAATTGCAACAGGACTAAATGAATTCAGTTCAATAATACCATTAACATAATCAATTGTACCTGCATTGGTATTCAAAATAGTTTTTACAAACTGTGTATTATTATAGAAAGTTCTTAGTGTACCATACTGACCTTGCAATGTAACAGTGGCTGCACCAAGTTTACCTGTTGTGTCGCCGGCCGCAGGTGCAATTGCAACAATTGCACTTGTGTAATTATTGCCCGATGCAGTGACTGTAATTGCTTTGATTGTTCCGTCTGTGTTGATTGTGGCCACGGCCGTTGCGCCGGAACCATCACCTGATATTGTAACTGATGGTGTGTACTGATAACCAAAACCTTTATTCAAAAGAGAAATAGATTCTGCACCACCTGTTGCTGACGGAACTTCTTCAACAAAAACACCAGGAACTATGATTGCTGGATTTTCTAAACTTCTAAATTGTAATGAAGGTGAACTGTTAACACCACTTAAAAACATTCCTTTTTGTAGTGGCACACCATAATATAATTTATAATCGGTAGGTCTTGATAAAATTGAATAGATTTTTTTCTGTAACTGAATAGAAATTTCATTCGTGATAATAGAATTATCAACCGAACTGATTGCGTTATTAAAAAGATAAGAAGAAAGTGTTGAGTTAAAAGTATTCAGTGAAGATTCCGCAGCATTAAAAATTGCTGTTCTTACACTTTGACTTATTTGATTTGCTGTTAATGTTGTTTTCTTTGGATCATAATAAACATTGGCATTAACTTTAATGTATGTATAATCAGGATCAACAATTGTAGGTTGAATTGTCATAATAGATATAGGTTTGATAACATCTTCAATCAACCTATTCTTTTGTGTCAATGTTAGATTATAACCACCAGATGGTTTCAAAGCTACAAATATTTGTCCGTATACTGGCGGAACATTTTCTTCTCCACCCCAAACATTAACCGCATCAAAAGAATAACCTAAAGTATTTTGTTGAATTGCTGTAATGTAATCCTCTTTGGTAACTGCACGCTTTTGCGCTGAGTAATTTTTTGGTGCTTGGAATTTAATTGAGGCAATACTTTCTTTGGCATAACCCTGTGATGTTTCTGAAACAGGATCAACTCTCGCATCAGCATATCCGGATACAGTATCCATTAAAACAAAACTGTTTGCTTTCTCAGCTGCTGTGCCGGCAGTTACAATATATGTTAATTGTACAATATTACCGTCTTTTAATTTTTTACCGAGTACACCCGTACCAAAATATATTTCATAATTACCGTTCAATCCTTCTTGTAGGAAATAAACAAGAGAACTGCCATTTAAACTTGCATAATTAGATGCTTCAGTATAAATTTGATAAGAACTATTTGAAGAAGAATCGTTTACTTTAACTTCCAATGTGGAGGTATCTACATTAGTGTCTGTTATTTTAAAGGTATAATTAGGATTAGTTGTTGAATCTACCAAATATGAATATGTTGCTGGTGTACCTTGTTTAATGGTAACATTAGTAAAGAATGCTTCTTGATTGTTTACTGGAACTGTAACTGAATCTACTGTTGTGAATGTATAATGTATTCCATCAACAGCTTCTGATAGAAAATTTGTATATTTTGGCATATTCAAGAATTGTTCATTAGGATTATACACCGTCACTGACAAATTTATCACAGCCTGTGGTGCCACTGCTGACTTTGGTGTGTATCCCAATAATTTTGCTTGTGAAACCACTGAATTTCTGACCAATGCAGTGTCCAAGAACATTTCATTGGCAACCATATTCAAGTAATATGCATTATATTGCGTGTTATATGCCAAAACATCTAAAAGAATGTTTAATGCAGAACCATCATAGTTGTAATCTTTTAGAGTGTCTTGAGATTGTAAATAGGTTTTTAGATTGTTCTTTATTGTGGTAAAGTCCAAGTCTGTTATTTTAATATTTGAATTAGCACCAGCCATTTTATCTATTTCTCTCTAAAAGGAGTGTTACTGTTGTTGGTATTGTTGCATTTTCCAAGAAAAAACTTAAATAAAGATTATATGCATTTTTATCTGGTAACGGTGTGACTATTATTTCATTTAAAGAAGCTCTTGGTTCATAATTTTGTATAATTGTTTTTATTTCACGCTTCAGAGATTCAGCCGTCATTGGTGTCATCAATTCAAACAACAAAGTATTAAGATTTGAACCTAAATCGGGGTTCCATAGTCTTTCATAGTGATTTGTCAACAATAAGTTTCTTATAGAGCGTATAACCGCCTGTGCATCATAACTCAGCGCAACATCACTCGACACCGGTTTTTTGGTGAACGAGAAGTCTATGTCTGAGTATATTTTTTGTAAGGTTGCCATTCTTTATTTATGTCTAAAAGTAAAACGCTTTTTTGGAATTTCGAAGCTGTGGGAGAAAATTCTTAGGCCGGAACGCAAAAATTCGAATTTTAGGTATTTGCATTCAACCTTTCAAGCAATTTAGGTGATCCTATCACTTCTTGTATTAACTGATTTTCTGATTGTCCGGCCCCATTAAATTGGGTAGCTACAGAATAATCAGCAAAAACAGCAGCACAATTCTGATAAAAAGAGGTATCACTTGTTCTACATCTATACATTGTGCTATAAATTTTAGCCATATTACTGTCTAAACTTTGAGCATCTGTTAGGCTTATGGATGAGTTGTTTCCAGTCAAACTATTAGTCAGTGTGGTCAATAAAGGGGTTGTATTTGCAATCAATGAATTTAATGTGTTTGCTGTATAAAGGCTAGTAAAACAACCCATAATAGGTGAATTATTTTGCACTCCATCAGATTGGTAAGAAATATATGACATCATTTTACCATATCCTATCGCTAATTGATAGTGTGGTGTAGTAGTATCTGTTCCCATACTAACCATATTGGATAAACGATTGGTAATATAGGTAAAGTTATCACATTCTGAAATGATACTTAATGCGGTATTAGAATAACTAATAAGTATTGCAGTATTTTTTGTATTTGACAAAAAGGTTGTGATAGTGCCTGTGGTTCCAGTTAATGGAGTATCATTTGCCATCTGACTCATTGTATTGGCAGTAGTATTTACATTAATTATTGTGGTGGCCACTGGATTCTGAAAATATCCTCCAGTATTTGCTTCTGCAACATCTTTTGTTTGCCAGGTATTTAAAAATGGCGGCATCATCTTCATTTGCTTCATGACGCTATCATCCAATGGCTTTACAGCAATGTCTGCTATTGGATTTGATCCATCAAACCCCATTCTTCCGTATATACTACTCATATTATTCCTATCATACTAAATTATACATTGATTTCGGTGATTGATTCGGTACCACTTGGACCTTCTGGTGTTGGATGTATGTGTAGTGACCTCAATATTCTATTAACAATGTCACTTCCAATAATTGAACCATTTGTTATGGAAGTCATCATCGGCGCAGTCATACTTATAAAAGAGGTAATTGATCCTATACAATTAATTTGCAAGCTTGCAGCATACGGAATTCCAATAGATAATCCTCCAAGCACAGTAACAAATCCATCTCGACCCGCACTTACACCAGTTCCTGCATCAACTCTGGTTTTTGATGTTATTATTTTTGCCATTATTAGACCCGAAACATCCAAATCACCTTTGAGTTTGATTCTTCCTGTTTCTACCTTAAAGGTATGTAAAGGAGTTGTTCCTGCAATTAACCTTACATCACCAAGGCCTGTAATTGTAGTAAGACCATTTATTGTTTGGTTGTAATTGCCTTTGATATGTTGAGTATAATTACCATCAATCATTTCATGTTTATCACCGGTAACATGCATATTAACATCACCATAAACGGTAATATTCAATTTTTTGGCATTATTGCCATCATCAACACCAATGGCAATATTATGGTCACCTAGTGTAATTGTGTATCCATCACCAACAATTTTGTGTACCTGGTCACCATTAGGATGCATTTCCAAGAAAGTTCCTAATCTATGTTGTAAACGAATACGCTCTCTTGTAGGTGTATCGTCCATCTCAAAAGAATGTCCGCCTATGGTTTGTGTAATATTATTGTAAGGATATACTGGTGGATTATCTAACGTTGCAGCTGATTCTGGTTCACTCCATGCAGCTATAAAATCTGGTTTAGGTTGAACAGTCGTATTATCACCAGATGAAGATACTGATGTTTTTGTTATCTGAGTTATTATACTAGATTGTGTTGTGGTTATGTCTGGTGGTGTGTCTGCCATTATAATATTCCCTTTACGGACTGGTTCCTAAACTTACTGAATTTGCTGTTATTTCAGTATAAGTTTTTGTTATAGTATCTAGGTGTTCTTGAAACGCACCAGAAACAGTTGTTGGATCGGTATCACTTAGTGCGGCCACAACACCAGCTGGAATATCAGAAGATGTTTGTGTCGTTTTTGCAGCATCCATAAGTTGGTTACCAGCTGCTGTGAATTCGGAAGCAATACTGTTCAGTTGTGCTTTTGATAGATTTCCTATTTGTTCTGGTATTGATTTTATAGTATTTGCTGCTGTATTTAATGCTGCTTTAAAGTTATTAATACACTGCTGTAACATAGCTTTAAATTTATCAGGTAGTGAGTTAATCCATGCAATCAATTGTTGTATTTGTTGTATAAAAAATACCCATGTCAAAACAATTTCAACTGCTTCAGCAATTTCTTTTATAAGTTCATTGATATCTAATACTATACTTTTACCCAAAGACCAATAATAAGAAAACACACCACTTGGATCAAATGATATCACCTCAAGTATTGCATCAATAACTGCTCTTATAGCATCCATGGCCTTTTTGACCAAGCTACGAAGCATATTTGTTGCATTCATTTTTGCATTTTTAATTGCATTTGTGATTGCAGTTATTGGATTTGTAAGACCAAGTAATAAATCAAAATCAAAATTAAAGATAAATTTGAAGTCACAAGCGTGAGCCAAATTATTGTTTAACAAATCTATGGCCGAACCTGGTAAAAAACCTCTGGCCAATTGTGGTGTTGTTTGTACTCCACTTTTGTTTGATAATTGTGAAAATGGTGAATTTGGCGGAAGTGTTTCTACATATCTAAAATTAATTAATTCATAACTGCCCAAATTTACTGATGTTTCTTTTGTCATTTGCATGATTATACTCCGGAAGCTGTGGAAGTACCATAAGGATTTGTTTCAGCCGCATATGCAGGAAGAACACCCATCATTATGGGAAACTGGCCAGACGAACCGTCCATAAAGAATCCTACTACCCAATCTTGTAACTCAGGTACAGAGAATGTGTTGCGAGCATTTAGTGGTAATATAGGCACGGCCCATGGTAAATCCTCAATTGGTATTGTCATTTCTGGAGAATTGGTGCCATCTGTGTGCCATCCAAATATACGAACTTGACATCGACCCAACCCAAGTGGATCCATTCTATTTTCTACTGTACCCATCCACCAAATAAAACCATCTGTTCCTAAAAAATTTTGCATTATAATATCATCCTTGAGGTGTACTTTCTTTAGCCAATTCCAAAACTGTTTGATAAGTTGTAGGTTGTCCTTGGAATAAATGCCTTACAGCGGTTACCAAATATTTACCTGAATATAATTTATCCATTCCCTTTTCACCAGTCAAAGATGGTAGATTGAAATTAACAACTTTTCCAGCAGTTACAAATGGATCACCAGGAATTCGAATTTTCACAACTGTATAGTTAGACAAAGAAAGTTGTGCTGTTCTATTGGGTACGAATGCTTCCAAGAATATATCTGGTGAAACAGCACCCCTAGGAATGTAAGATTTTAACTGTTGACCTGCATTAGATACACCCATTTTTAAACAGCCATTATATGCTTTGTTTTCAGTTACACCTAATCTGTTTTGTTCTGTTATCAAAGGACTGATAGGATTTAAAGTTGTTTTAATGTCATTTTTATAATCAAACACTGTTGAGGTAACTGTTCTTGTTAATGGATCCAAAGAAATCAATCTATTAGTAAATGTACCTGAACTTATTTCTCTTAATGTATCAAAGGCCTTTACGAACTGATAATCAAGTATAGAAATTACATCTTCTGATGCTGGTTCAAGTTCTGTTCTTATGTTCTGTTGTTGGTATTTGTAAGTTCTATAAACATTATCTTCATACATTGAAGCAAGTGATTTAAAAAAGAATCCATCTTTTGTTTGAAAGAACAACATATCTGCCAACTTTGTATTGCCATTACTTGCTCTCGGCCTAGCGTAATTTGACAACCAACTGATAGCTTCCAACGGTTTAATTGTTGGTAGAATTATATTATAAACTCCAATTGTTGGATATATTTTATTTCTTTTTTCTAGTGGTATTCCCAAACCAGTTTTCATAATATCATCTATCATCTCCGATATTTGCATACCTTTATATGATTTTGTCATCTTTGTTTGTTCGGATAAAACCAATTCTTCAGAACAAAAATACAATGTAATAAATTCTAAAGATTGGTTACCAACTGGATCTCTCTTTGGTATTGAATATAATCTGAAAATCAAAGGACTATTTTGATAATCTTTTGTTTTACCAAAAGTGATGGTAATAAGTTCATTACCCATCAGATTTAATCCTTCTATAAGACCAACACCATCTTTAAGCTTCACATAACCAGACATTACAAAACTGTAAATGTCCTCAAATAATGACATATCCACCATCAAATAACTAATATCATAGTTTTTACCGGTACTTGATGTGATACTCAATTCCGTGATTGCTGCGTCTTGTGGGAAAAAATAGCCAGAACCTGGTGTCATATTATGTACCCATCAATTTACGAAATTCAACTTCAAGTCTGTCTGCATAATTTTTATTCAAAATCTTTATATTTCTTTTAGATTCATTTGAAAGGTATTCATATGCAAAATTATCTACAGCACTTTTTGTTATATCCACGATTACAGGTTCTGTATTTGTTATATATGTTTCGCTTGATGCATTTAAACTATTATAAGAATCTTCGTCTATAATGAATGTTTCGGTTGTGACTGTTCTTGTGGTGACGCCTGTTTTGGTTACAATTTTTTCATAGTGATGTATTTCATTCGTATGTGATTCGCCATATTTTTGAATTAAATAATCATTAAAAACAGAACTTGTTAACGGCCAATCCCATTGTGGATCAAATGCTTGATTAGACATTAAAACAATCCAAAATTTCTCCATGTCATCATAATATTTGTGTGCAATAATTTCTGGTGTATCACCCTCTTGTATATCATAAGTATAGAAAATCAAAGGATCATTCAACATACTTGAAACAATATTAACTCTGGCTAATAGATTTGTAACTATTTGTGTTGATTGAGTATCACTAATAGCTAATTTTGGTAACATTTGAAAGTATTTCATTTTAGTATCCTGCCTCAATCGCTGTACTGTCGATAAGTTCAATTTCTTTGAAGTTTAAAGTTAAAGTTGTTTGAACTGGTGTACCATCATCAAATGTTGACCATGTGCCATTTGGTGCATAATTTACTCCAACCTCAGTCAAAACACATCTTTTCAATTGAGGTATGTTTAGATTTACTGAGTTGCCGTACATAAATTTTATTTCAAATACGCAAGGAGGTGTAAAGAAAAAACCTAATGATTTGTTAATTATTGTTGGCGCTGAATTTTTTCTAAAAGCCTTTATAATTTCTTTTATTTGTGTAGATTCTTCTTTTGAATATGGTGTAAGTGTAAAAGACATACTAAATGTTCTAAAATCTATACCTTCAAATAATACTTGTTCTTGTGGGTTAAAAACATAACCCATTGAATTGAGAGCAACCCTCATTGCTGGGTTTTGTAGAGTTGATTGTACCATTGATGGAACTTTACCTAGATATGGAATTGAAGCAGCGGCCTCTAGTGCTCCTACTTGATTGTAGTGAGCAGATTGAGAAAATTCAGCAGTGTCTGGCATGTATAAGGTTATTGTGTCTTTAACAACACCGTATTTTGTTTTTCTAGCATCCAATGCTGCTCGCATTGTATTTGTAAATGCATCTGGACCACCAGAAATCACACTCTGCATACCTTCCACAACTGCATTTCCAGCCAATTGAGCAGCCGTTGTTACGCCTGCCAACACGCCGTCTGCGCCTCCAACCTTTTCCTTGGCTGCTTTTAATATGGCAGCCGTTTCATCAACTACCACCATACCTTTTTTGTACTCGTCCACTATAAAATTTCCAACAGTTTTAAGTGGATCAGGATTTGATTTTACTGGTATTGCAGCAAACACTACCGCATGTTGTTTTTGTTCCGAACCTACATCTCTTGGATATGAAAGTGAGTTGTATGCATATTTTTTATCTCTGTACAAATCGGTTAAAGGTCCTGTTTCTTTGAGAAAATCTGTGGTAGGAGCCCAATACAGTCCATTCCGTGTAGGAAGTTTACCTGTTTTACCAGTTATAGTATCCAGCACGTTCTGCTTGGTTTCTGTAATATTGACTGCCATCTTTGTCCTTGTTATAAAAATCCGTTATATATTATTTATGTTGTTTCCAAATAAAAATTTTATAAATATTCAGAAGATAATAATTTGAATTATATAATGATGAGTCGTGTTTCTAGAGGATTAGCAAAAAGTCATAAAGGATATACTACACCATGACAAAATACCTTCAAGGAAAATATATTGTTAGGAATAAAAAAAAATATATGGGTGACCATAATAATGTTGTTTATAGGAGTTCTTGGGAATTAAAATTTCTTGCCTGGTGTGATAATAATCCAAATGTTGTTGAATTTTCATCGGAAGAAATTGTAATTCCTTACAAATCTCCGGTGGACGGAAAATATCATAGATATTTTGTTGATTGTTTTGTCAAAGTAAAAGATAAAAGTGGAAATGTGAAAAGTTATTTAATTGAAATAAAACCAAAGAAACAAACTAAAGAACCAGAACAACAAAGGCGAGTTACCAAAAGGTATATCACTGAGGTTACTACTTGGGGTGTCAATCAGGCCAAATGGAAAGCCGCAACTGAATATTGTTTAGACCGTAATTGGGAATTCAAACTGATTACGGAAGATCATCTAGGCTTGTAACTAAATAAGTCATGGCTACAAAACCCTCATTACTCACCACACTTGCTGAACAAAAAACTGCTGCTGAATTGCAGACGATGAGCCGTGAGTCATTGAAGTGGCTTGTACAGAAAGTTGCAACACTCAGAAATCCATTAGCAATTTCTGTTCCAATGACCAAAGAAAAGGGTAGATTTATACCAAAAGGTGCTAGTCCACAACCAAAT
>Ga0181357_1000103_pt1 | contig 26877 bp, 24 predicted proteins | sample Fa13VDMM110DN_FD_130094 | JGI IMG/M metagenome (GOLD analysis project Ga0181357, IMG submission 130094) | Freshwater viral communities from Lake Michigan, USA - Fa13.VD.MM110.D.N | ecosystem: Environmental > Aquatic > Freshwater > Lake | place: USA: Michigan | collected 2013-09-24 | reverse complement strand
TAAACAGATGGAAGAAACTGCAAGTATTTTAAGACAAGGTAATTTATTATTTGAAGAAATGGGCGATGCTGTCGTCGTTGATAATTTTGAAGATGCAAAGAAGATTTTGAAACTGGTTGTTGTGGCGAGAAAGTTTGCTATACGATTGAACCGAGATTTAAAAAGGTTGAAACAGGGTATATCATATATAGATTTGGCGATTTTTGCAGATTTACAAACCGCATGGAAAGAATTAGGAAGTGTTTTTGATGTTAGTGCAACATATTTAACAAATATAGATATTGAATTGGTTGGAGATGAAGAACAAGAACAAAGATGGGCTGAAAGATTAGAAAGAGAAGCAAGGAAAGTAATAGAAGGTGCAGATGACGAAGACGAGTTTGATAGAGTGATAGATGAGGCGGAAGATGCAGATATAGAAGCCAGTATAGAACGAAGACAAAAAACACAAGAGAACTTTAAAAGAATACCTAATTTTGAAACATTAGTAATGGAATTAGTACAACTATTTTACTCTATGGCTGATCTAATGATGGAAATGAGAGTTAATTTTAACCAAGCCAGACAACAGAAAGTTTCTGCACCAGAAGAAATAGCAGATGAAAAAAGTGGTGGTAGATTTAGAAAACCGCTTTATAGAGTTGGAAATAATGTAATGAGTGCTATGTATGAATTAGATGGACTACCAAGATATATTTAAAAATATATATATAATATAAATGCCGATAATATTAGATCAGGATTTATATGATAAGGTTAAACAAGAAGCAACAACCATATATAAAAAACCGAGTGCTTATAAGAGCGGTTGGATCGTGAAAACTTATAAAGAAAGAGGCGGTAAATATGCAGAGGATAATAAACCAAAAAAACTAGAACGATGGTTTGATGAAGAATGGAAAGATATAGGAAATCGTGAATATCCGGTTTATAGACCAACAAAAAGAATAACAAAAGATACTCCTTTAACTGCAAGTGAAATAGACCCAGAACAAGCCAAAGAACAAATTAAATTAAAACAAGTAATACGAGGAGATGCAAACTTACCCCAATTTCAAGGTGGAAATATGGAAGCAACAAAAGCTCCATATTCTAATCCAATATGGAAAGTAAGTAATCCAAAAATAGCTCAAAATAAATTAAATACTTATATTGGAAATAAAACTCCTTTATTTTTATCAAATAGGAAAGATAAAAAATATATGGTTTTAGATCCTGATGGGAAAAAGGTGCATTTTGGAAATATTAACTACGAAGACTTTTTAAAGCATCAATCTTTACAGCGTAGATCATCTTATATTTCTCGTGCAACAAATATAAGAGGAGATTGGAAAAAAAATAAATATAGTCCTAATAATTTAGCTATACATGTTCTATGGTAATTTTTAAGATTTAGCGATATTATTATATTCTTAATATATATAATAATATGCCGTATGCTATGCGAAAGATTAGAGGAAAAGACCTATATAAAGTTTTTAATAGTGCAACCGGAGAAATTACGAGTAAAGGTTCAACAAAGGCAGATGCAAAAGCTCAAATCCGGCTTTTAAAAGGATTGGAAAAGAAAGAAGGCGGATCTTTAAAAGCAGACCAAATAAAAGAGGTTATAGATCTATCTTATACAAATGCGAAAGATAAAGCCCCAGATGGATATGTACTAGACAAAAGTTTAAGCGATGGAAGAGTTAAAGTTTATAAGGATTTAAACTCTAATCAAGTGATCGTAGCTCATCGTGGTTCTTCTGGTTGGAAAGATTGGTTGGATAATGCATATTACGCCACGACCGGCAATATCAAAGATAGTGGTACATATAAAACTCACAAGAAGAAACACGATAAGGCACTAGATAAATATGGAGCGGATAATGTTATATCAATAGGACATTCAAGAGCCGGTAAATATGTAGAGGAATTAAATAAAGACCAAAAGGTAAAAGAGGTTTTAACATATAACAAGGCGGTTGGAATACACGATGCATTCCAAAAGAACCCTGAAAACCAAACCGATATTAGAAGTAGTAGAGATCTTATTAGTGGTTTATCTCCATTCCAAAGTTCAAAAAATAAAGTAGTAACAATTCCATCAAATACTTTTAATTTTTTAAAGGCTCATGGAACTTCTGCTTTAAGTAGTTTAGGGAATAAACTTATTGGAAAAGGATTTAAACAAATGCGAGTTGGTGATATGCGAAAGTTTGTAAAGGCATTTAAGAAGGCAAAGTACGGAGAAAAATGGACTGGTGGTGCAAAAATGGGGAAAAAGGATTTGACCGAATTAATAAAGCCGATGTTGGAAGATGATGATATTGATGAAATGGTTGGCGGATCAGTTTGGACTGACTTTGTAAAGGAGTTTTCTGCAAAACATTCATTAAAGTATGCCTGTTCTTTATCCAAGTATAAAGAGCAATTAAAGAAAGCATATAAACTATTCAAAGAAAAGAAAGAATGGTTTGAACCGATGAAAATAGATGCAATCAGCGAAGCTAGTATGCAACCTGAAAATATTACGATCACTATTACAGAGCCAACACCAGAACCAACGCCAGAACCAACGCCTAAAAAGGTTTTACCTCCTTTAATTAGTGAAAAGGAACAACAACTCCTACAAATGAAGAAGGCGGAATTATTAGATATTTTGGAAAAAGCCGGAGTTTCTATGAAGGGACTTAAAACTATGAAAAATGCAGATTTGGTGGATAAGATTTTAGAATTAGCCCAAATAACGAAAGGTGTTAGATATTTTGATAAACCAAAAGGGGACTATATATACGATAGTTTAAAGAAGGCTCACAAATGTTTAGATGATGATAGTGTTAGTGGTAGGAAAGCTTATATATATGCACTAACGCAAACAGAAAAGAAGTTAGAAATTGAAAAAGCCAAAAGAGGAGCTGAACGAGAACCAGAAGAGATTGGATATTTAAAAAAACAAGTTGATTATTATAAAAAGGGAATAAGTGAATGTGATGCATTATTGGAGCGAGATTTTCAAAAAGAATATGAAGGTGCTGGTATTCTTTCCGGCGGAAACAAATGGACTGACTTTGTGAAAGACTATGCAAAATCATATAATACTACCTACGGCTGTGCGTTGAGTGATGTTGGAATTAAGGGTGCGTACAAACTTTTTAAAGATGGAAAAGAGTGGTATTTTCCAAAAGTGAGTGCTAGTATTGAAACCCAAACTGATCCAGAGTTTATAGAACCTGAACCAGTAGAAGCCCCTGTAAATATTGAACCTACAATCAATCGTATTGAAGAGAAAGTGAAAGAGTTGGAGCGTTTAGGTGCGTCCAAAGGTGCAGTATCATATAACGCCTCTACACTTATTACCGATATAGCATTCGTTAATCTTTTGAAAAAATATGGTGGTAAGTGTGTCGTGAATAATGTGATGAGTGCAAAGGGTATAGATTTGGGAATAGATATAAATAATAATAAATCTAATAGTGTATTATTAACCCAGCCGTACAGAGCCAAAATATTAGCAGATAAATTACTGGATTGTATAAGACGAGGTGTAAAACTTATTTGCATTCCTCTATCATTAAAGTTTGGTTCAAGTAGTACCGGACATGCTAATATGTTAGTGTATAGACCTTTTAAAAGAATTGTAGAGAGATATGAACCTCACGGATCAGCTTTCGGTAATAGTATGGTTGATAATAGTTCATTTAATAGTCAATTGAGAGAATTGTGGGAAGAAAGACTAAAACCTTATATTGGAGATGTGCGATTTAGAGAGCCAGACGAAATATGCCCTAATCCAAGAGGTTTCCAAACATTAGAAGGACAATTGAGAGGTTTGGGTGCAGAAGGCGGAGGATTTTGTAGCATGTGGTCTTTCTTTCTAGCAGAAATGGCTTTTATAAATCCTGATAAAAGTACGAAAGAGATTATAGATGAAGTATTTGAAATTACTGCAAAAGAACCGGCATATTTAAAGTCGGTTATTCGTGGATATGTTATTGAGGTAGAAAATGGATTAGATGAATTGCTTAAAACTATGGGTAAATCTGGGTTCTCTTTTAAAGGTACTGGTATAAACTCTCCATATATAAAATTAGCTGGAAGTGCTGGGGATTTTGAAGCATGGATTTTGAGCGTTGCATTTGATAGTGGAAAATATAGTGAAGCTCCGCCTCAATTTGAACCTCTCCCAGATGTAAGACTTAAAGATAAGGACGATAAGGCTAAATTGGAGGAGACCTTTTTTAATAAACTAAAATCTTTAACAAAGGATCAAATAGCGAATGTATTTGCGTTATATGGATTAAAAGCCGGTACTGGGAAAAAGGACGATGTTATAAATACACTAGTTATTGCGTTGAGTGAAGGAACATATGGTAAATATGGAGCTACTGGATTAGAAGATATTGATGTAATTTTAGAGGAAGAGCTACACAAAAAGAAGGGTGCATACAAAATAGGATTGGCTAGGTCTGGTTATTTTAGTGCAAAAAGAGATGAAAGAGAGAAAGATATAGCTAGTAAAATAGAAGGTGGATATTTTAAAATTGGCTCTCGTTCATTTGGTAAGAAACATGGCGGAAAGTTTAATCTGGGAAAGTCATTAACCAAAGGAGCGTTTGCAGTAAGTCAAGGGCTTAATAAAATTAACCCTATGATGATTGCTCTAAACAATCCAAAAAGCAGAAAGGTAATGGCTCAATCCGGCGAATTATCAAATGACTATTTATTACCGGCTGTGGTAAGTGCAGGAAAACCGGTATATGATGCTACTGCTATGGGTGCATCTACGGCTTTAACTGGAAACCCTATTGTCGGTAAAATGTTGGCGGATAGTCTATGGGACAATATGGTTGCAAATAAAGGGATAGATCCAAGAGATAGACAAAAAAGCCAAGAACTCGGTGAGTTCTCCGGTGCTATGGGAAAAGTACTAGGAAAAGCAACCGGTAAAATAGCTTAATACGAAGTATAGAGAAAAATACAAATGAATAATTATCTTTAATATGTTTTAATAAATATATTAAATAAACGAAAGTATAGAGAAATTGGGATAGTTCAAAATGAACCCTCCCTAACTATCCAACCCTCCATGAACCCTCCCTGACTGACTTTTTCAGTTGCAGGAACTTATTAAAAACATTAACCTTATTGTGTCTTATTATTTTATTTATTAAATTAATTATATGGTAAGGGATAGTTGGGAGGGTTGGGAGGGTTGTTTGAAACTTTTTGAAAAGAAAAAAGAAAAATAAAAAGATTGTAAAAAATAATTCTAAAAGGGTTTGCACCTTCCAAACCCTCCCAACCCTCCCTATCTATACTTATAAGTATTTAGAAAGAATTAATAAAAATCTAGAAAAATAATAATCTAATCATTTAGTATAATGTGCTTAAATCCTGAATGCAGATGGATCACTATGGTAGAGGACGACAAGAGTGGAGAAAAATGTTATATTCACTACAAGTTTGCAGATGACGGAACATTTGAAGAATTATTTACAGAAGGAGATAAAGGATTAAAAATATATGTGGAGATGATGAGGGATAATAAATATTTTGAACCAAAAGACTATCCCAGAGTAGAATGTCCGCATTTTGAAATAAATGGTACTTTTGAAGTGCAAGGACACAACGGAGGACACGAAAGTCATTACGCTCCCTACTATCCAGATGAACCCAAAAAAGTATATAATTATCCTAATCAAATAGCTATTGAAGCCGGTAAGCGGTTCGTGATGGATTGTGCCGGTAATATTTTGGATATGGAACAAATGCAAAGACCCATAGTAATAGAAGAAATAGTAGATCTAGATGATTATATTGATTATACTTTTGAACTATCCCAACCCTCCAAAATAGACAACTTTGCAAAAGAAAAAAACCCTGCATATAAATCTTCTAATGGGTATTAAAGTATTTAGGAAAATATATAATTATTAAATAAATAAAGAACTTAAAAATAATATAACATATTTATATAGCAAATGGAAACCCAAATTAAGGAAAAGAAAACGGCAGATATTAATAAATATATGTCGTCATATATGAAAAAAAAGTATTACGAAAACCCTACACAACACCGCAACTATAAAAACTCCCTTAACATCAGGAAGAAGTATGTAATAGATGATAAAACATGGGACAAGTACAAAGACAACTTATATGCAGTAATAACATTAAAAGAAACGATTGATGCATTACCAGAGGGGGCTTTTGAGAAGTTCCTGATGGAATACAAAACCCTTAATTTCCAGAAAAGAACGATAGACATTTAGGAAAAAATGATCGCCAATTTTTTTGATATAAATATTTAGGAATTATTTATATTAAAATAAAACATTAAGTAAAAAAAGAACTTAAACGCAAAATTATAATCTATGTATAGAATATAAGATGCAAGTTTTAGGAAAATCGCAAACTACCGAATTGTTTAAAGCTCACTTAAAGAAGTTAGATCTTACTGGTTTTGGAGGCATTAAGCTCACAACCGAATATGATAAGAATGGGAAGCTAGTGAAAAATATGGGAATAACATTACAAAAGTGGGCTAAAATTATTACAAAGGACAACTATGAAGATTACATACTAACAAAATGGACTGATAAAGCAACCGGAAAAGAAACATTTTCGCACCCAAAATCATTCTATTTGAAGACCGGCAAAGATGTAGGAGTTGTTGCTATTGATTTTGATACAACAGAAGCCTACGATGCATTCATTAAACACAACCCAGAATGCTCTGCATATTTTACACAGAAAACAAAAAAAGGCTTTCATATTGTATTTAAGTATGACGAAAGACTAAACCATAGTTGCTCTAACGACAAACATGCAAAAGAAGACTGCATGATTGATTTTAGAAGCAACGGAGGTTGTCTTATCTCGTATCCCACAAAATATTTTCACCATGAAACCGGAGAAGAATATGCATATGAAATATTTGTAGATGGTGAATTGGGTACAATTACAAATAAAATGATAAAATATTTTGATGATAATGCAATCATATATTCCAAAGTAAAAACTGATACTAAAAGTCGTATGACTGAAAAGAAGAAAAAAGTAAAAAAAGAGATAGATGAAAAGATAGAAGAAGTTGAGGACAAATTAGAAGAAATTAACAGCCAAAGTGGAAAGTTATTTCTAAAAATGTGTGCCTGTTATACCAAAGAAAGAGTAGCAAACTATTCGTCGTGGTTTGAAATGGGGTGCATGTTAAAGAACCATTTTACAAACAAAGGAAATGAAAAAGAAGGTAAAGATTGTTTTAAACATTTCAGTCAGTTAAAAGACGATGCCGGAGAAAAGTTCTATGACGGATATGATGTAGAAAGTGTTTTAGAAAGTTGGGCTAAAATGGAGGTGTATAAGGTTAAGAAAGTTGATAAAAATAAAAGCTGGGACAAAATTAAAAAGTTTGCAAAAAAAGATAATGCAGAAAAGTTTAATGCTATTTTTGATATTAGCGAACTAAACCTGACTACATCATACAGCGATCTAAAAACTGCATTTGAAGAAACTAACTTTAAGGTACGCAATCCAGTTGGATTTTGTGAAGTTGTTGAAATAGACAACCAAGAAGAACTAGTTTTCCGCACACCTAACGAACTTAATACTTTGTATGAAAATCTGTTCTGGACTAAATATACTTACAAGCCATCACCAGACGGAGAAGGTGAGGGAACATTTGAAGAAGAAGAAAGGGAGTTCATTAAGGATTGGAGAAAAGATACGCAACTATTAGAATATGAGCGTGTGGATTTTAGACCATACTGCATGGAAGATACAACCCCAGATAATATTTATAATCAGTTCAGGGGTTTTAATGCTATAAGCTACTATACGGAATGGCTTAAAACCCCAGTCCGTCCTGCAACTGATACAGAAGACGGAATTGGTCTTTTGCTACAACATATTAAAGATCTTTGCGGTAATATGGAGTTCTATGAGTACTTTTTGGATTGGTTGGCGTTTAAAATCCAGTTCCCTAATCGCAAAAATAACATCGCTACAATCCTAAAAAGTTTGCAGGGTGCAGGTAAGGACAGCTTTTTTGATTGGTTTGGTAATGATATTTTGGGTTCTAAATATTACCTGAATATTCAAGGCTTAAATCAGTTGGAGAACTTTAATGCATTATTGAGTTGTAAATTACTCGTGGTATTAAATGAGTTTGAACTGAAAGAAAGTATCAGCAACAAAGAAAAGTTTAAATCTCTAATTACAAATGTAGTTAATGTTATTAATGAGAAACATGAGAAACAGCGTAAGGAAAAAGATTATACCAACTATGCACTCCTTACCAATAATACCATCAGTTTTTCGGTAGAAAGCGGTGATAGAAGAATTACTGCAACAGAAGCTAATAATGCAATCTGTAATGATAAAGAATATTTTGATAAAATGTATAAGAACATATATGGTCGTGATAAGTACGGAGAATATGTTGGAAAAGATTATATTGCTCCGTTTTTCCATTTCTTAATGATTAGAAAAGTTGCAGAAAAAGACTGGATTGGAACAAGAGCCAAAACAGAATATTATAAGACTTTGCAAGATTACAGCATTAGTCCTTTGGTTAGGTTCTTTGAGTTTCTCAATAACAAACACTACAAATATGGATCTTTATATGATGGTAAAGCCGACGGAAAAGAAGGAGAAAAAACAATATTCTCCTCAACCAAGTTTTACAATATGTTTAAAGATTTTAGAACAGAATGGGGCTACAAGAGTGCAGACTGGTCGGCTACTTTATTTGGAACAAACCTCCGCCAATACTGCATGGAAAACGAAATAGACAGCCAAGAAAAGTTTAAGTTTATCAGCAAACGCAAATCTGGCGTAAATGTATATGTTTTAGATAATAAGAAAATGATAGAATACCTAGAAAGCGAAGGAATTATTAGCAAAACTGGTGTATGTCTAATTAAAAGCCATTTAGAAAAACAAACAGAAGAGATAGAAGAAGAAGAAGAATAAATATTTACAAAATAAGATTTACATTTATTAGATTAAATAAATGCAAAACACACTCAAAAACCCTATATATTTATAATTATTTAGCAATCTAAAACATTAGATTATTTGGATTATTTACAACCTTTATTTTTTGATTTAGGATAATTCAAATACTTATTCCAAATTAATATATCCATACATTATATAATGCCGAAAGACGATTTTTACTATTTGGAACAAACGCCGGAAATACTATGCAAAGCACTAGTTAAACATATACCAGATCTAGGTAATACCGATCTAATTTTTGAACCCTTTGCAGGAGAAGGAGCGTGGATAAAAGCATTTAGTCCAGAACAAAATATTATACAAACCGAGATAGAACATGGAACAGACTATAAATCAATAGATCTAGAAAACACACTAGTAGATTGGGTTATTACTAATCCTCCATATCGTATTTTAAGCGAAGGAGAAGAAGAAGGTGGGAAAAGAGAAAATGCATTTATTCAATTAGCCAATTATTTTGCCGGTAAAACAAACAAAGGATTTGCATTCTTATTGAATGATAAATGTTTTAGTGCAATAACGCCTCCCAGACTTAAAAAGTTGTACGAAGAAAAGGGTGTCTATATTCACAAAATCGTTGTTTGTAGTGTGAAGAAGTGGCGAGGTAGATATTTCTTTATTATTTTTAAAAATCGTTGTTGTCTTGCATGTAAGCGGAAGAAGCAGGGGTGTTGTCCCAAATTAAGCGACGAAGAACGAGCTAAAATATTTGCAGAAATAGACGAAGAAGAGAGAAAGGAAAAAGAAGAAGAACTAAAAAAGGCAAAAGGAGAAAGATTTGATTTCTTTGATTTTTTAGAAGGATCTTTTTAAACGAAGTAACAAACTAAAATAATATATGGTTAATATATAAATGAGTTTATCTATTAAACAGGATAAGTATTATACAAAAAAAGAACGAGAAGTCTTTGCATATTTAACATTACACGGAACACAGAGAGTAGTAGGTAGTGCATCAATTAAAGAAATAGATTATTCAGCAGACTACGATTTGATGGAATATGTAAGTTTTGAGAGAAGTGCAGAAATATATGATCTAATACTAACACTTTTTAGAGAAAAGTTTAGAACTGCATACAAATCCAAAAATATATGGATTACAGATTTTAAATGTGGAGTTTTAGCTGGTGGAATACCTGTTAGATGGAAAAAAGCGGATATTGATAAAGGCTTTCAGGTGATAGACGATGTTAAAATATATTTTGTAGATTGTTTGCAGGAAAAAAGTACAATAAAACTAGATGTAATTACTCTCATTAATGGTTTGTTTCACGAGTTTAGTGAGATATATTTTTTAACATTTGGAGATTATAAAACATACGAACCGGAATACACAAAGAAAATGAATATTGAAACTTCATTATTGAAAGATGTAAAGAAGTATACAGAGAAAGGAAATTACATGAAATCGTTAAAGCGTCTTTTTGCATATTTGAGAATTAGCGAGAAAGAACCGGCACTAATGCAAAGTTTAGTTGATTTTTTTAATTCATCTGTGGGCGAACTATCTAGTTATAAAAGTGATCTAGAACTCATTACAATAATGATACACCAAACATTCAAACCAATTGCAAAAAAGCATATTATCTATAATTTAAAATATATTGAAAAACACATTAGCCCTCATTTTAAAGATTTAGTAAAAAGTATTTTAAAAGAAAAAACAGAAGCCAAAATAAAAACACACACAGAACAGGTAGAAGAAATCTTAAATAACCAGATACAGGAAAAGTCAAAAGAGTATATTGCAAATAACAAAAAAATATATTCTTATATTAAAGTATAGATGAATACCGAAGATGTGGGAACGCCAGTAGCAATTATCAGTTTTGAGGGAGATAAGAAAAAAAACAAAGTTCTTTCTATTGAGAACGACAAATCTAATGTTGAAGAGTATTTAAGAGAACTGAAACTCACAAAGCCAAAGGAAAAAATCCAACATATTCCAAATAAAAAGACAGAACGCCAGATTTTATATATTACAGGTGCATCAGGATCAGGAAAAAGCTATTATACGAAAGCATATTGCGATCAGTACAGAAAACTATTTCCAAAGAACCCTATTTATTTAATTTCGTCTATTAATGAGGACAGCTCAATAGATAAGGTTAAGAATATGAAACGAATTAAACTAACAAACGAATTATTAATAACGGATCTAAAAGCAGATGATTTTAAAGATAGTTTAGTTATTTTTGACGATACTGATTGTCTAACCAATAAAATAATGAGATTAAAAGTAAATGGAATACTTAATATGCTTTTAGAAACAGGAAGACATACAAATACATCAGTTATTTATACATCGCATCTTGCAACAAACGGACTAGATACAAAACGCATTCTAAACGAAGCTCATAGCATTACAATTTTTCCTCATTCTCTCGGTGGTCGCAGTTTAAAATACTTATTGGAGAATTATTTTGGTTTAGACAAACACCAAATAAAAAAAATTAAAACTCTCCCCTCACGCTGGGTTACGCTTATAAAATCGTTTCCTATGGTTGTATTGAGTGAGAAAGAGGCTTTTGTATTAAATCTACCAGACGAAGAAAAGGAAGATAAATAGATTTATCTAAAATATTTTAATATTCTATTAATATATAGAATGTTAAATCTCGCATCACTTAATCAAAGAGTTAATTATTTAACCGGAAAAATTAACCAAATACCAATTCCTCCTATTCCTCCGGTGGCGGACACTTTAAGTGCCGTACTGGTCGCCGGAAATAGTGCAGGGTCGTCGGCAATTAACATGAATACAAACGCAATTTCTAACATCACAACTGCAACAGCCAAAACGAGTTTAGTAGTTAATGACGCAATAGTAGGACAAAATGCAACATTAACTACCCAAAACTTAACTATTAATAATGCCGGTTTAACTCCGGCTTTAACTTTAAACCAATCTGGGGTTGGTAGTGGAATATTATATGAGGAAATGTATAACCAAAGAACCGCTATAACTGGTGAGTTTAATAGAATGGGATTTTATAGCAAATCGTCTACTGGTGCAAAAATAGAATATGCAAGAATAAAAGCAGACGCTCCTGTTATTACATCAGGTTCATCAAGAGGCAGAATGGATTTGGGCGTTCAGCAAGGTTCAGGTATAGTAAATTATTTAACCTTAAACGGACAAGTAGGTTCGGTAGGGTTGGGTGCTTCTTTGGATTGCAATAGTAATGATATTACGGAATGTAATTCAATAACAACCCCTTTAAGCAACACTTATTCAAAAGAACAAGTTGTATATTTAAATGCGAATACAACCGCTCCTAACTCCGGCTTTACTCTGGAAAGCAATTTAAGATATACTGCTTTTAATTTGGGTAAAGTTCCGGAGTGGATACAAGCACCCGCCGTTACTCCAAATGGTTTCGTTGCAGGTGTGGAAAATATAACCGCAAGTTACGATACATGGGACGGAAAGTTTTGGGTTGGAACAGATGTAGGAAATGTGTATTATAGTAGTGATGGCGGTGTTAATTGGACTATACAGGGTTCGTATGGTGGTAGAATTAGAGTTTTTTGCCCTTATAATAGTGCGAGTGTAATGGCGGTCGGTGGTGATTTTTCAAGCGTTTCGTATAATTATTTGGTCGGTATTAATAACTCTGGTGGTGGGTATAGTTCTTTTGATATTACAGCAGGTCTTACTGGAATGAATGCTCCTGTATATGCTCTTTACGATAATAGTATTAATGTGAGTTTGTATATTGGTGGTGCATTTGACGACTTTTTCGGCATTTTGGGTTCTCTCAATCCTAAATGGGTTACATTAGATTATAACACATCTATTTTTTATCCTTTTAGTAATAACGCCGGTAATGGTTTTTTTGGTGGTGATGTCCTTTCTATTTCACAAGATACTCTTAATTCGGGTCATGTTTTAGTTGGTGGAAGTTTTACCAGCTTAACAGCGAACAGCAATACTTATTCTGTACCTCATCTAATTACTTACTCTACTGGGACTGGATACGATTTGACTGGTATTTTTTTTATTCCAACAACTTTAAATGGTGTGGTTAATGATGTTCTACCTTATAGTGGTGGGATAATGATATTTGGAGGGGCTTTTACTAATCCTTTGGTTTCTCCTACATGGACGGAAAATTACGGAATGGCGATTTATTGGAATGGTACAAATTGGGAAGAAAGCAATTATCCATTCATTAATCCTCTCGCTCCTATTTCATGGATTACCCATTTTCCTAATATTGGTGTGTTCTATACAAATGTAGGTGGTAATACGATATGGGCGAATGGGGTGGAATATGTCCCTAACATTCCTACCGGTTCGGCGTGGGAATGCGTTACTTATAATGGTTCTATTTCTTTATTCGCTACTAACAATCAATCCGGCGTTGGTTTTTTGTTTTATTACTACGACCAAGCAGTCGGTTTAACTATTACCGGAGGAGGTAATACTTTTAACTCTATAAATGGGAGTAATTTTACCAATTGTTTTTTAACAGGTTTGAACTCTGCGGTGGAAATGTTGTGGAACAGCACTTTAAGCAAATGGTTTGTAATTAGTCAGCAGGGTTGTAGTTTTAGTTAAAAAATAATATTATAATAATACATGTTAAGTAGTGAAGGACAACAGATCTCAATATTGGAAGAAATATTGGGTGAAAAGAAACCAGCGAGAAAATGGTATGCAAAATACAAATGTTTATTCTGTTGGTATGTTAAAAAATAATATCCCAATATTATAATGGAGAATGATTGGACTACCGATATAGAACAGGTTTTAGAAAACATTAGAATAAACTGCATTATTTTAAATAAGGAACACAAGAACCGGTATTTTACATTAAAAGAAAACCTTAAATATTATAAAATCCCTGTGATAATATTTTCAAGTATTAATAGCATAGTAAGTGTAGGATTACAGCCATATTTACCACAGGGTACAATTAGTATGATGACCTGCCTACTAGCTCTAATTTGCTCTATAATTGGATCTATTGAATTATACCTCACTATACAGAAAAGTATGGAAAGCGAACTGATCTCACAGCGAGATTATTACATGTTAGGAGTAGATATTTACAAGACGCTTTCATTATCTAAACAACATAGACCAATACCGGCAAAAGAATATTTAGATAAATGTTATAATACATACTGCAAACTAACCGAAAGTAGTAATGCAATAGCCAAAAGAGTAGAAGATAAACTGATGCCTTTGCCCTCCTCTATAAGCATACAAACGCCAAGCCCAACCCCTTCTCAATTAACAATTGAAATAGAAAATACCATTTAATTATATATTTTTATCTAACTAATAATATATAATGGAAGATTTAACGGAGATTTTTACCAACAAAAATATAACCGATAGTTCAAGAAAACTATATTTAGCAAATCTAGTTAGATTAAACGGAGGACTGCCTCCCAAAAACTTAAAGTTTTTAAGCGATGTAGAAGCCATTAAAGAGAAGTTGCAAAAGTATAAGCCAAATACACAAAGAAGTTATATTATATCTATTGTCTCTCTTTTAAAGGGATTGAAAGAAAAACAGCAAAAGAAGTTTAGCAAATTATACGATACTTATTATACTATTTTGGACGAAATGAATAAATCACTAAAAGATAATACAGCCAAGACAGATAAGGAAGAGAAGGAATGGATAGGACAAGATGCAGTAAAAGCAAAACTAGAAGATCAAATGAAAGTTTTGGAACAAATAAAAGACAACAAGAAACTAACCCCAGAAGAATATGAAAAGCTTTTGCATTTAGTCGTTCTCTCTTTATTCGTTTTACAGAAGCCTAGAAGAAACAAAGATTACCAAGAAGCATATATTACCAAGAAGTATAAACCGGAATATGGAACAGAGAAGAACTTTTTAGACTTATTTAAGAGCGAGTTTTTATTTAATAACTACAAAACACAGGGTACATATAAAACTCAAATTGTAGCTCTCAATCCGCTACTCCGTGAGATAATAGACTTTTATTTAAAGTTTCACCCTCTCAAAGCCAAGTTTAGAGAGAAAGATGCACTAGTACCTCTTTTAGTTGATTATCAAGGAGAACCTTTTACATCTAATAATGCACTTACTAGAATGCTATATAAAATATTCGGTTCTAAAATTGGCTCGTCCATGTTGAGAAAACTATTCTTAACCGATAAGTATGCAGAGGTAATGAAACAAATGAAAGACGATGTTGCAGACATGGGAACATCAACGCAAACGGCTCAAACTAACTATATTAAGGAGTAAGTATAGATAGGGAGGGTTGGGACACTTTGTTACTTTGTTTATAATTCAAAACCATTTATTATTATTATTATTTATTTATCTTTTAAAAAAATAATAACTATCCCAACTATCCCAACTATCCAATCCAAATAGCTACAAGTGCATCTTTCGGCAAACCGGACTTATCCTGTGTATCCTCAACCATTTTATTAAACTCTTTTAGATCCATCATCAAGTCTTTCATACAAATAATTCTTAAAATTATCCAACGCCCACAGGTATTTATACCTGTTTTTAACTTCTGCAAACGCTTCTTATTATAAATAAGTTTATAACCTTTACTTTTAGTCATTAGATCGGTCAAATAATCTTCGTCCTGACCTAGCATCATATTTCTCATTTTACCCAACAGGTTTTTCTGTCTATCAGGCATTCCGGAATATGGATTAAACCATTCTATCGTTTTATCATATTTTAGAATGCAACACCAGTGACCTTTATTTACACTATCTTCAACTAGTATAATTCTAAAATCTCTCGGTTTAGGCAATAGCTCATCTATCGTATTGTAATTTGCTAAATCGCTGTATTTTAATATTTGACCTTCAACACCATCTCCAAAATAGCGTCTAATGTCGCCGTCTGTAATATTAGTACCTATTCGCTCACAAATTAAGTCCTCGTCTAACGGAACAGGATTTTTAAAAAACATATCAGTATGCACCATTTATATAATAATTAGATATATTATATTTTTTGGATTTTGATTTTATTTAGGAAAATAATAAGTATTTAATAGTTATTTTGGCTTAAAAAATAATCTAAACATATAATATATAATGGTGAATTACGAAAATGACTACCTTTGGGGAGAAGCCCAACAACGAAAAATATTTCCGGTTTTAGAAAAAAAATGGAAAAGTTTAAGACAACAAAGCAGATATGCTAAATATGATGCAATCAACGAACATGTAAATATGGAAATAAAAAGTAGGAAAAACTTAAATTGGAATACTTATCCAACAACACTATTGACGATGAATAAAATAAGTGATACTGCAAAAACTAATATATTTATTTTTAATTTTGTCTTTGATATGACGAAAGACATGAGCGAAATATATTATATTGAATATGATGCAGAAAAGTTTAGCCGGTACGAAACGAAAATGTTTAGCAGGGCAAATATTAAAAGTGATGAAAAGGAATATGTCTATATACCGGTTGCAGATCTAACCTTTTTACACAGGGACGAATATGAGAAACACAAATGCCTACTTTTAGAGAAATCAATTGCAATAGAAGCAATTTAATCTAATTATAATAAATAATAATCTAATTACTTATTATATGAACCAGCTTACAGAAAGCTATTTAGCAAATCTTATCAAAGATTTACACAACGCAGAAAACGATTTTTTTAATCCTCAAAATAACCACGCCAACCCCTTAATGCAGGACGACAAATTGCAAAAATTAAAACAACTTAAATCAAAACAAATAAGTAATTTAAAATATAACGCCCAAAAATTAAAAGAACTTTTAGAAAAAATAGATTATCAAATAAAGAACCCAAAAATAAAACCTGTTGGTATATAAATGGGATATACAAAAGAATATCTAATTGGATTTTGCGAGTTTTGGTTTGCTATAATAGGCGTATTTATTATAATGCATACTTTACCTAGTAATGGGCTAGGATCTTGCCGTCATTTGAGAGGAATAGGCGATAATATTGGTTAGAAAATAATACCAATATTATATATAATGGGTTGTTTGGAACGCTTTATTAATTGGTTAAATATATCCAATATGCCGTCTAGCGAACAGAGTATTTTACGAGATTTAAAAACTATTGGTGTTATTGAGAGCTAAAACTTGTAATATAATTTTATATTTTCAAAATGATATAAAATTGTTCCTTTAATAATTTCTGCAACTTCCCATGCTTCTTCTTCATGATTTTTATTTATTATCCGCTCACCTATTTTTTCAATCGTACCACGAGGTTTATATTTATCCATGTAAAACCAGTAATTATAACTATCCTGATTATCAATTATAGTTTTACCGGTTGGAGATTTAATTTCAATATAATAATGATATGGCGAATACTCGTCGTCATTATTATTTATAACATATCGTTTTACCTGCACTTTACAATTCATATTATTTTCTTTAAATAACTTTTTTAGTAATACCGAGCCGTAATAAGAAAATGCTATGCATCGTCCCTGCAATTTAGAATTATTATAAATAAATGTTGTAGCCATGCTTCTCTATACCTATACATATGACGATGTTTTTAAATGGTTTAATAAATACACCTATTTTTCCTTAAATATATTTTAAACCATATTAAAGGCATCTCTATACTATATAGTATAACAGAATGACTGAAATAGCCAACCGCCTCCCTTTTGAACTTGCAAATATTATTTACTCGTATGTTGGTAAGCACCCAGTAGCCCAACTTATAGAAGACAAACAGATTGAAGACGAAGAAAAAACAATTTGTAAAGAGTGCTACTGCGTCGGTGCAGAAGAAGACTACGATGGTATGTGCGAATACTGCTATGCAGAACAGCTCGGCGTAATCGTTTATAAATGTGATAATTGTAGCGAAAAATGTTTTGAGTATGGACGCTTTGAAAATACCGACGACGGATTATTTTGTGGAGCATGTTATATGGGATATTTGGAGATGCAGGAAGAAGAATAATCTAAAAATACAATAAAGTAATCTAAAAAAACATATAAATAATCCAAATAAATCAATTAATATAATGAAATCTAAAATATTTTAGATTTTATTAGATATTCAATAGTAATAATTTTAAAATTATTACTTATATAATCTATTTTTATATATAAGAAATCTAACTTATATATAAAAAATCCAAATACTTACTATAATCTAACTATATATAGATTATTTTTCTGCTGTGTTAGATTTTTGAGCTTCTAGTTTAGGCTTACGGACATTCAAATAGTATTGCCTTTTCTTCTCCAACATTTCTGCATACTTTTCTGGATCGCTAGTTTTAAGCTTATCGTTGTACCTTTTGCATTTTTCCCTGCATTTAGTAGGATTTGCCTTCTGGTAATCGCTCACACGCTTCAAATGCTTTTCGTAAAATGCTACTGCTTTGGCTTCTTCCATCTCTTTACTATATAGTATATAGAAACCTTTATATACTTTTTCTTAAACCTTTAATAACAAAAAATATAATATACTTTAATTATATAAATGTCTTTGAAACATATTCAGCAGAGAAGAAAACAAACTACATTTGGAAGTGATTTAAGTGTTCTAATTGCAGATACTTTTATTAACGGCGATTTAGACATACAGGGACAAATAAACGGCACATCATCACAGGGACAAAATACAAATAATACTTGGACTGGGACGAATACTTATTCTGTTTATAGACCGACTAGTTCTTTACCGAGTGTAGGATTACAGGACGGAGTAAGTCAATCATTTTTAGATACTACAATTACAAATGAAGGAATTATTAATGCAGGAGCTACATGGAGCGGTGTAAATACTTTTAATTATCCTCTCATTATTACCGATATTACCGGTACAACACCTACATACATACCGCCAGTAAATCCTACTGACGCTGTATGTGGTAAATATGTAGCTGATAGTTGGACGGCAAAAGGCTCTGCATATTTATCATCAAATAATACTTGGACTGGATCAAATACTTTTAATATTTTACCTACATGTTTAGACCCTCTGGTAGACACCTCTATTGCAACTAAAAATTATAGTGATACAACTATAACAGCTATTACACAGGGTAAAGCCCAATCAATAGCATCTCAACTAGCTATTGCAGGTGCAGATTGGGGAGCTACTAATCTTGCAGTTTCGGTGCAAATTATCGGCGGAGGTGCTGGTTCAACTTCTTCTGTTGGTGCTTGTTCGTGTAGTAGTGGCGGAGTTTCCGGTGCTTCTGCATCACAGGCTTCTATTATACTTTTAACAGATTATATAGGAGGAACAGGAGGTATGGCTTTATTTGATCTTGCAGTTGGATATGGTGGTAAGGCTGGAACAGGTTGCGGAACTGAAAGTGGTTCTGGCTCTGGTGGTGCAACCAATTTATATATTACTCCAAAAGTAGGTGCAGGATATAATCCGGCACAGGTGAATATTTTAAGATCAAACGGAGGTAATGGGTTCGGTACTGGAACTTGCGGACAGGCAGGTAATCCGTCAGCCGGTTTATATAGTACTATCAATCCTTCGGTTGTAGCTCCGTTTTCATATTCTAATGGAAAAGGTGGGTCACAATGTGCCGGAGCAATTCCTCAATATTACGGAATAAATACTTTTGGTTGGGGTGGTAGGGGAGCGTCATGTGCGACCGGAGTTGCAGGAGGAAATGGTGGATATGGTATTACATTCTTTACAGGATAAGTATTTTAATATCCAATTTTAGAGATTATTTACAAAAATATATAATATATTTCTATATTATATAATGTCTTTACAAGGTATTCAAGATTTAGATGAGAGTTGGACTTTACGAAATAGTCTAACAATAAACAATAATGTTGAGGTACTAGGTGATTTAAATACAACAGGCTTTATTTACGATGGTGGTATTCCTGTTAATATTCAAGGGTTAAATAATGTATGGACTGGTAATAATGCATATACGATTTCGTTGCCTACCTATTTAGATCCTGTTGCAAATAACGAAATGGCTACGAAAAATTATTTAGACACGGCTGTTGTTGGATTAGGTGCAGGACTTTTGCCGTTGAATAATGTTTTTTCCGGAACAAATTATATGACTGGACTTCCTGTAATTTCTGGGACGGCTACTCCGGCTTCTAACGAGTTGGTAAATAAGGCTTTGGTTGATGGGTTTATTTCTTCTAGTACTGGTGCATTAGGAACGAATAATGTATGGACTGGAACAAATACTTTTAATAATGTAGTAAGTGTTCCTACTCCTCTAACAGATGCTACTTTTGCAAACAAAAAATATGTTGATGATAGTATTACAGCTTTTAATGCTTCCGGTGGAAAAGTTGAATATGTTGAGGTGGTTGCTACTGGTGCTACTACTTTAACATGCGACCCTGCTGTCTATTCTGGCTGTATTATTTTAATGTGTGCCTGTGGTGGTTTTGGTGCAAATACAAATCCGCCGACAAGTGGCGGAGCAAGTGTTAAATCGTTTGGTGGTGCTGGTGGATATGCTGTTTTTAAAGTTCCGGCTTTTACTGGAAATGCTACTTTTACAAATACAAGTAGTCAGTTAAACTCTGCCGGTGCAGGTATAATTGGGTCGGCAGTTTTTACTCTTCCTAATTTGGCTACTATTGCAAATATTTCCGCCGGTGGTAATGGTGCGATAGGTGCTTCCGGTGTCGGCGGTTCTGTTGATATGGGTTCTTTTCAAGGAGTTCAAAGAATTAATGGTAGTACTGAACCATTACAAAATCCTATAACAAATGACGCTATTACAAAGAGTTATAATATTGGAGTTTTAAATGGATACGGAAATGGTGGGTCTGCACGATACGATACAGGGGTTCAAACTTTACCTACTGGCGGTTATTTGTTGCAGATAAAGTTTAAGAACTAATTTCAAGGTTTTAGTGATATATAATATATGTAAAAATATAATATATCATATTAGTATATAATGTCTTTACAAGGATTTCAAGGTTATACTCAACCATTAGTTTTGAATGGTGAAGTAACAATAAACGGATCACTAAACGCTAAAAATGTATATGTTTCAGGTGTTATTACTGGTGCAGGTATTAGCACGGATATTTTAGCTACTGATAATGTATGGACTGGAACAAATGATTTTCAAGATGTAGTAAGTTATACCGGCGGTGCTGTTGCAGGTGCAACTGATTTAATACAACAAGCCCAAGTAGATCAAGAGGTCGCTGGATATAACCCTTTAACTATATCTAATATATGGACTGCTATTCCTACTTTTAGTAATGTAGATCCTCCAAGTGTGCCTCCGGAAAGCGGTGCTACTTTAAATCCGGCTGATCTATTTTCATATACAAGTATGACTAATTATACAACGGCTAATCCGTCAGGGTTATTAGCAACCAATAATACCTTTACCGGAACGCAAAACTTTACCGGTTTTGCAGGTGTTTCTATTCCTCAATTGGAAATACCGACCGCATTACAACAACCGGCTTCCAAAGCGTATGTAGATGGAAAAATTGAGGTTGCAGGTAAAACTTTAACCTATACAATTACTACTGCTGGAACTTATAGTTTTATAAATATAAACAGAGCAAATATAGCTAAAATAGATTATTGGCTATTTGGTGGTTCATGTGGCGGTTATTCTGGTGCAGTTGTTTCTGGAACAATTGGAAACGGATTAGGTATAAATGGGTCATTAGTTTTGAATATTGGAACTACTGCTGATCCGGCGGTAGTTGTTACTACACAAGATAAAAATACTCCTAGTTCTACATCGCTTTTAGTTTCAAATGTTCTAGTTGCTGGTGCAGGAGGAGCATGTAATTTAAACGGAAGTTTGGTAGGTGGAAATATTCTTACAAACGATTACGGCGGTGTGAATGGAATATCAATTGGCGGTATTAATGGTACGAATGCATTAGCATATAGTAATATATTAGGTACTGGAACTAGTGCAGGAGGAGCTATTTTCGTAGCTCAATATCTTTAATAGATTATTATAAAATAATAATATCTACCCTTATTATATAATAATGTCGCAACTTTCAACATTTAAGAAAGCTCAAAATCCAGATATGGTTTATTACGATATAGTCTCAACTAATTTTCAAAGTACAACTACGGAAGAGCCATTTTTAAGATTTAACGAAACAAGAACTAATCCTGTTATTCAAAATACAGGGGACTATTATTTAAGTATTGTGAGATTTAGTTTAGACACTTATAATCTTCCAAATCTTATATGTGAAATCCAACCTAATCAAGGCAATCCAGATTTGTCTATTTATTCAGTAACATTAGAGTATGATGATGGTGTGGGTGGTATTACTCCTTCAAATCAAGAATATCTAATTTGGTCGCCTCAAAATGTAAACGCCCAAGTGCCTATTCCTCCAAGTGCAACAACCAATAAGTTTCAAGAAAATACTAATTATTACTATGTATATCAGTTTCAATATTTTCTTTCAATTATAAATACTGCTTTGGCTTCTGCTTTGGCTTCATTAATAGCCAATACTGGTGGCGGTGCATCTCCAATCGCTCTCGCTCTTCAACCTGTACTAACATGGGACGTGACTTCGCAAAAAGCTATTCTACAAGCTCAAACTCAATATTACGACAAGGAGAATGTAGCAAAAATTAAGATCTATATGAACCCTCCTCTTTTTGCACTTTTTAATAGTTTCCCTTCTCTTAATTTTGGAACTGGTGCATCAGTAAGTTTAGGGAGAAATTACCAATTGGTAATAGCTAATTTTGGAGGGGTCAATACTATTGAACTTCCTACTAATCCTGTTCCTCCTGCAACTGCTTCTGTTTGGACGCAAATGTTCCAAGAGTTTAGCACAATTGATACATGGTCGCCAGTTGCTTCTATTGTTTTCACTTCCAACACTATTCCAATTATTAGCAATCAACTTTCCGCTCCGTTAGTATTTAACAACGGACAGAGTAGCTCTGGTATAGGAAATAATGCAAACTTCGCCCAAGTTATTACAGATATGGCTACTAATCAACAGGTATTTAAGCCAAATGTTTTATACAATCCAACCGCCGAATATCGCAGAATTGATATGACCGGTAATACTCCTTTGACTAATATTGATTTAAATGTTTATTGGAGAGATAAATTAGGACAACTTATTCCCTTTACTTTGGCTTCTGGGGCTTCTGCATCTGTTAAGTTTTTGTTTGAAAGGAAAGACCGATTTTTTCATCAAAAAGGTTCAGGAGTTTAGACAAATAGTTTATATCCAAAAACTATAATTTATATTATCTTTTCTAAAAAAATAATATATTTAGATATTATATAATGAGTGCAGACTTTAAAACGACCCTTATTAAGGACGGACGACTAGCCGACATTACCGATCAACTCGCATACGCCGTTGCTTCTGGTGCTTCATCAAATACTTATCAGCAATTTTCCGCTGTTTCAACATCTAATTCTTCTATGACTTTCAATATTCAAGTACCAAGTGAGAATATTGTTGTTTCCAGAGAGGTTCTTATCCAGACTGATATTTACTTTACGATCAATATTACTGCCGTACCTGCTACTGAAACCGCTTTCAACTACGGATCTACTGATGCTTTCCAAGCTTTCCCTTTGAACTCTCTTTTTACTACATGCTCCGCCCAGATTAACAATACTAATGTTTCTAGTAATCTTCAAGATATTCTCCCTTCTATTCTCCGCCTTAACGACAATAGAGAACTTTACAGATATAATGGTATGACCCCCTGCCTTCCAGATCAAGCTTACAAGAGATTTATTGATGGCGTTGATACTGCAAACAATCCTCTCGGTGATTACGGCGACCAATCTTACGATGGCGACCTAATCCCTCGTGGTGCTTTCCCTGTTACTGGTCTTACTTTGCTTCACAATATTACTGCCGGTGGTACTGATGCTTCCCCTGTTTCTACAAATGTGTTGGATACTTTCGTTATTACTGGTATGGTTAAGGTGACAGAGCCTTTGATGGGTCTTTCCCCTTTCATTTACGGAGATGCCGTTTATAACAAACAAGGTTTAGTAGGAATTAATGCTATGTCTTTTGTTTTCAATATTGATAGTTCGTGCAAACGCTTTTTCTCAACTGCTTCCCCCTACACCTATTCAGTTAGTTTAGGAACACAGGCTCAACAAAATCCTTTCCAAAATACTAGAATGTTAGTCAATTTCCTTTCTACTCAACCTACGGATTTGATTTCTGCTCGTAATGTTGTGCCTTATATGGATCTACCTAGATATTTGAGTTTGCAGTCATCTACCGGTGCTTTAAACGCCGGTGCATCTGCTTCTTATAACTCGCAAAATATCCAAATCAATCAGCTTCCGGATTATTTCATTATTTCTGTTCGTAAGCCTATGAGTACTCAATCGGTTAAGGATAGTTCAACCTTCTTTAAGATTAATAGCATCAGCGTCAATTTGAATAACACTTCTGGTTTGCTTTCATCTGCTCTTCCAGAGGATTTGTGGCGTATTTCAGTTAATAATCACTCTACTCAATCATGGACGGAGTTTAGCGGTTCTGCTACTAGTGCTAATAATGCTTCCGGTGTTGGAACTGCCGTTAGAACTACCGGCTCTCTTCTTATCCTTTCTCCTGCATACGATTTGTCGCTTCCTGATTACCTCTCATCTGGTTCTATCGGTCAGTACAATTTCCAATTCCAAATTAATTGCACCAATATTGATAGTGTAGCCGTTGTTCCTGAAATATGTATTATTTGTGTGAATAGTGGTATATTTACTACTATTGCAGGTTCTTCCAATATTTACACAGGTATTCTTACAAAGCAGATGGTTTTGGACGCAAAGACCAACGAGGAAAGTTTAGACCCTGTTTCTTCGGTTCAGTATAACCGAATGGTTGGCGGTGCTTCCATGTGTGATAGAATTGCTACTGCTTCTAAAAAGCTTCCTATTGTTCGTGATTTAGCTGATCGTGCAAAGCGATTGGTTGGAATGGGTGTCCCTTCTGGTGCAGGTGTTTCTTCCGGTGCTGGTAGTCGTCTAGAAAAACTTTGTTATTAAAACTTTCTGGGATAGTTGGGATAGTATTTAGTAATATTTAATTGAATAAATAATAAAATAAGTGATAATCATTTTATTATTAAAATATAGGTTTTAAATATCCCAACTATCCATATATATAATTATTATTAAAATTATTATATATATTAATATTATATAATGGCTTCACGAAACTATGGAATGGCTTTTGATACGCCGTATAATGAACGACTTTTAAGCGTTTTAGAGAAATACGACAGAGAGAGAGATACTAATGGAGAACCAGATATTTTTGGTTCTAGTATGGAGGGCGGTGCATTTTTAGGAGCAGATGGGCGAGTACATACAACCGGTATGTATCACCCCCATTTAAGTCACCCTATGCTAGGATCTATGGTTAGAGAAATGGACGGAGGAAAGTTTAATTTTGGTAAGGCTTTGGGTTCAGTTGCAAAGGGCGTAGGAAAAGTTGCTTTGCCTATTGCAACAAAAGTAGGTACAAAAGTGGCGGAAGATGCTTTAATGTCTGCTATGATGGGTGCTGGTGTATATAGTGCCGGTGGTGTATATAGTGCAGGAGCTATGTATAGACCTGCCGGTATGGTTTCACCTTTCGTGCATCAGCCAGATCCTTTTTCTAGGGTTCGTTCTGGAACTATGGCTACTTATCCGGCTTACAACGCAGTTGAGATGAGAGCATTAGACGGCGGATCATGTTGCGGTATGTGTGGCTCTGGTGTTGGTTCTGGTGGAAAGTTTAATTTTGGAAAAGCTCTCGGTTCTGTTGCAAAAGGAGTAGGAAAAGTTGCTTTGCCTATTGCTACAAAAGTAGGTACAAAAGTGGCGGAAGATGCCCTAATGAGTGCTTTGGCTGGTGCTGGTGTTGGTTCTGGTGGAAAGTTTAATTTTGGTAAGGCTTTGGGTTCAGTTGCGAAAGGCGTTGGAAAAGTTGCCGTCCCTATTGCTACGAAAGTGGGAACAAAAGTAGCAGAAAAGGCTTTAATGAGTGCTTTGGCTGGTGCTGGAAAGAAACCCAGAGGCAGACCTAGAAAGATGGTTTCCGGTGCTAATTCTCCTATGGGAGCTTCTGGTGGAAAGTTCAGTATTGGAAAGGCACTCGGTTCTGTTGCGAAAGGTGTTGGAAAAATTGCCGTCCCTATTGCTACAAAAGTAGGAACAAAGATGGCGGAAGACGCAGTAAAATCTTATATGTCTGGTGAAGGTGTGATGAGTGCCGGAGTTGGAGAAATGAAGCGACCAAGAGGCAGACCTAGAAAGATGGACGGAGGAAAGTTTGATATTTTTGATACTATTACAAAAATAGGCAAAAAAGCCGGATCTCCATTTGAGAAATCTGTTGGTGTTAATCCTTTCACTATGGGTTTTGATTTAGGTAAAGATGTTATAGCTCCTGCACTAATGGGGAAGGGTGTTGGAAGTGGTGGAGCTGTTGATGGACGCAAAAAAAGAGCTGAAATCGTTAAAAAAGTAATGAAGGAACATGGCTTAAAAATGACCGATGCCTCCAAGTTTGTAAAACAGCACGGATTATATTAAGCTAGTATAAATGCATTTTAGACATATATTATTAATATTAAAATAATAATATATATTATTATATATATAATGCCTACTATACCGAGATATAATCAAGGAGCGACAGAAGAAGCTGGTTTAACAAGAGCGAAAAAGCGTGTTATTAGCTTAATGGAGCAAGGGATTTTAAAACTTACTGAAAAACCGGCAGTAGATTTGACGAATGGAAAAGCTGATGATTTAGCGGAAGCTATTATTAAACAGATGGAAGAAACTGCAAGTATTTTAAGACAAGGTAATTTATTATTTGAAGAAATGGGCGATGCTGTCGTCGTTGATAATTTTGAAGATGCAAAGAAGATTTTGAAACTGGTTGTTGT